>Ga0308160_10000759_pt1 | contig 53969 bp, 50 predicted proteins | sample PhyFR1_FD_201036 | JGI IMG/M metagenome (GOLD analysis project Ga0308160, IMG submission 201036) | Phyllosphere microbial communities from UC Gill Tract Community Farm, Albany, California, United States - DLSLF.R1 | ecosystem: Host-associated > Plants > Phyllosphere > Unclassified | place: USA...
TGCGACACGTGGGTGCGCGAGGCCGGCGACCATTCGCCCATCGAGTGCGGGTTCTTGCGCGCGTATTCCTTGACGGCCTTCGGCGCGCGGCGGTCGGAGTTACCTTCGCGCAGGACCGGGTTCACGGCGGAACCGGTGCACTTGCTGTAACGGGCCTTGATCGCCTTTTCTTCGTCGGTCTTCGGATCGGCCGGGTAGTCCGGCAGGTTGTAGCCTTTGGCCTGCAGTTCCTTGATGGCGGCCTGCAGCTGGCCCACCGAGGCGCTGATGTTCGGCAGCTTGATGATGTTGGCTTCCGGGGTCAGCGTCTTCTTGCCCAGGTCGGCCAGGGCGTCCGGGACGCGCTGCTCCGGAGTCAGGTAGTCGGCGAAGGTGGCCAGGATACGGGCGGCAACGGAGATGTCGCTCTGTTCGATCGTGATGCCGGCCGGCTTGGTGAAGGTTTCGATGACCGGCAGGAATGCGTGGGTCGCCAGCAGGGGCGCCTCGTCGGTCAAGGTGTAGATGATGGTCTGATCGCTGCTCATGCGCTTTTTCCTCGGTGTTCGCAAATGGGAAATGCTGGTACTCAAAATTCATGGCCTGCTCGCCAGACGTCGATCCTAACCGATCCCGGATCGCAAACATAGCGGTGTCTGGAGGCCAAGTCTTATATAAGACAGAAGACAAGCGCCATATTATGCCCGACCTTTCGAGCGGACACCACCTTTTACGCAGCCGGGGTGCCCGGCCGTTGGCATCCTCGCACGATCGCCGCACCAGCGCAGTGCAATTTTGTCCATGTTTTCTTGGAACGTTTCTTGATACTGAAAGTATGTCGACACTCAGGAACGGCATCATGGCGGCATATTTCAACGAAATGGTGGGCGGCGAATCCGGCGTGGTCCGCGATCACTACCAGGCCTTCGACGCCTGGTTGCAGCGCCAGTCGGCCGAACGCATCGCACGCAAGCGCGCCGAGGCGGATCTGACCTTCCGCCGCGTCGGCATCACTTTTGCCGTGTATGGCGACGGCGCCGGCACCGAGCGCCTGATCCCCTTCGATACCATCCCGCGCATCATCCCCGCGCACGAATGGACCGCCTTGCAGGCCGGCCTCGCCCAGCGCGTCAAGGCGCTGAACATGTTCGTGCACGACATCTACCACGACCAGAACATCGTCAAGGCCGCCATCATCCCGGCCCGGCAGATCGTCCAGAACGCCCAGTACCGCCCCGAAATGCAGGGCATCAGCGTGCCGTCCGATATCTACGCCCACATCGCCGGGGTCGACATCGTGCGCGCCGGCCAGGGCGAGTTCTACGTCCTGGAAGACAACCTACGGGTGCCCTCGGGCGTGTCCTACATGCTGGAAGACCGCAAGATGATGATGCGGCTGTTCCCGGAACTGTTCGCGCACCACCGCATCGCCCCGGTCGAGCATTACCCCGACATGCTGCTGGAAAACCTGCGATCGGTGGCGCCGACCGGCGTCAGCGATCCGACCGTGGTCGTCATGACCCCGGGCATGTACAACTCGGCCTACTTTGAACACGCCTTCCTGGCCCAGCAGATGGGCGTCGAGCTGGTCGAGGGCAAGGATTTGTTCGTCGACGCCGACCAGGTATGGATGCGCACCATCCGCGGCCCCAAGCGCGTCGACGTGATCTACCGCCGCCTCGACGACGATTTCCTCGACCCGCTCGCCTTCCGCCCGGATTCGACGCTGGGCGTGCCCGGTTTGCTGTCGGTGGTCCGCGCGGGCCGCGTCACGCTGGCGAATGCGATCGGCACCGGGGTCGCCGACGACAAGTCCATTTACCCCTTCGTGCCGGACATGATCAAGTTTTATTTGTCCGAGGAACCGCTGCTGAACAACGTGCCGACCTGGCAATGCCGCAAGAAGGAAGACCTGTCGTATACGCTGGCCAATCTCGACAAACTGGTCGTCAAGGAAGTGCATGGCGCCGGCGGCTACGGCATGCTGATCGGCCCGGCCGCCAGCAGGCAGCAGATCGAGGATTTCCGGCGGCGCCTGCTCGCCCGGCCGGACGGCTACATCGCCCAGCCGACGCTGGCTTTGTCCGCCTGCCCGACCTATGTGGAAAACGGCATTGCGCCGCGCCACATCGACCTGCGGCCCTTTGTCCTGTCGGGTAAAACCATCTCGATGGTGCCGGGCGGGCTGACGCGGGTGGCGCTGCAGGAAGGTTCACTGGTCGTGAATTCGTCGCAGGGCGGCGGCACCAAGGACACCTGGATCCTGGAACAATAAGGGGACAATCGATGCTGAGCCGCACCGCAGACCATTTATATTGGATGGCGCGCTACACCGAACGCGCCGAAAACACCGCACGCATGCTCGACGTGGCGCTGCAGACGGCCATGCTGCCGCAATCGCAGTTCGACGCCGAGCAAGCCTGGCGCGCCATGCTCGGCATCTCGGAATTGCAGGGCGCCTTCGACGCCCGCTACGAGACGCTGGACGCCAAAAACGTGCTCGCCTTCATGGTCAGCGACACCGTGAATCCCTCGTCGATCGTGTCCTGCCTGACGGCGGCGCGCGAAAATGCCCGTGCCGTGCGCGGCGTGCTCACCACCGAGGTGTGGGAAACGCAAAACGCCACCTGGCTCGAGCTGCGCGAACGCGTGACCCACGATGGCGACCCCGGCGAATTCTTCGAATGGGTCAAGCACCGTTGCCACCTGGCGCGCGGCGTCACACTGGGGACCATGCTGGCCGACGAGGCGCTGGTATTCATCGGCCTCGGTACCTTCCTGGAACGGGCCGACAGCACGGCGCGCATCCTCGACGTCAAGTACCACGACGCGCAAGGCAGCGTGCCCCACGAGATGCTGACCCAGCGCGAATTCTATTACTGGGCCGCGCTGCTGCGCTCGGTGGCCGGCTTCGAGATCTACCGCAGGGTGTACCGCGATTCGATCACCCCGGCGCGCGTGGCCGAACTCCTGATGCTGCGCGCCGACATGCCGCGCTCGCTGCAGGCCTGCATGGAGCAAGTCGTCCGCAACCTGAAGGCGGTGCGCAACGACGTCTCCGCGGACACCGAAAGACTGGCCGGCAAAATGCACGCCGAATTGCAATTCGCACGCATCGAAGACATCCTGGAAGCCGGACTCGACCAGACCCTCGGCCGCTTCATGGAAAACATTTATAAGTTGGGCAACGGCATTAGCCGCGATTTCCTGGTCCCATTGGGAGAATGACGTATTTCGGTGCGGCCGGGTGCCGAAGTGGTGCACGCCATGCGGCATGTGAGTGGAATACGACAGGGCGGCGGCACTTGATGCCTGCAGGGCGCCGCTGCGATTGTGCAGCCCGCCAATGCCCTTGTAGAATAAAACTTTCAGTTAGGAAATCCCAGTCATGACTTATTGTGTAGGCATGCGCCTGAATGCTGGCCTGGTCTTCCTGGCCGATTCGCGCACCAATGCCGGCGTCGACCAGGTCAGCACTGCCCGCAAGCTGAGCGTCTTCGAAAACCCGGGCGACCGCATGATGGTCATGATGACGGCAGGGAACCTGGCGATCTCGCAAGCCGTGCGCCAGACCATTTCCAGCTACGTCAGCCTGGACGGCACCACGATCTGGACCGCGCCCGACATGTACGAAGCGGCACGCATCGTCGGCGAAGCCGTACGCACCGTGTACCGGGAAGACGCGGCCAAGCTGGCCCAGTTCGGGGTCGATTTCAATATCAGCATGATCTTCGGCGGCCAGATCGGCACCGAACCCTGCCGCCTGTTTTATATCTACTCGGCCGGCAATTTCATCGAGGCGCATGACGAGAATCCATATTTCCAGATCGGCGAAGCGAAATATGGCAAGCCGATCCTGGACCGCGTGATCACGCCCCGGACCTCGCTCGACGATGCCGCCAAGTGCGCGCTGATCTCGATGGATTCCACGCTGCGCTCGAACGCCACGGTCGGCCTGCCGCTGGATTTGCTGGTGTATGAAAACGGCAGCCTGGCGGTCACGCGCTTCGTCACCATCGACGAACATAACCAGTATTTTCATTTGCTGCGCACCAGCTGGGGCCAGCAACTGAAAACCGTGTTCGAAGGGATCGACGCGCCGGTCTGGGATGCGGCGCCCGACATCACGGAGAACGTGCTGTCCTCGGTGAACATGCACAGCAGGCCGGTACGGGTGCAATTGCCGGCCGGGCTGATGCCCTTGCAGCCGGCCCGGCCGCTGCAATCGCTGGCCGAGCAGCCGGTCTGGACATCGCAGCACTGAAACCGGCACTGCCTGCGTACATTCTTTCGTGCGCGTATGGACAAGCAGGAAAATCGGAGTAAGGTTGAGACAAAGCCAGCCTGAGGAGGCCGCGATGTCGATCAAGCCCTTGCCTTTTTCGCTTCAGTGCTCCCTGCGCGTTGTATTGCGCTTTGCATCTCTGCCCCTGGCCGCAGGCCTGCTTGCCTCATGCGGCGGTGGCGGTGGCAGCGGCGGTGGGAGTACGCCGCCCCCCGTCGGCGGCCCCACCCCGCAACAGCCGGTCACGATCGGCCTGGCGCTCGCCCCCTACGCCAGCGGCCTGAGCGCCCCGACTTTCCTCACCGCGCCGCCCGGCGACACCCGCCAGTTCGTCACCGAGCGCGCCGGCCGCATCCTGATCCTGCGCAGCGGCACCCCGCTGGCCCGGCCTTTCCTCGACATCCGCACCAGCGTCAGCACCGCCGGCGAAGGCGGGCTGCTGTCGATGGCCTTCGATCCGGGCTATGCCACCAACGGCCGCTTCTACGTTTACCGCACCGATCTCAACGGCGACATCGTGGTCGAGCGCTATACGGTGTCGAGCAATGCCGACGTGGCCGATCCGGCCTCCGCGCTGACCATCATCCGCATCCCGCACCCGACCTACCAGAACCACGTGGGCGGCACGGTCGCGTTCGGGCCCGACGGCTACCTGTACCTGGGCACCGGCGACGGCGGCGGTGCCGGCGACCCGAACCGCAATGCGCAGAACCTGGGGTCCCTGCTGGGCAAGCTGCTGCGCCTCGACGTCAGCGCCGCCAGCGTCACCGAACCCTATCGCATCCCGTCCACCAACCCGTATGTGAACCAGGCCGGCAACCGGCCCGAGATCTGGGCCGCCGGCCTGCGCAATCCGTGGCGCTTCAGCTTCGACCGCGGCGCGGTCGCCACCGGCCAGATCTACATTGCCGACGTCGGCCAGGATGCGCGCGAAGAAATCGACCTCCAGGCGGCCATCCAGGGCGGGCTGAATTACGGCTGGCCGCGCATGGAAGGCACGGCCTGCTACCAGGCGCAGAGCTGCGACCAGACCGGCCTCGTCCTGCCGGTACTCGAGTACAGCCATACCACCGCCACCAACAGCCCGTGTTCGATCACCGGCGGCTTCGTCTACCGCGGCACTTCGATGCCGGAACTGGCGGGAACGTATTTTTATTCGGACTATTGCGCCGGCTTCGTGCGCAGCTTCCGTGCCAGCGGCGCGACGGCAGCCGAACAGCGCGACTGGAACCTGACGAATGTCGGGCGTATCGTCTCGTTCGGCCAGGACGGGCAGGGCGAGCTTTATGTGCTGGGCGACAGCGGCGCCATCTGGGCCATCGTCAAAGCCCGCCAATAAGTCGAGTCCTACAACAGTAGGGCACGCGCGCCGATTGGAACGCCGGCGCAGGCGGCTACCATCGTATCTACTGATAGCATGCAAAGGAGATCATGATGGCTGGAAATCAACACAATGACTGGGGCCACAGCGACGTCGGCGACAACAAGGCGGCCGACAAGGAAGGCGCCGGTCTCACGCCGGAAGACGGCGGCAATGCCGGCAGCGGCGGCCAGAACCGCCAGAGCGGCGCCGGGGCATCGTCATCGGGCGTCTACACCAACTTCCAGCACGCCAACCCTGAAAGCAACGTCAACCCGCCGGGCGCAGCGCAGAACAGCCACGGCAGCGCCACCGGACCACTGCCGGGCGGGGTGGAGGGCCAGTACCAGGCCAGCCGGAATGCGCAGGCCGGCATGGGTGCGGCGGCCGCGGGCGGCAACCCGGGCACGCGCCAGGGCACCGATGACGACGCCTCCAGCCAGGGCATCCACGGCGCCGGCCCCGATGGCGGCGCGCCGGCCGGCAACGGCTCACGCTAAGCGCATCAATCGATGAAGGGGCCAAGCTCCGCGCTGGTCCAGACGGTACTGCCCGGCGCCCTGGTCACCTTGACCAGGGCGCCTTCCACGTTCGCAAAAAACGCGTAGTCGACGCCATCCCCGTCGGGCGACGGTGCGATCGCGTCCACGTCCGACAGGATCATGGCCGGCGCGCTCCAGGCGGCCGGGTCGGCCACAAATACCTGGGGCGCGCTGGTGCAGATCACCTGGCCCGCCCCGTTCAATCCCCACACCGTCACCCGGCCGCCGGCGGCCGCCGCAAACAGGCTGCGGATGCCGCCGAAGGCCGGCCCGGCGCCGAGCGCCAGCGCCTGCGCACCGGCGTTCTGGTTGGTTGCGGAAAAATAATACAGCGTGCCATGCGCAATGACGTACAGGTCGGCCGTGTTGTCCGCGTTGCGGCAGGCGGCCATCGCTTCGGCGGCCCGCTTGCCCGGTATCTCCAGCTGGCGCGCCGAGCGCGGCTGCATCGGATTGAAGGGGTTGTACAGCGGCGCATACAGCAGTTGCGCCTCGCCGCCGGCCTGGCCCGCCAGATACAGGCCATCCACGTCCCAGCCGCCGCGGCAGCGCCCGAGGCAGGAAGCCGGCACGCCGGCGCCGTCGATCGGCAGCTTGTGCTCGATCCAGCGCGGCCCCGCATGCTGGCTGGCGCCGCGGCCGGCATCGATCGCATAGCGCACCCGCCGCGGCGCGGCACCGTCCGCATCGATGACGGCATCGACCACCACGAATGCACGGTCGCTGGCATCGCCGATCTGCACCCTGGTGATCGCCAGCCGTCCCGGTGCCGGGCCCGCATCGAAAGGACAGGCGGTCCACACCGGTGGCGCAGCATGCGTCCCGGCAGGCAGCCCCGGTGCCGCCATCTGCGCCGCCGGGTTCGACAAGCTCAGGTACAGCCGGTCGCCCTTGCCGTCGCCGGCCACCATCGCCAGGTGCAGCGCCTGCATGCGGCCGGGCGCCGCCACCGACAAGGCACTGGCGAATGCCGTGCAGCGGCCGCCGGCCAGGTCGCGTGCTAGGCGCGCCCCGCTCAGGTCCTGACGTTGCCACCCGTGCACCGGGTAAAACACTTCCCGGGCCATGTACAGCTTGCCCGCGTGGATAAAGAACAGCAGGGCGCCGCCGGCATCCGGCTGGCGTGCTTCGAAGCGGGTGGCGGGCGGGGGCTTGGCCAGAGGGTCGTTCTGCATCGGTTCACCTGTTGTTGCGGTCGATCGAGGAGTCGTGATGCAGCGCTTGGGCATCCACGGACAAACGCGTTGCGGCGCTTGCCGGACTGCGCACTTCCGTTTTGCAAATCGCGTGCCATGCCAAAACCGGTGTTCCGGGCCGAAAACCTGCCTTTTCTCTGTCAAACAGCGCAAATTGACATGTCAACGGCCACGCTTTACATTGCTTTTTACACACAGCAATAATGGATTGATAACAGCACGATGTTCGACCCGGACCACACCCTTACCTCGCCGCTGACCGGCACCCCGTATGCCGGCCCGCCGATCCTGGCGCTGACCGTGCTCTGGCATCCAGACCTGGCGCGCATCGGCGAGCAATACCTGCAGCCGGCGTCCGACGGGACGGTGGAGGTGAGCCGTTTCTTTCCGCTGTTCGCCCGTCCCGGCAGGGATGGACTCGGACTCGGCCACGGCGGCGTCTCGCGCCAGCCGCTGCGCCTGGCACGCGAGACCGGCGGCAGGCTGTCGGTGACGCCGCCCGACAGCCGCATGACGGTGGAGGTGAACGGCGTCGAGATCGCGGTACCGGCCCTGCTCGAACCGGCGCAGCTGGACAGCGGCGTGGTGCTCGGGCTGGGCCGTTCGATTTTGCTGTGCATCCACTGGACCGACCGCCTGCCGCGCGACAATCCGGTCACCGGCCTGCTCGGCGTGAGCGCAGCCGCGATCCAGGTCCGCGAACTGATCCGCACCGTGGCGCCGACCGAACTGCCGGTGCTGCTGCTGGGCGAGACCGGCACCGGCAAGGAAGTCGCGGCGCGTGCCATCCACGCGCTCGGCAAGCGCGCCGGCAAGCCGCTGGTCGCGGTCAACATGGCGGTCATGAACGAGGGACTGGCGGCGGCCGAACTGTTCGGTACCACGCGCGGCGCCTATACCGGCGCCCAGTCGGCGCGCACCGGCCTGTTTGCCGAGGCCGACAGCGCCACCCTGTTCCTCGACGAGATCGGCAACACCCCGGCCAACGTGCAGCCGATGCTGCTGCGCGTGCTGGAAAGCGGGCAATACCGCGCGGTCGGCGGCGACACCGACCGCCGCAGCAGCGCGCGCGTGATCGCCGCCACCGACCAGGATTTATCCGGCGACGATTTCAACCAGGCCCTGCTGCGCCGGCTGGAGCGCTTCATGATCGTGCTGCCGCCGCTGCGTGCGCGGCGCGAGGATATCGGGGTGCTGCTGGTGCATGCGCTGGAGCAGGCGTGCGCACTCGGCGGGCCTGCACAGGCGCTGCCGTTCGCCTTTGTCAGCGCCTGTGCCAACTACGACTGGCCGGGCAACGTGCGCCAGCTGTCGCACGTGCTGGCGCGCGCGCTGCTGCTGGCGCAGGTCGGGCAGTTGCCCCAGTTCGAGGCATTGGTCGGGGTACGCCATGCGGCGGCGCCGGCATCGGTGTCGGCGGCAGCGCCGGTTGCGGCGGCCGTGCCCGCCAGGCGGCGTGCCCTGGACGACTTCAGTGACGAAGAGGTGGTGGCGGCCCTGCACAACAATGGCTGGCAGGTGCAGGGGGCGGCGGCCGAACTCGGGATTTCGCGGCCGTCGATGTACAAGCTGATCGAGGCGCATCCGGCGATCCGCCGGCCCGAGGCGATCGGGCTGGAACAGCTGAAACAGGCCCTGCAGCAGGCCGGCGCCGACGTCGAGCGCTGCGCCGCCTTGCTGCTCACACCGGCGGAGGCCTTAAGGCGCCACCTGCGCGGGCTGGGCCTGCTGGGCTAGCGTCAGGTTGCGGTGTTGTCGGACTCGGCGTTGCCGTCCGGGGCCGGGCTGCTGTCGGACGGCGTATTCATGCGCGTCATGCTTTCCGGCGCGGTAGTACTGTCGAGCTCGGGTGGTGGCGTCGAAGTCCTGGTCGGACCGGCACCGCTACCGACCTGCGCTTCGGGATGACAATAACATGCGCGATATCCGGCGCCACGCGCGCGGCGGCCGAAGGACATCATCATGCAACCCTCCCGGTGCCGCCGTCGAGATGGGGATGCAAAGGCCCTGTCGGACCGGCGCCGCTGCCGACTTGTGCTTCCGGATCGAAGGAAAACACACGATACTCGAGACCGTTCGCACGCTCGATCGCCACGGTCATGATGAATGACATCTGCCAGCGCCCCATGTTACGGTAGATCAGTTCGACATCCGAATCCCAGGCCATCTTCATCGGACCGCCGCGGGCTGCGCCGTGGCCGAAGCTGGAAGTGGCGCCCTGGCCGTTGAGCGGTTCCGCCGGGTCGAAGAAGGGCGAAGGATAGGGGTATTCGCCGGCCACATGCGGCGTCAGGCGGCGCGAGTACAAGATCGGACGGTTGACCAGGTGGCAGTCGATGATGTGCACGCCGACCAGCTCTTCCAGATAACTGTTGGCGACCACGTTCAGCCGCATCGTCTCGCCGGCTTCGAATACGAACAGGCCGGTTTCGACGCCTTTCGATTTTTCCAACGGCTGGTGTTCCGAATCGAGGAAGGCCCAGTTCAGCTTTTCGCTTTCCTGGTTGATGTCAAAACTGACCATCAGATAATACTTGTTGTCCGACATTTCAGGCTTTCCCTTTGATTTTTTAGTGGGGATAACGCGGGTCACGCCGCAGCGCGACAAAATCCGGCTCAGTGTCGATGGCACTGGCCGGGTAACCGTAGTGCTTCGCTTGTGCCAGCGCCTGCAGCGCCAGCTCGCGACGGTGCAGCAACTCGTAGGCAAGCGCTGCGCGGAAATACACATCCGGGCTATTGGGCGCCGCAACCAGTGCCTTGGCCGTCAGGGACATCGCTTCGTCCGCGTCCGCACTGCGGGCCGCATACAAGCCCATGCGCGACAGCAAGGTCGCATCGCCAGGTCCGCGCGCCAACTTGATTGCAAGAAGTTGCCTCGCTTTGCGGTAGGCATCGCGTGCCAAGCCTTCCCGGCCGGGTATCCACAGCAGGGTGTCACCCAGGTTAGCCCAGCCCAGATAGTCGTTCGGGTTGCCTGCCGGTGCCGTGACGGCACGCTGATAAGCATCCGCGGCCCCCACGTAATCGCCACGCTGGAACAGCGCCAGTCCGAGATTCGAATACAAGGCGGCGTTGGGCCGTATCTGCAAACCCTGCTGGACCACCCGCAGGGCTTCGTCCGCACGGCCTTGCCGCAACAGCGCGGCGTTCAGGTTGGCGTAAGCAAGACTCGAATCCGGCTGCAATTGGATGCTGAGGCGGAATACCTGTTCCGCTGCCTTGTCGTTTCCTTGCCGGTAATAGACGGTTCCAAGTTCATCGGCGAATACGTGCTGTTTTGGGAAGCGGCGCAGCATGGCTTGTCCCCAGACAATTGCTTCATCGTTGCGGCGCATGACATCCAGGAAGTACATCTTGCCAAGGGCCGCAAAAAAATTGTCCGGATCCAGTGCAAGCGCCTGTTCAGCCTCTTTCAACGCCTGTTCATGTTGCCCTTTATGCCGCAATACCCAGGCATGCGCCACATGACTGAGCGCCAGCGTCGGTTCCAGGCGCAGCGCCTGCTGGGCAGCAGCATCGGCGCGGCGCAGCCAGGTCTCGTCCTGGGTATCGGCCCCATAGCGAAAAACGGATACCAGCGACATCCCCGCCACCGCGGCGGCATTGTTCGGATCCCTGGCCAGCAGGACTTCGAAATCCGCGCGCGCCGCTTCCAGGTGCTCGGGCTGGTCGAAAGATTCGAGCGCATGCAGGGCGCGCGCAATGGTCGCCGAACGCGAGAACGGCACCGGCGCCTGGCCGTGCTGCACCGCATACCAGCCGCCCAGGCCCAGCGCCACTGCCAGCGCGGCACCGAACCCGACCTTGCGCCAGCGTGCGGCAAGCGGCGCGCGTGCGGCCACCACGGCCGGGGCCTTCAGTGCTGCCTCCGCCGCCGGCCCGGACCTGGGCTGCGGCCCGGGTGCCGCCTCAGGTACCGGCTGTGCCACGGGCACCGCCGGCATGGCCGCTGCGCCCGCCTGCAAGGCCGCCAGCCCGGCCACCACCTCCTGCATGCCGGCCAGGCGCTGTGCCGGCTGGCGCGCCGTCATCGCCCGCACCAGCTCGATCACCGGCGCCGGCGTCGCCGCCGGAAACACCCACGATGCCGAGCTCGACTGCATTTGCGCCGCCGCCAGCGCCAGGCCGGACAAGTTGCCGAACGGGCGCTCGCCGCAGATCATCTCGTAGCACACCACGCCCAATGCGTACACGTCGGACTGGCGGTTCGGCGCCTGCCCCAGCAGGCACTCGGGCGCCATGTAGGCGATCGTGCCCTGCTGCTCGAGCTGCATGACGGACGTGGTCGCCTGCGGATCGTCGTGGAAGGCCAGGCCGAGGTCGAGAATGCGCAGCCGGCCGGCCTCGTCGACCATCAGGTTCGACGGTTTCAGGTCGCCGTGCACCAGCCCGCGCGCATGCGCCGCCGCCATCGCCACGGCAGCCTGGCCGGCCAGGTCGAACACGGCATCCAGGACCATCGGCCCGCGCGCGACCAGTTCGCGCAGGGTGGTGCCGGCAATCAGTTCCATGACGATCGCATGGCTGTTGCCGTCTTCCTCGATCGAGTGGATCCTGACGAAGGCCGGGTGATCCAGCGAGGCGGCCAGGCGCGCTTCGCGCAGCAGGCTGTCCGGATGGCCGAGGGCGCCGCCCGTCTTGAGGCGCTTGATCGCGACCTTGCGCCTCAGGTGCTCGTCCCAGGCTTCGCACACTTCACCGAAACCGCCGGCGCCCAGCTGCCGGCCCAGGCGGTAATGCCGGAATGGCTGCGCCAGCTCAGGCGTGTCGTGTTCGGTCTCGGCAGTAAGGTCCATTTTGAATTAGCAGCACCAGATTTGCGTGGTCTACATTGAGGGATAACAAACAATATAGAGTCTGGCATAAGCTGTTGCGTAGAGCCACTAAAATCTTGCCTCAGTGATACAAAACGACATGGCGATCATGCTGCCGGCAAGCGAAAAAAAACCGCCCCGGAAGGGCGGCTTTGTATAACGGCAGCGGCAACGATGTTGCCGCCGCGGTGAGGCGGATTACTGCTGTGCGACCACAGGCGTCGGCGTTGCGGCCGGCACTTGCGCCGGGGCAGGCGCCTGCGACGGATCGGCCACGTTCAGGTTGAACGCCTTCAGGCCCAGCACGCCGCTGCTGTACTGGCGGATCTGGTTGGCGAAGGCTGCATCCGGGTTCAGCTTGCGGCCATACGACGGCACCATTTCATGCATCTTGGCTTGCCACTCGGGCGTCTTGAGCTGGTCGCGGAAGGCCGACTTCTCGAGCACCTTCATCATGATCGGTGCCGCGGTCGATGCGCCCGGCGAAGCGCCCAGCAGCGCGGTCACGGAACCGTCGGCGGATGCCACGACTTCGGTACCGAACTGCAGGATGCCGCCCTTCTTCGGATCGTCCTTGATGATCTGCACGCGCTGGCCGGCATTTTGCAGGGTCCAGTCTTCCATCTTCGCGTTCGGCAGGTATTCGCGCAGGGTGGCCATGCGCTGTTCCGGGGTCAGGCGCACCTGCTGGATCAGGTATTGCGTCAGCGGCATGTTGTCCCAGCCGGCCTGCAGCATCGGACGGACGTTGCCGGTGTTGATCGAGGCCGGCATGTCGGTCCAGGAACCATTCTTGAGGTACTTGGTCGAGAAGGTCGCGAACGGGCCGAACAGCAGGGCCGGCTTGCCGTTGACCAGGCGGGTGTCCAGGTGCGGCACCGACATCGGCGGCGAACCGACCGAAGCCTTGCCGTAGACCTTGGCCCAGTGCTGCTTGATGACTTCCTGGTTGGTGGTCACCAGCCACTGGCCGCCGACCGGGAAGCCGCCGTAGCCCTTGGCTTCCGGAATCTGCGTCTTCTCGAGCAGCGGCAGCGCAGCGCCGCCGGCGCCGATGAAGACGAACTTGGTGCGCACGTTTTTCGTGGTGTTGTCGGCCAGGTTCGTGATGGTGACGTTCCAGATACCGTCTTCACCGCGCTTGATGTCCTCGACCTGGTGGCGCAGCTTCAGCGTCATGCCGGTATCAAGCAGGTGCTTGACCATGCTGCGGGTCAGCACGCCGTAGTTGACGTCGGTGCCGATGTCCATGCGGGTGGCCGCGATGCGCTGGTTCTTGTCGCGGCCGTTCATCACCAGCGGTGCCCATTCGCGGATCTGCGCCGGATCTTCGCTGTACAGCATGCCCTTGAACAGGTTTTCATGCGTCAGCGCGGCGTAGCGCTTGCGCAGGAAGTCGACATTGTCACCCCAGACGAAAGCCATGTGCGGCACGTTGTTGATGAAGGTGCGCGGATTGCCCAGGTAATTCTTCTGCACCTGGTAGGCCCAGAACTGCTTCGAGATCTCGAACTGCTCGTTGATCTCGACTGCCTTGTGGGCGTCGACGCTGCCGTCTTCCTTTTCCGGCGTGTAGTTCATTTCGGCGAAACCGGAGTGGCCGGTGCCGGCATTGTTCATCGTGTCCGAGCTTTCGGCGCCGACCGAATCGAGGCGCTCGACCATTTCGATGGACAGGTTGGGCTGCAATTCCTCGAGCAGGGTGCCGAGGGTGGCGCTCATCACGCCGCCGCCGATCAGGACCACGTCGAGCGGTTTATCCGAAGAAGCGGGAGGGGTCTTGCTGCAGGAGGCCAGCGCCATGCAAGAAAGTGCTACTGCTACTGCTACTGCTAAAGGCTTACGCATACGAGTCATTACTTGATAACCGAATTGAAGAAACAAACTTCAATGGCTTTAGTTTCAAAATTCCCTTGGCTAAAGCATGCAGCCGGGCCTTGCAAGGCTCGGCAACACGACGCGTACGAGGGCAACATCGCCGGACGGCCTGGAAAATCGGGTTTACAGGCTGGGCCGGACAAGAGGCGAACGAGACAAGAACGCATCGGCCTTCACGGCCAGTCAGCAAGGTCCTTGGCGTCCATTGAGGGGGAAAAATTCCCTGTAGGAACATGAAATTATATTCGTCCAAATGGGTGAATAAAAATTATATTTGTGAATAACGGATATATTCAGCAATTTATTCGTATTAATACGTATTGTTCGATATTTTTTGACAGTGCCAGTCTGTGGACCGGTTGGATGCTTGATGTGTTCAATCAGGCATAGCGCAAACGCGCGCCTTCCTCGGAATTTTTTTGTGACAATTTGACAGTATGCGTGTGGAAACTACCCGCAATACCTTTATCCAACAACACTGAACTACGCTTCCGCCCTGCCCACGCCGGCCAAGGCGTGCGTCATTAAAGAGAGAACAAACATGAAAAACCAAGTCCTGGTTCTTGCCCTCGGTTCCGCCATGGTGCTGTCCGCCTGCGGTGGCGGTGGTGGCGGTGGCGGCAGCACAGGCGGCGGTACCGGCACCACGACGCCGCCGCCGGTGACCACCACGCCGCCGCCGGCGACGTCGACGCTGTCGACCATCACCGCCGCCAACGCCACCAGCGCGGCCAGCAATGCCTACGCCGCCACGACTTCGGTGGGCTCGTCCTCGACCCCGCTGACCGGTATCCTGACCGGTGTGAGCGTCACCAACGTCAACGGCAATGTCGTGGCACCGCTGCTCACGCTGGTCAAGCGCGCCTATGGCGGCCGGCAACTGCTGACCGGTGTTGCCGTGAACGAGACCCAGGCCTGCACCAATGGCGGCAACCTGGTCATTACCGGGACGGTCAATAACCCGGATACCGTCAGCAATGGCGATACTCTCACGATCACGGCCAACAGCTGCGTCGAGGGCACCGAAACGCTGAGCGGCGGGTTTTCGGTCAAGTTCTCCGGCGTGAGCGGCAACATCAACACGTCCGTCTTCGGCGTCACGATGGACAGCACCTTCACCAGCTTCAACATTACCAGCGGCACCGACAAGATCGGCGTCAACGGCGACATGAAGGTCGTGCTGAACCAGACCAGTGCCCCTACCACCACCAGCACCGGCACCATACCCGGCAACAACACCATCGCGCTGTCGGGCAACTCGCTGAAGACCACCGAACAGCAGGGCAGCGCGGCCGCTGTGGAGCGCACCATCACCGCCTACACCGTGACCGGCTCGACCAAGGACGGCGTCAGCTCCAGCGCCGCCAACTTCGGCCTGTCGGGCACCAGCACCAAGCTCGGCACCTTCTCGTACACGGTGCAGAACAAGCAGCCGTTCGTCTTCACCAGCGCCGATGCCGTCGTGCCGAGCAGCGGTTCGCTGATCGTCAACGGTAATGCCTCGTCGGTCACGGCCACCGTCGTCAGCAACGGCATGCAAGTGGACTTTACCCCGACCGGTGGCACCACCCAGACCAGCACCGTGGCCTGGGACGCCTTCCTGTCCTCGATGTAATCGATCCGGCCGGTCGATCCGATTGCATCGCAGCCAGCCGCGACGCCGTGTGCGTCATGGCTGGCTGCGTCGTTTACGCTTCCCGTTTTCCTCACCCTATAATCAGCAAATGACACCGATTCTTCGCGCCGGACTGGCCGCCGCCCTGTACGCCTCGCTGCTCCACCCCGCCTGCGCCGAATGGCAGGGCAGCGTCGGCCCGAGCGTGCGCAACGTGACCCACACCGAATACGACACCACGGGCCGCCGCCTGGTCAGGGAAGACGGCTGGCTGCCCGGCCTCGCGCTGCAGGCCGGCTACCGCAGCGGCAAGCTCACCTGGTTCGCCGGCGCGGACTGGTACCACGGCAACATCGACTACCGGGGCCAGACCCAGAACGGTGCCGCGGCATCCTCCACAACCTCGACCGGCCTGGTCTCGGGCCGCCTCGGCGCCGCCTGGGCCTTGCCTGACGATTATTCGGTGCAAGCCGCGGTCGAGGTCGACCGCTGGAAGCGCGACATCCAGGGCACGGCCGGCGCCGCCGGACTGCAGGAAACCTATCGCTCGACCCGGCTGGTGGCGGGCGCCAGTAAAGCCTGGCATCCGGCCGCCGGCACGATGTCGGTCGACGCCGCGGCCGTGGTGGCCGCACCGGAACGCCTGCACGTGGGCTTTTCCGGCGTGCTCGACCCGGTATCGTTCGAGACCCGGCGCGGCTACGGCGTGCGGCTCGGCGCCGCCATGCGCCCGGCCTTCGCATCGTGGCTTGAACTGCGCGGCCGCTACGACTGGATCAAGACGCCGCGCAGCGGGGATGCGGGCCTGACCGCCAACGGCCTGTATGCCGGCACGGTGGCCCAGCCGGAACATGTGCGGCAAGCGTTCACCCTGACCGCCTCGGCGGCGTTTTAAAAGGGGGAACCTGCCCGCGCACAATTGAAATCGGGTAGGCGGGAGCTATGCCACACTTGGCAGATAAGGCTGTTATGTAATCTGCAACCATGGGAAGGCATGCTCACATGACGAAACGAAACGAAAACCTGGCCCTGGCCGCCGGCGCGCTGGGACTGCTCGGCGGTTATGCGGTCGGCAAGATGCTGAAATCCAGCGCGCCCGCGAACGGTGTCCTGCCGCAGGCCAGCCTGCTCGATACCATGGCCCTGGCCGTCGACGTGCTGGCGCCGACCTTCGCCAAGGGCGTGATCATCCGCCGCCCCGGCGCCGTGGCGATGGCCGAGCAATGGCAACTCGATACGCGCGCGGTGCAGCGCATGCAAAAGCTGCGCAACAAATATGGGCAAGGCCCACTGATGCTGCCGCTGCCGATCCGCAAGCAGGCGGTCGTGCTGGCGCCGGAACACGTCTACCGCGTCCTCAACGAAACGCCAGAGCCATTCTCCCCCGCCAGCAGCGAAAAGCGCGCCGCACTGTCCCACTTCGAACCGGAAGGCGTGCTGATCTCGCAAGGCCCGGTCCGCACCGAGCGCCGCCGCTTCAATGAAGACGTGCTGGAATCGAACCATGCGGTGCACCACATGGCCGAGCGCTTCCTGCCCATCGTCGACCAGGAAGCCGCCCGCATCCTGGCGGCGGCGCGTGATAAAGGCGAACTCGACTGGGATGCCTTCGCCCAGGGCTGGTACCGCCTGGTGCGGCGCGTAGTGTTCGGCGACGGCGCCGCCGACGACCAGGAACTGAACGACATGACGGTCGCCCTGCGCAAGGCGGCCAACTGGGCCTTCCTGCATCCGAAAAGGAAGGCGACGCAGGCGCGCTTCTTCGCGCGCATCCAGGACTACCTCGAGCGCGCCGAAGCCGGCAGCCTGGCCGCCGTCATCGCGCGCACGCCGCAGACTGCCGATACCAAACCGGTGCAGCAGGTACCGCAATGGCTGTTCGCCTTCGACGCCGCCGGCATGGCCACCTTCCGCGCGCTGGCACTGCTGGCGACCCATCCGGAACAGGCCGAACAGGCCCGCGCCGAACTGCGTGACAAACCCGGCATCGAGCGAAAATTTTTACCTTTCCTGCGTGCGACCCTGCTGGAAGCGGTGCGGCTGTGGCCGACCACGCCGGCGATCCTGCGCCAGACCACCCGTGAAACGCACTGGGAAGAGGGGACGATGCCGGCGCGCACCGGTGTTCTCGTGTTCGCGCCGTTCTTCCATCGCGACGACCAGCGGCTGGATCATGCGCATCGGTTCACGCCGGATTTGTGGCTGCATGAGCGCGGCGATGCGGAATGGCCGCTGGTGCCGTTCAGCGCCGGGCCGGCGGTGTGTCCGGCGCGGCATCTGGTGCAGATGTTGTCGAGTGCCATGCTGGCGGCCTTGATCGATGGGCGCGAGGCGAAGCTGGTGTCGGCGCAGCGGATGGTCCCGGGACGGTTGCCGGGAACCTTGAATAACTATGGGTTGCGGTTTGCGCTGGGAGAATAGATCGCTGGATCAGGGCGCTGGTTGGTTACCGGCGCCCTGACAGCTTGGCTTCTAATGATCAGGCCGCATGCGCTCATATTTGTTGACGTCGCTACTCCTGTAACTCACCTGGCCGTAATAATTGAATCCCAACTTCTCCGCAAGTCTGATCGAAGGAGTATTGCGCGGATCGATAATGCACACGCTACGTGATGAAACACCCTGTTCATCGAACCAGTTTAGCGCTGCCGTCATGGCTTCCAGGGCAAAACCTTTCCCGTGCGAGCCCCCGGTGAATACCCACGCTGCTTCAGGCATGCCATCAAAGTCATCGCCCAAACCGCGCTGAAAATCTGCCAGGCCCACTTCGCCAATGAATCGATTCGTGGCCCGCTCAAATACCGCGAACATGCCAAAGCCCAATAGACTCCAATGACCGGCATAACGAAGCAGTCGATTCCAGGCTTCTTCACGCGAGGGAGGAACGCCGCGAATAAACTGGAGCACCACCGGATCGGTAGCAAGCTGAAAAACCAGGTCCGCATCCTGCAGCGTATGTTTACGTAAGATTAAACGCTCAGTATTTATCATGAAGATTGAATCCAGGGCCGATAGCGGACGGTCAGTATGGCTCAGTGTACACCAGCAGCTATTGGTTTTTTCACCAGACTTTATTGGTTGATGACGGATTTTATTAGTGCACCACAGCGCCCATGGAAAAAGGCCGCAGACGGTGCCGTCTGCGGCCTTTTTCATCTTTTACCCAGGTCGGCTTACTCCACCGTCACCGACTTGGCCAGATTGCGCGGCTTGTCCACATCCGTCCCGCGCGCCAGCGCCGTGTGATACGCCAGCAGCTGCAGCGCCGCCACGTGTAAGATCGGCGACAGCAAACCATAGTGTTCCGGCAGACGGATTACGTGCAGGCCGTCGCCCGACGTGATGTGGGTGTCGACGTCGGCAAACACGTACAGCTGGCCGCCGCGGGCGCGCACTTCCTGCATGTTCGACTTCAGCTTTTCCAGCAGCGCGTCGTTCGGGGCGATGGTCACCACCGGCATCTCTTCGGTCACCAGCGCCAGCGGACCATGCTTCAGCTCGCCTGCCGGGTAGGCTTCGGCGTGGATGTACGAGATTTCCTTGAGTTTCAGCGCGCCTTCCAGGGCGATCGGGTAGTGGATGCCGCGGCCCAGGAACAGGGCGTTTTCCTTGCGGGCGAATTCCTCGGCCCAGGCGATGACTTGCGGTTCCAGCGCCAGCACCGAGCTCAGCGCGACCGGCAGGTGGCGCATCTGCTTAAGGTAGTTGGCTTCCTGTTCGTCGTCCAGGCGGCCATTGACTTGTGCCAGCGTCAGGGTCAGCAGGAACAGGGCGGCCAGCTGGGTCGTAAACGCCTTGGTGGACGCCACGCCGACTTCGACGCCGGCACGGGTGATGTAGGCCAGCTTGCACTCGCGCACCATGGCACTGGTGGCGACGTTGCAGATCGTGAGGGTGTGTTCCATGCCGAGGCTGCGCGCGTGCTTCAGCGCGGCCAGGGTGTCGGCGGTCTCGCCGGACTGGGAGATGGTCACCACCAGCGTCGACGGGTGCGGCACGCTGTCGCGGTAGCGGTATTCGCTGGCGATTTCGACGCTCACCGGGACCTTGGCCACCGATTCGATCCAGTACTTGGCGGTGAGGCCGGCGTAGTAGCTGGTGCCGCAGGCCAGGATCAGCACGCGGTCGATTTCCTTGAACACGCGGTAGGCCTGGTCGCCGAACAGTTCCGGCATGATGCCGGTGACGCCTTCCAGGGTGTCGCCGACCACGCGCGGCTGCTCGAAGATTTCTTTCTGCATGTAGTGGCGGTATGGACCCAGTTCGGCGGCGCCGGTGTGGGCGTGCACGGTCTTGACTTCGCGCTCGGCCGGACGGCCTTCGACGTCGACGATCCAATATCGCGCCAGTTGCAGGTCGACCACGTCGCCTTCTTCCAGGTAGATGATCTGGTCGGTGGTGCCGGCCAGCGCCATCGCGTCCGAGGCGACGAAATTCTCGCCCTTGCCGACGCCGACGATCAGCGGCGAGCCCTGGCGCGCAGCCACCACGCGGTGCGGCTCTTCGCGGCAGAACACGGCGATCGCATAGGCGCCGTGCAGGCGTTTTACCGCTGACTGCACGGTCTCGAACAGGTCGCCGTTGTACATGTGGTCGACCAGGTGGGCGATGACTTCGGTGTCGGTCTGGCTCTGGAACACGTAGCCGAGGGTGCTCAGTTCGGCGCGCAGCTCGTCGTGGTTTTCGATGATGCCGTTGTGGACCAGCGCGATGCGCGCATTGTCTTCGCTCGGCGAGAAGTGCGGGTGGGCGTTACGGGTGGCCGGGGCGCCGTGGGTGGCCCAGCGGGTGTGGGCGATGCCGGTAAAACCTTCCAGGCGTGTTTCGGCGATTTGCGTTTCGAGATCGGCCACGCGCGAGGTGCTGCGCGAACGCGCCAGGTGGCCATCCACGTGCAGGGCGACGCCGCAGGAATCGTAGCCGCGGTATTCGAGGCGTTTCAAACCTTCGATCAGGATGGGGGTGATATTACGCTGGGAAACTGCCCCGACGATGCCGCACATGGTGAATCTCCAAAAAAGTTATCTGATGTCACTACTTTAGAACAAGCGCCTTGAAATAAGCTTTCGTGTTTCGATGATTTTTGAAAGATTATTTCATGCTATCCTGAGCATGAAATTTCCTTTCATTTATCTCGGATTTTTTTATAAAAATGTCGAACGAAGCCCCAGCCCTGGACGAAATCGATCGTCGCATCCTCAACACTTTGCAGGTTGATGCCTCGCATACCAATGCCGAGTTGGCAGAATTGGTACATGTGTCGCCGCCCACTTGCCTGCGCCGCGTCAAACAGCTGATGGAGAACGGTGTTATCGAACGGCAAGTTGCGATCGTGTCGCCGGAACAGGTCGGCGCCCGCCTGACCGCCATCGTCGAGATTACGCTGGACGTGCAGGCCGCCGACCGTATGGAAGAGTTCGAACGCGTGGTGGCGCTTGAAGCCGCGGTGCTGCAGTGCTACCGCGTGTCGCCCGGCCCCGATTTCGTGCTGGTGGTGCAGGTGGCCGACATGCCGGCCTATCACGCCCTGGCGCACCGTTTGTTCACGACCCACAGCAATGTGCGCAACGTAAAAGCCTATTTTTCGACCTTCCGTAGCAAGTTCGAGACACGGATCCTGGTGTAAGTTGCCGTTGCGCATGGTCAAGCGTGCGCCATCGTAAAACAGGTTTACTGGGAGCTTCCGTGCATCCGGCGAGGCGATCGTGCAAACCAAAGCGGCACTGCTGAGCTTATCCGGCATCCACAAGCACTACCGCCATGGCGCATCCAGCGTGCATGCGCTGTGCGACATCGGCCTGCAGGTCGACGTCGGCGAAATGGTGGCCGTGTGCGGTCCGTCCGGGCATGGTAAAACCACGCTGCTGAACGTGATCGGCCTGCTCGAGCCGGCTTGTGCGGGCAGCATGTTGCTCGACGGGATCGACGTTGCCGGGCTGGATGAGCGCGCCCGCGCCGATCTGCGCATGCGGACCATCGGTCCCGTCTTCCAGTGTTTTACCTTGATGCCGGCCATGACGGCGCGCGACAACGTCATGCTGCCGCTGCTGTTACGACAGCGCCTGACGCGTCCGGAACGCAGCGATGCGCAATCCTTCGCCACCGAACTGCTGGCCCGGGTCGGGCTGGCGTCGCACATCCACCACCGGCCGGCGCGCCTGGATCCGGGCCAGTGCCAGCGCGTGGCGATCGCGCGCGCCCTCGTCACACGGCCGCGCCTGGTGCTGGCCGACGAACCGACCTCGCGCCTCGACGGCAGTGCCCTGCGCATGGTGCTGGAGCTGTTGACGGCCTGCCAGCGCGATCAGGGCACGGCCTTCGTGATCACCACCCGCGACCAGCGCCAGCTGGTGCGCGCCTCGCGCACGCTGCAGCTCAACGATGGCCGGCTGGGACCGAGACAAGCCGACCTGCCGCGCCATTTTCCGCGCCACGCGGCAGCCCACGCGCCTCTGCATACCGTACGGGTGGCGGGGTGACGCCGGCGCGCCTGGCGGTGCGCATGGTGCACTGTGGCCAGCCCCGTGCGCGGGCCGCCATGCTGGCCATCGCGGGTGCCGCCTGCGTACTTGCACTCGGTGCCGGCGACATGTGGGCGTGGGTGCCACCGTTGTCCCTGGTCGCCTGCGTCAGCGCCGCCAGCATGGCGCTGCAGACCCTGTCCCGGCGGCGCGAACTGGCAACCCTGCGCGCGCTCGGCATGTCGAGGCCGTCACTGGTGCTGATGCTGGAACTGGAAGCCTTGTGGATAACTTGTGGCGGTGCGCTGCCCGGACTGGGGATCGGCGCCGCCGCGACCTGGAGCGCACAGCGCGTCGCCGGCATGCCGCGCCTGCTGCCGGGGCAGGGTGCCACGACGCCGTCCGGCCTGGGCGCACTGCTGGCGCTGGTGATTGGCGCAGCCTTGCTGGCCGCGCTGGTGCCGGCCATCCGGGCCGCATGCCGGGACGTGGCGCCCGGCCTGGCCGTGCTGCCGCCCCATCAGGAAGCCTGAGCGGCTGTGGATAAACATGTGGAAATGGATGTGGAAGAGGGCGGGACAGGCCTGTGCACAGCCTGTGGCTTTGCTGTGCACAGGCTGCATCACGGCGCGTAAATTACTTCTTGACCTTGACCGGGCGCTGCCAGCCTTCCACCGTCAATTGCTTCGGTCTCGAAATGGTCAGCTTGCCGGCCGGCGCATCCTTGGTCAGCGTGGTGCCGGCGCCCAGGGTCGCGCCCTTGCCGACGGTGACCGGCGCCACCAGCTGGCTGTCGCTGCCGATGAAGGCATCGTCCTCGATGGTCGTGCGGAATTTGTTGGCGCCATCGTAGTTGCAGGTGATGGTGCCGGCGCCGATATTCACGCGCGAGCCGACGTCGGCATCGCCGACATAGGCTAAGTGGTTCGCCTTGCTGTGGTCCGCGATCTTGCTGTTCTTGACCTCGACGAAATTGCCGATGTGGACATCCTGGCCCAGCTGCGTACCCGGGCGCAGGCGCGCGTACGGGCCGATGACCGACTGTTCGCCCACCACCGCATCTTCGAAATGACAGAACGGTTTGATTTGCGCGCCGGCCGCCACCGTCGTATTCACCAGCACGCTGTGGGCGCCGATGGTGACGCCGTCGCCCAGCACCACATCACCCTCGAACACGCAGCCGACGTCGATGGTGACATCGCGGCCGCAGGTCAGCGTACCGCGCACGTCGATGCGCGCCGGGTCCATCAGCGTCACGCCTTTTTCCAGCAAGGCATGAGCGATGTTCAATTGATGGCGGCGTTCCAGTTCGGCCAGCTGCACCTTGGAATTCACGCCCGCCACTTCCCACTCGGCCGACGGCTGCGCCGACACCACCGGCACGCCGGCGGCCACGGCCTTGGCCACGATGTCGGTCAGGTAGTACTCGCCCTGGGCATTGTTGTTTTGCAGGGAATCGAGCCAGCCGGCCAGGTACTGGGTCGGGATGACCATGATGCCGCTGTTGATTTCCTTGATGGCACGCTCGGCTTCGCTCGCATCCTTTTCTTCGACGATGCGTACGATCCTGCCGTCCTCGCGCACGATGCGGCCCAGGCCGAACGGGTTGTCCTGGACCACGGTGAGGATCGCCAGTTTATCGGTGCCCGCCGCTTCGACCAGGCGCTGCAGCGAGTCAGCCGTCGTCAGCGGCACGTCGCCGTACAGCACCAGCGTCGGCGCGGCCGGGTCGATTTGCGACAGCGCCTGCATGACGGCGTGACCGGTGCCCAGCTGCGGCTGCTGCAGGGCGGTGTCAATGGCGATGCCGCCGGCGTCGCCCCAGCCGGCAACCGCACTCGGCACCGCTGCGCCGCCGTGCCCGTAAATCACGCATAATTTGCCCGGCTGGAGGGTCATTGCGGTGTTGATAACATGCTGCAACAGTGGCTTGCCGGCCAGCGGATGCAAGACTTTCGGCAGTGCGGATTGCATGCGCTTTCCCATGCCTGCGGCGAGGATGACAACGTTCATAAGCCGATCTCGGATGAGTTGAATAAAGTTGAATTGATTACTAAATGAAAAAGTTTAACACGCACCCCCAACTGCTCCAGCGCGTGCGCCTGCTGTTCCTGGCCTTTGTCGTGGTCCTGGCCGCCGGCTGCAGCACGATCCGGTTCACCTACAACCATGGCGATACCTTGTTGTACTGGTGGTTGAATGCATACATCGATATCGATAGCGACCAGTCCGACTGGGTCAAGAAAGACATCGATAACCTGTTCCAATGGCACCGCACGACGCAATTGCGCGACTATGCCGGCCTGCTCACCAAGATGCAGCGCCAGCTCGGCGACGGCAACGTGACGCAGGACGAATTGCTGGCCGATTACCGCGACATCAAGGCGCGCACCGAGCTGCTCGCCTTCAAGGCGCTGCCGCAACTGGCCGATCTCGCCATGTCGATCAAGCCCGAGCAGATCGCCCAGATGGAAAAGAAATTTGCCAAGAACAATGCCGACTTCCGCAAGAAATTCATGAGCGGCAGCGTGCAGGACCAGCAGGAAGCGCGTTTCAAAAAGGCGATGGAACAGCTCGATCTGTGGTTCGGCGGTTTCAGCCGAGAGCAAGAAGCGGCACTGCGCAAGGCCTCCGATGCGCGCCCGCTGGACAACGAGATCTGGCTGCAGGAACGCACGCTGCGCCAGAAGAAAATCGTCGCGCTGCTGCGCCGCGTGCAGAGTGAAAAGCTGAACAAGGAACAGACCATGTCGGCCGTCCACAACCTGCTGCGCGACCTGTTCGACCGCATGGATGCGCCCGACCGCAAAGCCTTCTTCGATGCCTATGTGGACAACACCGCGAAATTCATCATCACGGCGGTCCGCCTGACCACGCCGGACCAGAAAGCCCATGCGCAAAAACGCATGCAGGGCTGGATCAGCGATTTCAACGCGCTGGCCCAGGGCAAATAAGTTATCAAGTCAATCGAAAACGCGGCCTTGATGGCCGCGTTTTGCATGGGGCCGTCGATGCGCCAAACGCGCATGCTATAGTCGCCCCATGCAAAAGAAGAAGTCCTCCTCCCCCTCTTATCCCCGCCGTCCCGGCCCGCCGCAACAGGTCCGCATCATCGGCGGCGCCTGGAAACGCACCCCGCTGCCCGTCCTCGATGCCTTCGGCCTGCGCCCGACTCCAGACCGCGTCCGCGAAACCGTGTTCAACTGGATCAACCACCAGATCGACGCCAACTGGAACGGGCTCGACTGCCTCGACCTGTTTGCCGGCAGCGGCGCCCTCGGCTTCGAAGCCGCCAGCCGCGGTGCCCGGGCCGTCACCATGATCGACACCGTCGGCCCGGTCGTGCGCCAGCTGGAAACGATCAAGGACAAGCTGAAAGCCGACAATGTGCGCGTGCTGCGCGCCGATGCACTGACCGTCGCGCGCGACCTGGCCCAGCGCGGCCAGCGTTTCGACCTGATCTTCCTGGACCCGCCTTATCAACAGGATTTCCTGAGCCAGGCATTGCCGCTGTGCGCGTCCCTGCTGAAACCGGGTGGCCTGGTGTATGCGGAATCCGGCGATCGCCTGCCGTTCCCGGAAGCCGGCAGCGAGCAGGACGCCGTGCCCGAATGGCTGGCACAATGGCAACTGGTGCGTGGCGATAAAGCCGGCATGGTGCACTTTCACCTCTTGAAGTTGCACTAAAACACTGCAACATGCGCCCTGGACTGGGGCAGCTGCCGAAATTTCAGGCATAATGCGCGTCTATTCAGGTGCATTTTCCAGGGAGCCGCAATGGTTGTAGCCGTTTATCCAGGTACTTTCGATCCGCTGACCCGCGGCCATGAGGATTTGGTGCGTCGCGCATCGGGCCTGTTCGACACCCTGGTGGTGGGCGTGGCCGACAGCAAGAACAAGAAACCTTTCTTCTCTCTGGAAGAGCGCCTGGAAATCGCCAACGAAGTGCTGGGCCATTATCCGAACGTGCAAGTCGAAAGCTTTTCCGGCCTGCTCAAGGATTTCGTGCGCAAGCACGATGCCCGGGTGATCGTGCGCGGCCTGCGTGCCGTGTCCGACTTCGAATACGAGTTCCAGATGGCCGGCATGAACCGCTATCTGCTGCCCGATGTCGAAACGCTGTTCCTGACCCCGTCCGACCAGTACCAGTTCATCTCGGGCACCATCGTGCGCGAGATCGCGATGCTGGGCGGGGATGTTTCCAAATTCGTCTTCCCTTCGGTCGACCGCTGGCTGCAAAAGAAAATCGCTGCCAATGCCGCTGCTGCAGCGGCGACTGCATCGACCGCACCGAAGGCATAACGACCGAGTTATCCCATGGCTTTGCTGATTACCGACGACTGCATCAATTGCGACGTGTGCGAGCCCGAGTGCCCGAACGACGCAATTTCGATGGGCGCGGAGTTTTACCAGATCGATCCGCACAAGTGCACCGAGTGCGTCGGCCACTTCGACGAACCCCAGTGCCAGCAACTCTGCCCCGTGGCCTGCATTCCTTTCGATCCCGCCTGGCGCGAAACCCGCGAACAACTCCAGGCCAAGTACGAACGCCTGACCGCTGCCAAGGCAGCCTGATGCTTCAACGATGCCGGTTTTTCGAAACCGGCATTTTTTTGCCCATCCATTTTCTCGTCTGCGTCATCCCGAAAGCATCGCTCCGGCCTATTTGATTGCGTATGCAATTTAACTTTGATTGCACTCACCATATACTGAATCTATAGGCTTTCTTGCTTCGTGCTATGCTGGTTTTCATGAACGACGACACCGACAAGAGCGACAAGAGCGACAAGCTGCCATCTTCGGTCAGCGAAAATATCGGCGCCATCGCCGAGTTTTATGCGCGTCATGAAGAACATGTCACGGCCACCCAGCGCATCGTGGAAAAGGTGGCGCTTTTTCTCGGCAGCCCGATGTATGTCGCGGCGAATATCGTCTTTATCGTGTGCTGGATCGCCGGCAATCTGCTGGCCCCCAATTTCGACTGGGAACAGATCGACGAACCACCTTTCTTCTGGCTACAGGGTCTGATCGGCCTGAACGCCTTCATCATCTCGACCACGGTGCTGATCCGCCAGAACCGCATGTCGCGCCTGGCCGATCACCACGCCCACCTCGATTTGCAGGTCAATTTGCTGACCGAGGAAAAGACCAGCAAGATCATCGAACTGCTGGACCAGCTGCGGCGCGACCTGCCGAACGCCCACAACCCTGTCGACGATGAAGCGCAGGAACTGGCCAGGCCGGCCGACCCGAAAGCCGTGCTCGAAGCGATCGAGAAGGAAGAGGACGAACCCTACGGCGAAGCAGGTGAGCGTACCCGTGAAGCGAAGCCGTAATGCAAAGTTAGTTGCTCATTGGCTTCCCTGTGGATAAAGTGCTTTTCAAGCAGTATTTTGCTTGCCCGACTTTATTCTGAAGGAGACACCATGTATTGGATGAAAACCCTGGCCGCCAGCGCCACCCTGGTCATGACGATCGCCCTGCCGGCCGCTGCTGCGGTCGATGTCAGCGGCTACAAGTTCGACGAGTCGGTCAAGGTCGCCGGCAAGGATTTGAAATTGAACGGTGCCGGCATGCGCACCAAGTTCGTGATCAAGGTCTATGCGGCCGGCCTGTACCTGCCGGAAAAGGCCAAGGCCGTGGCCGATATCCTGAAACAGGACGGTCCGCGCCGCGTCACGTTGCAAATGGCGCGCGACGTTTCGTCCGAGGATTTCGGCAAGGCCTTCATGGATGGCCTCAACGATAACGTCGATAAAGCCGAAAAACAGAAGATCGTGACCCAGATCAGCAAGTTCGGCGAGATGTTCGCCGGCGTCGACGGTCTCAAGAAGGGCGACGTGCTGCACATCGACTGGATTCCGGGCAGCGGCACGGTGTGCGAGCTGAACGGCAAAAAACTGATCGAAAACGTCCCCGACATCAATTTCTATAACGCTTTGCTGCGCATCTGGCTGGGCGACAAGCCGGTCGACCGCTCGCTCAAGCCGGCACTGCTGGGCGACGCCAGGTAATCCCCTCAAAAACCCCTCGAAACGCGGCCCCGGGCAACCGGTGGCCGCGTTTTTTTTTTCATCCCGATTTTTTGACTGCGTGCCGTCCATTTTTTGCGGGCAGGGGACCCCCTCATCCGGTTCCGCGAAGCCGCTGACGGGCTCTCTCATCGATTTTATCGAAAATAACCTAAGCTCATCCATAAGGCATGACTGAATATGAACTTCGTACAAAATAGCGCATTTATATTTTATAACTCATCATTATGCAGGCAACATGCCATTCTTTAGCCGAAAACCGTAACCAAGGCAATGGGCCGGATCATTAGCGCTTGGCTCATCAATAGCGCGTTTTTTCACATAAAATTCTCTCATCTCTTATTTATCTTCATATCGATGGAATAATCGAATCCATGCACCATGCATTTCATCGCAACTAATTGTTAAATCATTCAGGCAAAAAAATCCATGAAAACCCGGGTAACCGGAAATCAGGGGCGGAAAACGAGAATGGATCACCTTGGCCCCGCGACGGGGGCGGACGACGGCAGGCTGGAGGCGGGGAGAAGGGACGAAAAAAAACGGCGCCCGTTACCGGACGCCGTTTTTTGGAGGAAGCAGGTGAATTCTATCAGGAGCGCGAACCCATGGCGCGCACGTCTGGCGCGTCGAGATGGGTGCCGGCCTTTTTGGCTGCATTCAGCTTGCGGCGGGCCGCCAGCTGGTCCTTGGTCGGACGCGGGCGCACCACCAGCACCAGGGCGCGGGCGATGCCGATCAGCAGGGGGCGGAAGAACATCAGCACGGCGCCGAGCACGGTCAGCTGGACCATGCCGGTCACCAGCTGCGCAAAGGGCAGGGTGGTCAGCGGCGTATTAAACAGGGTGTCGGCGAAAGACATGGCTTTTATAGGATATCGATGAGTTCAAGCTCACTATAGTGCAACGCAACATATAAATCTAATTACGTTCTCTGATAGTGCTCATGCTGTTCGTGAATGGGAAATGGGGTACACTGTCAGCACCCATTTCACCTTTTAGCGCCGAATCGCCATGAGCTTTCTTACGCTTGACCTGAACCTGCTCCGTGTCTTCGACGCCGTCATGACCGAGCAAAACCTGACCCGGGCCGCCGGCCACCTGGCCATGACGCAGCCGGCGGTCTCGAATGCCATCAAGCGCCTGCGCGAGAGTCTCGGTGACGAATTGCTGATCCGCACCGCCTACGGCGTCAAGCCGACGCCGCGCGCCGAAGCGCTGTGGCCTTCGGTGCGCCAGGCGCTGGCCGCGCTGGAAGCGGCCGTGATGCCGGAAACCTTCGATGTCTCCAAGGCGCAGGCCACCTTCCGCCTGGCGATGGCCGACGCCACCGCCGCCCTGTGGCTGCCGTCGCTGGTGCGCTCGATCGAAAAGGAAGCGCCCGGCGTGAACATCCGCATGGTGCCGCTGACCACGCGCGAACCGCGGCCGATGCTGCTGCGCGGCGACATCGATCTCGCTGTCGGCTTCTTCCCCGGCGTAGCGGCCCAGCTGTCCTATGAAACCGGTTCGCCGATCCGCCACGAGCGCCTGTATTCGGGCGAATACGTGGCCGTGATGCGCAAGAACCACCCGCTGGCCCAGGGCAAGCTGGAACTCGACGGTTACTGCAAGGCCGACCACCTGCTGGTGAGTTTTTCCGGCCGCGCGCACGGCCTGGTCGACGAGGCGCTGGCCCAGATCAGCCGCGAACGACGGATCCTGTTAACGGTGAATCAGTTCTTTACCGCCGGCCGCGTGGTCGCGAATTCCGACCTGGTTACCGTGCTGCCCAAGCACCTGATCGCATCCACCGGCGCCGCCGACGCCCTGGTCTGGCGCGAACTGCCGTTCCAGCTGCCGGCCGTGCACCTCGACATGCTGTGGCACGAACGTGATGGCCGCAGCCCGGCGCACCGCTGGCTGCGCAACAACCTGGAAAGCATGTCGGCGTCGGCGCAGAAGACCCTGCCGCACAAGTCGGAGACGAACGAGCGGATGGAGAAGGTGGCTTGATCACGGCACTGCGCACGTCGCCCGGCGAAGGCAGGGCGGGGTGCATGCGCCAGCGTTTTATTCTTATTTTATCGGCAACTTGGTCGTATTCTTGACCTCTTCCATCACCGCATACGTGTGCGTCTCGCGCACCCCCTTCTGCAGCAGCGTCTTGCCCAGGAACTCGCGGTAAGCCGCCATGTCTTTTACACGCGCCTTGACCAGGTAATCGAAGCCGCCCGCCACCATGTGGCATTCGAGCACTTCGGGAATCAGCTGCACGCTCTGTTTGAAAGCGTCGAACACTTCGGGCGTGGTGCGGTCCAGCACCACTTCGATGAAGACCAGCAGCGACACGTCGAGCAGCTGGGGATTCAACTGGGCCGTATAGCCCATGATGTAGCCGGACTCGTGCAACTTGCGTACCCGTTCCAGGCAGGCTGCCGGCGACAGGTTGACCCTTGCCGCCAGTTCGACGTTGCTGATCCGCCCGTCGCTCTGCAGCTCGGCAAGGATTTTCTTGCTGATCTTGTCCAGCATCTTGTTCGCTCTCCACTATAAATATTATTTGGTGAAATTCTCTCACCAAAAACTATCTATTGCTAGTCTTCTGTAAAAACAGAATTAATCAAGAAGATTTCTCTCTACAATCGAATCATGTATCCGCATTCCGAACCGCGCCGGCCGTATTTACGGACCGGCGCGTTTTGCCATGCGCATTCACCCCTGATTCACACCGATTGATCACCTTTTTTCGAGCTTCCATGAACATTGCCGCCCCCCCGGCCACCACCTTCGTTCCCTTCGATGCCCTGCAGGCCGAGACCCGCGGCGCGCAGGCGCCGCTGCGCGCCGCGATCACCGCCGCGTACCGCCGTGACGAGACCACCGCGGTGGAATGGCTGCTGGCGCAGGGTGCGCGCGCCCACGGCGATGCCCATGCGCTGGCACATCGCCTGGTGTCGGCCGTGCGCGCCAAGCGCACCCGTTCGTCGGGCGTCGACGCGCTGATGCACGAATTCTCGCTGTCGTCCGAGGAAGGCGTCGCGCTGATGTGCCTCGCCGAAGCGCTGCTGCGCATCCCGGACAGCGACACCGCCGACCGCCTGATCGCCGACAAGATCAGCAAGGGCGACTGGAAAAAGCACCTGGGCGAATCGCCGTCGCTGTTCGTGAACGCCGCCACCTGGGGTTTATTGGTCACCGGTAAACTGGTGGCGTCGAACAGTGAAAAAGGCCTGGGCGCGGCCTTGACGCGCATGATCGCGAAAGGCGGCGAACCGCTGATCCGCAAGGGCGTCGACCTGGCCATGCGCATGCTCGGCAACCAGTTCGTGACCGGCCAGACCATCGACGAAGCGCTCAAGAACAGCCGCGACAACGAAACCCGCGGCTACCGTTATTCGTACGACATGCTGGGCGAAGCCGCGCTGACCGAAGTCGATGCGCAGAATTACTATGCGTCCTACGAAGCGGCGATCCACGCGATCGGCAAGGCCTCCAATGGCCGCGGCATCAAGGACGGTCCGGGCATCTCCATCAAACTGTCGGCCCTGCACCCGAGATACAGCCGCTTTCAATACGCTCGCGTGATGACGGAACTGCTGCCGCGCGTGCGCCAGCTGGTGCTGCTGGCCAGGGAATACGACATCGGCATCAATATCGACGCCGAAGAAGCCGACCGCCTCGAGATTTCGCTCGACATGCTGGAAGCGCTGGCCTTCGATCCCGACCTGGCCGGCTTCGAGGGCATCGGCCTGGTGGTGCAGGGCTATCAAAAGCGCTGCCCCTTCGTGATCGACTTCGTGGTCGACCTGGCGCGCCGCAGCGGCCGCAAGTTCATGGTGCGCCTGGTCAAAGGCGCTTACTGGGACGCCGAGATCAAGCGCGCCCAGGTCGACGGCCTGCCGGGCTACCCGGTGTATACGAGAAAAGTGTATACCGACGTTTCCTACCTCACCTGCGCCCGCAAGCTGCTGGCCGCGACCGACGTCATCTACGCCCAGTTCGCCACCCACAATGCGCACACCCTGTCCGTGATCTACACCTGGGCCAAGGCGGACAATGTGCAAAATTACGAATTCCAGTGCCTGCACGGCATGGGAGAAACGCTGTACGACCAGGTGGTCGGTGCCGGGAACCTGAATAAAGCCTGCCGCATCTATGCGCCGGTCGGTTCGCACGAGACGCTGCTGGCCTACCTGGTGCGCCGCCTGCTGGAAAACGGCGCCAACTCGTCGTTCGTGAACCAGATCGTCGACGCAAACGTGCCGATCGAGACCCTGCTGACCGATCCGTTCGAAGCGGCTCGCGCGGCCAACTGCCTGCCGCATCCGAGAATTCCGCTGCCGCAGGCGCTGTATCCGGACGGCCGCAAGAATTCCGCCGGCCTCGACCTGGCCAACGAAGACGTGCTGGCCGCACTGGCGCGCGAACTCGCTGTGCCGCGCCCGTACCTGGCGGTGCCGCTGCTCAGCCAGCAACTCAGTGAGCCACTGAGCGGCCAGCTCGAAGCCGTGGGCGCGGTCAATATCGTGAACCCGGCGCAGTCGGCCGATATCGTCGGCCAGGTCCTTGAGGCCACCGTCGGCGACGTCGATACCGCCCTCAGTGCCGCCGTGGCCGCGGCACCGGCGTGGGAGGGACTTGGCAACGGCGCGCGGGCCGACATCCTGCTGCGCGTGGGCGACCTGTTCGAGCAGCACCAGGCCGAACTGATGGCGCTGGCCGTGCGCGAAGCCGGTAAATCGCTGCCGAATGCGATTGCGGAAATTCGCGAAGCCGTCGACTTCCTGCGCTATTACGCGGCCGAGACCCGCACTGCCACTGGCGCGGCACACTCGGACCCGACCGCGCTGGGCGCGGTCGCCTGCATCAGCCCATGGAACTTCCCACTGGCGATTTTCACGGGCCAGGTCGCTGCCGCTCTGGCTGCCGGCAATGTCGTGCTTGCAAAACCGGCCGAGCAGACACCGCTGATCGCCTTCCGCGCGGTACAACTGTTCCACGACGCCGGCGTGCCGGCAGGTAGCCTGCAGCTGCTGCCGGGCCGCGGCGAAACCGTCGGCGCCGCCCTCACGAACGATACGCGCGTAAAAGGCGTGATTTTTACCGGGTCGACCGAAGTCGCCCAATTGATCAACCGCACGCTGGCCAAGCGCGCCGTGCTCGAGGGTTGCGACATCCCCCTGATTGCGGAAACCGGCGGCCAGAACGCCCTGATCGTCGATTCCTCGGCGCTGCCGGAACAGGTGGTGCAGGATGTCGTCAGCTCGGCCTTCGACAGTGCCGGCCAGCGCTGCTCGGCGCTGCGCGTGCTGTTCCTGCAGGACGACATCGCGGATAAGACGATCCGCATGCTCAAGGGTGCGATGCAGGAACTGCGGGTCGGCGTGCCGGACCGCCTGGCCACCGACATCGGCCCGGTGATCGATGCCGAGGCGCAAGGCAACCTGCTGGGCCACATCGAGCGCATGAAGGCGCATGCGAAGCAGCATTTTTCGCTGCCGCTGCCAGCGGCGTTGGAAAAGCAGGGCACCTTCGTGCCGCCGACGGTACTGGAGATCGGTTCGCTGGCCGAACTGCAGCGTGAAGTGTTCGGTCCGGTGCTGCACGTGGTACGTTACCGCCGCGCCGACCTGGCGCAGGTGGTCGACGCCATCAACGCCACCGGCTACGGCCTGACCCTGGGCGTGCATTCGCGCATCGACGAAACCATCGATTTCATCACGGCGCGCGCCCACGTCGGCAATATCTACGTGAACCGGAATATCGTCGGCGCCGTGGTCGGCGTGCAGCCCTTCGGCGGCGAAGGCAAATCCGGTACCGGCCCGAAGGCCGGCGGTCCGCTCTACCTGAAGCGCCTGCAAAAGGATGCGGCACCGCTGTTGACTCACGAACGCCGCAGCAATGCCGCGCTGGACGCGCTGCTGGCCTGGGCCCGTGCCAACGATCACGCCGGGCTTGCCGCACTGGCCGACGGCTACATGCAGACCACGCTGGACGGCATCGAACTGGAATTGCCGGGCCCGACCGGCGAACGCAACCGCCTGGCGTTTACGGCACGCGGTACGGTGCTGTGCGCCGCGGCGTCCACGGCCAGCCTGCTGAACCAGCTGGCAGCGGTGTTTGCGACCGGCAACCACGCGCTGGTGCTGGACGATGGGCGCGCGCTGCTGCCGGCGAATCTGCCGGCCGAGGTCAAGGCAAAACTGCGTGTGACCGGCGTTACCGGGCTGGATGGCAGCGATTTCGCGATGGCGCTGGTGGAGGCAGGGGCCTCGAGCACGCTGCACGAGCGGCTGGCCGCCCGCCAGGGTGCCATCGTCGGCATCGTCGACACCCGTGCGACCGAGCCGGTCGCCCTGTGGCGCCTGGTGGCCGAACGCGCGCTGTGCGTCAACACGACCGCGGCTGGCGGTAACGCAAGCCTGATGACGCTGGGGCTGTAATCATCTGGGAGCCCCGAATTCTGTAGTCCCATCGGGGGCCTCGAAAACCGTAGCGAGCGGCAGCAGGTTTCCGAGGTCCCCCATGCATAACCAGGAGGAGAAGACATGTTAGTAGGCGTTCCCAAAGAAATCAAAAACCACGAGTACCGGGTCGGCCTGACGCCGCCCAGCGTGCATGAGCTGGTGGCGCGCGGCCACCAGGTGATGGTGCAGGCCGGCGCCGGTGCCGAAATCGGCCTGGCCGACACACAGTACGTGTCGGCCGGCGCCACCATCGCCGATGACGCACCCGCCATCTTCGCGCAGGCCGACATGATCGTGAAGGTCAAGGAACCGCAGCCGGGCGAATGCGCCATGCTGCGCCCCGGCCAGATCCTGTACACCTATCTGCACCTGGCGCCGGATCCGGAACAGACGGCGGCGCTGCTGTCGTCCGGTGCGGTCTGCATCGCCTACGAAACCATCACCGGCCCCGGCGGCGGCTTGCCCTTGCTGGCGCCGATGAGCGAGGTAGCGGGACGGATGGCGATCCAGGCCGGCGCCAGCCACCTGGAAAAGTCGAAGGGCGGGATGGGCCTGCTGCTGGGCGGGGTGCCGGGCGTGGCGGCCGGCCACGTGGTCATCATCGGCGCCGGCGTGGTCGGCACCAATGCATTGCAGATGGCGGTCGGCAGCGGTGCCCGTGTCACCGTGCTCGATAAAAACGTCGACCGCCTGCGCCAGCTCGACCTGGTGTTCGGCAACCGTATTTCGACCCTGTATTCGAATGCGCACGCGATCGAGGAAGCGGTGCTGTCGGCCGACCTCGTCATCGGCGGCGTGCTGGTACCCGGTGCGGCAGCGCCGAAGCTGGTGACGCGTGCGATGGTGTCGCGCATGAAGAAGGGGGCGGTCATGGTCGACGTCGCGATCGACCAGGGCGGCTGCTTCGAGACCTCGCATCCGACGACGCACGCCGATCCGACTTTCGTGGTCGACGGCGTCGTGCATTACTGCGTGGCGAACATGCCGGGGGCGGTGGCGCGTACCTCGACCTTTGCCCTGAACAACGCCACCATTGGCCATGCGATCGCGCTGGCGAACAAGGGCTGGCGCGAAGCGCTGCGCGACGATCCGCACCTCAAGAACGGTCTGAACGTCTGCCAGGGCAAGATCACCCACCAGGCCGTGGCCTGGGACCTGGGCTACGACTACGTGCCGGCGGATACCTTGCTGGCCTGAACCTGAGCTTGCACGCCGGCCTGCAGCTGGCGGCAGAACTGCCTGACGATATAAAACGCATAACGCGCGGCCACCGATTTCACGAAGCGCATGAAATCGGTGGCCGCGTTTTCGTTGGCGTTGTCGGAAATCGTCCGGATCACGCCAAACGGGATGCCGAGCTCGAAACATACTTGTGCCACGGCAGCACCTTCCATCTCGACCGCCAGTAAACCCGGTAAAGCCTCGCCAAGGGCCTGTATACGCTCCCTGCTGCCCACGAACTGGTCGCCGCTACCGATGAGGCCGTGATGCACGCGCGGGCCTTGTAGCGCGAATACGGCCCTTTCCGTGGCATCGATGGTGTGTTCCAGTTCGTTTTCCAGGAAGGTCTGGGCTGCCGTCATCAGTTGCAGCGCCATCCGGCGCTCGGAAGCGAAGTGGCTGATGCCGGTTAACGGCACTTCATGGCGGGGAAATAAAGGACTGGCATCCATGTCGTGCTGGACCAGCGATTCCGCCACTACGATGTCGCCGACACGCACCGATTTGTCCCCGCTGCCGGCCACACCCGTGAACAGGATGTGCGTAACGCCGAATTTTTCCACAAGCAGTGTCGCGGTCATGGCAGCGGCAACCTTGCCAATCCGCGATAGAACGCACACAGCGTCGATTCCCCACAGTTGTCCGACCCAGACCTCACGCATGCCATGGATGAGCTTGTAGGGGCTCTGCATGGCTTCTACGAGGCCCTGCTGTTCTTCGTGCAAGGCGCTGATGATGCCTAACCGCATTTTGATCGTCCTGGAAGAGGCAAAAAGGTGATGTTAACGGACGTATACATCCGATGTATACGTCGAACGACCACGTCGGATGTATACGTCGAACAACTACGTGCATGTTTACGCAGGTAGTCGCTGGTTTTCTTCCTGCCTCCCTGGTTGACGGTTTTTGCTTTAGTAAACCAAAGATGTATATAAAAACTGGTAGTAGATAGTAAACGTGGCTTCGCCTGTGGATAAAGCCGGTTTTTTCTACAGCATCAACGGTTTACGGTGCTGCGCATACCTTGGAAAAGGATTGTATCCAAGCTGAACCGTTCGTGGACAAAAAGCGCTGTTAACCAAAAAAAGCGGTTTTTGCACATCCAGTCCTGTGGATATGCAGGCGTTTCTCCACAGTCGCATCGATTTGCCGGTGGTTTTGTTGCCTCAAGTACGAGTTTTGCAAAAAAGAACTGTCTGCAATACGCGGTTTGCAACTGGTGTCTGCATTGCACTGCGCTGTCTTCAATTCTTTGTCGGCAATCCTTGTTTGCAATCCTTCAGCCAGGTTCCCTGCGATGGATTCGCGTCTTGTTCTTCCTGTAGACAAACGGAAGCGTGCAGCGATGCAGCTTGGCCGTAGTCGTTTGTCCACGCGCACAGCGTCGTTGTTTTAGTTAACTTGGATAAATATATAAATTGGTAGTGATAGTAAACGCCTGCTCATCTGTGGATAAGCAGGATTTTCTTCACAGGCTCAATGGTTTACGTGCGTTCCAAGCGGCTGGACAAGCCTTGTGTCCAACGGGGACGTTAACTGGACAAAAAAACGGCAGTGCACCAACCGGGCAGTTTCGCACATTCGATCCTGTTGATATGCATGGGCTTATCCACAGCGGCAGTCGTTTTGGCTTGCAAAACAGGGTGTTAACGCTGGCAGCGGCTGTGGAACCGCTGTTCCTGGAGGCTGGCAGCGCGATCGAAACCGTTTTGTGGCGGCGAACGCCGGCCTGGCCGGAGTCGGGAAATTTTTTTTAGCGTTCAGCAGCGTTGTAGCCGAAGCCGGCTTTTTTTTCGGCCGGATCGCATTCGCGAAGCAGGGTCGTCAGGTTTACAACCAAAAGCTTGTATACAGAATAATGGTAATAGTTAACGACCCCCATCTTCTGTGGATAAGCTAGATTTTGTTCACAAGATCAAACGTTTACGTGCCGCATAAGGCAGTGGGCTGAGCTTGTATGTGCCTGGTGGAAAAATTGGACAAAATTCGGGACAGTGGAAAAACAAGGCGTTCCTCACAATCGGTACCTGTGGATATGCAAACCCTTATCCACAACGGATGAGTGCCTGTAAACCTTGATCATCTGGTAAGCTTGCCTGATCGAAGTTGCAATCGGCATCCCTGAGCGAAACACCGGATCGTGAGGCGCAGGCATGGAATCGGCGGGAGAATACGATTACGTCATCGTCGGCGCCGGCACCGCGGGTTGCCTGCTCGCCAATCGCCTGACGCGCCGCCCCGCTACCCGGGTCTTGTTGATCGAAGCCGGCGGCAAGGACGATTACCTGTGGATCCACATCCCGGTCGGCTATCTCTACTGCATCGACAATCCGCGCACCGACTGGCTGTTCCGCACCGAACTCGAACCCGGCCTGGGCGGCCGTGCCCTCATTTATCCACGCGGTAAAGTGCTGGGCGGCAGTTCTTCGATCAACGGCATGATCTACATGCGCGGCCAGGCCGGCGATTACGACCGCTGGGCCGCATTTACCGGCGATCCATCCTGGCGCTGGGACGGCGTGCTGCCGTTATTCAAACGCAGCGAAGACCACCATCGCGGCGCCAGTGCCGTCCACGGCAGCGGCGGCGAATGGCGCGTCGAGCGCCAGCGCCTGTCCTGGGAAATCCTGGACGCCTTCCGCGAAGCGGCGGCCCAGAACGGCATCCCGCAAGTCGACGATTTCAATGGCGGCGACAACACCGGCTGTGCCTATTTCGAAGTCAACCAGCGCCGCGGCATCCGCCTGAACACAGCCAAAGCTTTTTTACGGCCGGCGGCGCGGCGCCCAAATCTGACCATCATGACCGGCTGCCATGTCGAGCGCTTGCTGATCGATGAGGCGGGTCCTCATAAAACCTGCCGCGGCGTGCAGTTCACGGGCGGGGGCAGGGCGTTCACGGCCACGGCCAGGCGCGAAACCCTGCTGGCCGCCGGCGCCATCGGCTCGCCGCACATCCTGCAATTGTCCGGCATCGGGCCGGCGGACTTGCTGCATGCGCACGGGATCCGACCGCTGGTCGATGCGCCCGGCGTCGGCGCCAACCTGCAGGATCACCTGCAGTTGCGCATGGTCTACCGCATCACCGGTGCGCGCTCGCTGAACACCAGCGCCGCCTCCTGGTACGGCAAGATGATGATCGGGCTGCAATATGTACTGGCGCAGAGCGGGCCGATGTCGATGGCGCCATCGCAGCTGGGGGCGTTTGCCCGCTCCGATTCGGCCCAGGCCACGCCTAACCTGCAATACCACGTCCAGCCTTTATCTTTGGAAAAATTCGGCGATCCGCTGCACGGTTTTCCGGCGTTCACGGCCAGCGTGTGCAACCTGCGTCCGACGGCGCGCGGCCACGTCCGCATCGCCTCGAGCGACAGTTACAAGCCACCGAAGATCACGCCGAACTACCTGAGCACGCCGGAAGACCGCAAGGTCGCCGCCGATGCGCTGGCGCTGACGCGCCGCATCGTGGCCTCGAAGGCACTGGCGAAATACCGGCCGGAAGAGTTCAAGCCGGGGCCGCACTACCGCACCGAGGAAGAACTGGCCGAAGCGGCCGGCCTGATCGGCACCACGATTTTCCACCCGGTCGGCACTTGCCGCATGGGACCGCCCGGCGACCCGCTGGCGGTCCTCGACAGCCAGATGCAGGTGAATGGCGTGGCCGGCCTGCGCGTGGTCGATGCATCCGTCATGCCCTGGATCACGTCCGGCAACACGAATTCACCGACCCTCATGATCGCTGAAAAGGCGGCGCAACTGATACTCGACAAGGAACACGGCGCAGCACAATAAAGGAGACACAAGGCATGGCCGATGCGGACATCATTCTTGAAACGCGCAAGCTCAGCAAGGAATTCAAGGGTTTTACGGCGGTCGACGCCGTCGATCTGCAGGTGCGGCGCGGCCATATCCACGCGCTGATCGGCCCCAACGGCGCTGGCAAAACCACCTGTTTCAATTTGCTGACCCGTTTCCTGGCGCCGACCTCGGGCCAGATCCTGTTCAAGGGCCGCGACATCAGCCGGGTGCCGCCGGCCCGGGTGGCGCGCATGGGCATCGTCCGCTCGTTCCAGATTTCGGCCGTCTTCCCGCACCTGACGGTATTGCAGAACGTGCGCGTCGGCCTGCAGCGCCGCCTCGGCACCAGCTACCACTTCTGGCGCAGCGAACGCTCCCTCAGCGTGCTCGACGAGCGTGCCCGGGAACTGCTGGCCGAGGTCGACCTGGCCGGCTTTGCCGACACCGTCACCGCCGACTTGCCCTATGGCCGCAAGCGCGCGCTCGAGATCGCCACGACATTGGGCATGGAACCGGAACTGATGTTGCTCGACGAGCCGACCCAGGGCATGGGTCACGAGGACGTGCACCGGGTGACGGCGCTGATCAAAAAGGTGGCGCAAGGCCGCACGGTGCTGATGGTCGAGCACAATATGAACGTCGTGTCCGGCATTTGCGACCGTATTTCTGTGCTGCAGCGCGGCGCCATCCTGGCCGAAGGCAGTTATGCCGAGGTAGCGAAGAACCCGCAGGTGATGGAGGCCTACATGGGCAGTGCGGATGCCGCTTTGCAGGGAGCGCACGGATGACGGCCGCGCTCGAACTGGCCCAGGTGCAAGCCTGGTACGGCGAATCGCACATCCTGCACGACGTGAGTTTGACGGTCGCCCGCGGCGAAGTCGTGACCCTGCTCGGCCGTAACGGCGCCGGCCGCACCACGACCTTGCGCGCCATCATGGGCTTGACCGGCGCCCGCGCGGGCTCGATCAAGGTCCATGGGGTCGAAGCGATCGGCCTGGCCACGCACCGGATCGCCCATCTCGGCATCGGCTATTGCCCGGAAGAGCGCGGCATTTTTTCGGCGCTGTCGACCGAGGAAAACCTGATGCTGCCGCCACGGCTGCAAGTCAGCGGCCAGCAGGGTGGGGTGGCCATGAGCGTCGACGAGATCTATGCCATGTTCCCGAACCTGTACGAGCGCCGCCACAGCCAGGGCACGCGCCTGTCCGGCGGCGAGCAACAGATGCTGGCCGTGGCGCGCATCCTGCGCACCGGCGCGCGCCTGCTGCTGCTCGACGAAATCTCGGAAGGACTGGCGCCGGTGATCGTGCAGGCACTGGCGCGCACCATCCTGATGCTCAAGGAAAAGGGCTACACCATCGTGATGGTGGAACAGAATTTTTGTTTTGCCGCACCGCTGGCCGACCGTTTTTATGTCATGGAGCACGGCCGCATCGTCAGCACCATCGCGGCTTCTCAACTGCAGGCCAGCATGCCGGCGCTGACGGAACTGCTCGGCGTGTAATCCCACGATTTTTTGACAACGGAGACGACAATGAAAATCACAGCGATCGCCCTTGCCGCCAGCGCGGCCCTGTCCCTGCCGGCCCAGGCCCAGATGTCCGGCGATACCATCAAGATCGGCATGATCACCGATTTGTCCGGCGTGTATTCGGACGTCGACGGCAACGGTGGCGCCGAAGCGGTACGCATGGCGATCGCCGACATGGGCGGCGCCATCAACGGCAAGAAAATCGAGTTCGTGGTGGCCGACCACCAGAACAAACCGGACATTGCCGCCAGCCGCGCGCGCGAATGGTTCGACCAGCAGGGCGTCGACATGCTGATCGGCGGCACCAATTCCGGTGCGAGTCTCGCCATGGCGAAAGTCGCACGTGAAAAGAAAAAAGTGTTCATTGCCATCGGGTCCGGCACTGCGCAATTGACCAACGAACAGTGCTCGCCCTACACCGTGCACTACGCCTACGACACCGTGGCGCTGGCGCGCGGCACCGGCGCGACGATGGTCAAGCAGGGCGGCAAGTCCTGGTATTTCCTCACCGCCGACTATGCCTTCGGCCAATCCCTGGAAAAGGACACCACCGACGTGGTGAAAGCCAACGGCGGCAGCGTGCTCGGCAGCGTCCGTCATCCTTTATCCGCCTCCGATTTTTCTTCCTTCCTGCTGCAGGCACAGGGGGCCAAGGCACAGGTGCTGGGCCTGGCGAATGCCGGCGGCGACTTCATCAACGCGGTGAAGGCGGCCAACGAATTCGGCCTGACCAGGAAGATGAAGGTGGCCGGCCTGCTGGTCTTCATCAACGATATCCACACCCTCGGCCTGAACACGACCCAGGGTCTGTACCTTACCGATGGCTGGTACTGGGACCAGAACGAGGCCAGCCGCGCGTGGGCCAAGCGCTACTTTGCCAAGATGAAGAAGCAGCCTTCGATGCTGCAGGCGGCGGATTACTCGGCGGCCACGAACTACCTGAATGCCGTCAAAACGCTCGGGACCGACGATGCCGACAAGGTCATGGCCCAGCTCAAGAAAACCAAAATCAACGACATGTTCGCGAAGAACGGCGAGATCCGCCCAGACGGTCGCATGGTCTACGACATGTACCTGATGCAAGTCAAAACGCCGAAGGAATCGAAGGGGGCATGGGATTACTACAAGGTGGTGGCCACGATTCCGGGTGCCCAGGCCTATACCACCAAGGCCGAAACCAAGTGCGCGCTCTGGAAATAAGGCGATGGAAATCTTCGGCGTGCCCCTGCCGGCCCTGCTGAGCCAGCTGCTGCTGGGCCTGGTCAACGGCTCCTTCTATGCCATGCTGTCGCTCGGCCTGGCCGTCATCTTCGGCCTGCTCAACGTGATCAATTTCGCGCACGGGGCGCTGTACATGATGGGGGCCTTCGCCGCCTTCATCGGCGTCACCAGCTTCGGCCTGAACTATTGGGCGATGCTGGTGCTGGCGCCGCTGGCGGTGGGGGCCTTCGGCATCCTGGTCGAACGGGCGATGCTGCGCCGCCTGTACCGGCTGGATCACCTGTACGGATTATTGCTGACCTTCGGCATCACGCTGCTGCTGGAAGGGGTGTTCCGCTCCTTTTATGGGGTGTCGGGCCAGACCCTCGACGTGCCGGAGGCGCTGACCGGCGCCACCGACCTCGGCTTCATGATCCTGCCCAACTACCGCGCGTGGGTGGTCGTCGCCTCGCTCGCGGTCTGCCTGGCGACCTGGTTCGTGATCGAAAAGACGTCCTTGGGCGCGACCCTGCGCGCCGGCACCGAGAACCCGAAACTGGTCGAAGCCTTCGGCGTCAATGTGCCGCGCATGGTCATGCTGACCTATGGCTTCGGCGTCGCGCTGGCCGGCCTGGCCGGGGTGCTGGCGGCGCCCGTCATCAACGTCACGCCGCTGATGGGATCCAATTTGATCATCGTCGTGTTCGCGGTAGTCGTGATCGGCGGCATGGGTTCCATCCTTGGCGCCATTTTGACCGGTCTGGGACTGGGCGTGATCGAGGGCCTGACCCGGGTCTGGTATCCGGAAGCGTCGGAAGTCGTGGTGTTCGTGGTGATGGTGATCGTGCTGCTGCTGCGGCCCGCCGGCCTGTTCGGCAAGGAAAAATAGGTAAGGAAAAATGATGAGCAGAAAAATCGTCTACGCCATTGTTTTACTGGCGGCATTGGTGGCGCCCTTCGTCGGCTACCCGGTATTCCTGATGAAGCTGCTGTGCTTCGGCCTGTTCGCCTGCGCTTTCAACTTGCTGATCGGCTACGCCGGTTTGCTGTCCTTCGGCCACGCCGCATTCTTTGGCGGCGCCGGCTACGTCGCCGGGTATGCGCTGACGACGCTGGGGCTGCCGTTCGAGCTCGGCATCCTGCTCGGCGTGCTGGCGGCGGCCCTGTTGGGGCTCGTGATGGGGGCGCTGGCGATCCGCCGCCAGGGCATCTATTTTGCGATGATCACCCTGGCACTGGCGCAGATGGTGTATTTTTCGGCGCTGCGCGCCCCGTTCACCCACGGCGAAGACGGACTGCAAGGGATTCCACGCGGCCGCCTGCTGGGTTCGTTTGACCTCGGCAACGACCTGACGCTGTACTACGTGGTGCTGGTCATCGTTGTGTTTGGCTTCGCGCTGATCGTGCGCACTGTTCACTCTCCCTTTGGCCAGGTGCTGCGCGCGATCAAGGAAAACGAGCCGCGCGCCATCTCGCTTGGCTACGACGTCGACCGTTATAAATTGCTGGCCTTCGTGTTGTCGGCTGCGCTGGCGGGCCTGGCCGGTGTCCTCAAGGCGGTCGTGCTCGGCTTCGAAACGCTGACCGACGTGCACTGGACCATGTCCGGCCTGGTCATCCTGATGACCCTGGTCGGCGGCATGGGCACACTGGCCGGCCCCATCCTCGGCGCCTTTATCGTCGTCGCCCTCGAAAACAAGCTGGGCGACTTGGGGAACTTCCTGGCGCAGGCGACCCATGTAGAATGGTTTGCATCGCTGGGCGAATCGGTGGGCATCGTCACCGGGCTGATCTTCGTGGCCTGCGTGCTGCTGTTCCGGCGCGGCATCGTCGGCGAACTGGCGCAGGCCTACCTGAGGAGACGCACGTGATCGACGAATCCCTGATGCTGCAAGTGAACGGCATCCGCATGCACACGACGACGACCGGGCAGGGGCCGACCGTGCTGCTGCTGCACGGCTTTCCCGACACTCACATCGTCTGGCGCAAGCAGGTCGGGGTGCTGGCCGCCGCCGGCTACCGCGTGCTGGCGCCGGACCTGCGCGGCTACGGCCGCAGCGATGCGCCGGGCGGCGTGTATGACTACACGCTGGAAAAGCTGCGCGGCGACGTGCTCGGCTTATTGGATGCGCTCAAGATCGACAAGGTCACGCTGGTCGGCCACGACTGGGGCGGCCTGATCGGCTGGCAAATGGCGGCGCTGGCGCCGCAGCGCATCCAACGCCTGGTGGCGCTGTCGACCGGCCACCCGTCGGCGATCGCGCGCGCCGGCATCGTTCAACATTTGCGCATGACCTATGTCCTCGGTTTTATGCTGCCCGGGATCGCCGAACAGATGCTGCGCGCGGGCGACTGGTTCATGATGCGCCAGTTCACCGGCGAGCCGGGCCAGGCCGACCACTGGAAGCGCGATTTGTCGCCGCCCGGCCGCCTGACTGCCGCGCTCAACTATTACCGTGCGAATGTCGGTCTGGCGCTACCCAAGGGCTATCCGCGGGTGCGGGTGCCGGTGATGGGCATCTGGAGCGATTGCGATCCGGCGCTCGGCGAAAAGCAGATGCGCGACTCGGCCCGGTACGTGGATGCCGAGTTCCGCTTCGAACGCATCCACGATGCCGACCACTGGCTGCAACTGACGGCACACGAGCAGGTCAACCGCCTGCTGCTCGATTTTATAGGCGGCGATTCCCACTCGGCGGCCGCAGCATAAAGCGGTGGAAGAGGGCGGCAGCACCGGCGGCCGGGGGCGATGTTTGCTTGCCGTAAAATATCGCTTTTTCCTCGGCTGCCGATTCCATGTTCGATTTCACCCTGCTGGCCTGCGCGGCCTTCCTTGCCGGTCTCGTTGATGCTGTCGTCGGTGGCGGCGGCCTGATCCAGATCCCCGCGATCTTTGCCGTGTTGCCGAAGGAAGTGCCGGCCACGCTGCTGGGTACCAATAAACTTGCATCGATGTGCGGCACGGTGGTCGCGGCAGCCAAGTACACGCAGCGCGTGAATGTTGCGTGGAGCACGGCGGCGCCGGCCGCGGTGACGGCATTCATCTTCGCCTGCGTCGGGGCCATCGCGGTAACGCGGGTGCCGGGCGATTTCGTGCGCAGCCTGTTGCCGCTGATCCTGCTGGCGGTTGCCGTCTACACCTTCAAGAAAAAGGATTTCGGTTCGATCCATGCGCCGCTGCACAGCGGCATAAAGGAACGCTGGCTGGCGATGGGCGTCGGCGCCGCCATCGGTTTTTATGATGGCTTCTTCGGTCCCGGCACCGGCAGCTTTCTACTGTTCCTGTTCGTGCGCTTTTTCGGCTTCGATTTCCTCGGCGCCTCGGCCGCGGCCAAGGTCGTCAACGTCGCGTGTAACTTGTCGGCGCTGATCTGGTTCGGCTACAGCGGCCACATCATCTGGAAGCTGGCGGCGTTGATGGCGGTGTGCCAGATCGGCGGCTCGCTGGTCGGCACGCGACTGGCGCTGAAGCATGGCAGCGGGTTTGTGCGTAAGCTGTTCCTGGTGGTCGTGTCCGTGTTGATCGTAAAGACGGCGTATGACACATTCATCCACTTGGGCTTTTGATTGTTTCACGTGAAACAGCGCTGACGTCGCGCACGATTACCGTGTCCGACGCGTTTCTGACACCAGGGTCGAAAAATCCCAGGCACTACCAGGGGCGAACTGGCAGCACATGCCGCTGGTCGTCGCTGAAGTGTGGACAAAGGTGCGGCCATCCCATGTCCAGGTTTCTGCAGCGATGCAATCGGCGATGCCGCTGCCTTTCTGGAATCCGCTGAGTATGCCGTCTTCATTATCGTTGGCGCTGGCTGTGATGAAACGCGGCGTATGAGGCGCGTTGCGGTTGGCGACCCACCGTCGTCGCCGATGTCGTAAGCGCCGATCCAGCATGCAGCCGACACCAGCATGGCCTTGTCGGACAGGGCTTCCAGTTGAATGTCCGGCTGCTCGCCAGACTCCGGCGTCAGGCGATCGCAGTCGCCTTCTTTTACCGACTTGCGTAATTCGGCCAACAAGTCTCGCCTCTGCCCTGGACAGCGTCGGTTGGAGCAAGTTTGGTTTGATGTGCCGGCTGACCACGACAGGGGACGGCAGGGCAGGCAAGACCGATGCCTCGGGTTTGTTTCCTTTACGAATTAATGTACCTGGCGTGCCGAGCCGACGCTGGAACGCGTCCATCTTGAGAAGCACGGCGTTTGCACCCATCTTCGAGATGCTCCATCGCACCTTGCCGGCCGACCATGCGGTCGTATTGTTGGCATCGTCTTTCGGCAGCGCGGTCACGAAAGCAGCCGTTGGTTCCGGCGTCATTGTTCCGGTACGGTGCTCGCGGTCGATCCTGATCGTGCCAAGTGCGCGCAGGCCAGTCGTCATCTGCAGGCTGGCCGGTGTGGCGTCGTCATCGTCGGTCTGGACTAGCGGTAACTCGGCAATGACCGCTTGATTCGGTCCCGCCTGACGGGTCAGCAGTACGCTGGCGTTCGGCATGACGTCTTCGGGCTGGTAGCCGGCTGCGCGGCAGGTGCGCGTGTTGTTGCAGGCGATCTCCCAATCCTTATGGTTGAACTGGACTTGGGGCAGGGTCTCCGCCGCAGCTACCTGCAATACAAGCGTAGCGTCGAGCGCGGCAAACAAAGTCGTCGAGCGCAGCATCAGCGCATAGCCTTGGTAGGATCGGAGGTTTCACGATCGTCTTTGTTCCGATTGTTGTCCAGGCGACTGGCATTTTGGTTTCACGTGAAACAAAATCTGTCGTTTTCGGGGTCAGCCCCGAGCCGCACGGAAAAAAGAATCTATAATCCACGCTTAACTCCCGCAACTCCTCCTTGCAGCACAATCCATCATGCTATTTCCGACAGAATTCGACGTGATCGTCGTTGGCGGCGGCCATGCCGGCACCGAAGCGGCACTTGCGTCTGCACGCATGGGGCAGAAGACCCTGTTGCTTACTCACAATATCGAAACCCTGGGTGCGATGTCCTGCAACCCGTCCATCGGCGGCATCGGCAAGGGCCACCTGGTCAAGGAAGTCGACGCCATGGGTGGTGCGATGGCGATCGCCACCGACGAAGCCGGCATCCAGTTCCGCATCCTGAATTCCTCCAAAGGTCCGGCCGTGCGCGCCACCCGTGCCCAGGCCGACCGCGTCCTTTATAAACATGCGATCCGCTCGCGCCTGGAAAACCAAAATAACCTGTGGCTGTTCCAGCAGGCCGTCGACGACCTGATCGTCGAAGGCGAACGCGTGGTCGGTGCCACTACGCAAATCGGTTTGCAGTTCCGCGCCCGCGCCGTGGTCCTGACCGCGGGCACTTTCCTCGACGGTAAAGTGCACGTCGGCCTCCAGAACTATGCGGCCGGCCGCGCCGGTGATCCGACCGCGCTGTCGCTGTCGGCGCGCCTCAAAGAACTCAAGCTGCCACAGGGCCGCCTGAAAACCGGCACGCCGCCGCGCATCGATGGCCGCAGCATCGACTTTTCGCAGATGAGCGAACAGCCGGGCGACCTCGCTCCGGTCCCGGTGTTTTCGTATATGGGCAACGCCGCCATGCACCCGAAACAGGTGCCGTGCTGGGTGACGCACACGAATGCCCAGACCCACGACATCATCCGCGCCGGTCTCGACCGCAGCCCGATGTACACCGGCGTGATCGAAGGCGTCGGCCCGCGTTACTGCCCGTCGATCGAAGACAAGATCCACCGCTTCTCCTCGAAGGAGTCGCACCAGATCTTCCTCGAGCCGGAAGGACTCACCACCAACGAGTTCTACCCGAACGGGATCTCGACCAGCCTGCCTTTCGACGTGCAGCTGAACCTGGTGCGCTCGATGAAGGGCCTGGAAAACGCCTTCATTTTGCGCCCCGGCTATGCGATCGAATACGACTATTTCGACCCGCGCGGCCTGAAAGCTTCGCTCGAGACCAAGGCCATCGGCGGCCTGTTCTTCGCCGGCCAGATCAACGGCACCACCGGTTACGAAGAAGCGGCAGCCCAGGGCATGCTGGCCGGTATCAATGCGGCACTGCAAACCCAGGGTAAAGAAGCCTGGACCCCGGGCCGCTCGGAAGCCTACCTCGGCGTGCTGGTCGACGACCTCACCACCCAGGGTGTGGCCGAGCCCTACCGCATGTTCACCAGCCGCGCCGAATACCGTCTCAGCCTGCGTGAAGATAACGCAGACATGCGCCTGACGGAAATCGGCCGCAAGCTGGGCGTGGTGGGCGATGCGCAGTGGGAAGCCTTCGAGCGCAAGCGCGAAGCCGTCGCCCTCGAACTGGAACGCCTGCGTTCGACCTGGGTCAACCCGCGCATCCTGGCCGCCGCCGAATCCGAACGCGTGATCGGCCAGGCGATCGAGCGCGAGTACAACCTGGCCGACCTGCTCAGACGGCCGGGCGTCGACTACGAAAAACTGATGAGCATGCAGGGCAACGAGGGCCAGGCGCTGGCCGGTCCCGGCGTGCAAGATCCAGCCGTCAAGGAACAGGTCGAAATCCAGTTGAAATATTCGGGCTACATCGACCGCCAGGCGCGCGAGGTGGAGCGCCACGATTACTACGAAAACCTGAAGCTGCCGGACAACCTGAACTACCACGAGATCACGGCGCTCTCGATCGAAGTGCGCCAGAAGCTGGATAAACAGCGTCCGGAAACCCTGGGCCAGGCCTCGCGCATTTCCGGCGTGACCCCGGCGGCGATTTCCCTGCTGCTGGTGCACCTGAAAAAACGCGGCGCCAAGGGTTTTACCCAGGCCCCGCCTACCGAGGAAGTCGCTGGATGAAGAATTTCGATCGACCAGGCCTGCAGACACTGCTGGCCGAAGGTATCCAGGAGATGCAGCTGGATGTCAGCCCGGCCCAGCAGGAGAAGCTGATGGATTACCTGGCACTGATGTTCAAGTGGAACTCGGTCTATAACCTGACCTCGTTGCGCGACCCGGTGCAGATGGTCACCCACCACCTGCTCGACTCGCTGGCCGCGGTGCCGGCGTTCAAGGATGCCGTCAACGTGCTCGACGTCGGTTCCGGTGGCGGCCTGCCCGGCATCGTGCTGGCCATCGTCCGCCCTGCGATGAAAGTGTCGATGATCGACACCGTGCACAAGAAGACCGCGTTTTTGAACCAGGTGAAAGCGGAACTGGCGCTGAGCAACGTCACGGTGTACACGATGCAGGTGCAGCAACTGCAAGTGAGCGACAAATTCGACGTCATCACCTCGCGCGCATTCGCCGACCTGTCCGATTTCGTCAACTGGTCTGCGCACCTGCTGGCGGAGCAGGGCAGGTACATTGCCCTGAAAGGCACGGCGCCCAGGGATGAGCAGGAGCGGGTGCCCCAGGCATGGAAAGTGGCGAAAGTGGAGCCTTTGCAGGTGCCGAGGCTGGGTGCGGAGCGTCACCTCGTTCATATCGCACGAAACTTCTAGAAACCAAATAAACAATATAAATCGTTCATACTGTTAAAACCATAGAAATCGTATAAATCGTTTTAACAATATGAACGGTATAGATGTAAAGAGCATACATGGCGAAAATATTTTGCGTAGCAAACCAGAAGGGCGGGGTGGGCAAGACGACCACCAGCGTCAACCTGTCGGCCGGTCTCGCCAAGCTGGACCAACGCGTGCTGCTGGTCGACCTCGACCCGCAGGGCAACGCCACCATGGGCGCCGGCATCAACAAGGCGGGGTTGGAAGCCTCGATCTATGAAGTGCTGCTGGGCGAAGCCGACGTGGCAGGCGCGCGCCTGCGCAGCGAAGCAGGGCGCTTCGACGTGCTGCCGGCCAACCGCGAGCTGGCCGGTGCCGAAGTCGAGATGGTGGAGCTGGCCAACCGCGAGCGCCGGTTAAAAGAAGCGCTGGCCCAGGTCGACGCCGACTACGATTTCATTTTGATCGACTGCCCGCCGGCGCTGTCGATGCTGACCCTGAACGGACTGGTGTCGGCGCACGGCGTGATCATCCCGATGCAGTGCGAGTACTACGCGCTGGAAGGTTTGTCGGACCTGGTCAACACCATCAAGAAGGTGCACGCCAACCTGAACCACGATCTGAAGATCATCGGCCTGCTGCGCGTGATGTTCGATCCGCGCATGACGCTGTCGCAGCAGGTGTCGAGCCAGCTCGAGCAGCACTTCGGCGACAAGGTTTTCAAAACCATCATCCCGCGCAACGTGCGCCTGGCGGAAGCGCCATCGTACGGTATCCCGGGCGTGACCTTCGATCCTTCGTCGAAAGGGGCGCAGGCGTACATCGCCTTCGGCGCCGAGATGGTCGAGCGCATCAAGACTATGTAAGAGGCGGATCTCATCATGGCAACCAAAAAACTCAAGGGCCTCGGCCGCGGTCTCGATGCCCTGCTCGGCGGCGGCCTGTCCGATGACGCACCGGCGGCCCCCGAGCGCGCACCATCGAGCCTGCACGTGAACCAGATCCAGGCCGGCAAGTACCAGCCGCGCACGCGCATGGACGACGGCTCGCTGTCCGAACTGGCCGCATCGATCAAGAGCCAGGGCATCATGCAACCGGTGCTGGTCCGTCCGATCGACGCCTCCGTCGCCACTGCCGGCACGGTGCGCTACGAGATCATCGCCGGCGAACGCCGTTTTCGGGCGGCCCAGCTGGCCGGACTGGAAGAGATCCCGGTGCTGGTGCGCGAAGTCGACGACCAGAACGCCGCCGCGATGGCCCTGATCGAGAACATCCAGAGGGAGGACCTGAATCCGCTCGAAGAAGCGCAGGGCATCGCGCGCCTGATCTCGGAATTCGATTTTACGCACGAGCAGGCGGCGAACGCCGTCGGCCGTTCGCGCAGCGCGGTATCGAACCTGCTGCGCCTGGTGAACCTGGCGTCGCCGGTGCAGACCATGCTGATGGCGGGCGACATCGACATGGGCCACGCCCGTGCGCTGCTGGCGGTCGACGCGGCCAGCCAGATCGCGCTGGCCAACCAGGTCATCGCCAAACGGCTGTCGGTGCGCGAAACCGAAAAGCTGGTGGCGCGCGCGCTGGAAGAACAGAACGCGCCGCTCGCCGGCGCGCGCCAGAAGGAAAAGTCGGGAGATATCGCACGCCTGGAGGAAGAGTTGTCGGACCGCCTCGCGACCCCGGTCGTGTTCAAGATGGGCAACAAGGGCAGGGGCCAGATGATCATCGACTTCGCCGATCTCGACATCCTGGACAGCGTGCTGGCGCGCCTGCGCGCCTGAAGCGTTCAGCCTGCCTGCGGGTACGCCCCATGCCTGTGCATGAAGTTGGCCTTGTGCACAAGCATGGCGCGGAAACAACACCTTGTATGTATGCTATGCGCGTGCCCGCGGATTGTTGGCGATGTAGTGAAAAGACCGAATTTCGTAGGAAACTTCCGATTTTTCCCACGATTTTCTTTGTCGTTTTTACATTCCATCCTGGTGCACGCACGGACGGAACAGTTTGACTGTAGCTCTTATAAACCCTTATAATCCCGCTGATTCATGTAATTACCATACCGTAATTCGGTTCCACCCCGGCTGGCGCGAAAGAACAATAACAATGCTGCGCTTGGTCTCCCTGCAAATGATGGCAACACTGATCACCGGCATCATCGCCGGCTTGCTCGGTGGGTGGAGTGCGATGTTCTCGGCGGTACTGGGCGGTATCTGTTGTGTCGTACCCAATGGCATCATGGCGTTTCGCCTGTTCGCCGGGACGCAGAAAGTGGGCGGTGCCAATCCCGCCACCTTTTTCATCTGGGAATTTGTAAAGATTGCTTTAACGCTGGCGCTGTTGTACATCACGGCGCGGCTGTACCACGATCTGAATTGGCTGGCACTCCTGTGCGGATTCATCGTGGCGCTGAAAAGTTACATCATTTTATTATTTAGGCACTGACAATGACGAGTCCAACGGTAGAAACCGCGTCGGCCCATGCGCCGACCGCGGGCGAATACATCCAGCACCACCTCGGTCACTTTTCCACCTCGCACCAGGCGGGTCCGGTCGACTTCAGCGTGTGGAACGTCGATACCATCCTGTGGTCGGTCGTGACCGGTGTGCTCGGCTGCATCATTATGTGGCTGGCCGCGCGCCGCGCCACCTCGGGGGTGCCGGGCCGCTTCCAGGCCTTCGTCGAAATGATCGTCGAGATGGTCGAGGACCAGTCGAAATCGATCATCCACGGCGACCGCAGCTTCATCGCCCCGCTGGCACTGACCGTGTTCGTCTGGGTGTTCCTGATGAATTCGCTCGACTTCCTGCCGGTCGACCTGTTTGCCGGCCTCTTCCGTGCACTAGGCATGGGTGAACCGCACTTCCGCATCGTGCCGACCGCCGACCTGAACGGTCCGATGGGCATCTCGCTTGGCGTGCTGGCCGTGGTCCTGTTCTACAACGTCAAGATCAAGGGCTTCGGCGGCTGGGTCCACGAACTGTTCGCAGCACCGTTCGGCATTTATATGGCACCGTTCAACCTGCTGTTGAACCTGATCGAATACGCAGCCCGCACCGTTTCGCTCGGTATGCGACTGTTCGGCAACATGTTTGCCGGCGAGCTGTTGTTCCTGTTGATCGCTCTGCTCGGCTCCATGGCCACGGCCTTCGGCTTCGTCGGCCACGTGGTTGCCGGTTCGGTCTGGGCGATCTTCCACATCCTGATCGTTACCCTGCAGGCATTCATCTTCATGATGCTGACGTTGGTTTATATCGGTCAGGCCCACGAGAGCCACTGACCGACGCGTCGCAAAACGAACAAGATAGTGGTAATAAAGAGTTGTAAATTTTTTAGTTTTTTTAAATTAACTTTTGGAGTAATGGAATGACTGACTATTCTTACGTTGCACTGGCTTGCGGTCTGATCATCGGCCTGGGCGCTATCGGCGCATGTATCGGTATCGCACTCATGGGCGGTAAGTACCTGGAAGCTTCGGCACGTCAGCCTGAACTGATGAACACCCTGCAAACCAAGATGTTCCTGCTGGCTGGCCTGATCGACGCGGCATTCCTGATCGGTGTCGGTATCGCCATGCTGTTCGCGTTCGCAAATCCGTTCCACGCCTAATCGAAGCCGCATTCGGTTCTGAATAGCCGAACCACTCTGGTTCGGCATCCGTTTTTGTGAGAAGGAATTTACCGTGAACTTAAACGCAACTTTGTTTGCCCAGTTCGTGGTCTTCTTCATCCTGGTTGGTTTCACGATGAAATTCGTGTGGCCGCCCCTGATGAAAGCGCTCGACGAGCGCGCCGAGAGGATCGCGAATGGCCTGGCCGCAGCTGACCGTGGCAAGGCAGAAATGGCTGCCGCCGAAAAGCGCATCGCCGCCGAACTGGCTTCGACCCGTGACGAAAGCGCCAAGCGCATCGCCGCCGCCGAAAAGCGTGCCCAGGCGATCATCGAAGAAGCCAAGCAGCAGGCGACCGTCGAAGCCGCCCGCATCGTCGAAGGCGCCAAAGCCGACGCCGAGCAGCAGGTCACGCGCGCGCGCGAAGAACTGCGCGGCCAGGTAGCTGCCCTCGCCGTCAAAGGCGCCGAGCAGATCCTGAAGCGCGAAGTGAACGCAGCGGCCCACGCCGACCTGCTGTCGCAACTGTCGACCGAGCTCTGATCATGGCTGAACTCGCAACCGTCGCCCG
>Ga0308160_10000760_pt1 | contig 53849 bp, 60 predicted proteins | sample PhyFR1_FD_201036 | JGI IMG/M metagenome (GOLD analysis project Ga0308160, IMG submission 201036) | Phyllosphere microbial communities from UC Gill Tract Community Farm, Albany, California, United States - DLSLF.R1 | ecosystem: Host-associated > Plants > Phyllosphere > Unclassified | place: USA...
AGTGTCTGTAGTGAAAGACTCGAACGAAGGTTGAGAGCGGAAGGAACTTACCGTCGCGGTCGAGCTGGCAAGCCTCGCCCGGCCCAACCTGAGGCTGGCAGGCGTCCATCTCGTCTGGGCAAACGTAGCCCGTCTGGCAGCGCTCGGGTAGCGTGTCGTTCTTGTCGTAGCCGAAAGGGAACTGGCGTGCGAAAAGGCGGGGGAAGGCAAGGTTTGAGAACGGACACGAGAAGCTAGGCGACGGTTTCGATGTGGACACGGGGGCGCGGGCGCGTACTCGCGCCCGCAGGACCGGTGACGACCAGGCGACGCCGACGCCCCAAGGCTTGGATCGGCAGCCCTCCTTTCAGGAGGACTCGGGACATTGAGCCCTTGAATCCTATCGGCTAAGGCGGGGCAGCCTGGCACGTCCCGCATGCCCGCTCGGACGGGGTTGTTCGGCGAGCCTTGCGGTGGGTCTGACCGCCCAACGGGCCCTTCGGACAAGGAGGCGCGCGGGCCCGTCTGACGCGCAGGGGCGGACAAGAGAAGGGGAGGAAAGGTAGGGACTGACCTCGTCCCGCCTGCAGCCCTTGGGCTGGCAGACATTGTCCTGGTTGCAGAACGCGTCGGGCGTGCAGCCGCTGTTGAGCGAGTAGGTCGCGACGTCGAGGTGGACGGCCGCGTACCTGTCGGCGAGTACGAGAAGGGGGGGGGGAGAGGGTCGTCAGCCCTCTCGCGCGCGCGAGAAAGAACAGACGTGAACGAGGGCGTGGAGTCGCAGGGTCACGCACTCGCAGTAGCCACCGACGGGCGCCTTGGCCGCCCGAACCGAGCCGGCTGCGACGAGGGCGAAGGAGAGGAGCGAAGGGAGGAGCATCCTGGCGTTGGGGGATTGGCGTCGTTGGCGGGCGGCGAGTGGCGAGCCGGCCGACTCGAGCTGCGCCCGTGGCGGGGGCGGCGCCAGCAGGCCAGCAGCGGCCGAGGGCGAGCCGAGCTCGTCTGCCCCTGCTTGCCCCTCGCCCGCCATCATCCTCTCATCAGCAGTTCCAGCAGCCCCGACCCCGGACCGGCGAGCGATGGTCTGAGCACGGCCATGGCCACACCCAGGCGTCCGCCTCATCACTTTCCGACCTCGCGCTCCTTCCATCGCCCGCCGCCACCGCCCGCAGCAGCAGCAGCCGACCCGACCCAGTCGGCCCTCGTCGCCCTCGCCCTCCTCCTCGGCGGCACGCTCCTCCTTGCCGCCCTCGCGCCGGCTGCCCTCGTACCGCTCGAGCTCCACCTCCTCGGCCGCTTCCTCCGCCTCCGGATGAGTGCTCTCGCGAGCTGGCTCTTTGGCGGCTGGTCGAGGACGTCGGCCGCGAGCGGCTCCGACCTGGCCGATGACGACCGCCAGCGCCGCCAGGCCGAGGTCGAGCGCTGTCAGTCCCTCGCTCTCCCGGCGGCTCTCTGGGAGCCACTTCTTCAAGTGCCGAGCAGCAGAGACTGAAACTGGCACTGATGCTCCCTGCTGATATCCTCTTGCTCGCGATTGGTCATGCAGACGGCGCGCTCCTCCCCCGGCCAGACGGCCCAACAGCCGTGAGAGGTGGCTCCCATAGCGGGATCGTCAACATGAGTGGGACCTTTTGCTTTCTCAACGCGATTCTCCAGGTGCTTGCCTCGTCTCCACGCTTCCTCTCACACGCCTACGCCGTCCTCGCACTCTCGGCGACGCCGGTCGCGTCGACCTCGACCTCGTCCTCACCGGCCGTGACGGCCGCGCTCTTGCCGTTCCTCCTCGCGCTCGCGACCCCTTCCGACGCACGGCATCCGCGGCCGCTCAGGCCGACCGAGCTCGTCGAAGCCCTCCGCGGTTCCGAGGCCTTCAAAAAGGCGGGCATGTTTGGCCGCCTGCGCGATCAGCAGGACGCCCATGAGCTTTGGGCGCTGCTCGCTGGGGCCGTCGACGACGAGGCGGCCGCCGTCAGCAAGATGGTCGACCGAAGTGCCGCTGGTCTCCGCTCGCTCTTACCGCCGACGCTGCCGTCGTCATCCCTGGTCGGCTCCGATGGCGAGCCTCCGGTCCTGCAGGCTATGCCGCATCTACCCTGGTCGGGTCGGATGGCCTACCGGCGAGCCTGTGTCGTCTGCGGTTACTCGGAGGGCATCCGACTTATGCGCTCGGGCGAGGTCTCACTCTCCTTGCCCGAAAGGACGGTACGTCGGTTACTCAAATCCGGGACTGCCAGTCTTTCCAGACTGCCAGCTGACGGCTTCCGTCGAACCCTCCCGTTGACCTCCTCCCTCACCGTCAGTCGATGACGACACTCGAGCGTCTGCTAGGTCAGGTGACCGCACTTGAAGAGCTCGTTGACGCTCAGTGCCGCAAGTGTCGCATCACGCGGACGCATGCGTCGCTCAAAGCTGCTCTCGTTGCAGACGAGCTCGACGAGCTGCCGACTGCCGCTGGCGAAGTCTCCTCGCCCGCTGGCAAGCGCAAAGCGCCCGGCAAGTCGGCCAAGTCGATCGTCAAGGGCTCGGACCTCAAGGGGGCGTCAAACGGAGGTGCATTTGCCGCTCTCGCAGACCCTTCGCTCCTCGGCACCGTCCTCAACGACAACGACGACTCCACGAGCGGCGGCGGGCCGACGAAAGCGAGGCGACGTCGCGAGCGCGCTGGTCGACGGGAGCTCGAGCAGAGGCGCGCCAGGCTGGCCGAGGTCGAGCGCTTGATGAGCGAAGGTCGCTGGGAGGACGACGTCGAGGGCGTTCAGTGGGCGCTCGTCGATGGCGGGGTCTCGACCCGGTGCGTCTGTCATTCTCACGAGACTGCACTGCGGGCCGGGCGCCTGACATTCTGATCTTCTCTGCACAATCCCAGGCAAGAGATGTTTTCGGCACCCCCAGATCTGCTCGTCATCCACCTGAACCGCTCCTCGTTCTCCTCGTACTCGGCAACGAAGATCCCCTGCCGGGTCGCCTTTCCGCGCCGGCTTGATCTCTCGCCCTTCTGCACGACAGGCGAGCTCGGGACCGATCCGGCGAGGCCGATCAGCCGGCGCGCGACCGAGGGCGGTACGCTGGGCGCCCTTGCCGAAGGGGCTGCGGGCGCTGGCGACCGCGAGACGTACTCGCTCGTCGGCTTCGTCAATCATCTGGGCGGACACTCATCTGGGGTATGTCCTGCTCAGGGACCGATACCATCTTTAGGAATGATGGACGAGCAAGGCTGACCCGCTCCCCAATCTCTGGCTTCGGTCGCCGCAGCATTACATCACCTACCGCCTCATCCCCTTTTCGACGCCCGACCGCTGGCTACGCATCTCGGACGACGACGTCGTCGAGCTCCCGCCCGGCGGCGGCGAGGAGATCTGGCGCTGGTTAGGCCGAGGCGAAGTCGTCCTTCTCTTTTATGAACGGACGGCGCGCGCTGGAGGTGGCGCGACTGGGGCAGGGACGGGCGTCGTCACGGCCGCCAGCGGAGCGACGCCCGTCGTCACTCTCAAGATGTCGGACGACGCTTCGGCCGACGGCAGCCCTTCTGCAACTTCTTTGAGCACGACGGCTCAGGCCAACGACGAGGATCCCGGGACCAACCCGACTGATGCCGACCCAATCGACAAGGAGTCATGTGGTCAACCAACACCAAACGAGTCGGTCGGCTCGCCGACGCCGCCGCCCGCCTCGCTCTCGCCCTCGCCGCCAACCTCACCCTCTCTGAAGACACCTCCACCGGAGGCCGATGATGATGCGGAGGCCGCGCTCGACCAAGCAGGCCTGCTTGCGAATAATGAGCCGAGGGAGACGGCCAGCAAGAGGCGCAAGAAGAAGGGCCGGCGGAAATGAGGGTCGCCCAGTAGAAGATCTCATGGATACTCTGTCGTGCCGCTCGATGCAGAGAAGATTGCGAGCTAGGGCCTGACGCGCCTCTACTGATGGCCAGCGTCGCCTATCGCTGACCGCAACCCGATGCTTGCCCTGAGCGGCGACCGATGAAGCGATGACAGCGTTGCGGCCAGGCCGGAGATGAGAGAGAGCATGGATGCGTCAACAGACGCTGAAGGACGACGACCGCCGAAGATTCATCCCTGCCAACCAGAGATGGCTGCTAGTGGGTCGTCCCGGGGCCGGGCGACAGGGTCGTCGAAGTCCGAGGTGGCCGACATGCCGTCGTCATCGTCGTCGTCGCCCTCGTCGTCGCTGCCATCCATCGCCGTCAGCCGCTGCTGCTGGAGGTCGGTCGACAGGCTGATGGCCGAGTCGAGGGCGGCCTTGACCTCCTCTGCAGAAGGGGTCAAATTGCAACGCGTGTCAATCCAAGGTGAATGTGGGTCTGCGCAGACAGCCAGGAAGGCGGTACGTACGAGCTAGATTCGACAGTCCATCCCAGACCTCGGCATACTTCTGCTCAATGAGCACAAAGGCGTCAGCGGTCGGTAGCGGTCACAAAGAAACAGGGCGGACGCACAGCGAGACCGGCCAGGATGATGCGGACGTTGGTGTAGAGGCCCTCGAGTTCGGCCTGCTTGCTCTCGAGCGCGCGAGGGTCAAAGCTCTCGCCGGCCTGGATGGCGAGTGCAAGCAGGAGGAAGCAGTAGGCCGAGGCCATGAGACCGCACGCGCAAAAGGGGAGCGCCCGGGCGGGGCCGTCGAGCATCGTGAAGGCCGCTGTCCGCTGGAGCGTCTCGAGGCGGACGATTGAATGGGCGGCGGCGCTGCAGCGCTCGAGACTGAGGCCGGGCGGGAAGGGTCCGTCGGGAACGTCGCTTGCCCGGAGGAGCTCGCCGACCTCCTCACCCTCGATGGTCAGGCGCTCGACCGGCGACATCCGCGACAGCGTCGTCAGCGCCTGCGACGACGAGCCGGTCGAGACGAGATGAGACGTCGGCTTGAGCCGGCCGTCGAGACCCCACGGCCGGGCCGGTGATGTCGCCTTCAGCTTCTCGGCCGAGGGAGCGAACGAGGACGTCGTCGACCGCTGCGAGGGCGAAACAGAGTGGACCGAGGCTGGATTCGAACGCGACGGCTGCGAGGCCGGCGGTGTGAGCTGCGAGAGCAGGGTCGCGCCGTGGGCCTGTTGCGGTTCCAGCGACGCCGGCGCGGCCACGGGCGGGACCGTCGTGTAGTCGAAGCTCTGGACGAAGGTCTGCTGCGGCTGCGATGACTGGCCGCCGAGGACGTCCGGAAAGGCGCCAAAGTAGGCCGGCATGTCGGGCATGTTGAGCGCATAACGATCCACCGTCTCGAACATGGACGCCGAGACAGCCGGCGCCGGTGGTGCCGGCTGTGGCGTCCCCCAAGCGTCAAGAGGGACGGGGTTGAAGTCGCTGACGCTCCCGCCAGAGCCGACGAGCAGGCTGCCGTAAGGGTTGACGTCGGCGTGGAAGACGAGCGAGGCCGCACCGGCGTCCGTCGCATACCACGGGCCCAATGGGACAGTCGACATAGGTCCGCTGCTGTTGAAGGAAGGGACGTCGACCTGATAGCTGCCATTATTGGCGCTGAAGGCCGGGGTACTGTAGGCCGGCGACTCGACGACGCCTGCGGTCGGCGGCACGAAGCCGGCGGTCGCATAGTGCTCAACCGGCTCGTGAGGGCCTGCAGCTGGTGGCGGCGTCCAACCCGCCACAGGCAAGAGCGGACCGTCGGGCTCGGACGAGCCCCAGACGTTGTTATCGGCGGCAGCCTGCGGGCTGCTGTCGGCCGGGACGGAAGGAAGCGGGGCCGAACTGGAGCTGGTCGAGCTTGGCGCGATGGGCGTCACCCTCGCCGTCTCGACGAGCTGAGCAGGGCTGATGGGCTGCCGGGCGCCGCCATTTGCATCCGAGGCCGAGCGGGCGTTGAGCGACGGCAGGCCGCAGAGTTTGCGGCTGAAGAAAGCCACCTCCGGGAACGCCACGCGGCGGTGCTGCAGAGCGAGGGCGGCAACGTCAGTCAGGGGCAGAACAGCGGCCCAGCCCGCGAGCTGATTTTGAACGTACGAGAGCAATCTCACACGTGCTCAGGCTCATGAGCGTGCTCGTCTGGAAGTTGTGCGCCATGTGCTCCTCGGGTCCCATACCCTTCCGGACCTCCTGGACGGCCTTTTGCTCGAGCGCACGAAGCGAGAGCAGCACCTTGCGGTCGAGCGCGACCATCTCGCCGTGGACGGCCGCGAGGCGGTCAGCTTCAGCTGAGGCGTCGTCTGGAAAGGGGCCGGAAGGGACGAGCGAGGACCCCGGGGCGGCGTCAGGCGCGGCTGCTTGGGGGAAATCGGCCTGGATGATGAGCTGGAAGGTCCGGGCGATGTGGCGGATGGCGCCCATCTGATTCGGCCAGAGCTGCAAGGGAGGGGGAAGCATACGAGGAGCAGTAGAGGTCAGCCAGGCCGCAGAAGGCTCACATCCCGCGACGTCTGGCCGCAGGCTCGCAAGAGCAAGGAGGAGGAACGCACCTCGGGGTCGATCCTGCACGCCGGGAACTCTGCGGTGATCCGCGGGTCGAATGGCGCCAGGCTGGGCGGGATGCCGCTCATGACGCTCGCCTGACAGAGCTGGCCGAAGGCGATCCACCACGTCCGCCGGCGCATGTCGCGCGTCCACTCTTGGTCTATGGGGAGGCGGAGCGAGGCATCGGACCGATGGAGGTTGAGGTCCATCGCGAGCTGAAGGGCGTGGCCTTGGCGGAGCCGCATCTTGACCATGTTGCCCTGCGATCGCGACAAGTGGTGATGAAGCAGACGGTCAGCTCTAACGGTGCGGGCGACATGCTGGCATAGGAGGCGGGCGCACCTTCTGGGCAAATTCCCATGTGACCATGACGATGAGCGTCTGGACCGTCTGAAGCTCGATGCCCTCGTCCTCGCCATTGATCTCTGCCTGCCCGGCCCGATCGAGCGCCTCGTCGACCTCGGCGAGAGCCCGGCGGGCAAAGGCCTCGCTCGCCTGCCGCCGGAGGTGCTTTGACCGGGCTGACTGGGGCTCCGGGTCGGACGCCGGCGGATGGAGGACGAGGATTGCGAGGAAGGCGAGCGCGAGCGAGGACGGCCGGAAGCCGGCCGCTGCTGACGAAGATGGAGAGGATGATACTGAGGCTTCGGAGGACGAGCCAGCGGGGCTGGCGTCGGTTTGAAGGAAGGTGGCCGACGGGCCGGCCGGGGCCGTCAGGTAGTCGACGAGCCGGTCGACGGCGACGACCTCGGGGGGCGGAAGGATCGGGAGGTACGGGTAGATGATGGCTTGGTAGGCCTCGACGATCTCGCGCACCGACCGGTACTCGCGTAAGACCAGCGCCTCGCTCGCAACGCCCTTTCCCGCTGGGGACGAGGAGGGCTTGAGCGAGAGCAGGTCGAGCGAGGGGTCGGCCGACGCCTTGAATGCGGCAAGGTCCGTCATTCGCTTGAGGAAGAGCGCGAGCGGGTCCTCAACGACGGTCGCTGTCGCTGTCGCCGAGGACGACACCTTGCTGCCCGGGATGCCGACGCCGGCGACGACGGTCGGCGCCTTGCGCTTGCGGGCGCCGCCCCGCTTGCTCTTGACATACTCGCACGTGATCGCCTTCTTTGCGCAGTTGAGACAAACGGGCTGCTCGCCCGTACACTTCATTTTGCGCGACCGGCAGTTGAGGCAAGCGTTCTTGACCGGGTGGATCGGCGTCTTCTTCCCGGCCGCCTCGCTCCGACCCTTTTCCGGCGCAGGCGCCGCGAGAGCCGAAGCTGAGGCTGATGCAGATGGTACCGCCGCCGACAGAGGCGCGTAGCCGTAGTCTTGCTGCTGCTGGTACTGCTGGTGTTGCTGCTGATGCTGCTGGTACGGTTGATGCTGGGATGGGTACGAGGAGCCCGACGGGCCGGCGGCGGTGTACGCCTGCTGCGGCTGGTGGACCGGCGACGTGGTTGACGAGTGGTACAGCTGAGGCTGAAGCCAGGGCTGAGTGCCTCCGGCCAGCCCGCCCGCTCCTACTTGAGCGCCGGCAATGCCGTCGACATGTGCGCCCGGAGCAGGAGGCGGTGCCGTCGACGCCGGCGAGGGCTCGTACTGGGGCACGTACGAGGACGAGCCCGCCGCCGCGACCGACGACGATGCACCGGCCCCTCCGCCGCTACCGCCAAAGCCGCCGTTCGGGCCCGAGAGACCGGCCGAGGCGGAGCTCGAGGAGGATGGCGCCGGATAGGCGGCGGCGGTGGTGTCGAGGTACTGAGGCTGGTACCTCGGCTGCTGCTGCTGGTAGCCTCCGTGGGCGGCCTGCTGCAGCTCGGCCGCCTGCTGGAAGTAGGCCGTTGATTGCTGCTGCTGGGAGTAGGCCTGCTGCTGCTGCTGCTGCTGCTGCTGAAACTGTTGCGTCCCGTACGGATGGTACGACATGCTGTGGGGTGCTGGGTGTGGGTCGAGAGAGAGAGGCAGCCGGATCCCGTGGAAGGGCATCTCGCCGCCTCCCTTCGCGCTCTCGTCAGCTCGGCTTCGCTTGAACCTTGCGGGCCGATCGATCGCAGTCGGGCCCCCGGATTCGGGCCCAGGCTGCAGCAGCGTGCAGGCAGGCAACCCTCCGACCATCACCTCGTGCGGTCGACTCCTGTCACCTCCTCTCGCCGAGATGCACGCCGCCACTCTCCGCCAGCGGGCCCGCAAGCTCAACCAGGCGACGGCCAGGCTCGACCCTCCGACACCAGCCGACGCCTCGACCTCGTCCCCGGCCGCCTCCGGCCCTCGCCGACCGCCTCGCCCGCCGCCGCCGCCACTAGCCCGAGCGCACAGGCAGACGGCCCGCGTCCGACTCGTCCTCTCGTCGCTCGCCATCCTCGGCGTCCTGCTCTATGCGGCCAAGACGGGACGGCTCTCGTCGTCGAGCGGGAAGGCGAGGTCGTATACCCTGCCTGGGGGAGCGGCCGATGGCGAGTGGCGCGTCGGCGCCTTGCCGACGGCCTACGCCGTGTGCCTCGGGGGGAACGGAGGGCTCTACACGGCGGCCGAGGGCGAGGACAACTCTGCTGAAGGCGATGGAGCTGGCCTTGAGGGTCCACTCCTGCGTCCAGCGATGCATCGACCCTGCCTCGTCGTTGACGGCAAGTCGGTCGTCTCGGTCCAGCCGCTCTCGGCCGTCCAAGCGGCCTACGGCGACGCCGACTCGCTTGGACCGCCCACGACCCGCCCGACCTCGACCCCGCCACCGGCCTTCGACCCTCCCAAGGCCGGGCTCAAGATCTTCCACCTGCCGGCAGGAGCGAGCCTGACGCCAGGGCTCGTCGACGCGCACGGCCACCTGCAGATGTACGGCGCCTGGGCGACCTCGGTCGACCTCGTCGGCTCGCGCTCCATGGCCGACGTCGTCCGCCGGCTCACGGACGCGGTCGAGAACGACCCCGCGCTCAGGGACAAGCAGGAGGGCCGCTGGATCGAGGGCGTCGGCTGGGACCAAAACGGCTGGGAAGACGGCGCGTTTCCGACGTGGGAGGCGCTCGAGGCCGAGCCGCTCCGTAAGTGGCCTCGCTCTGATAGTCCAGCGCTGCTCGTTGGCTGATGACCGTGCCCTCATTCGCCTCTGCATTCAGTGCAAGGCCGCAGGATAATCCTGACTCGGATCGACTCGCACTCGATCCTCGTCTCGCGCGCCGTCCTCGCGCTCCTGCCCTCGCCGCTCCCGACCTCGATCGAGGGTGGGGCGATCGTCCGCTCTCCAACAACGGGCGAGCCGACCGGCCTCTTCCTCGACAACGCCATGAAGCTCGTGTTTGCCATCCGGGGAAAGCCGACCGAGGACGAGATGAATAGGCGGCTCGCAAGGGTCGCTCGCGATGCCGTCAGCAAGGGGCTCGTCGGCGTCCATGATGCAGGGACGAGTCCGGCAGAGGTCGCATTTTACACAGCGTGCGTCGCGAGTGGGCTCAGCTACTCCTGGTCCTCTTGCTGATGGACCATGCATCCTCCCTCTTCTTTGCCCGTCTGTAGCCGAGCCAAGGCGAACGCCCTACCGCTCCGGATCTACAGTATGCTCGCCTGTCCGGATCGGTCCATCTTCTGCGGCACCAACAGCTCGCTCGTCCCCTCAGGCGGTCCCGTCCCTTGGGAGACTTACGATGGCGCGTTCGTCCTCCGCTCGGTCAAGCTCGTCGCAGACGGCGCGCTTGGCAGCGAGGGTGCGGCCATGCACGAGCCGTATGCTGGGCGAGAGGAGGAGGGCTGGCGAGGGCTCTTGCTGATCGACGAGGCGCGGCTCGGGCCGCTTGTCAGCAACTGGGTCGAGCACGGCTGGCAGGTCGTGCGTCCCTCCTGAGGCTCTCCTCGCTCTGCCTGTAGAGGTACCCTCCGCACTGCAACGACTGACAGCACCCGGCGGTGCTTCCCCCCTTCTTCAGAACGTCCATGCTATCGGCGACCGCGCGAACACGGTCGTCCTCGACGCCTTTGCGCCGCATCTCTCGCCCTCGGCCGACCGCCGACTCCGGATCGAACACGCCCAGCTCTTGACGCCCGCGGACCTCGACCGGATCGTCGACCTGGGCGTGATCGCAAGCTATCAGCCGACGCACGCGACGTCCGACATGAGCTACGTCCTCGCCAAGCTCGGCCCGGACCGGATGAACCGCAGGGGCAACTATGCCTGGCGGTCCGTCCTCGACGGCGGGGGCAAGATCGCCCTCGGCTCTGATTTTCCAATCGAGAGCGTCGATCCGCTCAAGGGCTTCTACGCAGCCGTGACGCGGCTCGACGAGCGCGGCCAGTCGCCTCATGGGCCCGGAGGATGGTTCCCGGCCGAGCGGCTGACGCGCGCGCAGGCCCTCAAGGGCATGACTCTCGATACGGCTCATGCGGCGTTCGCTGAGCAGCACACGGGCTCGCTCGAGCCGGGCAAGCGGGCCGACTTTGTCGTTTGGGACCGCGACATTATGACGTGCCCGCCGGCCGAGATCCTCGAGGCAAAGGTTCTCGTCACGGTGCGTACGCCTGCTCTCTCCACCCTTGAAAGGACCGTCGGCTGACATGAGGTCAGCCCGTCCTTCTCGCAGGTCATCAACGGCCAACCCGTCTGGGGATCGCTTTGACCGGTTCTGCGCGACCGGGCATAAGGGTAGGGGCGAGCTTGCAGGGCAAGATCTTTCAAATCATTAGAGATCTGCATGGTCTTGTTAGGCTTCGACCTTTGCCGGCAGATCTGGCAGGAAGGGGATCAAGCAACCGAGAGCAACCGTCAGACAGTGCGATGGTCCTCTAGCGTTGCTTCTCTCGTCGCTTCGGGAGGACAGAAGCCGGGCGCTGAAGAGGTGCGGGCAAGGGGTGCAAAAAATCTGCAAAAAGGTATTGCTCTCGATCCGGGAATCGAACCCGGGTCTCCCGCGTGACAAGCGAACATCTTAACCATTGGACCAACCAAGATTTGTGAAGGATTTTAGAACCTACAATATATGATCAGTTTTGGCTGAGAGCGCCGTTGCACGCCGCTTCCGACCGCACCGCCCTTGTCCCTCTCTCGGACCCGTTCGGTCGTTTGACCGCGAAAGAGGGCGGCAGACGTTCCTGCGCGAGATGGAGACCAACGGGCAGGCACCCAGACGATTTACCCACCTGTCTGGCTCCTGGCTGCTCTAGCCTGTCAGGCACGCGCAGCCCGCGGCCGCATGACGGTCCCCTCAGTCAGCCTGTTCAAGATCAAGTGCTTGAGCCCGTCAATCTGCTTGGCGTCAGACTGCAGCATCTCATACGAAGCGGACTTTATCGGCGCTTAAAGTTGACGCTCAGCTGGAAGGAGGCGGACGAGCTGCAGCTGGTTGATCAGGGTTGACCGAAACGCCGCCGCTCGCTGCCGGCGTCGCTCGGTCTCCTCCCTTTCAACCACACCCTCCCTCAACATCCCACCCCCCGACCCGTTTCTCCTGTGCACTGTCTCCTCACTTCCGGCGCCTCGATCTGCTCTTGTCTGCCACCTCTTCTCAACTCACTCCGTCACTCCTCTTCTCCCGATGTCTCTCGCCTCGTCGACCGTCCGACGGATCGCCAAGGAGCTCGCGCAGCTGCGCTCGTGCCCGCCAGAGGGCTGCCGTGTCGTCGAAAGCCTCGATGACGACGACATTACCCAGTTCATGGCTTGGGTCGCTGGACCGTGAGTGGGCGGCCTGACTCTGAGCTAGTCGACCTTTGCTACTGCCTCCCTGCCAGAAGCTGACCATGGTGCCTTCTCTCGCCCGCTTGCCCTGCTCGCGTGCGGCGCTGTCAACGGCGCGTCGCAGTGGTACGTCTTGCCTCCTTGCCTTTGCCTCCTCTGAACCCTTTTGGCGTGGCATACGGGGCAGCTCGGAGGCTCTATCTGCCCTGGAGATGACTCAGTGTTGAGAGGGGCGCTCGCAGCCCTTGCTCAGCATCTGAGAGGGCTGCAGTCGTCGACTGCCTCGCCCGTCATCCAACTAGCGTCCGCGACGCGTCGACCCAACCGGCTCCCCTTGCCCCTCCCTACCGCTTGTACACAGCACTGACACCTCGCTCACCCTATGACGCTGCGCAGAGGGAACCCCCTACGCCGGTGGCTACTTCAAGATTCGCTTCGCATTCGGCGACACGTATCCGTCGCAGCCGCCAAAGTGTACGTTTGTCGGGCGCGCGCGTCCTCCGCGCACCTAGCCCTTCCATCTTCAAGCTAACCCATTGGCTCAACGACAGGCACGATGGTCACCAAGATCTTCCACCCCAACGTCTCGAAGCAGGGAGAGATCTGTGTCGACACGCTGAAGAAGGGCTGGACGCCGGAGACGGGCATCAGGTTCGGCCTCCCCTGCGACTCGGCTCTGCATGAGCCTCAGAGCCAGCCTGGCTGACGTTGCGCTTCCGGCTCACTCCTCTGCCCAGCCACATTCTAAGTGTGCGTCGCAAAGGATTGCAAGTAGAACGCGTTCCAACCACCCGAAGCTGACGAGCTGGCCGTGACCGTCACCAGGTCGTCCGCTGTCTGCTCATTTACCCCAACCCTGAGTCGGCGCTCGACGAGGAGGCCGGCAAGCTCCTCCTAGAGGCCTACGAGGACTAGTACGGCCGACAGCCGAGCAGCTCTCCTGCGCGTGCCATCGATCTGACCTACTCGATCTCTTCTGCCCGTCCCACAGCTGCAAGCACGCCCGCCTCTTTACTTCGATCCACGCGACGCCAAAGGTCGGCCTTCTCTCGAGCACCGTCTCGCCGGGCGCTGCAGAGGCTGACAGACCCTCGCTCTACCCTCGCAGAACCCGCCCGCCGAGTTTGCGTCTACCGAACCGGTGAAGCCGCTCTCGACCTCGTCGAGTCAGGCCGCGTCGCCGGTCCTTCCGCTCGGATCCAACTTCACGCAGCAGCCGTCGTCGTCGACGGTGGCGAGCGCGCCGACGACGGCCCCGACAAAGGCCGCGCTGCAGTCGGGCGTCGAGAAGAAGCCGGCGGCCAAGGCCGGCGGCACAAAGCGGGGTCTCAAGCGGCTGTGAGGCAGCCGCAAGGGATATCAATGCTTGATGATGGCAGGGAGCGTCGCTCGCAAGTGATTCGCCTGCGGATGTGTGCCCGTCGGCCGGCCATGTGTGGCTCGCTGGCCGTCTGACTCTTTGGCATTCAGGGCGGTCGAATGGTTGGCAGGAAGTGCAGGTGCAAGTCGAACGACGACGACGCGTCGGACCCGTGCGCGGGCGGGGGATCGACGGGCGCGCCTCTCCTTTCTCCCTCGCCTTGCCTTCCGACAGCAACCCTCCCTCCCTCCCCTTCTCGCCGCAGGTCGACGCGTCTCCTTCCTTTCTTCCCCTCTCCATCCCTTTCTCCTCGCCATGTCGCGCTTTGCTCTCCTTGCCCTCCTCGGCCTGGCCGCCGTCGCCGACGCCCACATGCAGGCGAGTCGAGCCCTGTCTGTCGCGCGCCCGCCCTCGCAGCTTGCTGACCCCCCCTCCCCTCTCTTCGTAGCTGGCCTACCCCTACCCGTACAACTCGCCCCTTAACAGCAACACGCCCGAGGCGAGCAAGGACTACTCGATGACCTCGCCCCTCGTCAACAGCGGCATCTATCCGTGCAAGGTGCGTCTACTCTGCTTGCTAATCCGCCCCCGGATGAAGGCTTCGAGCGCTGACGCGCGCGGTGACGCGCCGCCGTCCTCCCAGGGCTACCTCGGCACGGCTGACCAGGGCCCGCGCCCGAGCTGGACCGCTGGCGAGACCGTCAAGGTCTCGCTTGCCGGCACGGCCGTTCACGGCGGAGGCTGTAAGTCTGCATCTCATCTAGCTTGGACGGCGGCACTCGACAGAGGAACCTACCAGGCACCGGCCCTGTCGCGCGCGCGCGCAGGAGGAGGGAGGCGCGCCGCCGCACAAAGGGGGCGAGCCTTCATTTCCAGCCTGCCGGAATCCCCCCCCCCTCTCTCTCTCTCTAACTCGTCGCCACCCTGTCGTCCGCATGTCCGCATTGCTCTCCTCTCGCTCAGAACCCTGACCTGGCCTGTCCTCTCACGCTCCTCAGCCTGCCAGTTTGGCCTGTCGTACGACAACGGCAACAACTTCTTCGTCATCAAGTCGTTCATGGGCGGCTGCCCGTCCGTCACTTCGGCCTTTGACGTCGAGATCCCGGCCAACGCCCCGACCGGCGACGGCGTCATGTGCGTACCCTCCCCCTCCTGTCCTGATGCTCGAGAGCCTTCTCGCGACAACTGACAGTCCCCTCCTTTACGCAGCTTCTCGTGGAGCTGGTTCAACAAGGTCGGCAACCGCGAGATGTACATGAACTGTCTCTCGGCCAGTGCGTCCTCCCGTCCCGCTGGACTCTGCGTCTCTGACCGGACTGGGCTGACCCTTCCGGCCGCGCCCCTTCGCACAGACATCAAGGGCACCGCCTCGTCCGCCCTCTCGGGCCCGACCATCATGGTCGCCAACGCCGACGTCAACTCGTGCTCGACGACCGAGGGCACGGCCGTCGTCTTTGAGTCGCCCGGCGCCAATGTCGTCTACATGGGCGAGTACGCTGGCCTCAGCATCGGCAACGGCCTCACCAAGGGCGCCGGCGTCGTCGGCTCAAACTGCTACGCGCCTGGCAGCGTCGGTGCCGGTAACGGCGGCGGTGCAGCCAACCCCAAGCCGGCCGTCACGTCGACTAAGCAGGCTGCGACATCCTCCACCAAGGCCGCCGTCTCGTCGTCCAAGGCAGCTTCTGGCGTCGTCTCGTCTGCTGCTGCCACCAAGTCGGCTGTCAACGGTGGCGCCGGCGGAGCCAATCTCATCGTCAAGCCGAGCTCGTCCTCGCCGGCCAGCCAGGCCGCCGCGTCCAAGCCTGCGACGACCTCGACGAAGGCAGCGGCCACCTCTGTCAAGCCTGCGGCCACCTCATCGAAGGCTGCCACGACGTCGAGCAAGGCTGCGACCACGACAACTTCGACCAAGGCGGCGGCTGCGACGACGGCGGCCGCTCCTGCCGGCAGCCAGTGCACCACCGGCGACTGGAAGTGCGTCGGCTCGGTCCTGACGCAGTGCGCCCAGAGCAACTGGACGGCCATCACCGACTGCAACCTCCAGGCCGGCACCGTTTGCTCGGCCTCGACCCCGATCGGCTGTGTCTGGCCGTTCCAGGTCGTCAGCCGCAAGCGCAGTCTGGCCGACCACCGGGCAAAGCGCCGCCTGCACGCTCACTAGATTCTGCCCCGCTCAATCTCGCATCGGCGGAATCGCAACGACGCTCGCAGACCCCCGGATCACTCCCTCTCTCAATCACCTAACGACCCCTCTTCCACGCGACGACCCGCACCCCATTCTCCCCTCATTCCGTCCGGCTCGCCTTCTCTGTGAGAGGCGTTAGCCCCAACCCTAAGTCGAGGCCGGGCAGCGCCCGTGTCCTCGGCCGAGCCGTCCGTCCTAGCGACGTTGATGCTCCTTCCCTCGCCTCTCGCGGCCTCCGCCTCCGTCCGGCCACGGATACGGACGCCGCCTTCCTCTCCGCATGCTCGCGCTGTAACTTGATGACGAGGCGCAAGGTTCCTGGGATTGACGGGGCCGGCCCCCCTCTGTCTCTTGCCTTTCCTACTCCCTGTTTCGAATCTGCAGCACTTGCCCCACCCTCCTGGTTGTCCCCAAACCACCTCCCCGTAACGACTCCTTTCGACGCTCGCAACAAAACAACCCACGCTTGGCATCGTCCCGCATCCAACAGCTGTATCACCTCCCCCCTCCTGACTCGAGAGCCTGCGGCTGGTCCTGCACGCTCCGACGGTCGCCGCCCCGGAGTGGCTGGCCGACTCTGTCGCTACGCAAACAATTGATGATGAATCCCCCTACACGAGTTGTGGGCCGCGCACTGAGCCCGCACCGCATCCAACGTCGCGTCCGTTGGCCGGCCGGACGGCTGGGCGGCATGCTTCCGGCTCGGGCCACGTCGGGCGACGGCCGCGAAAGACGACAGCCGGCCGCGCGCCGCTCCGTCGCCCGCAGGCGCGGGCGCTTCGACTCATCCCAGCCAGCCCAGGCCTCGCAATCTCCGCCATCCAACGACCCTTCCCTCTCTCCTCCGCCTCGCCTCATCACCCTCGCATCTCCCCTCCCCCTTCTCCCAACACAGATGCTGTCCCTGTGTGCATCCCGCCGTGTGTCGTCAGCCGTCGCCGCCCGGGCAGCCTACTCGTCCTCGCCGGCGTCGTCCTCGGCTGCCGCTGCTGCCGCTGCCGCTGCCGCTTCGACCTCGACCTCGTCGGCGTCGGTCAAGCCGCCGTCGCTGCTCTCGCTCGCCGATCTGACGCCGCTTCAGATCACGAAGGTCATCAACAAGTCGGCCAAGTTCAAGGCCGAGTGCCGCTATCCGGCGACTGGCGCCGGCCGGCTCAACAAGACGCTGAGCGACAAGACGGTCGCCCTCCTCTTCTCGAAGCGGAGCACGCGCACGCGGGTCGCGAGCGAGACGAGCATCAAGCTCCTCGGCGGTCACCCGATGTTCCTCGGCAGCTCGGACGTCCAGCTCGGCGTCAACGAGAGCCTGACCGACACCTCCCGGTGCGTCCTCCGATCCACTGACGGTGGCAGCTCGCCGCTGGCGCTACCCCGCTGCCGCCCGCTTCTAGCCGACCGGCTACTGGCCGGCCCGCGCTGACACGCACCTCCTGCATTTTGGCCGACCTCAAGGGTCCTCGGCTCGATGGTCGACGGCATCATGGCCCGCGTCGGCGACCACTCTGAGGTTGAGACGCTCGCCAAGGAGTCGAACGTGCCCGTCATCAACGCCCTCTCGTCGCTCTGGCACCCGACCCAGACGCTGGCCTCGCTCCTGACGCTCGCCCGGATCTACAAGGGCCGGCAGCCGTCAACGACGGCCGACCTCGCCGCCGCCGCGCCGGGCAAGACGGCCAAGGACTCATGGTCGGCCCTCCTTCACCAGGACAAGTCGGTCTCGGACACCAAGTCGGGTCACACGAACCCGCTCGAGTGCCTCAAGGGCCTCAAAGTCGCCTGGGTCGGCGACTGCAACAACGTCGTCAACGACATGATCGTCACTTACCCCCGGCTTGGTATCGACCTCCGCGTCGCCTCGCCCGGCGGCAAGGACGGCGAGTACGGCCTCGACCCCCGCGTCTGGAAGAAGCTGTGCGTCCAGTCCGTGCTCGCGAATTTAGCTGTTGACGAGTGGCTGACGTCCTGTTGCGCTTTCTCAGTGAGGAGTTTGGCGCGACGGACAAGGTCCTCTTCACCTCGAGCCCGGAGGAGGCCCTCAAGGGCGCCGACGTCGTCGTCACGGACACGTGGATTTCGATGGGCCAGGAGGAGGAGAGCGCGAAGCGCCTCAAGGACTTTGCCGGCTTCCAGGTCACCGAGGGTGCGTTCCTGTCATCCGGAGCCGACGGCCTTCAAGGCCCAGCCGCCGACTGACTCCTTTGTTTCGTCGCATCGCCAAACGCAGAGCTCTGCAAGCGCGCCGGCGCCTCGCCCGACTGGAAGTTCATGCACTGCCTGCCTCGGCACCACGACGAGGTCGATGACGAGGTCTTCTACGGCCCGCGCTCGACTGTCTTCGAGGAGGCCGAGAACCGCAAGTGGACCATCATGAGCCTGTTCCAGTGCGTACGAGCTCAGCTTCCGTACCGCTTCAGATCTGCTTCAGACGCTGACGCCCCATCTCCGCGCCTGCTCGCTGCTTCACAGCTCGTACATGGGCAAGCGGTCCATCTAATGATTGAGGGCAAGCATGTGGTGCGGCGACGACCCGGACGCTCGCGACGCTGGGCGCGGGCAGAGTTGTATCTTGGACGGGCCTCGTATGCGCCTCTCGCGCGTCGCCGCGACGAGGCCGGGCGTGGACGAGGGGCCGGCGGGCGGCTGCGACGGAGCAGCCAATATAGTCGGACCCTTTGGCAGGAGCGAGCTCTTGCTATAATGACGCGCTCTCCCAAAAAATGGTCTTCTCTCGTATCGTCAGGCCTTGCCAGCGCACCTTTCTACGAAACGATCGGCCGACCGGCGTCTCCTTCGGCTCGTGTCAGGCCACCCAGCCACACACGGCCCAACGACAATCCGTCCGGGTCAAAGTCTCCGGCGAGTCGCCTCTCGTCCATCTCGGGTCTTCGGCGCCGACCGGCCTACATCGCTCCGAAGCATCGCCTCCGAGACGACTCGAGGCGAACGTGCGGGCCGGCTTGGCGACGAGCGCAACCTGCAGGGAGCGCCCGTACCAAACGATTCAGCTCTCGCATAGGCCGGAGACTCTCATTCTTCTCGGACCGTCCTTATCGCAATCCCCTTCGGTTCGGGCGAGCGCCATGCTGGCCGACGCCTCATCTCATCATGGTGGCTCAGACCTCGGGCTGAGCCGGCTGCAGCGATCGTCGCTCCATTCCTCCGAACAAGCGGCGTCTGCTCACCCACCCACCTCTACTTCTGACCGTTCGTCCGCATGCTGACAGCGAGGTGTTGTTGACGGCCGACGCGGACGAGGGGACAGTCGCCCCGACCGGCTGACCGCCACACGTCGTCATCGCGGCGACTGCCCTGCCCTTTCCGTCAACTGACCCACGGGCACGTCTTCCCTCATCCCGGCAGCTGACGGTAGTCGGTGTCATCCGTGTGTCATGCCTGTTCGTCCGCAGGACGGCGTCGCCAGGTCAACCTCAACCTAGCGGACGCGCTGTACGTGTCTGCGTGGAATCGGCCGACGATCCCCTCGCGTCGCGCACCGCGCCCGGCGGCAACGACTCGTCTTGCTAACTGTCTCCTAACGTTCTTCGCCGACCCCAGCTCGCCCTTCCCCTCCTTTTCACGCCACAACGCTGGCGTGCTAGCCCCCGCAGGTCGGCAGAGGCGGTCGCGGGTGCCTCAGTCATCGTCCGCGGGGCAGGTCGCGGGGTCAGGCCGTCTACTAGTATGACAGCAGGAGATTACGCGACGTTCGGAGGGTTCTTCCGCCGCACATTGAAAGAGTCGCAATCTCTCGTTCCAGAGAAGGGGATTGCGCCGAGAGAGGCAGGCGTGCTAGTGATCGCAGGCTGACGTCGTCGTCCGATGACACGGTAGAGAGCTGCGACTCTTTTGGCACGAAATGGGCGGCTTTGCATTGGATCCCCGTCACTTTTACGCACGATCAAAGGGGGAAAGAAGCACGACGAACGGTCGAGGGCGACGAAAACGAAGCCAAGGGAGGAAGCACCGAGAAGGATGGCCGCGCCCCGGGTCGACGGGACGGGCATGGCGGGCAGAGAGAGAGTCGATTCAGAGGAACGTCAGCGGGAAGCGTGATGCAACGCGCTGTCTTCGGGGCGCCGCCATGCGAGAAGGGATAGACCGTCGTCGTCGACCCGCGGCAAAGGTAAGGCTTCAGAGAGGAGGCTTGCACGAGGGATGTTTCAAGGGCATCTGTCAGTCGTCGCTTCGCCGCGGACGCTCATCCATACGAGCTACAGAGCAGAGTACGGGAGTGAGCGAGACGACGCCGTCCTCGCTTTGCCATCAGCAGCAGCGGTCAGCAAGCGAGGGCAGCTGCCGGCAACGCGTGCTCTTGCGGCGAGTCGTCGGTCAAACGGGCGATCTGCGCCAGGGTGGTCAGCAGGGGGAAGGGGCGATCTGCGATGCGAGCCTCCGCTGTCGTGGATCGCGGCACAGCGAATGAGGGTGGCGCCTGCGCACGGTCGAGCGCCTTTCGGCACGGACCAGTCTCGGGCGGAGGGAAGGGAGCCTTGAAGGGGGAGAGGCTGGTCGAGACCGTCCAGGTCGGAGGCCAAGGTTCAGCCCGCGCGCCCGCGGCGACTCAGCCCTAGTCGGCCTCCCGGCCGCGTGCGAGATTAAACGCAGAAGAGACAAAGGGACCAGAACGCCACCTGGCGCCGTGCGGGGGAGCGACGCGGCACGCAGCGGCCGACCTCGCTCTAACCCCGGATTCCCAGTCGGTCGGGTCGAGCAAGATCGCCTGCTGTTGCCGGGAGCCCCCTCCTCTCGGGTCCCCCTCCTGTGTTCCCCCCTCGAGCAACTTACCCCGCACCACCTGCTGCCATGAGAGCGCGCTCGTCGACCTGAGAACAGGGAGAGCGAGCTGGGACAGGAAGGCACATAGAGACAAACGAGAGAGGCAGGGCGGTACGCAAAGGGGCTGGCTGCATGCCCGTGCTGCCCGCCCGGTGCCGGGTCTGGGACGGATGTGCAATAGATCGCGAAGGCCGGGGTCGCCGGCGGAGCTCGCCTGAGGGCGATTGGGCTGAACCGCGAGAGGCGGGGCCAGCCGCCCGCCTGCCGCCGCATCGTTCGGCGCTGATGCGTGGAGGCGGTAGAGGGAGAGAGAGGGGGCGATGAGGCAAGCGGCAGGGTGGGAGCCGGCCGGGCATACCCAGTTCAAGCTCCTCTAGCGAGAGAGAGCAGACACGACGACGTCGGGGCGGCTCGCACCCTCTCTTCCCATCCCCTCATCCCACCCTGTCCCTATCCGTCGCCCTCCCGCCTTCCCATCCCCACCTGCCCTGCCCGCCGGGTGAACTCTACTGGCCTCCTCCCCCTCCCGCCGCCGCAGCAAGCTTCTTCCGACGTCTGCCCTCGCCCGGGTCTCACCGCCCCCCGCCGCCCGTCCCTCGTGTCTTCTGCCTTCGCCGACCTCGCTGCTGCGACTCGACAGGAGGCCCCTTCCCTGCCGTCGACCGGCCTCGCCGACCTCTCCGAGCCCCGGCTGCCAGACGTCAGTCCGTCCCGCCTCTCACGAGCCAGGCAACATCGCGCGTCGACGTCCGCCTGGCGCGTCCCCCGACCTGTCGCAGCACTCCCTGACGCCCGCCCGTCCTGCCCACATCGCCCACGTCGCCTCTCCTTCTCGTCGGGTCGGGCGCGCGCGTCTCGCAGTCAGCAGCTCGGTAGCGACCAGCTCAGACTTACTTCCGCCAAGCGTTTCCGGTGCCGGTCCCATCCTCCGACGACCCCGAATGTCTGCCGCTCCGACCATCGCCCCGCCGGCTCCTGAATCGCTCAAGACGCCGACTGGACCATCCGCCACTGTTTCGAGCTCGACGTCAGCAGGGCCGAGCAAGAGACCGTCGCGTGCCGGCACGAGCTCTGCTAACCGCAGCACGGGGGGCAGCACGAGCACCGCCGGCGGCCCACGCGTCGAGCCCTCGTTCCGAGGCATCCTCGATTCGACCTACGACGCGCTCCTCCTCTTCGAGGGCAGCCGCCGGGGCCTGATCCCTCGCATCAAGAAGCGCCTGTCAGAGGAGCAGCGTGACGAGCTCATCCAGAGCGGGTCCATCTTCGTGCGTGCCCAGCTCTCGGCGCACCCTCGCCTCCGGCCGGCCTCGCGCGCCCCCGACGCACCCTCGGCCCGCTGACCCGAGCACACTGTCGTCGTCGTCGCGTTCAACCAGATATTCGAAGAGGAGGAGTCGAACATCAAGCGCTGGACGGATGGCCTCATCTGGTCGCCATCTCGCATCCTGGGTGCGTCAGCCGGCTCCGGGCCCTATCGCCACCGGCTCGACCGGCCAACATGCCGAGCCCGGCCGGCATCACGTGGACCCGGCCCGGACAAACGAAGCTGACTTATCCCGCCCTCTTCCATCCAACGTGCCCTCCTCGTCAGGCAACTACCTCGTCTATCGCCAGACCGAGCAGCGCAAGTGAGTCGATTCCTCTGTGTGCTGCCAGTCGCAAGTCCGCGCGGTGGCACTGTGTCTCCAAGGTCAGCAGCGATGTCCTCGGGCTGATCACCAAACACCCGCCGCTCGCCTTTGCAAACCTCCCCGTCTCCCCCCCCCCCCCCCCCTCACGAGCAGCTCGCGTGCACCTCGCTCAGGCTCGAACAGCAAGGGCGGCGCACGCAAGAAGGCCGTCAAGGAACCGCTGACGCCACCCTCGCCGACGTCTGAAGACCGCAAGCGCTCAGCCATCTCGGACGCGCCGCCCATCAAGAAGGAACCTCTCGTTCGACCGCCGGCGCCCATCGGCCGCAACTCGTTCTCGTCGACCCCTGCTGGGCTCGACCCTGCGTCCTTGCTCGGCTTGAGTGCCCCTCCCGGCAGCGACGGAACTGGTAGCAATGGCCTCCAGCAGTACTTTCCGATCCGCCCGACCCGGCGTCGCAAGACCACCGGCCTCGGCGACGACGACAATCTGATGGAGGAGAGCGAGGAGGACGACACGCACGACCTCGAAGAGTTGATCCGCATCAAGGAACGCTCGCTCGTCGGCAGCCTGACCAATTCGTACGCCTTCAAGGAGGGCGGTCTCGTCAAGCGGGTGCGTTCTCGCCCTTCTCTTGCCGGCCAGCTGTGCAGAGTTCCTGATCGGCCGCCGATACATTATCCGACAGACCATGTCGATGCTCATCGACGGCAAGACGCAGCATCTCGTCTCTTACTATACGCTGGCCGACGGCATGACGGATCAGCTTCGCACGCCGTCGACGATGCCTGAATTTGCCAACATGGAGATCGACCCTGACCTCGTCCGTCCGTCGTCGAAAATTTCTCTTCGAATACCTGCTTACTGACTACAGCATTACTTCATCATTTCCGCTCCAGCTCGCTAAGGCCCAGTTCCGCTTCCCTCCGGTCGTCGAGATGGGCCTCGACGGCGTCTTGCGCTACATCTCGGAGGCCGACAACACGCTCTCGCCGGATCCGGCCTCACCGGCCGCCCTGCCGAAGGACGTCGCTCCTCCCGTCCCGCCCAGCCCGCATCCGTACTACGGCCACCCGTCCGGCCTGCTATCATCAAGCTATCCGACGACCGGCTTGGCCGGACCGTCTCTGATGGAGCCGACCTACAACAGCAGCCTGCATTTCCCAGCCTACAGCATGGAGCCTGCAGGCGGCGGCTCGATGATCGGCTACGGCCCGTCCTCGCACTCGACCTACTCGGCTCCCGACGCCGCTCCGCATCAATGGTCGTCGTCGCTGCCTAAAGAGTTTCACCATCCGGCGGCGCTGGCGTCGCCGTTTCCTCACTATCCACCACTGCCGCCCCCGCCTGCCCCTCAGCAGCGCCCGTCTGCCGGCCATCGCAGGGACTCGAACAGCACCACGGCAAAGGCCGGTGGGCCGGGACCCCAGCGCCGGCGTCGGGCAAGCCAGACGTCGACCACCGCATCGACTGCCGTCCCCGAAGGTCGTCAGCTGGTCTTGACCGGCTCGCCCTTTGGCCAGCCCAACCGGCCCCTTGCCGGCGGCAAACCGGGCTTCCATCCGTACGCGATGCCGTCGCCGACCGAAGGCTGGACGGCCTATCATCCGTCGAGTGCTCGGTCGCCGCAGCACACGGGCTCCTCAACCCGCAGCTCGTACTTTGACGGCGAGCCCTCGGTCTTCGCTGCCGGACCGCTCTCGAGCGCCGTCGCGAGCACGCCCTCGTCGGCCGGAAGCTCAATTTCGGCCGGATCGGGCGGCGGGGCGACCCTCCAGCAGCAACAGCAGCAGCAGCATGCTTCTTCGACCTTGACGCCGGCGATGCACACCACCGCTCTCGGCCCGCCCGGTGGCTCGGCCGGCAAGCGGCTGAGCCTAAGTCTTGGGCGCGAGAAGAACTTCAACGCCCCCCACCGGCGTCGGTCGCCGTCGATGCAGCCGTCTCCTCTCCGGTCATCGGCGCCCTTGCCGCTGTACGGCGGCGAGGTCGACCCTTACCATCGGTCGGGCTTCCCACAGCACATGACGCCGTACGGCGCGCCGACCGACTTCACAACTATGGCGCCGCACGACTTGCAAGGTGGCGGACCCGACGCGGCCTTCAGCACATCGTGGATGACGGCTCCGCACGACCCACACGCGGCCGCAGCGCTGCACCAGCCGTACACCGAGTTCTACGACGCCCCGCCAGAGGCCAGCCCGGGCCATCCGCTCCGCAGTCACTATGGACCGCGGCCATCGCCACCGCAGCCGTCGGCGCCGTCGTTTTACAGCGCGTCCTCGCTCCTGCTCAACCCGCCGATGACGACCTTTGCCGAGGACAAGCGGTCGGCGACGCTCGCGCTCGACCAGCTCCACTTTGGCTCGGTCGGCGGCGGCGCCGACGACCCGACGACGGCTGGCGGCGGGCGCGAGTACCAGATCCCAAGCGGCATGGTCGCCGCCGATGACCGGCGCAACTCGTTCGGCGACTACAGCCTCCAGCCACTCCCGCACTCGCCGCAGCACATCGAGCAACCCGGGCCGCGCTACTGGGCTGCATAGCCCAGGCTTCTGGGGCCGGCCAGGCATCGGCCCTTCGAAACGACCTTCGGTGTCTCTCCCCCCCATCCCCAGCCAGCCATCCCCAGTCCAGCGTTGCTCTCATGCCTTGTACACGACCTGACGACGTCCGCCCCACATCCCCCTCCCCCTCCCCTTTACCCCCTTGTCCTGACTCGGTCGCCATGCGGCTGCGGCGCCGACGCACGTCTCTCTGTCTAGCCTCGTCGACTGCTCTCGACTGTATCGCTGGCATCTGTTCCAGCTCTTCTCTTCACTCACTCATCACGCTGTACCCCTCGGATCGTTATCATGTCCCTTGTCGCCCGCCTGCCTGAGCCCTGCCTGCCACAGCGAACCGAGCACACAGCTGACAAATCCATCGCGATCACCAGTCGTCATTGGCGCCCGACCGTTCCTGCTTCATCAGCCGCGCTTTGCCCTCGTTCTTGCGCTTGGTCGTCTTTGCGCTGCCCATCTTGCCCGGGGCGACGCGCGAGTGGTGCTTGGCGGCCGACTGCGCGCGCAAACGCACCATCTCAGACGTGACGGTGTTGCGGATGTCCTCGGACCCGGGCAGAAGCGATCGCGTCGAGGGCGCCTGCGACGGCGGCGGCCGGGTCGTGAACGTCACTTTCTGGAAGGCCGAGGCGAGGACCGGCATCGACGTTGGCGAGGGCGGGGCGTCGCTCGTCGTCGGCAGGGGCGCGAGGTCGTCGCCCTCCTCCTCGTCCTCCTCTTCCGTCCGAGATGTTGATGTCGTTGGCTGGGAGGCGGTTGACGGCGATGGCTCCTGGTTGGCCTCGCGGATCAACCGAGCCATCTCCTGGTCGCGCGTCTCGCCCTTCTCGTCGGCCTCGTCGACCGCGCCATCATCCTCGTCTTCATCGTCGTCATCCTCGTCGTTGTCGTCGTCGCTCTCGTCGCTCTCGTCCTCGTCGCTGCTGCCCTCGCGCTCCTCGCGGTCGTCGGCGGCGTGCTTCTGCTCCTCGCTCATCATTTTGCGGAGCTTGCCCTCGTCGTTGGCGCCCCAGCCACTAGCCTCTACCGCAACGTCGAGCTCGAACTTAGCGACCGACGTGTCGGCCAGCGAGGCCTTGAAGCGCGGGTAGTAGGGCGTCTCGTAACGGAAGCGACGGCGGAAGAAGGTGCGGATGCAGGCAACGTCGCGGTTGAAGAACCTGTGAGTGCGAAGGGAGCCGTCAGCGTCAGGTCAGCCGTTCGAGAGAGGGGCGAAGGGGCAGTCGAGGACGGACCACTCGGCATCCGGATGGCTCGTGCTGACACACTGCGGGAAGTCGATGACGACAACCTCACCCTCCTCGCGGCCGATTAGGAGGTTGAACTCATTGAAATCGCCGTGGACGAGCCCGGCCCGGGCGAAGCGGACGATGAGCGCCATGAGCTCGGCGTAGAGCTCGCCGGGCGCCTCGTGCGAGGCGAGCTGCCGGAGCGGGTAGGCGTCGATAAGCGACATGAGGATGGCGTGCCGCGAGTGGTCTATCGGCGTTGGTACCGGGAAACCTGCCTCGTGCAATACCTATTTGGGCAACTCGAATCAGCAAAGCCATCTCAAGGGACGTACAAGGGTGTGGGTAGCGGCACTGACATTGAGAAAGGCCCACTCCTTGTGCGCAGCCAGCCGCGACATGTACATCCAGCTCGCGCTCTTGCGCTTTCCCATGTAGTCACGCTTCTCCTTGATCGCCCGGAACGAGATGCGACCGAGCCTGGATAGCAAGACGGGCAGGAGGGCGTTCAACTCCCACTATCGTGAGCCCCGGCCAGGCGCGCAGACAAGTGAGTGGGGACGGACCGGTGCAGCTTGAGGCACTGCGAGACGCCCTCCTTGTCCTGGGTGATGTAGATGTCGCTCTCCTTGCCAACGCCGATCTGGTTACCGACGGCAGCGATCGTGTCGCGCTTCGTCATGGCTCGCATGGCCAGGTAGTCGTACCCGCCGTACGTCAGCCGGTAGCCGTCGTCTGAACGGCCGAAGGGAGGCGAAGGGGCGTCAGCCTTGCATAGCCGAGCCGAATGACGCAAAGCAGGCTCGCGGACAAGCCGACCCGAGGTCGAAAGGCTCGTTACGCACACTTGATGTTCTGGACGCGGGCAATGAGGTTGCGCTTAGCGAGCTGGCCCATGAGCTTGTTTCCGATGCCGCTGCGGATGCCGGAAATGCTCGCGATCAGCGAGGCCGGCACGACCTCGTGGTTCTTGGAGCCCATCTCGGTCTACGTAGCGGAAGGCAGAGCAGGCGTCGGGGAGAAGAGAGGATGGGAAGATGCAGGTGCGAACGGAAGGAAGGCAGGGCAGCAGCAGAGGAAGGACGACGGGGTCAGGCCGGTCGGCGAGAGGAGCGGAGCTTTGAGGGACGGGCTCGGGTCTGAGGGTGCTGGCAGGGCAGACGTACGGCGGTCAAGATCCGGAACTCGTCCGAAGTCAGGTAGCGGAGGTCGGTCGCGTCGAGCTTCATGGCGCGGCGAGGTCGATGACTTGGTAGGTTAGGTGAAGGGGGTCGTCGCTGGGTGGGCGAGGCGCTGCGGGCCGGGCAAGGGGTTCGTCGTCGTCGCGGTCGGCGGCGGGCGAGGCCGGCGCGCCGCCCAAATCCTCGCGAGTCGCACATGCAAGTTGGCCGGAGGCTGCCGCGCGCCAGCCCAGGAACTCAAGAGAGAGGAAAGGGGGGACATCATCGTCAGGTGGGTGGGAGAAGGAGAGCGTGGTGTAAGGCAGACTAGGGCCTTGCACAGGATGATCTCTGTCTAGCTCGGCGGCGGGATAGAAGGATGGGCGGCGTGTGACCCGGAAGTGCTGGCGCGCGCCGTGGCCCCCGAGTCGGCGCCAGTAGCGGCGACCAGAAAAGGGAGACGAATAGCGAAGCAAGAGGGGAGCTGGAGAGGGGAAAGGACATGCAGGAGTGGGAGAGGGGAACGGGTAAGAGACTAGTGCGCTGGAGTGGGTTTTAAGGGGGACGGGTCGTGGGAGTGGAGAGAGATTGAGCCGAGGGGCCGCCCCACATGCGCGGGCGCGGACCGTCTAGGGTTCGGAGTGACGTAGGCAATGGGTTCGGTGTTGCGAGTTGCGTTGATGCCGGCGAGAGACGTTGAAACAGGTTGAGGATCGGAGGGAGGAGATATCGTGCAGAGAGGCAGAGGAGAGAGGAAAAGGGAATCAGGGGGAGAGCGTCCGACCTAGGCTTGAGGCGTGCCGATGAGCCGAAGACGTCCGGGAGGCCGGCACGTCCTTCGGGCGGCGACCGACGGGGGGATGCCAGGCGGACCCGCAAGCGCTCACCGGCAGTGTTCGGTGGAGGGGTATCGCGTCGGGCGGCGGCGGCGATGGGAATGCCGCCGCGAGGAGGGGGACCCATTCGATGGATCTGGGGGAGGGCAGAGGAGACGAGCGACCATGGAAGGAGAGCCATAATGGCCCGACCTAAGCGGTCGCCGTCTTGACGACCTCGCGTGTCCAGCGTGCCGTCTTGCGCGTCTCGGTCGACATGCCCTTGCCACGGCCCGACTTGAGTGCGTTGGCGATCCACTCCTGGAGGAGGAGCTCCTTGATCTGGCCCTGCGAGAAGGTGTCGGCCAGGTCGCCGAGCAGGCCGAGCCCGCCACGAACGACAGCCTCGGACCGGTCCTCGTCCTCGATCGCGAGCTGGAGGAAGTTGAGCATGACGGGCACGTAAGGCAGGATGAGGTCTACCGAGGCGGGGCGGGGAGGGCGGAGGTTAGCCGGCGGGAACGACCCGTTGAGCAGAGACACAAAGCAGGCGACGCACTCGACTCGTTGTTGCGGAAGGCCGAGATGACGCCGACGTAGGCCTCGATGATGGCCTCGCGGAGGAGCGTGACGTACTCGACCAGCTCAAACGAGGCGTCGGGCCGCATCAGGCCAGCCTGCTCGAGGACGGCCATGACAGTCTCGAGGTACGGGCGGAAGGCGGGGCCGATGGCGAGCGCAATGTCGCCGAACGCCGAGAGGATCGGCGGCTTGACCGACCGGTTGAGCGTGTCGCTCTGAAGGTTCTTAAGAAGCGCCGTCATAAAGTCGTCGCAGTACTGGGCCGACTGGTCGCCGAGCGCGCGGCAGATGTCGCCAATCAGGCCGACGGCGATCGAGCACAGCTGGTACTCCTCCTGCGCCTGGAGCGCGGTCGAGAGGTACGGCATGAAGGCCGAGATGTACGGGTGGAAGTCGTTCTCAAGCGCCGAGGTGGCCGAGCCGATCGCAAGGAGGGCGTCCTCAAAGACGGTCGCCTGCTTGCCGGCGCTGTCGCAGAGCGAGAGCAGGACCGTCATGATGCGGTCCGAGAGCGGCCGGATCTCGCGCCCGAGCTTGCGGACGATCGAGGTGACGACCGAGCACAGGTTGCCCTGGAGCTCGTTCCAGTTGTTGCGGTCGTCGGAGCCGACGATCTGGTTCTGCATGCCGAGCAGGCTCTCCATCCGGGCGAGGACCTCGAGCGTCACCTGCGAGACGATCGGCAGGGTGTCGGTCGCCGACTGAGCGACGTAAGCCGAGATGGCCTCGTAAGCCGACGTCCGGGCGTTGGCCTCGTTCGTCTGGGCATACTTCTGCGAGACGCGCATCAGCGCCGAGAGGATGTGCTCGTAGTAAGGCGAGAGCGCCGTCGACTGCGGCAGCGGCTCGTCCATGCCCGTGCCGAGCTGCTCGGCCAGGTTCATGAGGGACCAGCAGCAGTTGCCGACGATTCGCGTGCCGTCCTCGAGGCCGCCGACGAGCGCCCGGATAAGCGGCGCCAGGTGGACGTCGGGCTTGATGCAGTCGATCAGGATGTCCGACACCCGGCCGAGCGTCCACGCCGTCGTGTCCTTGACGTGCTCGTTGGGGTCCTGCATCATCTCGATGAGCGTCGGCAGGGCCTGGGCGACGAGGCCGCTGAGGACCTTGGGGTCCGGGCCGTCGAGGATCGAGCCAAAGGCCATGACGGCCGCCTCGCGCTTGCGCCATCCGTCCTCATCGGCGGCCTTGATGTTGGCCTCGACGAAGGGGATGACGCCGGCGACAACCTCGTCGCCGACCGTCTGGGCGAGGAGCGCCAGGCAGGTCGAGGCCGCCATCGAGACGTTCCACTCGTCGTCCTCGGCGTCCTCCTCCTGTTGCGTCAGCAGCTGGAGCAGGACCGGCAGGATCTGGCTGAGCGCGACCTTGGCAAAGTTCTTGGACTCGCGGTCCGGCGCCTCGTTGAACTCGGCCGCCTCGGCCGCCTCGAGGTTCAGCTCAATCTCCTCGTCGCAGACCGTCGACCAGAACTCGATCGCCTGGAGCGCAATCTTCTCCTCCGGGTTGCGCATGCCGAGCACGGTGAGCTGCAGGATAGGGGCAATGCGTCAGCCGATGGGAACCGCACGGAAGACAGCACAGCAGGCCGCGACGCACACCAAAGAGAGCCTGCTCCATGTAGAAGCCCATCTTGTCGTAGTAGAGCTGCATAATCTTGACGAGGCACTCAAAGGCGCCGACGACGACCGGTATGCTCTGGCTCTGGGTCGCCTCGCACACGACCTGCATGATGTAGTTACGCTCGCCCTCGCGCTCCATGTTCTCGCGCACGAACTCGAGCGAGTTGAAGAGGGCGTTGATGGCGGCGTTCTGGACCTCGGCCGAGGGCTCCTCCTTGCGCGCACCCTGGACGACGGCCGTCAGGATGTCGTTCGACTGGCTCGCCAGGATCTCGGGCTTCTGCGGGGCGGAGCGAAAAGAGAGGCGTTACGCCAAAAACGAGTATCAGCGAACCGTTCTTCAGCGGCCGCTCGAGGCGAAGGGTAGAAAAGACGAACAACTGCCTCGCAGATAAAGCCGATCGCCTGGAGACTCGAACCACGCAGGCCAGCGTTCGACGCGTCGTTAACGAACTGGAGCAGGTAGCCGATGAGCTCGGGCCACTGGCCTGCCGGCAGGTCGACCGCGGCGATGGCGGCGACGACCTGGGCGGCGAAAGCACCCGCACGGCCGACAGGCGAGCCGAGCGTCTGGAGCGCCTGCTGCTTGACCTGCTGCTTGATCTCCGGCTGAAGCGACAGCCAGCGCTGGCTGATATCGTTCTGGCGGGACGGATCCTGCAGAGGGCGGCAAAAGGATAGTTGCGAGGCGGGGTCAGTCGATAGATCTAGCGCGGCCAGACCAGACGCCCAGCCCTTGCAAGGAGAGACCTACACGGGCGGTGAGAGCGTTCTTGATCGCAAGGGCGGCGGCATTCCGGACCGAGAGATCGACATTCTCGCTCGCGAGCTGCTGGATGAGCGTGCCGACGTAGCCGGTCTATAGAACGAGGCGAAATCGAGGGGCGATGCGTAGGAGGCAGCAGCCGGTCAGCCTCAGAAACGACAGCGACGGTCGGTGATCGTCGAACGGGGGACGCACAAAGTTCTCGCTAGCAACCTTCTCGAGCTGCTCCTCGGCGGCCTGGCGCGTGGCTTGGTCTGCAGATGACGATCAAGGACCGACGGCGAGACCAAGAGCAAGACCGGCAAACACGACAGGAGGGCAGATCGGGAGAGGAGTGTCGACCGAGGACGCAAGCAAAAGGGTTGGACGACGACGACACGAAGGGCGGCGGCGGCGCGCGCGCAGGAAAAAGCAAGACGCGGAGCGAGAAGCAAGGAGGCGACGGGTCGACGTCAGTCGGACGCTCGACGACGGTGGCTGGGCTCGACAAAGCGAGAAGGGCCATCCGTCCGGAAGAGAGAAAGGGGAGGATCCGGCGACCAGCCGGTGAGACAGGCTCGTAACGGGACGGCTGGCGACAGGAAGGGGCAGGGAGGAGCCGGAGAGGCAGGGATGGAGCCTGGCGAGGGGGGCGACGTACCGGGCGAGAGCGAGTTCGACAGGAGTTGACCGGCGTCCATCGTTCGAGAATGAAAGGGACTTGCTGTAGCGCGGCGAGGGGTCCTCTTCGCTTGGGGCTTTGCTTGAGGCGGGCCGTTTGATGTACAAGGAGAGGCGAGGGAGAGAGGATGGCAGGAGGTCGGGTCGGGTCGATGGGAGGGCCAGCGCAGGCGCAGGTCGAGGCGCACGAGCCCGCGCGGGAGCACGAACTCGCGGCTGCAAGTTGAGCCGGACGTTCCAGGCTGCCCAGCGTCACGAGCGACGCCCTCGCACGGCCATGCACCGGGCTACGAGACGGGATGGAAATCTAGCGCTCTGACAGCCCATGCCGACAGGAGGTGTTGAAATCGGCAGGCAAATGGGCATCGTGATCGGCTGAGCCTTCCTCCCGGAGGCCTCCGCTGGCACATTTCGGCGCCAGTCCAGGCTCGACGACCGTGATACACAGACTCTTCCGCTTGTACGGTCCGACGGGGCTGGTGCAGCAGACGTCGACTGCGGTGGTCGGATGGAGCGACAGGCGAGAGTCGGGGTCGGGGGGAGCTGGGCTCGAGGGGCATCCCTCGCAGCGGCGCAACCGTTGCTGATACCTAGGCGGTCGCCGCGCTAAGGATTGACGGCACTCATCGTGACTTTATTCACACCGGAGGGTCGCAAGGTTATAGGGAGCCCTCAGCCCACGCGAAGGACGAGTCCGAGCAGGGCAAGCTCGAGCGCGCCGACCAAGAGACCGAAGACAAGGATGACCGGCCCGGCCGGCTCGAACGCCTCCCTCTCGGAGCCGAGGCCTTGTAGGCCACCGACGGCCTCTGGGCTGTTGAGGACGCCGCTATCGCATGTACTTGGGTCGACTGCTGGCGTTCGAGGTGGTCGAGACGTCGGTGTGGCCGCCGGTCTCGTCGCCAGCTTGTCGTCTGGTTGCGCGGGTTGTGCTCCGGAGACCGTCGACCGCCGGAGTTTAGGCAGCGCAGGCCTAGGAGCGAGTAGCGGCGAGGAAGGCGGCAAGATCGACCGCTGCGTTTTGGCCGACCGCCGAAGCGAAGCCCCGAGCAAGGCGAGCGAGAGGAGCGTGTAAAGCAGGCCGACTGCGCGCGACGAGCCGGTGCCAGGGACAGTGCATAGTCAGCTGGGCTCCTTCTCATGTGACAGGTTGGCACAGGGAAGGCAGTGGGCAGCCTGTGTGACGCACTGCCAAAGAAACGGCGGTCAAAGACCTTGAGCACGACCGCCGCGTAGCCCAGGTTGGCGAGCGACGTCCTCAACCACGCTCCTTGATACGTCCGCTGGGCCGCTCGGAGGTCGATGAGCTCCGACGGCGAGAGCTCTGGATGGTCTGATGGATTCAAGTCGCCGCCCTCCTGCGTAGCGGCGTCGACGGTCATGCTGTAGCCGAGCGATGGAGGTAGGGTGTTGAGCACCGGCGTCTCGGGAAGCGCAGGACGGCTGACTCCGTCCAGTCAGAGTCGTTCCGCCTTGATCGAAGGGTCCGGCAGGAGGTCTGGCTGGGCGATTCTAAGGAGGACCGGTCTAATGTCGTCCGATCAGGATGAAGCTGATATGCGGCGCCTTGAGTGATGAGACAGGCAGGGAGCAGAGAGCCTCTCTCAGCCGACTTCGAGTGGGTCGTCGTCGTCGTTGCTGGGCTCGTCGCACCATCGTCGGCCCGTCGCACGCGACAGAAGGGGAGAGCGCGCAGCTGCCACACCGCGGCCGACTTGTCGAGCCCTGCCCCCCGCCAAGTTCTCTCCAGCTCCGGCATGAGCAGCGCAGCCGTCCTATGAGCCCTTCGACTTGACCTGGCTTGCCGGCGGTCCTGACGGCAGGGGAGGCTTGGCCGGACCAGACGGATGGCACCCAGGACCAACGCGGCTGGCGGCCGGCGCAGACCGACCCCCTGTCCCACGCGGTCGAGCCGGCTGGCTGTCCTCTGCAGGCCTCTGGCCCTGGCCATCTCCGTCCTTTCCAACCACCACCCCTTCTTCCGATGCAACTGCCTACGATGTCGGCCTCTACCTCTACCAGTCCTAAGGAGGCTCTCGCCTTTGTCGACTTTGTCAACGCCTGCCCGACCCCGTTTCATGCCGTCGCCCGCGGCGCTGAGAAGCTTGAGGCCGCCGGCTTTGTCCGTCCCTCCGTCTCCTTTGGTCGCTGGTTCGGCCTGCCTCAGCTGACCTCCCATCTCCCTCTCCCTATCAGACCAAGATCCACGAGCGCGACTCCTGGGCCAACCTCAAGGCAGGCAAGTCGTACTACTTCCACCGCAATGCGTCGGCCCTGATCGCCTTCCACCTGCCCGAGGGCTACACCTCGGCCTCGCCGCTCGCGCTCGTCGCGACTCACGTCGACTCGTGCGCTCTGAAGGTGCGTCTGCCCGAGGTCGTCCCGCTTAGTAGCACAAGCTCAACCTTCTTGCTACCCTTCAGATCCGACCCGTCTCCAAGAACGCCAAGGAAGGCTGGGAGCGGCTCGCCGTCGAGACCTACGGCGGAGGCATCTGTGCGTCTACCGGAGCCGACGTCCTGCACCAGACTCCCCGGCTGACCTCACGACCAATCCAGGGCGCACCTGGTGGGACCGCGATCTGGGCGTGGCTGGTCGCGTCGTCTGCCGTGTGCCTGCAGCGGCCGGCTCCGACTCGGGTGACCGCTGGGAGGGCCGGCTCGTCAAGCTCGACAAGGCCGTCGCTCGGATCCCGTCGCTCGCGATCCACCTCGACCCGGCACGCGACTCGTTCACCTTCAACAAGGAGACCCAGCTCTACCCGCTGCTCGGCCTGTCGTCGCTGCTGAACGCGCCCGTGCCTGCCGGCGGCGAGATCGCCTCGACGGCTGGCGTGAGTGACCCGATGGCCGGCAAGCACCACCCGGCGCTCCTCTCGCTCGTCGCCAAGGAGCTCGGCGTCGCCGTCGAAGACATTGCCGACTTCGAGCTTCAGCTCTTTGACCTCCAGCCGGCAGCCATCGGCGGCCTCGCCGACGAGCTCATCCTCGCCGGCCGGATCGACAACCTCATGTCGTCCTTCTGCGCACTCGAGGGCCTCATCGCCGCCTCGTCCTCCTCGTCCTCCTCGCAGGGCGGCGCCAAGGGCGTGCCGACCGCCCAGGCGATTCTCCTATTCGACAACGAGGAGGTCGGCAGCGTCTCGCACCAGGGTGCTGAGTCGTCACTCCTCCCCAACCTGGCTGCTCGGCTAGCGGCCGCCGGCATCGGCCGCTCGAAGGACGACGCCCCCGTCCGAGCTGAGGAAGTCCTTGCGCGCAGCTTCCTCGTGAGCGCAGACATGGGCCACGGTGGGTCTGAACTGTGCTTCAAAGAAAAGATCTCCGGCTTGCTGATGATGAGCGTCCTTCCTGCTGCCCTGCTCCTTCCCGACAGGCGTCCACCCGAACTACCCCGAGAAGCATCATGTGCGGCTCTTCGCCCGGACTCTGACTCTACCGGCTCATCGACTGACCTCCCTCAATCATGATATCGCAGGACCTGCACAAGCCCATGCTCGGCGGCGGCGTCGTCATCAAGGTGCGTTCCTCCTGCTGATGAAGGAGGGCCCCGACTTCGCACCTCGCTGACCGTCTGTCACCTCTTGCGCCGCTGCAGACGAACGCTAACCAGCGTTACACGTCCAACGCGGCAACGACGTTCATCCTGCGACGGCTCGCGCATGTCGCAGGCGTGCCCGTACAGGAATTCGAGGTCCGGAACGACGTGAGTCTCTGTGCTTGCCCCTTCCTGCAGGAACCCCGAGCCCAGGCTGACTGAATGAGCGATCTGAATTCCAGAGCGCATGCGGCTCGACTGTCGGTCCCGGCCTGAGCACCGTCGTCCGCGCGGTCGACATGTGCGTCGGTGTCTTGCCCCCTTTCGGCTGTCGCGCAGGTCACTGACGAGCCGCCGACCCACGCCTCTCTTAGTGGCCTCGCCCAGCTCAGCATGCACTCCATCCGCGAGACGGCCGGCGTCGCCGACGTCAAGCACTACATCAACTTCATGGCCGCCTTCCTCGGTCGCTTCGGCGAGGTCGATGGCGCGCTCACGATCGACTAAGAGCGCCCTGCGATGTCGACCGGACCGGACGCCCCATTTGCGTCGGACGACACCCAGTGTAGATGTCAAGACGCTACACAAGCCGGAACGCAGGTCGCATGAGAGGGCATAAGATCGTGAGAGTGGGCAGGGGCATGTGAGGCGGGGAAAGGGCGTGACGATGAAGAGAGACAAAGAGAAAGGGGGGGCGATGGGACGCGGCAGTCGAGGCAGGTGGGCCTCAAACAAGGCCCTGCTGCTCGTCGAGACCCTCGATCCAGGCCCCACCGACAAGCTCCCAGCCGACGCGATGCTCCTCGTCCGGCCCGAGCCAGCCGATCGGCCAGTCGATGAGCTCGGTCTCGGGTACGGCCAGCGGCGAGAGGGAGGATGCCGGGTAAACGACGCGCCGTGCCATCTGGAGCTGGAGGAGGTGGCGCAGGATCTCTGACATCTCAAGCCGGTCGAGGACCGGCAGGAGCATCCGGCGGAGCGCAGCCTGAGAGGGACGACGAGACGGACAGCGGCGTCAGCTTCACTCGGAGTGCCGGGTCAAGCCGAAAGGCCGTACCTCAGTAATGCCGGACCGGTCGAGCAGGCAGCCGACGACGAGCCGGACGCAGCCGTCCCAATCGCTCTCGACGACGTGCGCGTTCATGTCGACCCACCGGCGCGGCCAGACCATGACCTTGCTGGGCTCGCTGTCGGGCTCTATCTCCTCTGCCGCCTCATCCGGCAGAGGGAGCCGCTGCGACGTCGTTGGGACGAAGGCGACCCAGGAGGGGATGAAGAGCGTCGAAACGAGCCGAGGCGCGTCGTACCCGGTGACGAAAAGGAGAGGCGGCTTCGTCTCGGCGAGTGTGAGCGAAAGTTGAACGAGCTCGAGGAACGACAGTTCGGGGCAAAGGGCCTGGCAGGGCGAGACGGACTTCTGTCAGCGCGATCGTTGGGCGCAGGGGGCGGATGCTCGGTTATCACTGACCTGGGTGATGGACCACGTCGCGCCGTCGCCACCGATGTCCGGGAGATCGAGATACTCGACGATGCGCTTACCGATCGCCATCAGGCCAACCGGGTCGTCCTCGGTCAGCGAGGCGAGAACGGCCGCGCGCGCCTCGACGTCGAGCGCGATCGGGCCATTGTCGAGATCGAACGAGGGCGGGACGTGGGCATCGGTCGGATTGTCCGGCTTGCCATCTGTCAGTCGGGCAGAGATGTGGAACTCGAGCGCCTCGTCGTCTGGTTGGGGCGTCGACAGATTTCGGCGCGTCAGTCCGGCATCGCCTGAGCAGGAGAGTTGTCAGCGAGCGACGCACCGAGCTTCTTGGAGTTGCGCAGCGTGACTCCGGCGCAGAGCGTCTGAAGGTCCTCCTGCTCGGTCTCGAGCTCGATCTGCGGGGAGACTGTGCTTCAGCGATACAGGCAACGAGGTGACAAGGTTTAGGTCACCGACCCTATTCCCGGACGAGAGATGGAGGAGCGCGGCCGTGTGCCCGTCCGAGGCGAGGAGCGGCCAGAGCGTGTGCTCCTCCTTGATGAGCAGGCCGCCGCCCGGGATCGAGCTCTCGACTTCGGCGGCCTCCGTGAAGAAGGAAGCGGCGTGCGGGCCGGCGGAGAAGGCTTTGAACCTTCAGAAAAGGGCAATAGACCGTCAGACGCGCGAGGTCAGCAGCAGAAGGAGGCATGCATCGACGTACTGCTCTGTGAAGCCGATCCGGCCGTTGACCTCGTCGCTGCGGCTGTCGCACACGCCCTCGAGGATGAGGTCACGGATGATCTCGCCGGAGCGACCCGTCTTAGGCAGCACGGCGTTGGCCTGGCGCGGATCGAAGTCGGCGTCTCGCGTCGAGCAGACCATCTGGAGGTGAAGAGAGAGGTCAGCCACCGAATCCGTAGAAAGAATCAGGTCTGCTGGCACTCGCCTTGACGGTGCTCGCGAGAACGCTGTCTTCACGTCGGCCCGCGTTGGTCACGCCAACGTGCGCGGCCGACGAGGGTTCGATCAGGTAGAGGTTGTTGCGCGAGGCGAGCTCCGAGAGGTCGTCCGAGAGCGTCTGCTTGGGCACGTGCAGCCACGAGTAGTCGAACGCGTCGGCGACGACATTGACGTTGTCCTCGAGCTTGAGCGCGGCCATCGCGCTGATGTGGCCCGGGAGATCGGGCACGCGCGATTCCTGCTCGCCTTCGACCTGGCTGACATCGGCGTTGGTCCGTCTGCCGGGTCAAAGTCTCTTGTCAGCAACGATGGACCGACTGCTGGAAAGAAGGGGGAGGGGGGGGGGCTGAGATTGCGGGACGAACAGGACGGCCTTGTCGATGTTCTTGCGAAAGAAGCGGAGATGGTGGTGGATGTCAAATTCGCCCCGCTTGTGCTTCGGGTCCTCCGGGAGGAGGGGCGTCTTGCCGACGGCATTCCACATGCGCTGGTAGGCCGACTGGAGCTGGTAGATGTAGGAGCCGTGCTTATCCTGGAGCTTGTGGAAGCGGTTACGGATCGTCGTCGTCGTGACGCCCTTGATGACCCTGAGCGCCGGTCCCCACGAGTACATGTAGCCTGGTGCGCTGCCGCGGACGCTGACGATGCTGCCGATGTCCATGATGACGTCGTCCAGCTCGTCGTTGTGTCGCGTGCGATGCCGCTGCGCGTCTGAGCCTGTATGAGAGGGCGGCGGTCAGGAAGGAGTCATCAACGAGCGAGACAAAGGCAAGTCCAGGACGACGCAGCCAAAGAGACGCACCTGCCGTCCGGCCGACCTGGTTGACAATGTTGGGGATGAGACCCTCGTCCTCTGGAAGGACGACGGCAACGTAGTTGTGGTCGATCGGTGAGGGGGGCGGCGGCGCAGCCGCTTCGGCTGCCTTCTGAGCAGCCGCTGCGGCCGCGACGGCCTCCTCGGTCGCCGCACCGGCAGCGGCCGCCTTCTTGGCCGCTCGCTGAGCGCGCTCCTTCTTTTCGCTTTCGGTCGGGAAGATCCACTGGCCGGCGCGCTCGCCCCGGCGCTTGCCCTTGTCGCTACGCTCCTTGCGGGGGAGGCCAGACGGCTTCGACTTGTCCTTGACCGATCCGTTCTTGTTTTTGTTCTCGCTCCGCAAGACGTCGACGCCGAGGTCGAGCTCGACGACCTCCTTGCGGAGCTTCCGGCGCGCCGCCCGGGCGGCCTCGGCTTCTTGCTGCTTGCGCCGGAGGCGGGCACGCGCGTCCTCGATCGGCGGTGCCGGCCCGTTGACCATGAAGTCGGGCGAGTCGGTCGTCGGCATCAGCGGCAAGACGATGCCAAAGGCCGACGGCCCAGTGACGGCCAACGGAGCAGCAGTCCCAGACAAGGCGGTCGGTCCGTCGAACGACGCGTCCTCAGCAGACATGTCCTCGACGACTGCTGGCTCCGACTTGCCGCGGCGCGGCTTGGCCGTCGGCGTCGCCTGGACCTCTGACGTCCGCGGCAGCATGTGCGTAATCCGCTTGCGTGACGGCCGCGAGGAGCCCGGAGTCTCGACCGCTGTTGATGGTCTCTCCTGAGGGGTTGGCGGCGGCCGGGGCTCGACGACGAGGGTGTCTTCTGTCGAGGCAGAGGCGGCGGAGAGCGCTGGCTCAAGCGGCAGCGACTCGCGTGAGGCTGCGACGGGCGGAAGCGACATCTCCAGCGGCGGCGGTGGCGGCGAGGGCTGGACAGCTTTGGCAGCTGTGGACTTGCGCCGAATCTTGCGAGGCCGGGCTTCGGCCTCCGACAGGGAAGTGTCGGTCCCGTCGACGGCGAGTGCCAATGGCAGAGGCAGCGGTGCCGAGGGCACCAGGCCTCGCGGACCCTCAGATCCGGTTAGCACGCTTGGCGGGGATGGAGGTGCGACCGACGTGACCTGGCTCTGGCTGAGGGTCGACCTGCGCGGGGTTTTGGCCGGTCCCTTCTTGCGCGCAGGCGTCTTGACACCGGTCGAGCTCGCACTGCCCTCGTCAACCTCGCCGTCCGTTGATGCGGCCGGTCGGCCTCGCTTCCGCTTGACGGCGGTCGGCGCTGGGCTCTGCGAAGGTCCAGCCACAGCGGCCGAGGCCACATATGAGGTGACCGACGACGAGCGGCGATGCTTGCCCGGGGTGACCGGCCGAGGGGGCAGGGTCAGGCCGATGCTCGCGGCTCGCTTGGCCATCAGCCGGTACTCGGCAGCGCCCGCCGGCGTCGCCTCGTCGCCGGCGACGATACGTTGCAGCCTGGCGATCATCGCCTTCTGCGGGCCGTTGACCTTGCCTGGCACCCGGTTGACCCCGGTGGGGGTCGACTTGGCCCGCTTGTCGGCGAACGTCCCAAGCCACTCGCCGCTCGCAGCGTAGCCGAGAAGCGCGCGCAGGGCCTTCTTGTTGAGCCGTTCGCCCTCGCCCGCAGAGATTGGGAGGAAGGGCAGAAGGTCCTTGGGCCCGAGCGTCACCGACCGGAAGTTCTCGAGCGGGTACGACTCGGCCCACTCGATCCGCTGCTGCGGCTCGTCCCAGAGCTCGAAGTCGTCGAGGGAGAGGAAACCGCCGGCGGCGGCCGGATCCTCGGGCGGGCAGACAGCAGGGTCGATCGGGTGGCCAATCTGCTGGCAGAGCGCTCGATAGCTACTCGTGCCAAACAGGATCAGACGGCGCTCTTTCCCGACCTGATCTGTGACCTGGACGATGCTCGTCTGGGGCAGGTGAGGCGGCGTACCCTCCTTTGGCGACCACCGGTCCGAGAGCCACTCGATGAAGCGCCTGCTGTAAGCAAACTGCCGCATGACGTCCTGCGTACCAGAGCGTGCGCCGGTCATCACGGTCAGCGCACGACTCCCTTCATTTGCTCGACCCGCTCAGGACTCCGCACCTTGTAGGTCCGGCCGGCCGTGCCGCCCTCGAGGATGAACTGCAGGACCTGGTAGTCGACCGGGGTCGAAGGGCTGATCCGAGTGACCGGCTCGAATCGCGAGGGCGGCTCAAGCGACGCCTCTGACGGATCTGCGAGGTGAGCGGTGGGATGACAGCTGCATTAGTGAGCTGCTCAGTCCGACGAGCTTACATCGGAGGAGACGCACCGTAGAGGACGACCGCCATACCTTCGTCGGCTGTTCCCTCGTCGCCGACGAGCGGCTTCTGGTCGCCGACCTGGCTGTCATCGAGACCGAGCTCGCCACCTGGCACCTCGACCTCAGCCTCGCTCGCGTCACCGCCATCAACGTACGACATGGCTTGGTACGCGGCCAGCAAGCCCTTCAGGCGAGCAGCCGTCGTGTTGCGAACGTTGATGCGCCGAAGCTTGCCGCAAGCGACGAGCGCCCGGATCAGGCGCTTGACCAGCCGGCTAACATTCATATCGATCCGGCCACGGTAGCCCTTGGGAAGAGACAAGAGTGTCCGGCGATGGTCAGCTGAAGATTCGGTGGCCTTGGTAGAGCAAGAAGGGAGCGTACCATCTGCCGCAGGAGGAAGCCGTCCTTGCCCCAGATCTGGAGCGTTCGGAGGACGCCCTTCGGCTGCGCCTCGAAGACGGCCATGGCCTTCGGCTCGAGGTACTCGTAGTTGTTGAGGAAGCGGCGGTCAAGCTCTGGCTGCTGGGCAAAGTGCGACGCCATGGGCGGGCCGTCGTTGAGCGAGACGAAGCGACGGTGGGTAAAGTGGCTCGTGTGGGTGCCTTCCTCCGTACTGCCCATCTTGAAGCTGGCGGAGAACGTCGAGATGTCGGTCGTCAGTCAGAGTCCAGCGAACAATCAGGAAGCAGGATGAAGCGGAGACGCACATGAGCCCCTCGTTGACGAGCTTCTTGGTGTGGTAGAAGGTGTCCTTGGGCGCGAGGCTGTACTGCCGGCTGAGCGCGACGCCAGACACGCCCTCGGGCCCTTTGCTCGAGATTGTGCTCAAAATGCTGAGCGTCAGGTCGCTGAATGTCACGTACTACAAGGCGGGGCGGAGGCGTCCGCGGTACGAAGAGAGAGAGGATGGGACGTCAGCCATCGAACGACAGTCCGTTCGGGGCGACTAGAGCTCAAGGGCACGGACCTCGCGCCGCTGGCCAGCAACGATGAGGCAGGCCGCATCGTCGGTGAGCCGGATGGCGAGGTTGGGGCCGTGCTCGACGCGGAGGGCGTCGAGGCCGACCTCGGCGTACTCCTCCCGGCTGACCTCGTGCCTGGCCTGGCGGCCGTCGGCTTTGGACGCGTCGGCGGCGGTGGCAACCTCGGGCGGCGAGCCGACCGAGAGCAGGACGTCGTCGTGCTCGAGCAGGACGCCGAGCAGGTAGCTGATGTAGGGCGGATCGAGCACCTGCGTGAGCTGAGCGGCTGACCGGCGGCGGCCTGGCGCCGAGGCCGTGCTGCTCCCGGCGGCGGCGGCAGCGAGGTGAGCTTGCGCCTGGGCGTCGAAGAAGCCCTGGGCGAGGCCGGCGATCTTGTCCGGATGGATGCCTGACAGGAGCACAACATCAGCCCTGAGCTCTCGAGACAGGGAGCACTATGCCGTGGGAGCGACGCACCGACCGTGCCCTGGAAGCCAATCTCCTGGACGAGGTGCCTGACGAGCGCGTCGAGCATGGCCGAGAAGGGTGCGGGGCAGCCGCGAGCAGAGCTCGCCCGTCCTCTGAGCGTCCGGTCTTGGAGCTGAAGCGAGTGCGAGCTGTCGCTGGACGCTTGCGGCGAGAGACGGGTCGATGGATGGCCTCGCTAGCTTTGCCAGAGGAGGCAAGGGTCCAGGACGGGGTGATGGAGAGAGGGACGGGAGGGGGTCGACGCGCTCAGGCCCGCCTGCGCGAGGCCAACTCCGGCCGCTGCCGCACCCGCCGTCGTCGTCCCGGCCCGCGCAAGTACCTTCTTTGTGTGCACATGAGTGTCGCTCGATCCCGGCGGCAAGTCGAGTCCGCACTCTCCCCGCATCTACAGCGAGTAGCTCCCCCCACCCCTCGCTTCACCGCTTCGCCAGACATTAAGAGCTGTGTGTGTGTTCTTTTCATCGGTGGGGAGGCGGTTGAGTACACGGGAAAGTAGGGAAGAAACTGCGAGAGATAAGGGAGAGTGGACGTCTTGGCGGGTTGAGCGAGGGCGCGAGATGGATTGATTTCGGTAGAGGCGTGCGAGCGTCGTCGTGTCGGATGAAAGAAGGCGGGGGTGGGGTTTCCGCAGCCGCGAGGTGAGCGGGGACGGTTTTACTGCCACGTCTGCCGGTAGCCCTGCTGCTGAGCGTAGAAGGAGGCGTAGGGGTCGCCGCCCTGCTGCTGGTAGGCCTGCTGCTGCTGCTGCTGCTGCTGCTGGGCCTGCTGGGGCTGCTGCTGGCCGGCAGCCTGCTGGGCCGGGTAAGCCGACCGGGCGCCAGCCGAGCCGTAAGCGGTCTGCGAGTAGCGCTGAGCGCCCTGCTGGGCGCCGGCACCGGCCTGGCCGGCCTGGGCACCCGCGGCGGCCGAGGTCTTGCCATCGGCCTGCTGGCCGGCGTAGCCCTTGAACGACTGCTCGGGCGAGGCCTGGCCGGGCCGGGTTGCACCGGCGACGGCCGACTGCTGCGGGGCGGGCGAGCCGCCGAGGAACGAGTGGATGCCACCCGCGCCGGCGCCAGCGGCGTAGGCGTTTTGACCGGCGGCGTTGCCGATCGGCGAGGCGCCGTACGAGACGGGCTCGTCGTAGCCGGCCGACGAGAAGTGGCCGTAGGGCGACTGAGCCTGCTGAGCCTTGACGTTGGGCGAGGCGAGCGAGGCGGCCGAGGCGCCGAGGGGGGCCGCCGCCGGAGCGGGACCCGAAGGCGGCTGGGCGTAGGCCGGACGGCCCCACTGCTGCTGCTGCCAGGCCGCAGGGTTCTGGTAGTAGTAGGCTGTGGGTTCGGGAACGCGTGGCACAAAGTGGCCGTCAGCGAGGCGAAGGAGCGGCAGAGGCGATCAGGAGGACGGACGGTTGCTGTTGGCCCAGTACGGGTTGTACGGGGGCATGCCGCCGTAATAGCCGGCGGCGGCCGGCTGCTGGCCGGCGTGGACGGGCGGCTGGGGTCCGTTCTGCTGCTGCTGCGAGCCAGCCTGCTGCTGCTGGCCGGGGACGGCCTGCTGGGCAGCGGGCGCCTTGGCCGCATCGGGCTCGACGGCGGCCCGCTGCGAGAAGGCCGAGTAGGGGTCGTAGAACGACTGCTGCTGCTGCGAGCGGTCGATCGCGCCGTAGCCCTCAAAGCCGCCGTTGTAGCCGCCGTTGCCAGCGCCGAGGCCAAAGGCACCGCCGTGCTGCTGCGAGGCGCCGTACTGGGCCTGCTGGTGGCCATGCTGCTCCTGCTGGGCGTGCTGCTGCTGAGGCGCCTGCTGCTGCTGGGCCTGCTGCTGCTGCTGCGACTGCTGGCCGTAGTAGGGCGACTGGTTCGAGTCCTGGCGGTAGTACGAGCCCGCCTGAGGGTGCTGGAGCTGGGGAGGGGCCTGCTGCTGCTGGTCCTGCTGCTGGTGGGCCTGGTAAGGGCTGTAGGCGGTCGGCTGGGCGGCAGCGACGGCGGGCGAGGCAGCGGCGGCGGCCGGGTGGAAGAAGTTGGAGAGACCCTGGGGCGCGGCGGCAGCGGCGGCCGGGGCGGCCTGCTGCTGCTGCTGCTGCTGCTGCTGCTGCTGAGCGGCCTGGGGCTCCTGGGCGGCGGCCGGGGCCGGGGCGGACTCCTGGGCGGCCGGAGCCTCGGCATACGACTGCTCGGCGGGGCTGTGATAGGGGAAGCGAGTGAATCGTCAGCACAAGGAAGCGGCGCCTGGGAAGGAGGGAAGAGCAAGTCGACGACGCACGTCGACGGCTGCTCGTAGATCTGGCCCTCGCCGTCGAGGCTGAGGCTGCCGAACTGCATGCCGACCTTGCCGACGCCGCTGCCGATACCACCGGGCATGACGACGGCCTCGTCGCCGATCGACCGGAAGCGGTTGGCCTGGCTCTTGGCCGGCTGCTTCTTCTGCTGCTGCTGCTGGGGGGCGGCCGGCGCGGCTGAGGGCTCCTCAAGGCCCGGAGGGGGCGCCGACGTCGTAGGCGCGGCAGCGGCAGGCGCGGCGGCGGCGGCCGGGGCAGACGCCGCAGGCTCCGAGGTCGACTCGACCTCAGCGGCGGGGCTGGTCGACGACGACTCGTCGGACGAAGCGGGCTTGTTTTCCGAGGCCGGGGCAGTCGCCTCGGTTGTCGCCGGGACGGTCTCGACCTCCTCCTTGATCTCGTCGACGACCTGCTCGACCGAACCGACCACCTCCTTCGGGGCAGCGCCCCACGCGGCATCGCCGCTCGCCTTGGGACCTGAGGGCGCGACAGCCTCGTCCGTGAGCGAGGGGCCGTCCCACTGCTTGCCAGCGTTCGACGCCGCCGGCTCCGCCGCCTTCGGGGCGGCCTTGGGCGCCGCCGGTGCGGGTGCGGGCTTCGGCTTCTCCACGGGCCTGGAAGGTGTGAAAGACAGAGATCAGTCGCCTGGTAGCAAATTGCTCTCGGACGAGAAGACGAGACATACTTGGCGATCTGAGCCCAGCTCATCGTCGATCCCTTGGGGACGATCCGGCCGCTGACGCCCTTGCCCTTCTGCGCCGCCGTCAGTGCCGGTGCGCCGTTCGATGCGGGCTCCTTCTTGGCCTCCTCGGGCTTCTTCGACGACGACGGCTCGGCAGCCTTCGACTCGGCCGGTACAGCGGGCGATGACGACGACGAGGCCTCAGCCGCAGCGGCCGACTCGGCCGCCGTCGGCTCGTCGCTCCACTTGCCGCCCTCGGCCCCGCCGGCCGTCGCGTCCTCCGTCGTCGCCGCCGATGCGGGCGTCGACTCGGCCTTGTCCTCGGTCGCCGCCGCTGCCGGCGAGCCGTTAGACTGCCGGCCGCCGGGGCCGCCCAGACCAGGCTGCATGAAGCCGCCACGGCCGCCACGGAAGCCGCCCCGGCCTGCGAAGCCTACGCGGCCACGGAAGCCCATGCCTTCCGCTGCAAGAGAATTAAGGCAACCCCGTCAGCACTCAGCATCCATGATCGGCGAGCAGGCAAGTGACGCAAGGACGCACGCCCGCCACGGCCCCGGCCGCCCCTGTGACCTCCACGGCCGGCGAATTGGCCGCTCTGCTGCTGCTGCTGGTTGTAGGCCGGCGATGAGGACGAGGCCTTCGCGGCCGGCGCCGCTGCTGGCGTCGGCTTGGGCTTGCGCGTCTGGGTCGTGAACTGGGAAGCCTTGCCTGCAAGTCAGACCGTGTACAGAAGAGGGTCAGCTTGAGATTATCGCGAGATTCGAAAGGAAGCGTGGCGTGAGAAGGAGCAGGAAACGAGGTTGGAGGGTGTCGTCGGCTGAAGGGGAAGATGGTGATCCTCCTTGCTTCAGGTGGTGCAAAGGCCGTTACCGATACGTGCAACCACTTAGAAGCAGATGCACGCCGAAACACCCTCAGCTAGCTCAACCGGCGACACCCTCAGCTAGCTCAACCGGCGACCGAGCCGGGTCCACCTGATAAGAGGAGACCAGTCGAAGGCCGGTCGTGTGCCCCGTTCCCTCGTACGTGCAGGCTGAAGCTCAGGAGCCGACTGATCGTCCGGCTCCCTGCTCGCCCAACACCGTGTCAGGCCACCAGCTTCGGCACGACGAGTCGTAGCGAAGAGGAGCTGCGGTGAAGCCCGAGGAAGGCGTCCGAGGGAGGAAGGTGAACAGCCGAGCGTTGGCACGCGCCAGCGCAGAGATGCGAAGGCGAGCTCGAGCTCGACCGACAGGCGCCGTCGAGATGGCCCTTGCCCTCGCATGCGTCGAGCTGAGCCTCAATCGCGCGACTTGGGCAGTCTAAGGGCAGAGGGTCGCGCGAAGCGGCCCTTGTGGCGAGCGCAAGGCTGGAGCGAGAGCACGGAGGGCGCCCGATCGGAGGGGAGGGGAGGGAAGCGGAGAGAGGCGACGGACCGTCGGTGATGGAGTTGACGGCGACGTCGAGCGCGCCCTTTGACTCGTCGAGGACGAGCAGGAGGTCGTCCTCGGCCCAGTCGGGGAAGATGGCCGAGAGCGTCGGGAGCGAGTCGCCGTACTTTGCCCGGAGCGGGTGGAGGGAGGACATGCTGAGGGTGCGGTTGGGAAGGGAGAGTTGGAAGGATGAGGTTGAGAAGGAGGACCAGGCCGAGGGGGACTTTTTCCTCTGAGGCGGCGGCGGCGGCGCGAGACGGCTTGGGCGCGAAGGGGGCGGACGACCCCCCCTCGGCTCGCGAGCGGCGGCAATGGGCCGTGGGAATGCATCGCTCACCATGCATCGACGGAGGTCGCCCACCGGCAAGCAGCAGCAGCAGCACAGTCGCCCTCTGGCTCGCGCATCTGCCCGACGACCAGCCAGCCAGTCCAGCACCCCTCCCGACCTCTCCCGCCTCGCCTCGCCCTCGCAACAGGATGGCCCAGCCAGCGCCGGCACCGCGCCAGCGCTACCTCGACCAGCTCTCGACCTCGCTCTTCCACTGTCGGTCCCCTTCGCCCTCGCTTTGCGCACGCGCACGCACGCGGCGACCCGAGCTGACCACCGGCACACCCACATGCACGCACGCGGGGCAGTCATCCTCCCGCTCCTGCCGACGCCCGAGGAACTCAACACCAAGCAGCAGGTCCGCGTCCTCATCGAGAAGCTCATACGCACGGTCGAGCCAAAGTCGCGCCTGCTCGCGTTCGGGTCGACGGTCCGTCCCCTCTCCTCATCGCCAGCTCCGAGCTCGGCTCCTGCGCGCGCCCAGCCGGGCTCGAGCTCGACCCTGGCTGACCCCTTTGCACCGGTCGCCACCGCACCCAGGCCAATGGCTTCTCGTTACGCAATAGCGGTCCGTCCTGATCGTCTCTGCACTCACTCTAACTCGACGTCCGCTGACCAGAGCTCCTGCTTTCTTCCCTCTTTCGCTTCGTGTTCCGCTCGGCTCTCACTTTTTCCCCGGACGACCGCAGACATGGACCTCTGCGTCCTGCTCGACCCGAGCTCGACACCGCTGCCGGCGAGCGAGCTCGTCACCCTGATCGGCAACCTGCTCGAGCGAGGTGCGTTTCTGTCCTCTTGCTTCGGCCCTCTAGTCGGCTCGATTGGCTGCAGAAGGCGGAGCTAGACGCCTCGGTCGTCAGCGCGCGCGCGCGCGCAGACGCTCCTCTCGACTCCCGCTTCCATAGTTCGACCATGTCTGACACTCCTCCTGCTCTGTCTGAACATCTTTTCTTCGGGTCCTCGGACCTGCGATCTCTCGACCTTCCTCTCGTCCGGCCCTGTCCCTCCGATCCCCCCTCGGGCCGAAAAATCTGCCTTTCTCCGACACCTGTCGTCGCGCCGTCGCCAGAGACCAACTTTGCCGTCAAGTCGCTTCCGAAGGCCTACGTGCCCATCATCAAGCTTTCGCTCCTGCCCTCGCCCGGCCTGCCGTTTGGGATCGCGTGCGACATCGGCTTCGAGAACCGGCTCGCGCTCGAAAACACACGCCTGCTCCTGACGTACGCGACCGTCGATCCGGCGCGCGTGCGGACAATGGTCCTGTTTGTTAAGGTCTGGAGCAAGAGGCGGCGGATCAACAGCCCGTACCGGGGCACGCTCTCGTGCGTCCCGTCCGCTGGCGTGCTTCTCAGTCGTACGCGCGACGCTGATGTCATCCTCCCCCTCGCACAGCTCGTACGGCTACACGCTCCTCGTCCTCTTCTTCCTGATCCACGTCCAGCAGCCGTCGGTCCTGCCCAACCTGCAGGCGATTCCGCCGCCGCCTCGGTCGAGCGCTACTTCGCCCTCGGCGGCGGCGGCCGTCCCCGGCGGCGGTCCGATGCCGCCCACAAGCCATCCGTCCGCCGCCGTGCCCGAGCACGAGGTCAACGGCTGGGACGTCTGGTTCTTCGATGATACCGAGCTTCTCCGGCGAGAGTGGACGAGCGGCAACGTTCAATCGGTCGGCGAGCTGTGCGACTCCCGCCCTTTAGATCCGCCCCTCATCTCCCGATGTGTTGCTGACAGGCGGGACGCGCTCAACTCCCTTCCCGCGCAGATTGATCGACTTCTTTCGCTTCTACTGCCAGTCGTTTGCCTTCAACACCGACGTCGTCTCGATCCGAGCAGGCCTCGTCACCAAAGAGTCCAAGAACTGGACGACCGACTCGGACGTCGGCGGCATGAACGAAATGAGCCGCGAGCGCAACCGGCTGTGCATCGAGGACCCGTTCGAGCGATCATACGTACGTTCCTCTGGGCCACGTCAGGTGTTGTTGAAACCATCGAGCCAGCTGACTTCGTCTCTCCCATGGCGCCCGCAGAATGTCGCCCGGACGGTCACCAAGGACGGCCTGTTCACGATCCGGGGCGAGTTTATGCGGGCGACCCGGATCCTGACGACCCGACCTGAGCGGGCGGTCGCGGCCCTCGCTCAGTTGTGCGAGGAGCGCGACGAGGAGCTCATGCACGCGCCCCGGTCGCGCTCGCCGAGGCCTGGCGGCGGCCGGACGCCTTACCCCGGTGGCGGCGGCTTCAGGGGCGGCTACTCGCCCCCGAAGAACCACTACTCGCTCCCGACAAGCTCGAGCTCGCTGCATGGCGGCGGTGGGGGAGTCGGTGCCGGCGTCAGCCTCGGCAGCGGTGGTGGCGGAGGAGGCGGAGGAGGGCCCGGCAGCGGTCTCCAGCACGGCGGCGGCGGAGCGGCCCAGCTGCCGCATCCGACGTCGAGCGACGCCAACGCCAACCTGCACCGCTCGCAGTCGCACTCTGGCTCGTCGCGCGTGCCGTACCCAGCTGGCCCCGGCAACGGGAGCACCGTCCCGAGCGCGAGCCAGAGCCCGCACCACCTCCCGGCTCACGCGCCGTCAGCTATCTCGCCCCTCGTGCCGGCGACCCGGACGCCCATGTTCAGCCCGCTTGGTTCGCCGGCTGGTAGCCCGCGCGCCCGTGCGGCCATGCTCGCCGGTCCAGGTGGAGGCGGGCTTGACCTTGACGGCGGCCTGCCAGGCTCGACCGGGACGAGTCCCGTCCTCGCGCACAGCCAGCACCACTCAGCGTTCTACACGCCCCTGAATGGCGTCGCGGCCGGGCTCGTCGACCAGCAACAACAGCACTCGCATCAGTCATTCGCGGACCCGCCGAGCCGGGGTCGGCAGGACGCTTCGCCGTACGGCGCCGGTTCGTTTGGGCTCGACGCGTACGGCGCCGGCGGAGGCGCCGGGTATGACGGTCGCGGCCCAAGCCAAGGCTCACGAGGCCGGACCGGCGGGCGCGTGCAGGACCTTCGGGGCATGCCCGGCTCAAGGCCCTCGGCCGGGCCCAACGGCGCGAGCAGTAACGGCCCGGCGTCCTCGTCCTCGCCGGCGACAGCGGGAGCTTCGAGCTCGACCGGCCTCGGCAGCCCGGCACCGGTCCCGGCGCCGCAGAACCTCTCCCTTCTCGGCGGTAGCCACCTCGCGCCTGGCGCTGTCAGCGGTTTGCCCTTCTCGTCGTCCAACACGTCCAACAGCAGCCGGCGGGCCGTCTCGACCCCACCGCCGGGCTCGGCCTTTGGCGTCGCGCCGCTCTACAACGAGCGGCTGTACGCTGGTGGGGCCTTTGACAGTGGAGCCTTTGCCGATGGCCACCCTCAGCAGCAGCAGCAGCAGCGGCCTGCCGTCGGTGCTGGAGGCCCGCCTGGTTCGACAGCGGCGTCCTCGATGCACCCGACGCCGACCGGCTCGGGCTACACGAGCCCGCACCACGCCGTCGGCCTGCCTGCACGCCCGCACTTGCTCTCAGGCTCGACATCGTCGCACTCGCTGTCGACCGGCAATGGCCAAGCCGGCGGCTCGCCCGGCGGCCCCGGCGGCCCACCGACCAACGGCGGCTTTGCCGCTGCCCTCGCAACGTCGGACCTCGACGACGGCGCGCCCTCTTTCCTCTCGCCTTCGCTCCTGCTCTCGCCCGAGCAGGCCAAGGCCAAGCCGCTCGTCCCCGTGACCGAGCCGCCGCTGTTTGCGCTCGCCTCGGGCGCCCACGCCGGCGCGGTCGGCGACGCTCCACCCTCGGTCTTCCCGCGGTACCCCCATCCGCCTGGGACGCGCACGCGCGAGTCGAGCAGGAGTCGCGATCGGACGAGGGACAGCTCGCCGCTCGCCCGGGACCGGCTCAGTCCGCTCAAGGGCTCGGTCCTCGAGGAGGACGGCATCCACGCCGCCATGAGCAGGCTCGGCCTCGAGGACCGCCAGCGCAGGGCGGCAGCGGCAGCGGCGGTGGCGGCGACGACCACCGAGGCCGAGGACACGAACCGACGTTGATGAGAGACCTGGCAGCCTTCCCCTTTCGACACCCACCCCACTGCACTTGCATCGTCTCCTTTTGCATACGCCCGTGGGCCCAACCGGCCCGCTGGCCCCTCGCTCTATCTCATGAAGCCGACCAACCCTGGCCGCACGATCGGCGGTCTGCGGTAAGGATGTGCGAAGGCCGCTGTACAGTTCAATCACGGCCCGCTGCAGGACGTCTGTCAGCCGCGATCACTCAGCCTGTTCAGCCGCCCCTCGTTCATTCAGAGCCTTCCTTTGCCAGACCATTGAGGGGCTCCCCGACCTTTCCTTCTCGCTTATCGTTGCAGCGAGAGCGAGCGAGCGAACGAAGGATCGCGGCATCCTAAGTCTTGTGCCGTCGAGGCCGAGGGGCGCACGGCTCAAGAACACAGACGCCCAAGTCCGGTCGCCCCTTCTTCCCCCCGCTCGCCCTCTCCCCTCCGACCGATTCGCATCGCTGTCCCCCCTAGAGTCCCTAGTCCTCGTTCAGCCCGACTAAGCTCCTCACGACCTAGCTCCCGCTCCCCGCCCACCATGACCGTCACGCTCGAGCTCCCGCACTCCATCGACCTCGATCGTGAGCTCCTCTCTCTCGAGCCTCGTCATGGCACTCAGCCCACGCACCGCGGGCTGCCCCTCCCCTTCGTCCGTTCGGCAGCAGAGCTGAGGCCTCGCAACCCTGTTCGCTCCCCTCAGACCACCTCTCGGACGACGTCCGGGCGCGGACGCCGTCGGCCATGAAGGCGATGGGCCGCCTGCTCGGCGACACGTCGATCGTTTCGCTCGCAGGCGGCATGCCGCACGCCTCGCTCTTCCCGATGAGCCAGGCGACCTTTACCGTCCCTCACCCGCGGACGCTCGGCGACGTCGCTGGCTGGACCTCGGGCGAGGGCGAGACGCTCGAGGTCAACCTCTACAAGAACCGCAAGGGCGGCGCCATCGACCTCGCAAAGGGCCTGCAGTACGGCCTTTCGAACGGTGAGTCCACGCCCTCCCCCCCTCGAGCGGCCTCGGCCGAACCCGCTCTCTTCGGCGTTGACCAGTGACCGGACCAACTTGCTGCCATTTCTGCCAGGCTTCGAGGAGCTCATTCGGCCTCTTCACGAGATGACGGCGATGGTCCACAAGCCACCCTACGGAGACCACACGACGGTCCTCACGCTCGGCTGCACCGGTGCGGACGCTCCCTCCTCTGCCAGCAACCTCCCTACGTCGCCGCTGATCACGAACGAGCAATCCCTCTCCCCTTCTTCTATCTCCAGACGGCGTCGCCAAGACATGGACGCTCTTCTGCGAGAAGGGTGACAACGTTCTCTGCGAGGAGTTCTCGTTCTCGGCCTCGCTCAACTCAGGCCGGGCTCGGGGCATCACCTTCCACGGCGTCAAGGTTGATGGCGAGGGCATGGACCCCGAGGAGCTCGACCGCATCATGAGCTCGTGGGACGTCGAAGTGCAGGGCAAGAAGCCGCACCTGCTCTACACCATTCCCTGTACGTTTGACCGCCGCTTCAACATCGCACACTTGGCATTAACCCTTCTTTAACCCTTCCGCACTCCCTCAGGCGGCCAGAACCCGACCGGCACCGTCCTCTCGGAGGCCCGCTACGGTCAGATCTACACCGTCTGCCAGAAGCACGACCTGATCATCATGGAGGACGAGTGCGTGAACGTTAGTCGATTGCGGCACTTGATATCGAGGGCTGACTTTTGCTCGCAATCCCTCGGCCCGCAACCAGCCCTTACTTCTGGCTGCAATTCCAGCACTACACGCCCAACCTGGCCGACCGGGCGGCGGGCCATGCCAAGCACCCGCTCCCACCGCCTACCGGTAACCCAGCCGACGACGACATCGAGGCCATCCTCAAGCCCTTCAACGCTTACGCCGGCGTGAAGTCATTCCTCAGCCGCGACATCGACGGCCGCGTCGTCCGGCTCGACACCTTCTCCAAGTTCTTTGCACCGGGATCGCGCTGCGTCAGTCTTATTGTACCTGACCGATCGTCTTTCGCAGCCAGCTGACGCTTCAATCATCTCTCGCAGGGTTGGGTTACAAGCAACTCGTCGTTCGCCGAGCGCTTCCTTCGCGTCGGCGAGACCAACACGCAGACGCCCAACGGCCTCGGCCAGTCGGTCCTCGCCTCTTACTTTGACCCTACCGTCGGCTGGGGGATGGGCGGCATGCTCCGCTGGATCTGGTCGGTCCGGCGCGAATACGAGCGCAAGCGCGACTTCTTCTGCGACAATCTGTGCGTCCCGCAAGGCGACCGACCACTCGCTCGGCTGCATCCTGCTGGAAGCTGACGATCAGTCTGTGTCCCCCACAGCGCCAAGTTTTGCGACGAGCGCTATGCTCGGACCGTGCCCGCCCGGGGCGGCATGTTTCAGTGGGTGGAAATCAACCTCGAAAACCACCCCCGCTTCAAGCGGACGACGCCGACGCCGGCCGTCGGCCCGGCGACCAACACGGTCGCCCTCATCCAGGAGCTCTTTGACTACTTCCTTAAGAACCGGCTGCTGATCCTGCCGGCGGCGATGTTTGCGACCTACGTCGAGGGCACGCCGAACGGACCCGAGGGCAACATCCACGACCGCTGCCAGTACTTCCGGGCGACGTTCGCCGGCGAGACGAGCCAGATCGAGGTCGCGTGCGTGGCCTTTGCTCCGATGCGGCTCGTCCCGAGTTCGACAGCTGACCGCGTCCCTTCCGAACCCGCAGGCTCGAGATCTTTGGTCGTTGCCTCGAGGAGTGGTTCACGACGGGCGACCTACCCAACGGCAGCGTCCTCGCCAACTAGCCAAGCGGCCCTTGCGCGACCACCCCCTCCCCCCCAGTCTCTCCTCCTCTGCTTTCCTCCTGGGCTTTTCATCTGCTGCCACCTGTTCACCTAGACGCACCTCCTTGTATTCCCCCTTCCCCCGACGCCCGAGCTCTGCAAATGATGAAGCTCGACAACATCTTGCCTAGCGCTTGTAGTCCGATAAAAGTAGAAGTACAAGGGAAGATCGTGCGTTCATACAGCCGGTCCGAAGACGGCAAGCAGACGTGTGTGGAGCAAGCCAGGGGAGCGATGATGTGTGTGCGATGCGGAGCAGGGTGATGCAGAGGAGAAGATGCAAGAGAAGAGGTTGATGCGAGGGAAGCGGGGGAGGGCCTAGATGACGGCTCGTTCCCACCAGCCCCGGATGGCAAGCTTGGTGTCGAGGTACGCTTTGATGAGCGGCTCGAGAACGGGCACCCATTGCTCCTCGATGTCGT
>Ga0308160_10000761_pt1 | contig 53848 bp, 57 predicted proteins | sample PhyFR1_FD_201036 | JGI IMG/M metagenome (GOLD analysis project Ga0308160, IMG submission 201036) | Phyllosphere microbial communities from UC Gill Tract Community Farm, Albany, California, United States - DLSLF.R1 | ecosystem: Host-associated > Plants > Phyllosphere > Unclassified | place: USA...
AGCCGATGAGCAGAGGTGTCTGTGTCATGGGGATTTATCCAAATGGTCTATGAGATCGCATCGGCAGCCGCGTCCTTGAGAGAACAGGACATTTGCTGGCGTTACAGTCCAGATAGAGGAGTCAACGAATAAATTGGTTCAGGATGTTTCAGCGATGTCGAAAGCTGCGCTCGCCGATTTGATCAAGGGATCACAAGTCGAAAATCTTTCATGAATCCTCCTCTATGCTGGATCGAGAATTCACCTTGCAGCGTTGCACTACGGGACCGTATTGGAATGATCTCGCCAGAAATAAAAAAAGCCGCGCAAAGCGCGGCTCCAAAATCTTGGTGGGCCCAGCAGGACTCGAACCATTATGTGGTACGTAGATTTCCGGCTTGGATACTGTCCGTCCGGTTTTTTGGTCTGTAATCCCTAGGCAGATAGGCGTTTTTAGCAAGATGAAAAACTCTGTGGAACCGTATTTCAAATACCACCTGGGTGTGGAATTTGAAAGCTATCACCGCATCCCGGATTTCAGATATCTATTGCACCTACAACGCGACGTATTCGATCTTGTCCAGCAGGCGCCCTTCGGAGCGGACTGGGCATGGGAAGCACCGCCTGAAATTCATCAGGCGCGGTCGAATGGAACCTAGCGCTTCATCGCCGATGTCGCCAACCATGCACTGGAACCCAAGTGGTCATACAAAAATCCCTACCTTAATCAATGACTGGTTGCCAGCGGATAAGTCATGGACATGGCAGTCTGCCCCCTGCTCAATTGATCTCTGTACGGGTCTCTAAGCGCTGCACGCAACCTTTAAAAAATGATCGCGTTGGTCACAGCTATCCTGCTGGCATCCAGCAAAGGTTTATCGGATAAGCTTAGAAGGTAGTTTTGCTCTTTGGCTACCTCTCGGAGGAGACTATCCATTGCTACGGATAGATGCAGCAAGCCATTGAACTTGTCCTCGGTATTAAAGATAAAACGGGAGCCATCAGGTACTACTAATCTCCTCGCTTCTTCCTTGTTGTTCCACAAATAATCCAGATATCTTTGGGTCTCGGCCAATATCGCTAATTCGTAGTAGGCACCAGCGGAGAGGCTATGCATGTTGGCATGGTACATTATTGAGGCAATATCAAAGCTTGAGATCGTTACAGGTTTTCCCTCTGCCTCGAGCTCTGCCTTTATGTTTTTACATAACCTTATTGATTTGCGGAGTCCACCACCCGTAGTTTCACATCGTTCTCGTACCTTTTTGATGTGTAGGAAAGGCCAGTTTTCAATCGTGGTACTTTTATGCGAATCTAGGATAGTGACAGCGCGGTCATGTTTCTGGCCAGAGGCTTGGTAAGTGATAGTGTCATGCCAGTGGGAAGGCACGACGTCTACTGGACGTGCTAATGACCCTCCTTGCAATTTGATGGCCTTAGAGCCAGAGGTGTCAATCGTCGCAGCGGGAAACGCATCACGAAGAGCTCTACCAATTTCGCCCCTGCGAGCGGTTAATACCCCAACTGAGGTGCGTGAGGTCGGTGAGCGGTACTGACCCGATGTACTCATGTACCCACGCGCATCATAGGTATGAAAGTCAGCTTCTATTGCTAAAAGATCAACATCACTGACCCCTCGAATATGGACATTCAGTGGTACTGATCCCTGTAGCTCGAATTCAAGATTGCCGCTTGTCCTCTTAGACAACTGGTTGCTAACCCGTTCTGCGGTTTCGATGCTGATGCGAGTGTAGGTAGGATCTACCTCCTGCATAGCGCCTAAAGCAAATGTTGTATTCGGCTTGTCTTTAACCCTATGTTCCCACGCCTCTTTTGTAAGGCTTCGGTTCACGATGAAGTCCTTCGCATCCATCGCGATTACAGAGGATCTATCAAGGCCCGAGCGTCTGGAGCGCAGACGATTGATTCGTTCGTTAATTGGTGTGTTCATTTTTTCTCCTCAGCTCCATTCGCCCATAGGTGGGCCGACCGTAACCGTTAAAATAGTCACCCTGTGCGCAATCTAGTGATTTAGTAAACAAAAGGTTTGCGCTGCCAACATGTCCCCGAAGCTCAGGTTCGCCGGGATTAGGATCATTCCGGTAGTTATAAAGAAGGCGGTACCCGTCAGCTTCATCGTGAACCAATGCCGCAGTGATACTGTTAGAGCCTGATTGATGTGTCTTCAATCGCACTCTAATCTTGTCCCAAGTTTGACAAATATATACATCGGCTTGCCAAGAGCGAATCGGATTTCCTTCGGTGTCCAGTGTTGTTCCAGTGCACTGCCACTCTCCCGACAGATCAGGAACTTTTAGATATTTAACTGCCCAGCGCCATTTCCAAACTGTCTTATTGAATAGAGCGTACAGCAGGGCAAAAACTATACCTGCGCCAATTAGTGACAGGGCTGTCGGTGGAAGATTTACAGGCAGATCATACTTTTTAGCCAAATCTTCAGCTGACAGCAGCAAAAAAACCGCAATACCGGAAATCGCGCTTGCCAGTAGTGTCAAGTACCGGCCAATCAGAGCTCGATTTACTCCGCCCAATAGGCTGTATTCATGATCGTGAATCATTAGGCGCAACCTTCATCAGACGCAACTTTGAATAGACTTAATGTCCCGGAAGCCCATTAACCTGCAGAAGATGGGCGGCAGCAAAGCCGCCCAGAGCTTCCGATGAAACTTCAAACTTACTGGGTATGGCATACCGAGGAACACGTCCGGCAACCGTTCGACTGCTGGTAGGTGTTGCGAGCCTGGCGAACAGCGGTCACACAAGTGGTGTGATAGCCAAGATCAAGGCGGTTATGGAGTGCCGGCAAATAGATGCACGTACTGGTATGCACCTCGTGGTCACCATTGGTCTGTGCATTACGGTTCACGAAATACTGAGCCATTTTTACTCACCCCGCTCTTTGTTCGATTGGGCGAGTACCGAGGCCGCTAGGGTCTTGGTGGTGGCGTTGTACTTGTTGCTGTCGAGGACATGACTGGCTTTAGTCTCCATATCGGCACCGGTTTGCTTGCCGGTCGAAGCTTGAGCCATGGCCGACCCTGCCAATTCCTTCTGGATGGCCGAGGAGCTATCACTACGCAGGATTTTGGAGGCCAAGCTGGCCACGTGAGACGAAGTTTGTTTAGGATTTTTCGGCACGATTAGGTGCTCCTGTATCTAGAAAAAATCGAGTAGGCAGGAGCAACCCTTGAGCGGAAAGCCGAGCTGAATGGTTGACATCCAAAGTCGGTTTTTCTCTAATGCGCGTCCCACCAATGTCCGCATTGGCTCAGGGATTGGCGGGTATGTGTGCTCGGCGTCCAAACTTTGCACGCATACCCGCTGTGTTCACTGAAACCTCAGCCTCTCGCCAAAAACACAACATGTAGTGCTGTTGTAAAGATGACCTACAAGATAATGGGGTCAAAATGACATTGCAAGGCAACAACCCTGTGGATAACTTGTGTGCAAATCACTGGTTGGATCCATTTTGCCCCTGTATGTATGGCCAGCCCTTCTAAATCGCGGGGTGCGACGTTTCGCCCTTGAAATATTTTGAAATATACTCCTTTCGCATGTCCCTGTTCCCTATGGAACAGCCACCCCCAGCGTTTAAAAGTGACAATGCAGTGGCGTCATTTCTTCGTTAGATCTGGTTTGGTTTTATCCGTCAGGTGCTTTTCCCAAACTCTTTCCACGGCCAGTGGATGACGCTAAAAAACTCCACTGAGAACATTCAGCGGGGTATTGCGGGGTTATGTCCTCTGACCTATCATCACGCCAGGCGGTGATGGTCGCCTGGCGCCTGTTTCGCGAAGCAATAGCCCATCTGTGACACCCTTCAGTTTTACATCGGCATGTCCCTAACCAGACGCTGCCCGGTGAACAGGCAATCGGACACCTAAGCGTCGTAGATTTAGGAACCATTGCCATGTCTGATTTTTCCCCGCTAAACATCTTTAAATCCCAAGCTAAACAGATTGCTCGTGATCAGGGCCTGAAGCTTTCTGTCGCTCAAGAAACCCTTGTGCAAAAAGCGGGCTTCGCTGATTACCATGAGTTTTCTGTCGTCGCCCAACGGAACCTCAAGGATCCGCGCCTGATGTTGGCCGTTTTTGGGATCAAAGACTTTTCCCAAGCGATCCATGAGGATGATGTCTACGCCAACCTGGATCTAGAATTGGAGGATCAGCTCTCCGGCGCGATTGCGGATACCAATGCGAGTGGATTCACTATTGATGCTCTTGAAGTTGAAACTGCTGACTACAGCGACGCAACCGGGAAGCTTTCTTTAGAGGTTTCCCTGACCTACCAGGGGCAGCAAGATCAGGAGAGGATGTATCACGGTGCAGCGTTCTATCTCAAAGCCACGGTCGAATTGCTACGCCGTGATGGTATATGGCTGCTTGCTGAGAACGGCGTGGTCATCTCCAGCGGTGAATCTGATGCTGACCGCGACCGTAGATCTGAGCAGGAGTATTGGGCAACCGTGGAAGAAGCCCGGAGTAGTAACCGGATGTCCGTGGCTCAAGCGCTTGCTATTGAGCTGGGGATATCTGTCGATGACGCCGAGCTTTTGTCCGGAGCAGAGATCACGACTAACGAATCGGATGACGGGCTCGTATATAGCTACTGGATCAATCTCGAACCGGAAGCTGAAGGCGAGCTGAGAGCAGACCTGCTTGCGCGATTCGGCTCTCTGGAGTACGAGCTAGACCCAAACTTCTTCGATGATGTTGAGCACGAGTTCTGAAATCAATGAGGAAGTGGCCAGCTGAAAGCTGGCCATTCAAAACAACCCCACTCACATCTCTGCTCACAAAAAATGGCCCCTCTTTACCGGATTTACCTATCTTCTGGCCGACAGCCAGCAGATAGTGATCGACCTTTCGTGAGCGTTCCACGTAGCAGATTCTGCCTATGAGCTGAAGGGCTGTGTGAGCGCTTCGATCCTGTCCACGGGAGACACCATCGACGCTTCCCGTCGTAACAAGAAACCGGCCCGGTAGGCCGGCTTTCTGAGTCATCTAAACTTTACGAACTGGGGATGAGCTTGCTGAAGGTAGTCTTTGACAAGACCCGTGATGAACTGATGGCCTTCATCAATCGTCATTGATACCTGCGCGGGCTGTTGCATCATTTCTTGAAAGCCGTGCCTAGCATCGAACCCGTTCAAACTGAAATTGTTGGCTGAACAGGTGAATTTCTTCTCTTTTCGCTTGCTTCTAAAAGCCTTTAGACCCTTCCGCCTTTCCCATGTCTCAAGAGTGTCCAGTATCTTGTAGTAGGTGATCCAACTGCTGTCTTGGTCGAGAAATTTGAGGAAGAGGTAAATATCCTCATGCTCAGCGGCCAGCATCATAAGGCTGATTTTCTGTGATGTGCCAAAAGCCTTCCTGAGATCGTCGGCCCAAGCTTGGCTGGAGACAGCAGGCTTGGTAAGCATCCCCGGAATGTTCCTTTTTTCTTGCCTAGTGAGCTCGCCCCCCTCAAGCAGGATCTTGTAGATACTCAGCTTGTATGGTTCGCGCTCCAACAGCGTCGATGCACCATTGAACAGACTCAAAAGCTCATAGGTGATCTGCCAGACTCCTTCCTGAGTTTGACCCTCGAACAGATTTGAATTAAATCGGAAGTCGTCGTTAGGGCAATCGTTCCAGTCATCTACTCCCCCCCAGAGCCTGAAGTAATTGATGCTGTGCCCCCATGTGCAAAGCTGCCTGATCTCCTGCGGGTCGCCGTTGAGCAACACTTCCCAATCACCTTGCATTTGCATCAGATCCCTCCAAACTTGAGATCCAGATGCTAGCAAAAAAAGCAGTCAGTAACCGGCCCTCCTTGGCCCCCAAAGTTATCCGTAGCTTGCAACCGGAGATGATTGATCAAGAGCATCCCGTTTCCCGAAGCACATTTGATTGGATGCGAGCTATCTAACCGCGCACCTTGAAATCAGGCTTCGGTCTGGTGTTGTTTGGTTAGGTGAGATGCCACCTGAGCAGTCATGGTGCAGGTCGCAGCTGGTGAGGGATGTGAAGCCTTCCTCTCATCGTAGGTTGCATTCTGTCGCTCAGCTTAATGTGCCCAAATAGGTTCATTAAGCCTAAAAATTATGGTTAATGTGCCGTATTAGGGACATTAGCCTGGCTCGTCACACGGGGCATATCCACAGCACTCGGCGTCCAGACGGCGGTCAATACTCTTAGTCGCTAGGCTCATGACGAGCCCAGCGCAACGTAGCTATCGACATGAATTGTCTAATAGCCAACGCACCCCGTTCATTTCTGGCTTTTGAGCCTGGCAGGGTCAGAGCTGCCTCGACCTTGAGACGGCTAGCTTCGTACATTGCAAATGCGTTGAACTCGGAATCGAGTAGCACCAAAAGCACGTTATCGAATGGTTGCCTGAGATCAATTGCACCCATACGGCCCGTAATCTTTAGCGGGTTCAGGATGCAGCGGCCCTTGATCTGGACTCTCACGACTCTATCATCCAGCATCTCTGTAGCGTCGTAACCTGCCTGCCTTGCAGGATGCAGTAATAGGCCGAGTCTCGTAGCAGCTTCGTACTCTGCCACCTCGCCGGTCACGCCCAGCGGCTTGCCGGTCAGGCTGTAGAATCTGCGCGCCAGCACCTTAGCGTCTTTCAGGATCTCTAGAATTTCATCCTGGATCAATTCCCGCTGCAGGGGCTCGTTGCAATTACTGAGCTCAGTCATCCGCAAATGCCTCAAGCGCAGCGAGCAGCTTGGCTAGCTCAGTAAGGTTGGCAGTGACGATGTCATATTCTCCTCGGCTGCTGAGCCGATATACCTCGCGGGCCTTTTTAACGCGCTCCAGAAGCGGCACAACGATTCCTGATGCCCGCTCCAGGAAGTCGTTGATGTCCGCACGCGTCTGGGGAATTTTGTAGCCCTTCGCCGCGCTGGTGATGATGACGTCCGCGTCGCGAAGCTTGGCAATGCCACTGGATCGAATTTTCTGACCGTTGACCTCTCCGAACCCGCTCTGCTTCAAGTGGGCCATGATCTCTGTGGTAAGCACGTAATCTTTGGTGACGAATTCGCTCTGGAATCTCAAGAACCGCAAGATGCTTAGCTGCAGGCGCTCATCTTCATCGGGGTGCTCACCAACCCGTTCGCTATAGAGGTCGGCCTGGCGGAGAGCTTCTTGGTGTACTTGGTAGTCTGCATACCCAGACTCATTCGTCGGCGGCGGCAGAAGAGACTGGTACTTGGATGGCCACTCAAGCATTCCAAGAGTCAGGCTGCGGAGGATTTTCTTGTAGGCAAGAACTGCTTCTTCCGAAGCTTTCTCTTCGTAGATCTGAGCGACTGAGCCAGCAAAAAAATCTGCAACCTGAATCAAGACGTTGTCCTTACTGGTCATCGTCTTGAAGGCATCCTTATCGCCAAATAGGTCGTCCACAAATCGTTCTGCAACGTAGCTTTTGAGGCTCTCCTGAAATTCCTGTCCCCCATGCTCGTCTACGATCATCTGGAGGTCAGGGTATGCGCGGAACAAACGTTCATAGAGCAACCCGTTTACGTACTTTATGAACGAGGTCTTGATACGGAGCCCGCCGTCTTTGTGAATTCGGGATTTATCAACGACGGTGAAATAGAGCTTGAATGGCAGCTCGGCTAGCTCGTTGAGGATTCGGGCACGACGATCTGAATCCTTCGGCTTTAGATTGCTGGATTTGATCTCACCTGTTTGAAAATGACGCATGCGGAGTGCTTCAGCTTGGGCATAAGCAGCTTCCAGGTCTTTCTCTGCCACCAGAATGGAACACACGATGAAGAAGCCCGAGCTTCCTCCCTTTGACGTATCAAGGTCGGAATTCCCGGACTCATCCACAAAGGCATATGTTCTGTCCATGAGCATGCTCCATCAACAACGTACTGAGCGCGGTGGGTCGCCCAATGGCAAGGTGGCGAACTTAGTTCGTCGCAGTGGTAGTGCCTGGAGCGGGGCCTTCGCTGAACGTGTAGTTGATGACCACGTCATTTCGGATCAACACGTCGAGAGTTTTCTGAGTGCCTGTAGTCGTAACCTTCATGGTGACCACGTAGCTTTGAGCATGGGCTGAGCCATTGGTGTAAGTGTAGATCCACTTTTCGTCAGTCTCGCTGACAGCACTCTTGGCGTAGGGCTCACCGAATAGAGATTTCAACTCAGAAGTAGTGGTTTTGCCTTTAGTGATGCTCGCTACACTGGCCGACGGAAAGTCTCGTCCTGCGGTGTAGTGGGACGTAGCGCAACCGCCAAGTACGACGCAGATCCCCATTACTGCGATGAGCTTTTTCATATCCTTCCTTGATCGTAGAAAGCTCCAAATCTATCTGGCATCGAGGCGAAAAGCCATCACCAAGGTGATCAGCTACTTTCGTGCATTCGCAGATAAAGCCTTGCACATGTAGCAAGCCGAGCCAGGGCAAAGCCCCCTGAACTGCTCCGTCTGAGAAATCAGAGGCGGCGCAGAATCTCGTTGATTTACTGCATAGCCCTGCTGTTCAAAAAAGCCTGATGCAGTTGTTGTCAGCAAATGAAATCGAGCGATTCCCTGCTCGGCAGCTATTGCTTCAATGGCTCGAAGCACTTCAGCCCCAACTCCTTTCGATCTGTACGCCGGCTCTACGACCATGGAGCGCAGCAAGCCATCTGTCCCATGCGCTTCAAACCCTCCCCATCCAACAGTCTCACCATCCCGTGAAAACTCAAAAAAGGTTCGGCCCGGGAGATCAATATCGTCTGCTGGAAGGTCAGCAGATTTCAGCGCATCGCGAAAGCGCTGCCACTGTCCTCCGGCTATTTCCGTTGCCTGGATCATCATCTGCGTCTCCATCCTTTCATCTCCTTTGTGCCGCTTTGCATGGACTGTTACGGCTCAAGCCGAAGCAGCAGTCATCATATTCGCTTTACCGAATATCTGCCAAGGCGTATATTCGATTTTCCATATGCATCGAGTTCAACCATGAGCCCTGCTATCAAAGTGCTTTTCGTGTGCGTTGCCAACTCAGCCCGCTCCCAGCTTGCAGAGGCTTTGCTGCGGCACACCGACCTGCGTTTCGAGGCCTTCAGCGGGGGATCCCAACCGTCTGAGGTTGATCCGCGCACGATTCAGGCGTTGGAAGCAGTTGGGGTCGATGCAACGGGCCTACGAAGCAAATCCATCAGCGAGTTTCAAGCTGATCGATTCGATTACGTAATCACTCTTTGCGATAAATCCGCAAGCGAATGCCTACCAATGCCCAGTGCAGGTGAAGTCATTGCCTGGGACTTTCCTGACCCAGTAACGAGCGATGATCCCGGCGCATTTCGCCACACGCTTCACGACATCCATGAGCGCATCAAGCTCTTCGTTTTGGTCAAGACCAAACACCTGGAGGATCTATGACAGAACCCATGAACCCCACCACGTTATTCAAGTGCTTGGCGGACGACACCCGAGCCAAAATTTCCCTGCTTGTCGTGAGCGAAGGCGAGCTGTGTGTCTGCGAACTGACGGCGGCACTCGACCTGAGCCAGCCGAAGATTTCTCGTCATTTGGCCCTGCTGCGTTCTGCTGGTTTGTTGATGGATCGCCGGCAAGGTCAGTGGGTGTACTACCGCCTGAACCCCGATTTGCCTGCGTGGGTAACTGCGGTTTTGAAAGAAGTCGTAGACGCCAATCAGCATTGGCTGGAGACCGAGGCTAAACGCCTGTGCGGTATGAATGACCGTCCGATCAATCAGGCCGTGTGCAGCTGATTCACGCCCCAACCGGATTAATGAAATGCTGATTGCCGTATTGATCTTTATCGCCACCATCGTGCTCGTTATCTGGCAGCCCAAGGGGCTCGGGGTAGGCTGGAGCGCAATGTTGGGTGCCATCGTTGCGCTGTTGGCAGGCGTCGTTACCCTGGCCGACATACCAGAGGTTTGGCGCATCGTCTGGAATGCCACCGGGACGTTTATCGCAGTCATCATCATTAGTCTGCTGCTTGATGAAGCAGGCTTTTTCAAGTGGGCTGCGTTGCATGTAGCCCGGTGGGGGGCTGGAAGCACTCGTAAGTTGTTTGCGTTCATCGTCTTGCTCGGTGCAGCTGTGTCGGCACTGTTCGCCAATGACGGAGCAGCATTGATCCTCACCCCCATCGTGATCGCTATGTTGCTGGCGCTGCGTTTTTCTCCCGCTGCTACGTTGGCATTCGTCATGGCGGCTGGATTTATCGCAGACACGGCGAGCTTGCCACTGGTGGTTTCCAACCTGGTCAACATTGTTTCTGCCGACTACTTCAATATCGGCTTCAACGAATATGCCTCGATCATGGTGCCGGTAAACATCGTTAGCGTGGCGGCGACATTAGCGATGTTGTTGTGGTTTTTTCGCAAAGATCTGCCCAGAACCTATGACCTCAACCAACTGGACAATCCGGGCGAGGCCATCCACGACCGGGCCACTTTTGTAGCCGGCTGGTGGGTGCTGGCGCTACTCCTGATCGGCTTCTTTGTCATTGAGCCGTTGGGTGTGCCAATCAGCGCCATTGCTGCGGTTTGTGCATTCATCCTCTATGTCATCGCGGCTCGGGGTCATGCCATCAACACAAGCAAGGTGCTCAAAGAGGCCCCATGGCAAGTGGTGATTTTTTCCTTGGGTATGTATTTGGTCGTCTATGGCCTGAAGAACGCGGGCCTGACTGACCACATCGCCCAGATTCTGAACGTATTCGCGGGTTATGGCGTTTGGGGGGCATCCCTGGGTACTGGGCTGCTAACGGCATTGCTGTCTTCGATCATGAACAACATGCCCACGGTTCTGGTTGGTGCCTTATCCATTCATGCCGCCGAAGTTGATGGTGTCGTTCAGCAAGCGATGGTGTACGCCAACATCATTGGCTGCGACCTAGGCCCGAAGATCACCCCAATTGGCAGTCTGGCCACGCTGTTGTGGCTACATGTGCTGGCCAAGAAGGACATCAAGATCAGTTGGGGTTACTACTTCAAGACTGGGATTGTGCTGACCTTGCCTATCCTCGTCGCCACCTTGTCTGCCCTGGCATTGCGTCTCAGTTTCTGAATCAAGGAATCTTCTGATGAAAGTCTTGTTCATGTGCACCCACAACAGCTGCCGCAGCATTCTGTCCGAGGCGCTTTTCAACCACTTGGCGCCTGAGGGCGTAGAAGCTGTCAGCTCAGGAAGCTTTCCCAGTGGCCGGGTGAATCAAAGGGCACTGCAGACACTGGAGGCGGCGGGTATCTCTACGGCGGGCTTAAGCAGCAAGGCTTCGGACGCTTTTGAAGGTTCGCCCCCAGACATCGTGATCACTGTCTGTGACCGGGCTGCAGGTGAGGCATGCCCAATCTTCTTCGGGCCAGCGTTGAAGGCGCATTGGGGGTTGGCCGACCCGTCTGAGGCTAGCGGGTCGGAAGCCGAGATCACCGCTGCGTTTGAAACCACACTCGCCAAAATTCACGAGCGCGTGAGCGCATTTCTTGCGCTACCACTGAAGACCATCAGCGCTGAACAGTTGAAAGCTGAACTGAGTCGCATCGGTTCGCTTTAAAGATCAACCGAGGCGGTGCCCAACCTGGCGCCGCCATAGGAGTTTTTATGCAAGACACATTGCCGAACGTACACGCCGACCTGATCGACATTCCTTCGCTGGAGCAACTGTCGCCTCGTACACCTTCGCTCCATAAACCTCGCATTCTTCTGCTGTATGGATCAACGCGAGAGCGCTCATTCAGCCGGTTAGTCACGCAAGAGGCGGCACGCCTGCTGAATGAATTTGGCGCTGAAACCAAGATCTTTGACCCGTCGGGTCTCCCGCTGCCGGATGACGCTCCTGATACACATCCCAAGGTGGCTGAGCTGCGCGAGCTGATGCAATGGTCTGAGGGGCAGGTGTGGTGCTCCCCTGAGCGTCACGGCTCCATGAGTGCGGTATTCAAAGCCCAAATTGACTGGGTTCCGCTGGCGATGGGTGCTGTACGACCTACCCAAGGCAAGACCCTTGCGGTGATGCAGGTCTGTGGTGGTTCTCAATCCTTCAACGTGGTTAACCAACTACGGGTACTTGGACGATGGATGCGGATGTTCACCATCCCTAACCAGTCTTCCGTGGCCAAGGCATTCACTGAGTTCGATGAAGCAGGCCGCATGAGGCCTTCCTCGTACTACGACCGTCTCGTGGATGTGATGGAAGAGCTGATGAAGTTCACCCTGCTGTTGCGGGATCGCCAGGATTACTTGGTTGATCGGTACTCCGAGCGCAAAGAGTCCGCCGAAGATCTGTCCAAACGCGTCAACCAGCGCTCCATCTAACGTCAGCACGAGGAAGCGATATGAGCCAGATCACGATCTACCACAACCCCGAATGTGGCACCTCTCGCAACACCTTGGCGTTGATCCGCAACAGCGGGGAAGAACCGACAGTTATCGAATACATGAAGACCCCGCCTGATCGCACCACGCTTGTCAGGCTCATTGGGGAAATGGGTATCGGGGTGCGAGCTCTTTTGCGTATCAAGGGCACTCCGTACGAAGAGTTGGGATTGAGTGATGCATCGCTGACAGACGAACAGCTCATCGATGCCATGATGGCTCACCCTATCCTGATCAATCGGCCCATCGTCGTGACGCCTTTGGGGGCGCGTTTGTGTCGTCCGTCCGAAGCTGTCCTCGATTTGTTACCGCAAGAGCAGCGGGGGAGTTTCGTCAAAGAGGACGGCCAAGTGGTCATCGATGAGCACGGTCGCAGAATCTGATCCGACGACGATGAGGTGCCGTGATTTAGCCTGGAGGATGCCGGTGAGTCAGAATTCGAAACTTGATGTTGTGGTCATTGGCGGTGGTCAATCCGCGCTGACAGTCGCCTATTTTTTGAAGCGGACAGGCATGTCTTACGTGCTGCTCGATGCTGAGTCGGCTCCAGGAGGGGCTTGGAGGCATGGCTGGGATTCGCTGCGGCTCTTCTCGCCATCGGCATGGAGTTCAATTGCAGGCTGGCCAATGCCTGCTGTTACGGAAGAAACACCTCATCGTGACGATGTCATCGACTATCTGACTCAGTACGAGCGCCGATATGGCTTCCCTATCATCCGTTCCACGCGAGTAACCCACGTCGAGAATATTGAAGGTGGGTTGCGGGTTTTCTCGGGTGATGGCCACTGGGACGCCAAAGCGGTTATCAGTGCAACTGGCACTTGGAGCCATCCCGTGATTCCCGCGTATCCAGATCAAGAGCTATTTGAGGGACGGCAAATCCACTCTGCACATTACGTTGGGCCGAGTGGGTTCGAGGGAAAGACAGTTCTTGTTGTGGGTGGCGGCAATTCAGGCGCGCAAATCTACGCCGAGATTTCAAAAGTGGCATCAGCAACCTGGGTAACTCAAGAGGCCCCGAAGTTTCTACCTGATGAGGTCGATGGCCGCGTCCTGTTCGAACGAGCTACTGCTCGATTGAGGGCGCAACAAGAAGGCCTGGAGCCTCAGCAGCCGGCAGGAGGGCTCGGAGACATCGTGATTGTTCCGTCGGTAAGGGACGCGCGTGAACGAGGCGTGCTGAATGCCGTACGACCATTCACACGCTTCACTTCAACAGGTGTTGTATGGACTTCTGGGGCTGAGACGAAGATTGACGCAGTCATTTGGTGCACAGGTTTTTCACCGGCGCTCGACCACCTCAGCAGCCTTGGTCTCATTGGTCATGACGGAAAAGTCTCCGTGAATGAAAACCGGAGTGTGGGCCTACCGAATCTTTGGTTGGTGGGCTACGGCGATTGGACGGGGCTTGCTTCCGCAACATTGATCGGAGTAACCCGCACCGCCAGAGATGTGGTCAAACAAGTGCAAACCCATCTAGCCGAGTCAGATTGATGGCTGCCGCTGCACCGACGACAAGGCAGAGGGCGGTCTTAATTGGCTCAATGGGCTTTAACCAAATATTAGCGTGGGGTTCGACTTTTTATCTGCCGGCGGTGCTAGCTGAGCCCGTTTCGCGCTCGCTGAACGCATCAGTTCCCGCTGTGGTTGGTGCTCTATCCTGGTCTCTGCTGGTCGCCGGAATATGCGCACCAGTGATCGGCAGAACTATTGATAAGCATGGTGGGAAGTGGGTGCTGGCGTGCAGTTCGCTATTGCTGGCACTCGGTTTGACCGCCATGTCTTACGCATCAGGGTTAGCTCTCTACTACATCGCATGGACGGTCTTGGGGCTTGGAATGGCCGCAGGTTTGTACGACGCCGGCTTTGCAACACTGGGCCGACTGATGGGGACAAAAGCGCGAGGATCGATGACCGGGCTGACACTCATCGCGGGATTCGCTAGTACGGTGGCGTGGCCTTTCCTTGCATCAATGGATGCGAGCCATGGATGGCAAACCACCTGCAGGGCACTTGCGATAATCCATCTTGCTGTTGGTTTGCCACTTCATTTGCTGACAGTTCCATCGCCGTCGCCGCGAGCAGTTGCTCGTCCAAAAAAGGTCAAAAACTCGCATGCGCCTGTTGATTCAAGCTTGGTGTGGATCGCGTTGTTCGTATCCGTCCGGCAAACACACCTTCCCGACACTACCGCCGAAGGCCATGGTGTCCACCTAATTTAAGTGGACACCAGTTCTAGCCTTTTAAGCGGGTATTTCATGCAGCCAACACGTCGCACCTATTCCAAGTCTTTCAAAGCCCAAATCATTCAAGACTGCGCCCACCCCGGCGCCTCGATTGCCAGCATCGCGCTCAGCCACAGCCTCAACGCAAACCTCGTCCACAAATGGATTCGGCTCCAAGCGCAGAAAAGCACAGCCCTGCAACCTGCATTTGTTCCATTACCTGTTTCGCTGACCAGCGCGAACTTGCACCCGGCAGGATTTAGCATCTGCGTTGAAATCCAGCATCCGCGCGCCACCATCAAAGTAAACTGGCCCACTGAACATGCGGCTACCTGCTCGACTTTTCTTCAAGACCTACTCCGATGATTCGCATCGACGCCATCTGGCTCGCCACCGAGCCTATGGACATGCGCGCGGGCACTGAAACGGCGTTGGCCAAGGTGATTGCGGTGTTCGGTGCGGCGCAGCCGCACTGTGCTTATCTGTTCGCCAACCGCCGCGCTAATCGCATGAAAGTTCTGGTGCATGATGGCTTCGGCATGTGGCTGGCGGCGCGGCGACTGAACCAAGGCAAATTCCACTGGCCTGGCGTTCGCCATGGCGCTGAAATGGAGTTGGATACCCAGCAACTTCAGGCATTGGTGTTGGGTCTGCCATGGCAGCGCGCAGGTGCTGGAGGTTCGATCACACTCCTTTAACGGCTACCATTAGCCTATCGCTCTATCGCCGCGATTGGCCTGCTCGGGCAATATCGGCGCCATGAATTTACTACCCGATCTCGATCATTTGCCCCCTGAACAATTGCGCGCCTTGGCGGGGCAGTTGATGCAGCGTGTCGCGACACTCGACCAACAAATCGAGACGATGGGTAAGACCGTTGATTTCATGGGCAAGAAGATCGGCCAAGACAAAACGCTGATCGAGAAGCTGACCTTTGAGATCGCCCAGCTCAAACGTCTGAAGTTTGCCAAGCGCAGCGAACAGATGAATCCCGAGCAGGCTAGCCTGCTCGATGATCTGATAGACACCGACATCGCTGCGATTGAAGCTGAGCTTCAGAGCTTGCAGGCCGTGATAACTCCGACCGAGAAAAAGCAAACGCCCAAGCGCAGGGCTTTGCCGGCAGAGTTTCCACGCACACTGATCCATCACGAGCCAGAAAATACCCACTGCCCATGCGGCTGCGCCCTCAAGCGCATCGGCGAGGACTTCAGCGAGAAACTGGACTACACGCCCGGTGTGTTTACCGTTGAACGTCATGTGCGTGGCAAATGGGTTTGTGACGACTGCGAAACGCTGATCCAAGCACCCGTTCCGGCGCAAGTCATTGATAAGGGCATCCCGACTTCGGGCCTGCTCGCCCACGTCATGATCGCCAAGTTTGCCGACCATCTGCCGCTTTACCGTCAGGAGTCGATCTTCGGTCGAGCTGGCCTGGCGATTCCACGCTCAACCCTGGCTCAATGGGTGGGCGTGACGGGCGTACAGTTGCAGCCACTGGTCGACGCGCTGCGCGACGTGGTACTCGGGCAGCAGGTCATTCATGCCGATGAAACACCCGTGCAGATGCTCATGCCGGGAACGAAGAAGACTCACCGTTCCTATGTATGGGCCTATGCCACCAGCCAGTTCTCGGACGCGGCAGCGGTGGTGTACGACTTCAGTCTCAGCCGTGCCGGAGAGCATGCTCGCAATTTTCTGCAAGACTGGAAAGGCAAACTGGTCTGTGATGATTTTGGCGGCTACAAAGCCAGCTTCGAACTTGGCGTGACCGAAATCGGCTGCATGGCCCATGCGCGGCGTAAGTTCTTTGAACTGCACGCCACGAACAAAAGCACCCGGCTGAGCAGGCCCTGCGTTATATCCAGTTGTTGTACGAAATCGAGAGCGAAGTCCGCGATCTTGAGCCGGATGCGCGACGCCGAATACGGCAAGAAAAAGCCATCCCTGTGATGGAAAAGCTGCATGCCTGGATGATTGCCCAGCGCGATCTTGTGCCCGAGGGCTCAGCCATCAGCAAAGCACTCGATTACAGCCTGAAACGCTGGACAGCGCTGTCGCGCTACCTCGATGACGGAGCTGTACCCATAGACAACAACTGGGCAGAGAACCAGATCCGACCATGGGCTCTTGGGCGTAAGAACTGGCTCTTTGCGGGCTCATTGCGCAGCGGTAAACGTGCGGCTGCAATTATGAGCTTGATCCAGACGGCACGGCTCAATGGACATGATCCGTATGCGTACCTAAAGGACGTGCTCACCCGCCTGCCAACACAGCGGGCGAGTGAGATTACTGAGCTACTTCCGCATAAGTGGGTTCACTCTAACAGTCCAGATTCTCTAGTGAGACATCAGCCTCTTTGGAACGTAGGCAGCTACTGACTTGCGGATTTCTTCCCTAGCCTCATCTGCGCTACCCCATCGCCCCATCTTTACCCACTTACCCGGTTCCAACGCCTTATAGTTTTCGAAGAAGTGCTGGATCTGCGCGAGGAGTAATGCAGGCAGGTCTGAGCACTCCTTAACGTCGCTGTACATAGAGCTGAGTTTTTCATGAGGCACTGCGATCACCTTGGCATCCGCTCCAGCTTCGTCCGTCATGTACATCACACCAACCGGGCGACTACGAATGACAACGCCAGGTGATACCGGGTAAGGACAAATCACTAGGACGTCGAGAGGATCGCCGTCATCGCTCAGTGTATTTGGAATGAACCCGTAGTTGGCCGGGTAGAACATCGGCGTGCTGAGGAAGCGGTCAACGAAGATCTGTCCGCTTGGCTTGTCCACCTCGTACTTGATCGGCGAGTGGTTTGCAGGGATCTCAATAACGGTGAAGAAGTCATCGGGAATCGCTTTACCAGCTGAAATGTCCGTATAGCTCATGTTCATAGCTCCGAAGTTGTAGACGGGGCTGCGCTGGAAGGCGCTTTTCCAAGTGTGCCCATCTCGATTGGCGTTTTTGTGAAAAACATCGAAATTTCCTCACAGTCCAGTCGCTTGAATAATAACTCTGACTCCTCCTCCGTCATTGCCAAGCGAATCTCGGTAGGTTGATCAGCCAGCTCAAAAAAGTGCGATGAGTGAAGTTTTCCAGTGTGTCCAAAACCTTCGATTCCGGTGCATAGCGTGGCACCGCGCAGCCCCATTTCCTTAGCTATGTCGACGATCCATTCGCCGAGCATCTTTCCTTGATAACGACGATTTTGTTGGGTGAAGAAAACGACCATATAGCCTTTCATTTCAATTTCCTCAGCGAGTACCAATCATTTGGTAGGAAAGTAGTCCGGCAGCGGTCATCGCTAACGAACCTACAACGTGCAATGAAATTGAGCCGAGCGCCCACAGCAATCTTCCTTCTTGGATGAGGGCAACTGTTTCGGCTGAAAAGGTGGAAAAGGTGGTAAGTCCCCCACAAAAGCCCGTGATTATCAGCAAGCGCCATTCTGGACTTAAGGAGGGAGATGCGGCCAAGAGCGCGATGGCTAGGCCAATGATGTATCCCCCGACCATGTTCGCCACTACAGTGCCTGGGGGAATAGTCGGGAACAGAGCGTTGAGCTTCATACCCAAGAGCCAGCGCAACCAGGCACCAAGTGATGCGCCGATGGCGATGACAAAGAGTGATTTCAGCATGACTGCAAATCTCCTCGAAGCTGGTAGGGCCGAGGAGGTGCTGATAACCGCAGATTGCGATAGAGAGTTAATACGGAATTTTGAGTCAATTTCCTGTCCTAGATTCGCGGACAGGGGGCACACCTACGCACCCTGTCCAGGGTTCACGTAGGCATCATCAGCACGGGGCGGTTGTGAGGAGGAATGCCATCTCCTTAGAAGCAACATATCACTCGCGCGATTGTCACGTAAATAGTGCTTCGCAATCGTTGACGCGAGCACGGTTTCCCCTCGACGCCTAGAGACTAGATGAATATTCAAGATACCCGCAGACATCGTCTGTACTCCCAGCCTGCTGGTATTCTGAACAAGTGGGTAGACGCCCGGAGCCTGGGAGCTAGACGACTGCCGTACTTTGATCCGCTGGATGGTGGGGTCGATGCGTCTGTTCTGATATTGCTGGAATCTCCGGCCAGGGATTGCTCGTGGCCACGCTTCGTTTCCCGCGACAACACAGGGCCCTCCCAGCGCAACCTGAAGCGCTTCCTTGAACAGGCGTGCCTCGCGCGTGAGCAGACCATTTTGTGGAATATCTATCCGTGGCTGCCGAAGCTGGACAGTCCTGCCGAAGCGATCACCCGCTCGAAAATCACAGAGGGCGTCACACTGCTGAAAGAGGTAATGGATCTGCTCCCGTGCCTGCGCGTCGTGGTCTTGGCTGGACGCGTGGCTCAAAGAGCGGCACCCGAAATCGAGCATCATCGCCCCGAGGTCAGGCTGTTCGCCATGCCGCACCCAAGCCCGCTTTCGGTGTGTCAGCATCCTGATGTCGCTAAAGACATTGTCGCCACGCTGGCCCGGGCGGCGAACGTGGCGAGTGTCTGATCGTTAGCGACTGGCGCGTTTGGCGTTCAGCGACGCGATACAAGGCGATACAAATAGATTGCCACGGTATGCACCGGCAGCGGTTTTGGTCGCAACCACCAGCCACATGATGGCCAACATCATCACCAGGATAATGCCCAGCACATCAAAAAAGGCCAAGTTCAGCGTCGCGCCGAGCTTCAGCGTGGTCACCGCATATACCCCCAGCGGGAATGTGAAGCCCCACCAGCCAAGATTGAAGGGTATGCCGCCCTTGGCATAACGCGCGGTGATCAACAGCGCCAACAGCATCCACCACAAGCCCAAGCCCCAGAACAGGACACCCGATACTACCCCGATACCCCCGGCCACCACGCCGGCGCCTGACATGCCGTGGGCAGCGAAGATTGCCGGTGCATCGTTACCAATGACCAACATGCCCAGAGCGCCCGTGCCAATTGGCCCCAGCGATAACCAAGACGACGCCGCCATGCTCTCATGGGGCAATTTATGAAGTGCCAGACGCAGTACCAGAATAACCAGTATGCTTAAGGCAACTGGAACCGAGTAGGCCCACAAGACGTAGCTGGTGATCAGCATCGTGAACTGAGCACTGGTATCAGCCAGATGCGGTGCGATGGTACCGCCGCTCGCCGCTGCCACTTCCGCCGCTACCACAGGAAGCAGCCATACAGCAGTCATCTGATCGATGCTGTGCTCCTGCCGGGTAAACATCATGAACGGGATCAGCACCCCACACGCCAGTGCCATGGCGACGTCCAGCCACCAGAGCGCATGGGCCAAGGGGATCACACCGTCTCCCCAGTTCGGCAGGCCGTACTGAACCAAGCCGTTGATGATCGTTGCCAGGCCCATCGGTATCGTGCCGAAAAACATCGAAACCGTGGAATGCCCAAAGATCTGTTTGGCCTCATCGAAGAAGAACACCCAGCGGGCGGCGTACATCAGGGTAAAGACGGTAAACAGCAGGATATTGAACAGCCAAAGCGCCTCCCCAATACCTGTAAGCAGCATACTGTGACCCGGCAACTGCCCCAGGGCCAAGGCCAGAATGCCGGTGCCCATCGTTGCGGCAAACCAGTTAGGCGTGAACTGTCGAATCGCTTCCTTGGGATTGGAAAGCGCCGAGAGCGGCTGGCCGCCCTGCATGACCTTGATAAGGCTGATCTCGCGCATAAAACCTCCGAATGATTGCGATGCGGCAACAGGTTCAGAATAGCGGCATGCATCTATCTGGAAAAACGGATATTTTGAATATGGCATACCTATTTTCAAGGTAAGAAAGTGAAGCTCACACTTCGGCAACTCCACATCTTCCGCGCTATCGCCCAGCTGGGTTCAACCACCCAAGCCAGCGCAACCCTCGCTCTTTCGCAGTCAGCCACCAGCGCAGCACTCCAAGAACTCGAAGGCGCATTGGATATTCGACTCTTCGACCGCGTCGGCAAACGCCTGGTGCTCAACGAAAACGGCCAGGCACTATTGCCCAAGGCTATCCGCCTGCTGGAGGCTGCACTGGAGATCGAGGGTGGTTTTCGGACTGACGTGGTCGCGCGGCTGCGGGTAGGTTGCAGCACGACGATTGGCAACTACATCATGCCGCTGCTGATGCAACACATGGCCGAGCGTGCCGGCGGGACACAGATCGATGTCATCCTGGGCAACAGCGCAGAGATCGCCCGGCAGGCGGCACAATTGTCAATTGACGTTGGCCTGGTCGAGGGGCCGAGCCATCAGCCCACTCTGGCCGTGCAGCCCTGGTGTGAAGACGAGTTGATCATTGTCGCAGCGGCAGATGACCCTCTGGCACACAAGGGGCGGCTTTCGCTTAGTGACCTGCAAGAAGCGCGCTGGCTGGTACGCGAAGAGGGATCGGGTACGGCTGAAGAGGTTCAGCGCTGGCTTTTTCCACACCTGGGTGCCTGGCGCAATGCCCGGCAGATTGGCAGTTCAGAAGCTATCAAGCGGATGGTCTCGGCTGGCGTCGGAATCAGTTGCCTTTCCTATTGGGTGGTTGGAGATCTCATCGCCGAGGGGAGCCTGATCTCGTTGAACCACATGATTCCTGAGCACAAACGGCAGTTGCACGCGATTTATCACAGAGACAAGTTTATCTCCCGCTCTCTTGAAACCTTTTTCAGTGTGATCAAGGATTTCGCGTCGGCCAATGCGAGATGACGGTCAGACCACGCGATGCCCTCATCAAAATGGAAGACGTGTTCACCAGCCGCTTACCGTTGTTCTTCACATTGCATGCGTTCGTGATGTCAGCACTAGCCGTGAATCTAATAGCGCTCCTGCGTGGCCACGAAATCTCTGCCGCCTTGACAGTAACGCTCGGCGCTCTGATGGGCCCCTCACAGGTCGCGGCCCGGCTCCTGGAGTATGCGTTTGGCCGCAACGCTCATCCTGTGTGGATCGCCCGGATAGGAATTCTGGCGTGCATGGTAGGACTACTTGCTGTAGGGCCAGGGATCGTGATGCTTTCCCTTATGGCAGTGATTATTTTCGGCGGTGGAAATGGGATCATGACCATCGCCAGAGGAACTGTCCCACTTACACTGCTCGGCAGCTCCGACTTGGGTATGCACCTTGGACTGATCGCTCGCCCAGTTTTGGCTGCACAAGCCGTAGCGCCCATGGCATGCGCATACATCCTGGTGCAGCTTGGCCCAAACTGGCTGATTTGGATCATGGCCGGGATATTGGGCGTCGGTGCTTTGGTCGCATTCACCAAACTACGAGCATTCACCCCAGCACTGGCTTGAATTCAAGCTGGGGGAAGACAAGAGGTTCCAAGGGAGGTGTTGCCTGGCACAGTCCGAGTCGCCAGTAACCAACATCGTGCCAGCTCCCAAGCTTGAAGCCTACCTCTGGATATGTCCCGATATGGGCGAATCCTAACGACTCGTGCAGGCCCACACTGCCCTCATTGGGCTGTGCAATTCCAGCGTAGGCTGCGCGAAACCGCTGTTTATCTAGTATCGGAAGAAGGGCTTCGTAAAGCTTCCGGCCAACACCCTGCCGGCGAGCCGACTCGGCTATATACACTGTCACGTCCACAGCCCACCGGTAGGCAGGACGGGCCCGGTGTTGGCTTGCGTAAGCATATCCCTTGATCTCCCCACCGTCCTCGGCCACTAGATAGGGATATGTCTGAAGCGTTGTCGCGATCCGCTGAGAGATTTCCTCAACACTTGGTGGTGTCTCTTCGAATGAGATCGCAGTGTTCAGAACAATGGGAGCATAGATGCGCTGGATGGCTTCTGCATCAGCCACTACTGCCGCACGAATTTTCAAAGCCATGCAGGTCGTCCTTGATTCAAAGGTTAAACATTACCTTTTTTGCTCGGCTTTGGGCATGGTCGAGGTATGAAGATTTTAGGCGTGGGCGGTTATTTAGACTTCACTAAAAATCATGGCTGTTCGAGTGCATTGGGTTTCAGATACCTACGCACAGTGGTTTTCGACAGCCCCAATGCTTCCGCGATTTCGGCGACCGGCAACCCCTCGCTATTCATACGATTAGCCTCCGCCGCTTTTTGCGCCGCGCCGGATCGAGGCGGTCGACCAGGTGGTAGCTTCCCAGCCCGCGCCAATGACTCCATCTCGATATCAACGCTGTCCTTTTTAATCCTATTTAATTGCTTCGTCAGACGCTTCTGCCCTTCTCCGAAGGGCTCGTTGGATTGCAGACAGGTCGCCATGAGGATCAATGAGGCTGGCTCGACCTCCAGGAGTGCTGCGAGACGAATGAGCACATCAATGGTGATGTTCACCTCCCCGCGCTCTATCTGGCCCCAATAGGAACGGTCGATGCTGATCAGGTTTTCTTGAGAAAGGCCCTTTCTTCTACGCAACGCTCGTACCACTGCAGCTAGCGCCTCTGCGGCCTCCATGACTTTTCCTCAGGTAAATCGAGGATAAGGCCATATTGCGACGCACCATAACACGGGCTATCATCTGTATTGCGGTGCCTGTCTCGTCTAAGAGACGGTTTTAGGTGCGTTAGATCTTCGCTAGCAGCGCAAAGCAGCGCTCGAGCTGGAGGCCTATCCGCCCTACGGCGAATGACACCGCGCAGGAATGAATTGTCAATTTCCCGGTTATTAATGAAAGGAACGCCCATGGCTAGCGTCGTAGAACCCGATTTTATGAAGGGGCCACGCACACCGCTGGAAGGCCTGCCAAGCAGCTCTGAAGCACGAGCGCTGGTGAGCCAACGCTTTCCCGGAAAGCCTTACTGCCTGGTTCGAGATTGGACAATATTTCATATCGAAGTCACCCCCGCAGAACTCTCCAAGGTTCATGCATCTGGTCAGCTCCCGATGATCGTGTTTGCTCATAACGTGGCCGAGGATAGCCAAGGTCGTTTCGAGCGTGGCTGCTGGGTTCGTTCAACCATGTGCACCAGTTTCAACGATGGCGTTCTGTTCGAAACCAGAAACACCATCTACGTCCTAATTGGCCCTGGTCACGAACAGCCCGCAACCCTGAAAGACGTCTTCTCTTTCTGCTAACCGCGCTCCGCGTCGGAGCCCTTTGCGTCCCAAGGACATACGATGTTCAGAACACACGACAACGACATGCTCGGCGTGCCGGGTATGTTTGGCGAAGGTCAGTGCCAATGGCATCAGATTTCTAGAGTGCTACGTACTCACTGGTATCACGTCACCATCCGGGCCAAGCAACGGGGGCGAATCAGCGAGGCGGTTCTGATGGTCGATAACGAGCCTCGCCTGCAACAAATCCTGATCGCCCAAGACGCCGATACGATCATTACTGACGTTCAGGTGGTCACGCCGGCGCACATGAACGGGACTGCGGGATGGCGGATGGAGGTATTGACGAAAGTGACACTTGGCGAGGACGAAAACGAGTGCGTCGTGTGCCTGCTGGAGGTCGAGACAGGCTCCAAGTACCACAGCTCACACCAGCCTGGCTTCAGTTGCGATGCACTGAGCAACCTTCGTCCTGTCTATCACGCAAATATGATTCGATCAGCCTGAGACTTACCAGGATTTTTGCACGCTACCAGCGCGGATGGTTGCGTGTGGGATTCCTGGTTAAGCCGTAAACACCGCCAACGGAGTGCAATAATGCTGAACATGATTGACCTGAATTTTCATGGTAAGCGCCACACAGAATTCGACCTCATGCGAATCATAAAAGCCCAGGCGCAAGGCTTCGAAAGGCCGGTCACCGCGTATTTGTGCGGGGTGTCCATCAAAGCCCGAACTGGCATAGGCGTAGTGTTTGGTCACAACCGTAAAGACCAGTTCGGTCGTTTCAGCGACGGCCATCTAATTCGAACATCTGACGTGATCACAGCGGAGCGCGAGGGGCGATTTTGGGTACTGACCACAGTCAACTCTAGGTACGTGATCGCTACGTTCCAGAGGGGCAATGGACGTGCAAGCCTGTGCCAATTTCTACAGTTGACGAGTGGTCAGCATCATCTGTCCCCGCATCTTCTGCAATAGAGACACCGGCCCATGCCTGATGGCTCGAGAGATTGTATGTGCAGGACGCTCATGACATCGAGCGTGCCGACCTGAACTGCATCCAGTATCTACGAAGGGTACGGCACGACTGGCTCCCTCACTTCCTGAGAAATGTGCCTGGTCGATGTGCCTGGCATCTCTAGGACGCCTCAGCCAGTCCGACCTACAGAGTTTTGAACGGTTTAAAAAGCTTTTCGGGCGCCAGATACAACCGCCCGCGTGTCCGTGAGAAGGCAACGTAGAGTTTGTTTTTTGTCTGTGGTGGGAGCGCGGCAAGCGAGGATGTCTGGTAGATTTTCCAGTGAGTAGTACCCAGCACTACGCACACATCGTTGTAGTGATCCAGACCCTTACTAGCGCCCCAGTTGTTAGACAGACACCCGTATTTGTAATGCTCTTGGTAGAACAGCTTCACCACGTTGCCATCCGCGTGCACGGCGTTAGCATCCACTTGATTGGACAGAGGAATGATTTCGGTTTCATACGTATGCTTTGACAGCATGTCAATCTGGAGATGTGTACGAATAAAATCACATACGGTGACGCCACACCTCCAGCTTCGGCTCAGCGTTTCCTTGTCGACAGTCACGCCCGCCTTTTGAAAGAGTTTTTCGTATTTCTCAATGTCAGCGTGTAGCGAGCTGTTCACGTTTCCATCACGACTGGTGTCAAACGTATGCTGGTAGAAGTCACCTACAAACAACATCTCAACCTTGGCTTTCGCTAATGCCATTAACAGGTTGAAATCATGGCCTGCTAGGTCTTGAACTTCGTCGACATAAAACTCATCGTAAAAGCGCTCCATTCGCGTCATCACGTCAGGAATGGCATCAACGGTCTCTAGGAGCTTTGCGAGGCGGTTGTGGTAAACGCTGCCGCTTGTAGTGGCGTAATACGCCATATTGTCCCGTTTGAGCTTTAGCGTACGGGCGTGCGGAGCTCGAAAGCTGATTCCCCGCGTCTGCATATGCACTTGCAGCAGAGGACGATAGCAGAAGCTATAAAGGAACGTGAAATAACTCAGCAGGTTGATGTTTTTTGGGACATGGCCAAACCGTTTGATGATGCTATCGCGCAAATGACGATAGTTGTTCTCCGTGTAGGTGATTATGAGTGCGCGCTTTTCTAGGCTCAGACGCTTCACGAGCAAGGTGGTTTTCCCTGACCCTGCCACAGCGAACATCACTCGTTTATCCATTGGATTGCCTCCGCGATGTAGGCCGGAACGGTCAGCTCACCGGGCTTTCCCTTCAGCAGCTCAAACGCGGCTTCTGCCTTGTTTGCCAGCATGTATTCCAAAGGTGAAAGAGTCTTTCGTCCTGGCCCGAAGGCGGTCTTGCAGGCTTCTACATTGTCGTTGTGCAACCCTATTTCGAAGGTTGAGCGGTCATTGTCTTTGTCGGCAAAAACTTTGGCATTGTCTGACGAGAAATCGACATAGTTTTCTACGCAGTTTTTCTGATAATCCTTGTCATTGTCCCGTATGGCTGCAACTCGAATTTCAAGCAGGTTAGCGAGCTCCATGTACCTTTTGAAGCTGGTGCCGCCAATAGAGATTATGTGAACGTCGTCGACATGCGGTAGACGCCCATTTGTACATTGCTTATAGAACTCTTCAACCAGAATGAATTCAGCATCACCTTCAACCAATATCACCTTCTTCGAGAGCGCGAACTCCAAGACATTGTTGTCCGGGGCTTTCATGAAAAACTCTGCGGTGTCGGGCGATAGGGCTTTAAGTGAGCCAGCAGCTGCATTCGGGCCGATCAAAAGGGCGTGCCGAAGATCAAGCCTTGAGCAGATATGGCTGCTGTGAGTTGCGATGAAAAGCTGTGTGCTCTTGTTCTCCGCTAGCTTGGCGACGAGTGCTTTCATCGAGGAATGGCTGAGGTGGTTTTCAGGCTCCTCTAACAGCATTACATCCAAGCCGCCTTGCTTGTGCTTGCTCAGCGCAAATTCGGTCTTGATGAAACACTGCCTCCCTTTGCCATGGTGCTCAAGCGGAATATTGTCTTCCGTGATGATTAGGTCGGTTTCCAGGTTCGACCGAACTCCACTCCGTACGTCAAACTGATACGCGGGTAGGTCAGCGTTGAGCGCTGCGAGATGTTGCCCTGTAAACGCCTGCTTGCCCTGGCGGTACAGGTTTTCAAGCTTGTACCGGTCTTCTACGGGTGCGTTAAAAGCGTACACGGCGCGGGTGTATTCACGAGACGCGTGATCGCCATCAATACGTGAACCGTCTAGCATCATGTGCTTAATCGGGCGGTTGAATGCTGCGTAGGGCCTGCAGGCGAACGTTTCAAACCGCACCGCGTAATATTCGAATGGGAAGTTCGGTTGATCATCAGCCAAGATGGCTTGCACCGCTTCACCATACTCGGCCATCACTGCAAGGATCATGCGCACGCCGTCAGTCTGGCGCTGGTGGGCGTTGTTGGTTCCATACAGGTTTTCGTCGTCACCTTCGTCTAGGAAAACGTCGACTATCAGCTCAGGTAGTTTCTCCAGGCTTTTCTCCCCTGCAAGGAAAGAGTTCACCGAATCCTTGTTGAGCAGTGCTTCTGCACCCAGAGCTTCAATGCGGTTGCGGCTCCCACCGAGCGCGAGGTCTAGGGCAAGCAAAATACTGCTCTTTCCTGCCTCGTTGTTGCCGATCAACACATTCTTTCCAGCTTCGAAATCGAGTGTGAGAGATTTGAATTTCTTGAAATTCTGAATTACCACTTTCCTTATGGTGTGCATGTCTATCCCTGAGCTGAAAAGTCAAAAAATGAGGGGGCGTCACCTGAATTATAGAGTCAGTTTGGTTACGGATTCATAGGTAACATTTGGCTATCTGTAAAGAAACCTATCGTTACGTGATGGCCTCGTCTACCGGTATTTATGTCTCCGAGGCGCCGCATGTTGCCTTCCGCATCTGCGTGCCATTGAGATGCTACTTCGAGAGTCAACCCTGCTTTAAGCGCAAGGCCGGTGGATACGACATCAGGCCTCGGAATGTTTGCATCCCCTGTTTCCGTGACGCCGCTGTCGAAATTGTAATCCCCGGCTAAGCGGGCTGACAGGCGCCTTCCCTCATCATCCTCATCGAGTCATCGCTCAAGCTCTCTGGCTTCATCGAGAGTCAACTCTTGGAGGACATGCACTATGAAAGCTATCAACGTTGTGATTCTTACGTTCAGTTTGGCCCTATCGTCCCTAGCCTCAGCTGAAGGTGGCGGCGACCGTACAGCTGAACGCATGGAACGAGCCCGCGAGACTGCGATGGCCTCTCGCAAGCCTGCCCCAGCAGCAACGCAGGAAGATATCGTCCAAGAAAAGATCGCGGACGAAAAGCGTCCACACCATTGCTGAGCCGACCAGCTTACTGAAATGTAATCACCCCGTTTGCTGGCTTATGGCATCTTCCGATACATCAAGCGCACTAGCTCGTCTAGCGTTAGCCCTTGGGGGCACGCCCAGTGCGCACATCCAACATCCGACTGACGGGACATGAATCGGTATGCAAGCCAAAACCTCTCGGCGCACCTTTGTGAAAGGACTCACCGCAGGCGGGATTCTCGGTGGTTTAGGCCTCTGGCATACCCCAATCTGGGCCGCTCCTAAACCGGGCGAGACCAATGTCTTATCAGGTACAAACTTTGACCTATTCATCGGAGAAACACCGGTAAATATCACTGGGAACTCCCGGACGGCCATGACCATAAACGGTGGTATTCCTGGGCCTCAGCTGCGCTGGCGTGAGGGGGATACTGTGACCTTGCGGGTCAAGAACCGCCTCAAGGATATGACTTCTATCCACTGGCACGGAATTATCCTTCCGGCGAACATGGACGGTGTGCCAGGCCTTAGCTTCCATGGAATTGAGCCTGATGGCACGTACGTCTATCAGTTCCAGGTCAAGCAGAACGGAACGTACTGGTATCACAGTCACTCCGGCTTCCAGGAGCAGGTCGGCGTATACGGCCCTCTGGTCATTGATGCCAAAGAGCCGGAGCCTTTTGAGTATGACCGCGACCTCGTGGTGATGCTTAGCGACTGGACGGATGAAAATCCTGCTTCGCTGATGAAAACACTGAAGAAACAGGCGGATTACTACAACACCCATAAAAGAACAGTGGGTGACTTCATCAATGACGTGGCTGACAAAGGTTGGTCAGCGACCGTCGCTGATCGCAAGATGTGGGCTGAGATGAAGATGAACCCTACGGACATTGCGGACGTCAGTGGTGCGACGTACACCTACTTGATGAACGGACAGGCTCCGGACTCCAATTGGACTGGCACCTTCAAACCGGGCGAAAAGCTCAGGTTGAGGTTCATCAATGGTTCAGCCATGTCCTACTTTGATGTACGAATCCCAGGTTTGAAGATGACTGTTGTGGCCGCTGATGGCCAATACGTCAAACCGGTAAGCGTGGATGAGTTCAGGATCGCCACTGCCGAGACTTTCGACGTGATCGTCGAACCCACGCAAGAGGCCTACACACTGTTTGCGCAGTCGATGGATCGGTCGGGTTACGCCCGAGGCACCCTGGCTGTCCGGTCTGGCATGACTGCTCCTGTACCTGCGCTAGACCCTCGACCTTTAGTCACCATGGCCGACATGGGTATGGCCGGTATGGATCACGGTGGTATGGCCGGCATGGGCGATATGGCTGGAATGGATCACAGCAAAATGGCCGGTATGGGAGACGACTCGATGCAGGGTATGTCAGGTATGGACGGCGGAGCTATGAAAGATAGCTCTGGTGCTATGCAAGGCATGTCCGGTATGGACAGCATGCAGGGAATGGATCACAGCAAAATGGCAACGGGGGGCATGAGTGGCATGGGAGAAATGCAGTCGCACCCAGCCACAGAGTCCAACAATCCCCTCGTCGACATGCAAGCAATGTCGACCTCTCCAAAGCTCGATGATCCTGGCATGGGCCTTCGCGACAATGGTCGAAAGGTGCTGACGTATTCTGATCTGAAAAGCACGTTTGAAGATCCAGATGGCCGTGAGCCAAGTCGCACCATTGAACTGCACTTGACCGGTCATATGGAGAAATTTTCCTGGTCTTTCAACGGCGTGAAGTTTTCAGACGCCGAGCCGGTAAAACTGAAGTACGGCGAGCGAGTTCGGTTCGTTCTCGTGAACGACACCATGATGACTCACCCCATCCACCTGCATGGGATGTGGAGCGACCTTGAAGACGAAAACGGGCAATTCCTTGTCCGCAAACACACCATCGATATGCCGCCAGGATCAAAGCGTAGCTACCGAGTGACTGCTGATGCGTTGGGACGCTGGGCCTATCACTGCCATCTCCTATACCACATGGAAATGGGCATGTTCCGTGAAGTGCGCGTGGAGGAATAAGGAGATGGCTATGAGTAATTTCTTAAGCGGGACTCGCATGCACTCAGCTGTGCTCACGGTCGCTCTCACTGCTGTTGTTGCCTTGCCGGCAGCTGCTGAGTCTACTGGGCAGATGCAGGGTATGGATCAGAGCCAGATGCGGGGTATGGATCACAGCCAAATGCAGGGCATGGATCACAGCCAAATGCAGAGTATGGATCACAGCAAAATGGAGGGTATGCAGCCCGCCAAGCAGCCACAAACTCAAAGTCGGACTCCGATACCACCACTGACAGATGCTGACAGAGCCGCAGTTTATAACGCCCCTGGTGGTCACGAAGTCCATGACAGTGCTCTCAACTCATTTTTTATATTTGAGAAGCTGGAATGGCAGGATGCTGACGATGGAAGCGCGCTGAACTGGGAAGCCCAGGGTTGGATAGGGGGAGATGTTGATCGGCTTTGGTTGCGCACCGAAGGGGAGCGCACCAATGGGAAGACTGAAGAAGCTGAGGTTCACGCTCTATGGGGACACGCCATCAGCCCTTGGTGGGATCTGGTCGGCGGGGTTCGTCAAGACTTCAAACCAGGCGACCCTCAGACGTGGGCTGCTTTCGGTATCCAAGGCTTGGCTCTCTACAATTTCGAGGCCAAAGCGACTGCTTATCTCGGGGAAGGTGGCCAGACCGCTGCTCGGCTGGAAGGGGACTACGACATTCTCCTTACCAACAAGCTGATATTGCAACCGACGGCAGAATTCAATTTTTACGGAAAAAACGATCCCCAGCGTGGAGTGGGTTCGGGGCTGTCTGAAAGTGAAGTTGGTTTGCGGCTCAGATACGAAATCCGTCCGCAGTTTGCACCCTACGTCGGTGTGACTTGGAATCGGTCTTATGGAAAAACCGCAGACTATGCCCGCGAGGAAGGTGAAGACAATAGCGAAGCACGCCTAGTGGTCGGCGTCCGAGTTTGGTTCTAATCGAAGTTAGCGTCACCCAATAATTATCTCACCTCATTACAACAGCTTCGTGCTGTGAGGAGCCTTGCATGTCCGTTTTCAAATCCTGTGTTGTGGCAGTTGCTCTTTCATCCAGCTTACTGCTCAGTGCAGTTGCCCAAGCCCACCCGAAGCTGCTGTCTTCAACTCCTGCTGAAGGTGAGAGCGGCCAAGCTCCGGCAAAGATTGAGCTGCACTTTTCTGAAAACTTGGTCACTCAGTTTTCCGGAGCCAAGTTGATCATGACCGACATGCCTGGCATGCCTAATTCACCTATGGGTGTGAAGGCGAGCGTGGCCGGCGGCGGTGATCCCAAAACGATGGTCGTAACTCCTGCCACCCCTCTCACAACTGGCACCTATAAAGTGGAGTGGCGAGCCGTTTCGTCCGACACCCACCCGATCACCGGCGCCGTAACTTTCAAAGTGAAATAAGCATGAGCGACTCTTTGAATGTAGTGCTGCGCCTCGCGCTCTACCTGGATCTAATGCTCCTGTTCGGACTCGCGGTCTTTGGGCTATACAGTCTTCGGGGGAAGGAACGAGCATCGGGAACAGTTCTGCATTTTGGGTCGCTACTCCCTGGCATTGCCGCAGTAGGTATGCTTTTGTCTCTAGCCGCCTTTGTCGTTATGACAAAAAATATGAGCGGTGCCTCCGACTGGGCAGAGCTTCGGCCCCACCTGGAAATGATGCTGTACGAGACAGAAGTCGGCTACAGCTGGCTTACACGCATGATCTCGCTCGCGGTGGTGATTTTCTTCGGAAGCCAGAGTAAGCGATGGCCAACAGGCAGTCTCTGGATCGCTACTTTGGCGGGTAGCATCGCATTGGCCACGCTCCCGTGGACAGGTCACGGGGCGATGGACGAAGGGGTGCGACGGTTTTGGCACTTTGCGGCTGATATTCTGCATCTACTAGCCGCTGGCGGATGGATAGGAGCTCTCGCGGCGTTCGGCCTGATGTTGAGCATCAGGAGGTCTAATTCGGAGCAACTCGTACGAGTGTTGTCACGAGCGCTCAAGGGCTTCGAGACAGCAGGCGCGTTCATTGTTGGTACGATCATAGTCACGGGTATCGCTAACTATCTTTTCATCGTCGGGCCGACATTGTTAGACGTCGTGACCAGTACCTATGGCATCCTTCTGCTCGTTAAAATCCTGCTTTTTGGATGCATGATTGGGCTGGCAACCCTCAATCGTTTTTACCTGAGCCCTTCACTCGAACGCTCTGTGGAGGCCGGTGAATATTCCCTGGCAGCAACTGCTTTGAGAAAAAGCGTAGTTATTGAGTCAACCTGTGCGGTTGTCATCGTCTGCTTGGTGGCATGGCTAGGGACATTGAGTCCTTCAATCGATATGGCTCAAGGGTGAGCTAGCAGCTAGATCTGAGCGAGCCCGAAGCCGCTCAGATCCGAGCCTAACTATCGGCTGACGGGGTAGTCAGCAACCACTTCTTGCGCTCCTGCCTTGGTAACCCCCAGGACTTGATAAGGTTGACGGTTCTGGCCGTAGTCCATGCCGGGAGAACCTGCGGGCATACCTGGCACTGCGATTCCTGCGAGGTCGGAGCGACCACTCAGCTTCTTGATTTCATCAGCTGGCACATGTCCCTCTACAAACTTGCCGTCGATAACACCCGTATGGCACGACGCTAGTCCCTGCGGCACTCCCAGGCTCTGCTTGATAGCACTCATATTACCTTCGACGTGGTCTACCACCTTAAATCCGTTTGATTCAAGGTGCTTGACCCATTCCTTGCAGCAGCCGCAATTCGCGTCACGATGCACGTCAATTGTGAGCGGCTCAGCGGCCTGTGCGATACCACACATCACCAACCCCATAGCGACCAAAAGCTTTCGTTTGGACATCTCAATGCACCTCATCACGTTTTAGTACGGTCACTCTGTATGCCTTTGGCATCCGCACCCTCTGGCAGGTAGGTTAAGCGCAAAAAATCAGATCGCGATTACATTTTTGTAAGCCGCCCGCTAGCCGCTGTCACCGTAAGCCGGCCTATCGTAACTGGGAGGTATGTGTTGGCTGTTGAGCCAATTACATTTACGTAAGCTTGCGCACAGTTGCCAGATTGGTAGCACACTAGAACACCGTAGAACCGGAGCCCGTTGATGAAACTCTTGGTCGCAGAAGATGAACCTAAAATCGGCATGTACTTACAGCAGGGCCTCGTGGAGGCAGGCTTCAGTGTCGACCGAGTCATGACGGGGACAGAGGCGCTACATCAAGCGCTGAGCGAGACCTACGATCTCCTGATTCTGGACGTGATGATGCCGGGCGTCGATGGCTGGGAAGTCATTCGGGGTGTACGTGCATCCGGTAGCCCAGTCCCCGTGCTCTTCCTAACGGCCAGGGATGGAGTCGATGATCGGGTCAAAGGGTTAGAGTTGGGCGCGGACGACTATCTCGTTAAACCCTTCGCATTTTCCGAACTACTAGCCCGCGTCAGAAGCTTGCTTCGCCGTGGCTCCGCCGTACCCAACCAGACATCTATCAGGATCGGAGATCTGGAAGTCGACCTGCTAAAGCGCCGGGCCTCACGCTCAGGTCGTCGCATTGACCTTACCGCGAAGGAATTCTCGCTTTTGGAACTCCTTATGCGCCGTAGAGGGGAGGTCTTGCCGAAATCACTGATCGCATCGCAGGTCTGGGATATGAACTTCGACAGTGATACCAATGTAATCGAAGTCGCGATTCGCCGCCTCAGGGCCAAAATCGACGATGATTTCGACACCAAGCTGATTCAGACCACGAGGGGAATGGGCTACATGCTAGACGCTCCAGACTCCGAATGAAGCGAGCATCTCTTACACGTCGTTTGAGCATGATGTTCGTCTGTGCTGTGGTTGCCGTGCTGGTTGTAGCTGGCTTTACCTTCGATGCGTTCAGTCGTCATCACTTCAAAGGCCTCGACCGTCAACTCATGCTCGAAAAGCTCGAATCCATTCGGCAAATCATGGATGGCGAAGCTGGCTCCGTAGACTCTTCAGAGGTGGTGCTACAGCTGCAAGCATTATTAGGCGCCCATCAGGAGCTTTCAGCATCGATTGTCACTGAAAGCGGGAGGACAATCTTCGCTACTTCCAACGGAGCTGCACAACCTCCCTTCAGCGCTCAAGAGGCTGGGCAGGATATGCTCGAGTGGACGGCTGGCGGCCATATGTACCGAGGCATGAAAGCCCAGGTTCGATTGGTGAGTGAGGCTGAGCCACTGACCGCATGGTTGAGCTTGGACATCACCAGTCATATGCATTTCGTCGAAACCTTGCGCTGGTGGTTGGTAATCGGGCTGGCTATCAGCGCTTTGGTCAGCGCGGCTTTAGGATGGCTGGTGGCGCGTAGTGGGCTTAAGCCGGTCGCGCAAGTCACACAGGTCGCAGCTTCGATGTCAGTCGGATCGCTAAAAGAGCGCATCCCGCTGGAATCAGTGCCCCGCGAACTTGAGCTTCTCGTATCTTCGTTCAATGCCATGCTAGGTCGCCTTGAGGATTCATTTGTCAGGCTATCCAATTTTTCAGCTGATATCGCGCATGAATTACGGACTCCTATCAGCAATCTGCGCACACACACTGAGGTCATTCTCACGAAGAAACGTGCGCCAGAGGATTACGAGGAGAACCTATATTCCAATCTGGAGGATCTCAACCGGCTTTCCGGGATTATTGATGGCATGCTGTTCTTGGCAAAGTCGGACAACGGCTTGGTTCTACCCGCCAAAGAGAAAATTGAGTTGCGTTCCGTCGTTGAGAAACTCTTCGAGTATTACCAGTTGCTGGCTGATGATACTCGAGTAAAGCTGCAGGTCTCCGGACACGGCACGGTCTACGGTGACGGGACTATGTTGGATAGGATGATCTCTAATTTACTGTCAAATGCGCTCAGGTATACGCCACCTGACTGCACGATCTCTGTAAAAATCGAGTCGCTGGGGAGCATGATCAGCCTGTCAGTGACGAACCCTGGAGAGGAGATAGCTGCAGAGCATCTGCCGCGCCTGTTTGACCGCTTTTTCAGAGTCGATCCTGCACGGAGAGAGGGCGCTACGAGCAATGCTGGATTAGGTTTGGCAATCGTCAAATCGTTGGTTGAGGCCCATGACGGCACCGTCGGATGCGTCTCCAGCGACGGTCATACGGCTTTTGTGATCCGTTTACCCGCGTGGCGTGCTGGCTCTGAGTGAGCTTTCGGCTAAGGCGCCGTGCGGGTGAATGAGTTCATCACCATCATTGATTTATTCTTGATCTTCTAATCGTAATGTTGGCTTAACCCGTTTCGGGTGCAATAGATCTCGAGATGCTTTGAAGTCAGGTCGATGCTGGTATGTTCAATTGTACGAGCCACTTTCAGCAACTACACTCCAACGCATGAAACGCTACCTGCGGTTTTGCATTATCTTCATGATTAGCTTGGCGCTTCCCCTCAGTGGGATGGCGGGCGTTCAGGCACCCACAGAGCCTTGCCCTATGAAAGCGATGGGCATGGCGATGATGGACGACATGGGAATGGACTGCTGTAACGATATGAAAAGCCCTACCGAGCACGGTAACCCTTGCAAGCCAGGCCAGGAATGCAAGACAGGTGGCATGTTGCAAGTGTCGTTCTTCAAGCCCCCCGTAAATCTGTTTAGTCCTGTAGTGCTTTCCTTTTCCAGCGATACCCTGCCTGTACAGACCCCGTCAGGGGTGTGGCGACCGCCACGCATTTGATTCCTGTCCCGCATTGAGCCTCATTCCGCATAAGCGGGATGGACTGGCTGTGCGCATGTCTTTTGACGCGTGCAGTGGATGATCACAGGAATCGTAAACATGAACTCCAAGTGCAATCGCATAGGCTGGTCTCTCGTGACTGGCTTGGCGGCGGGCGTGCTGGCATTGCCGGGTTTCGCTGCCGGCTTGACGCTCGATGAGGCGTTGCGGCTGGCCGAGAGCAATGCGCCGTCACTAGCCGCACAAGACGCGAAAATTCAGGCTGCCAGCAGTGCAGCCATCCCCATTGGTGAATTACCTGATCCCAAGTTATTGGTGGGTGTGCAGAACTACCCCATTGGCGGCCCGGATCGCTGGAGCATCGACCAGGACTTCATGACCATGCAAATGGTCGGGGTCAGGCAGGAGATGCCCAATAGCGACAAGCGCAAAGCGCGCATCGAGGTCGCCGATGCTGCTGTTGATCGCGCTGTTGCGGAGCGTAGAGTCGAACGTCTGAAGGTACGCCAGTCCACGGCATTGGCCTGGATCAGTAGCTATGCAGTTGAGCGTAAAGATGCGCTGTTCCAGGACTTCTACAAAGAAAACCGATTATTGACCGATGCCGTCCGAGCCCAAATCGCCGGGGGCCGCGCTCAGCCCGCCGATGCGGTGACACCCAAGCAGGAAGCAGCTCAACTGGCAGAGCAACAGGACGATCTGATTCTCCAGAGAGCACAGGCCCGAGCGGCCCTCAAACGCTGGATTGGCTCCGCCGCCAACGACAAGCCTGTGGGCAGCTTGCCTGAATGGGCAGTCGACACCTCAAGTTACTCCCATAAACTGCAACACCATCCCGAGTTGGCAGCGTATGCGCCGATGACCCGCGAAGCGCAAGCCAAGGTTCGTGAAGCCGTGTCGGAGAAACAGTCAGACTGGAGCTGGGAACTGGATTACCAGCGCCGTGGCCGTGAGTTCGGCGATATGGTCAGCGTGCAATTTTCTTGGGATCTGCCGCTGTTTCCTGACTCTCGCCAGAACCCAAAAATCGCAGCCAAACAGGCGGAACTCAGTCAGCTTGAGGCCGAGCGCGAAGCCCTGTCACGCGAGCATACCCAGCAACTGGAAAACGAACTGGCTGACTATGAGCGCCTGAATCGTGCGGTACGCCGTAACCAGGAAAGCCTGTTGCCGCTGGCTAAGGAAAAGGTCGAACTCAGCATGGCCAGTTATCGCTCGGGCAAAGGCGATTTAAACGCCGTTGTTGCCGCCCGACGTGAACTCATCGAGGCCCGCCTCAAACAGATCGACGTGGAGGAGCAGCGAGCGCTGACCAGTGCGCGTTTGTATTTTGCTTATGGGGAGTTCAGCCAATGATCCTTAAAAAAGGGAACGGGGCATTGCTGGTAGGCATCTCGCTGGCATTGGGTGTTGCCGGTGGTTTTTGGTTGGCGCATCAGCGCATGAGTGGACTACCAAATACCACACAGGAGCAGAGCCTAAATTCACCGGGCGAACGCAAAGCACTGTATTGGTACGACCCCATGTACCCGCAGCAAAAGTTCGACAAGCCAGGTAAATCACCCTTCATGGATATGCAATTGGTTCCTCAGTACGCCGGTGGCCCAGGGGATCGGGCGACCGTTAGTATCGATCCGAGTCTGACCCAGAATCTCGGCCTGCGTTTTGCAACAGTCACCCGTGGAATCTTTGACTCCAGCCTTGATGTGACGGGTGTCTTGGGATTCAACGAACGTGATGTCGCTGTAATTCAGGCGCGCACCACGGGCTTTGTGGAGCGGGTTTATGCCCACGCTCCCGGTGATGTGCTCAAAGCCAACGCGGCGTTGGCGGATATCCTGGTGCCTGAATGGGTGGCTGCCCAGACAGAATTTCTAGCATTGAAGCGCAGCGGGGATGCTGACCTGTTGGCTGCGGCCCGCGAGCGACTGCGGCTCACAGGGATGCCGGCAGCACTGATTACTCAGTTAGAGCGTGGCGGTAAGGTTCAGCCCTACCTGACGCTTACCAGCCCCATTGCCGGTGTATTGCAAGAGCTGAACGTACGAACGGGTATGACCGTGGCGACTGGCGACACGCTGGCACGCGTCAATGGCTTGAGCAGTGTCTGGCTTGCCGTGGCCGTTCCAGAATCGGATGCCGGATCGATCACCGAGGGGCAAGTAGTCGAAGTGCATCTACCAGCCTTCCCAGGTGCAACACTCAGTGGCAAAGTCAGCGCGGTGTTGCCCGAGACCAACCAGGACAGCCGGACTCTTCGCGTGCGAGTGGAGCTCCCCAATCCCGACGGACGCCTCAGACCGGGTTTGACGGCGCAGGTACGCCTGACTCACTCGACCGGGCAAAGCGTGTTGTGGGTGCCGAGCGAGGCCGTCATCCGCACTGGCCGACGTGCCTTGGTGATGCTCGCCGAAGGCGCGGGCCGCTACCGTCCAGTGGAGGTGCATCTCGGGCAGGAAAGTGATGGCAAGACGGCGATAGTGAAAGGTCTGGAAGAAGGCCAGAAGGTTGTTACGTCTGGCCAGTTCCTGCTCGACTCGGAGGCCAGTCTCAAGGGAATCGTTGCAAGCTCGGAGGAAGAGTCACTGCCCAGCGCAGCAACCTCCAGTTTTCATGAGGCGGATGGGCAGATCGTTGAGATCAACGACAAAGAAGTCACACTCGCCCATGGCCCCTTCAAGACGCTGGGCATGCCTGGCATGACGATGACTTTCCCACTCGCGAACCCGGCCCTGATGCAGGGCCTCAAAACGGGTGACAAGGTTCGGGTCGCGGTGAGCCAGACTGACGATGGCTTGCGTGTTGAGCGCCTGGATAAATCGGGAGGCCAGCCATGATTGCTGCCCTCATTCGTTGGTCGGTGGCCAACCGATTCCTGGTACTACTGGCGACACTGTTCGTCACGGCTTGGGGTATTTGGTCGGTGCAGAGCACGCCCATCGATGCGCTGCCGGATCTCTCCGATGTGCAGGTAATCATCCGGACACCTTACGCAGGCCAGGCACCGCAGATTGTCGAAAATCAGGTGACCTATCCGTTGGCGACCACCATGCTCTCGGTGCCAGGCGCAAAGACCGTCCGTGGTTATTCCTTCTTCGGTGACAGCTTCGTCTACGTGCTGTTCGAGGACGGGACTGACCTGTACTGGGCCCGGTCACGAGTGTTGGAGTATCTGAGCCAGATACAAGGTCGGTTGCCAGCCAGCGCCAAACCCGCGTTGGGGCCGGACGCGACGGGCGTGGGTTGGATCTATCAGTACGCACTGGTGGATCGCAGCGGCGGACACGATCTGGCACAGCTTCGCGCGCTTCAGGATTGGTTTCTAAAGTTTGAACTCAAAACCCTGCCGAACGTTGCGGAGGTGGCCACTGTGGGAGGTATGGTCAAGCAGTACCAGGTGCAGCTTGACCCGCTCAAACTGGCCAGCCTCGGTATCACTCAAGCTGAGGTAACCGAGGCCATCGGCAAGGCCAATCAGGAAACCGGTGGTGCCGTGCTGGAGATGGCTGAGACCGAGTTCATTGTGCGGGCCTCAGGCTACCTAAAAACACTCAATGACTTTCGTGCTATCCCTTTGAAGCTCGGTGCAGGAGGTGTACCGGTGAGTCTTGGCGATGTCGCCACGATCCAGTTGGGGCCGGAAATGCGGCGTGGCATTACCGAACTCGATGGCGAAGGCGAGACCGTCGGCGGCGTGGTGATTTTGCGCAGCGGCAAGAATGCTCGCGAGACCATTGCGGCGGTCAAGACGAAGCTCGACGAACTGAAAAGCAGTTTGCCGGCTGGAGTAGAAATCGTCACAACGTATGACCGCAGCAAACTGATCGACCGTGCTGTGGAAAACCTCAGTAAGAAGCTCATCGAAGAGTTCATCGTTGTCGCATTGGTCTGTGGGATATTCCTGTGGCACTTGCGCTCATCGCTGGTGGCGATCATCTCCCTGCCGGTGGGTGTGCTGATTGCCTTCATCGTAATGCGTTACCAAGGGATCAACGCCAACATCATGTCCTTGGGTGGGATTGCCATCGCCATCGGCGCCATGGTCGATGCCGCCGTGGTGATGATCGAGAACGCCCATAAAAAGATCGAGGCCTGGCATGCGGCCAATCCTGGGGAGGAACTGAAGGGCGAGCGGCATTGGCACGTGATGACCGAAGCAGCGGCAGAGGTAGGCCCTGCGCTATTCTTCTGTCTGCTGATCATCACCCTGTCTTTCATTCCGGTGTTCACCCTGGAAGCGCAAGAGGGACGGTTGTTCGGCCCGTTGGCTTTCACCAAAACCTACGCCATGGCCGCAGCGGCGGGATTGTCAGTGACCCTGGTGCCAGTGCTGATGGGCTATTGGATTCGGGGGCGAATCCCCACTGAACAACAGAACCCGTTGAACCGGTGGTTGATTCGGATATATCAGCCTGCCCTAGACGCAGTCTTGCGTCGACCAAGGATCACGCTGCTTATTGCGTTGTTGGTATTTGTCAGCGCGCTATGGCCGATGTCGCGCTTGGGCGGCGAGTTTCTCCCCCCGTTGGACGAGGGCGATCTGCTCTATATGCCTTCAGCTCTGCCGGGATTGTCGGCGCAGAAAGCGGCGCAGTTGCTGCAACAAACCGACCGCCTAATTAAGACTGTTCCAGAGGTCGAACACGTCTTTGGTAAAGCAGGACGTGCTGAAACTGCCACCGACCCGGCACCGCTGGAAATGTTTGAAACCACCATTCAGTTCAAACCGCATGAGCAATGGCGTGCAGGCATGACGCAGGAAAAATTGGTGGAGGAACTGGATCGAGTGGTACGAGTACCTGGCCTTACAAATATATGGATACCACCGATTCGCAACCGTATCGACATGCTGGCCACTGGGATCAAAAGTCCCATCGGAGTGAAAGTTGCTGGCACCAACCTGACGGACATCGATGCCGCTACTCAGGCCGTCGAGCGCGTTGCCAAAGGCGTGCCCGGTGTCAGTTCGGCCTTAGCTGAGCGACTAACCGGTGGCCGTTATATCGATGTGAATATCGACCGTAAAGCCGCAGCCCGGTACGGACTGAATATCGCCGATGTGCAGTCCATTGTGGCCGGTGCTATCGGCGGTGAAAACGTCGGGGAGACTATTGAAGGGCTCGCACGCTTCCCGATCAACGTGCGTTATCCAAGGGAGTGGCGTGATTCGGTCGGTGCCCTGGAGCAATTACCGATCTATACCCCGTTGGGTAGCCAGATTACGCTCGGCACGGTCGCGAAGGTCAAGGTCACGGATGGCCCACCAATGCTTAAGAGCGAGAACGCAAGGCCCTCAGGCTGGGTGTACATCGATGTGCGTGGACGGGACATTGCCTCGGTTGTTGCTGATTTGCGTCGAGCGGTAGATGAACAGGTCAAGTTGCAGCCTGGCATGAGCCTGAACTACTCGGGACAGTTTGAGTTTCTGGAACGCGCTAACGCACGCCTCAAACTGGTGGTGCCTGCCACGCTGTTGATCATCTTCGTGCTGCTCTACCTGACTTTTGCCCGATTCGATGAGGCAATGCTGATCATGGCCACTCTGCCATTCGCACTGACTGGCGGGGCATGGTTCCTCTATCTGTTGGGGTTCAACCTGTCGGTTGCAACCGGGGTCGGCTTTATCGCACTGGCCGGTGTTTCTGCCGAATTTGGCGTGATCATGCTGCTCTACCTGAAGAACGCCTGGGCCGAACGTGAAGACCTCGGCGACAACACTGAACGTGGGCTGGTTGCGGCCATTCGCGAAGGCGCTGTGCAGCGCGTTCGACCCAAGGCCATGACCGTTGCCGTGATCATTGCCGGCCTTTTACCCATCTTGTTGGGCAGCGGTACTGGTAGCGAAGTGATGAGCCGCATTGCCGCGCCTATGGTCGGCGGTATGGTCACGGCACCTTTGCTTTCCCTGTTTGTCATTCCGGCAGCCTATCGTCTGATGCGTCGTCGGCACCTCTCAGTTGCACCCATCAAGCCTCAAGGAAAAGTCGTATGAAACTGACCATGATTGCGGTTGCAAGCACCGTATTTGCGCTTTCACTTTCTGTCCATGCGGAAGACATGCCAGGGATGAAAATGGACGGCACGGCGGGCATGGAAATGAAGCAGAATGCACGACAGGCTCAAGTTGCCAATGCCGAGGGAACGATCAAGGCTATAGATACTACGAAGCATACGGTGACCCTCTCCCATGGAGCTGTTCCAGCCGTGCAATGGCCGCCGATGACAACGGCCTTTTCCGTAACGGAGGATCAGATGAAAGGGCTGGCGGTTGGTGACCGGGTATCGTTCTTCTTTAAGCTGGTGGATGGCAAAGCCGCAATTGTTTCCATTAATAAATAGGGCCGTATTGATGAGAATGATCGGCACTCCGTGCCGGTCATGCCTTGAACCTTATGATCGTGGCGGGTTGTTCCGTTTTGACCAAAGCGAGTCGCATCCTCTGCACATTATTCGCAGGACTTCAGCTTACCGCATGGCACCGGGAACCATCGAAGCAAGCAGAGCGCGCAGGCGGCAGCCGAAGGCGTGAGGATGGAAGCCCAACGGGCCAAGACAGCGGGCACCGTTGGCTTGGTTTACGACAACAGCCCCAGCTGGGCACGCCCCGAAACGAACTCTTATAATGTTTTCAAAAGCCGCTCAAGTGTTTGATGCTCCCAGGCGCTGAGCAGTGCAACTGGATCAGTGCCAAATCGATCCCCGGAATCAAATGACCAGCGCTGCCCATCTGGACTTACGCCTTGCTCACAATAGTCGAGCTGATCGCAGTCGTTGTAGAGCGATATCCGCCAACCCTTGATGCTGACGTGGAAGTGGCCGGCATAAACCTCGTCCCACGATTCATGCCCTACCTTACTCATGACACATCGACCGAAAATCGCCTCCCTCAGTACCTGGGATACCTCTCTTGCGGAGAGCTCAGCCGCCGTGTTTCCGATAACGATATCTGCCTGGGATGAACAAGCTGCCGCTCTGGCCTCTTTCAGCCTTTGCTCAGCGTACATAGCCGGGTCATCAGCTGGCAGCGGATAGTCTGCGGCTGATAGGGCGTCGGCGCGTGCTTCAATCAGCAGATGCTCAGGATTGCGCGCGGGTTGGTAGGTTCTGCCTGGTATGTATCCAGGCTCGGTCATTAGAGGCGCATCAGGAACTGACGGGCTCACTATCCAATCGGCTTCGCATGGATGCTTGGTTAGCTTGTAGCCGCAGCAGTTAGGCACGTGATTCGCGATCTCATACTCACGCCAGTTCGCCATAATCTGGCGATCTATTACCTGCGGCTTACGCTCGATCAGCCATGCGATGGCATTGATAACCTGCCCATGAGAAAACACCGCTATATCCTGAGCAGGATGCTCTGCAAGTCTATCTAGGAATGACTGAGCTCGATGAATGAAGTCCCGGAACGACTCGGCGCCTGCACCATCCACGTACGTAGGATCTGACCTCGACCAATATGCATCGACCCAAGCGCGGCGTTGGTCGACAGTGGTGTTTGCGCATCTGGCAGGCTCAAGGTAAGTGAATTCCTGGATGGGCCAAGTCTCAACAGGAACACCGGGAAAGGCCGCCACGGTGGCCATAGCAGTTCCCTGCGCTCGGGCAAACGGCGAGGCAATGATTAGATCCGGCGCACGCGTAAACGACATGGCAGCCAAACGCGCTTGCTTCAAGCCCTTCGGCGTGAGGGGAATCGTGGCGTGATCCGCGCTGGCTGCACCGGCGTTAGCGGCACTTTCCCCGTGGCGAACTAATCGGACATGTTTTATCAATCAGACACTCACTCATCCAACCGTCTCTCTCATTTCGCTAAGATACACACAGCCATACACCCTAGTCATGGCCCAGGTTGAGACGTCGCATGTGGTAACGGAATGAAGCTTTTTTTGGACTCTGAGTTCAGTCAGCTAAACGCGAGCACGAAGCTGATCTCGCTGGCATTGGTTTCGGAACGTGGCCACGAGTTTTACGTGGAGCTAACGGATACCTACCAGGTCGCGGATTGCAGTGACTTCGTAATCAAAAACGTCCTGCCGCAATTGGCTTTGGCCCGCTATGGGATGAGCCTCGTGGAGGCTCAAGCTGCACTGGGGATTTTCCTAACAGGCATCGAGGGCCCGCTGGAGGTGTGCTCGGATGCCCCAGATTGGGATTGGGAATTCTTCTGTCAGCTGGCCTATGTTGATAACCGATGGCCAAGCCATGTGGCGAACAGGCCCACCAACCTAATTCGCCTGTTCAGAAATTTTGAAGCCAGCGATATCGCAGAAGTAGTGCTTCCCGAGCTTCCTCATCATGCTTTGCTGGATGCACGGCTCCTTAATGAGCTGTACCAGCAAATCTCAGCGGCTTCCAGGCTGATTGGAGATTGATTGCGATGAATCATGATGAAGAGCTTCGACATCTAGAGAAAGCTAGGCGCAAGGCCCTGTGGGCTCTTGCCCCCTTATCGCCAGGAGACACTCAGGCGCTTGAAGTCCTTCATGTCCTCGAAAATGTCGAGTTGCGCGAGGCACATCTCATTTCAAGCCCGGAATCCGTACTTACTGCAGAGCAGCTCCGAAGTGTGATACCTACCGAGCCCCATCCGATAGGATGCCGCATCGTCCGTGAGGTGAGCATCCCGCAACCTTGGCGAGAGCGTTTCCTCCAAGCCAGCATTGGGTCAACCAGAGTTCCTGATGGCCCTTATGCTGCAGACTGGTATAAATTCCTGTCCACGTGGGAGGCTGAGATGCTGCATCTGAAAGAGCATCGAGCCGCGCAGGCTGTACGATAGGAGCTAGACCTCGGGTTGTGAGATGAAAGCTGCGGGAGGGCAAGCGGAGCGCGCCGGCGTGTAGGATGGAAGCCCGAAGGGCCGAGGCGCAGACTCGGTTAACGACAGCCTTTCCCGAAGGGCACGCACCAACCTACATGATGGCTGTGAGGCCAACGACTAGACCAACTGGTGAACTCGATGGGTATAACGGACGATGACGACACAGTGTATTGCGATGTCCAGATGCCCCTAGCTCAGGGCCATGAGCTGTTGCGGCTGATCACGACATTAAGGGAGTCGAACGCTCATCCGAGGCTCGAAAGAGTGTTTGAGCGCATGCAGTACGAACTCAGCACGTCCATCGACATCATCGAAAATCCGCCCTCCTGGGGCCCATGGCGCCGGTGAACCACCGGCGACTATTAGAGTTCCGCATCCCAGGCGTCCATGGCCTCTCCCACAGTCGCGCACCAGTGGAGTTCACCAAGCTGTAGGGCATTCGCGATTTGGTTGTTGGTATTGCCGTCGACCCATGCTGGGAGACTCTCCTGACCACCAGAGAAGAGACTAGCCGTCGCGACAGAGTATCGACCGGTATGCGTGGACTGAAGGCACACGTAGCGCACTGCAGAGCCACCAACGAGTCGACGCCAAGCCACCACTTCAATACAATCCAAGGCGTTCGCTGAGGGCTTCACGACGGGACTTGCTTCCTGCTCCACCTCTCGGTCTGCCGACACATTTAACGGCCTGTCAGCCGCCCCAGGTTTGTGAACGAGATGCTTGAGCTGCTCACGTGAGGCGACGATCTGGTCGCGAATCTCTTCGGGGTCGATAGACATGCCACCCCGGTCAGTAACCGAGAGGGTCTTCAAGGAGTTCGCCGCCCGAATGAACTCGCGTTCACGCGCCTTTTCACGCTCGGGGCGGCGGTCGGGGCTGATGAGGTTCCAAAGGCTTGTTAGCAACTTCAATGACATTCTCCTACCTTGAGGCCATTGGGCGCGGATCCTGCGATCATACAAGGAGGGTAAGGTGCCTGAAGATAAGCCCTGCCCATAATATTGCAGGGCTACCCAGCGATTTTTGATTCAAACCGAGAAACCTACACACAGGGTGTCGCTGCGGTTTGGGCGAGCCACACCCTGCTGCATGATGTCCTGGGTGCTGAGGATCAAGGCCAGCCGCTTAGATCGTGAGACGGCTGTGTACAGCATGCTTCGTTCCACAAATTCGCTTTGACTCAGAGTGCACAGGATGGACGTCTCGTACTCGCTGCCTTGCGCCTTATGAATGGATATGGCGTAGGCAAGCTTCATCCCCAACACGAACAAGTCAATCCTGGACAGGGTGACTTCGATCCCATTGAAGAGAAATGCACCATAAATCTGACCATCGATTGACGTAACGCCAGTCATGATCCCGGTATTGCCGTTGAACAGATTATGCTCATAGCTATTCTGCGTGACGATGACGGGGTCGTTAACGCGCAGCCAGTATTTGCCCATCCAGATGCCTTGCGTCTCGTCGGTGTGCTGGAGGGCGGTTTGCAGGTGGTTGTTTATCTTGTGCCCGGAATCCGGCATGCGATCAGACATGTGTGGCGTCAGAATCTGAGCGTCAGGGATGATCTGCTTGATCTTCGCGAGGTGTGTCAGCATGTCCTTCGTGTTTGTGCACGGGATCAGATAAACCCCATCGCGCTCGCCATTCCAGAATGGCAAGGTGTCCAGATGACCAGATCTAATCTTCATTGACATGTTCTGAAGGTGACTGTTGTCGATAGACCTGTGAACCTTGATCAGGTGGGTCGACGGTATCGCCTTCGATTTGGCCAGAGCATGGAAGAAGATTCCATACCCTACCGGTGACAGCTGACCGGTATCGCCTACGAGCAAGAGAGACAGTTCCTTCTTAGCGAAGGCATTCAGCAGTTTCAGCATCAAGGCGACGTCTACCATGCTGGATTCGTCAATGATTACGAGGGGGTCGCCACCAGTATTGAGCCCCGAGCTTGCACTACTAATTTTTATCAAGAAGCTGTGGATTGTGTAGGTGTCTCGGCCAACAGACTCCTTGGCACGCTCCTTGGCTTTTCCGCTCAATGCTAGGACATGCACAGGGCGGTGCCGAGAGGCTATATCCACGATGGTTTTCAGCACGGTTGTCTTGCCCGTACCGCCAAATCCAGTCAGCGTGCTGATGCGATTAGTAAGTGCCATCAGCACTGCATTTTTCTGGTCTCGGGTGAGTGTGTATCCAGACGCGCTCTCGCTATGTGCGCAGCGATCCTCAATCGCTTGCTCCAGTTCCTGCGGAGAGCCGTGAAGCAATGAGGCCTGAGCGGACAGTAGAGTAGCGACTCGCTGCTCAAGTTTACTTTCGATAAGGGCCGCGCCCAGTGGCTGGATAAGGGTCGTCCCTTGATGCTTCTTGACGCACACAGCACGCCTTTGTAAGGCACAGTCGATAGCTTGGTCTACCAGTCTGGCGGATGGAAGCTTCTGCATCAGGGCGGTTTTTAGTTCTTCGATTCGGTATGCCGTATGACCCTGATCCAGGCGCACATACAGCAAGTTCTCCACAAGGCCGGCCAGCCTGCGTGGGTCATCACGAGGTATGCCTAGCTTGGCTGCGGCGGCGTCTACGATTTTCCATATGTTCGGGTGGATGCCTTGAAACGCAACGAGGCTGTACGGGTTGAGCTTCAGACGCTCTACCGTATTGGTCTGGCAAACCTTGAGAATGCTTTTGGCGAGCCCAGGGTCGAAGTCGTGCTCCATGAGAAATTCAATCGTTGAAATTTCATCCTGCAGCGTCCTCCAGGCATCCACGATCTTTTGGGCGAGATCAGGGTTAATCAATTCCGCCAGGTGGGTGACTCTGCCTGCAGTCAATGCCTGAGCAAGGTGTTCTGCGCCGAACGCCCTGACCAGTTTCGAGACTTTCGCTTTGCCAAAAGACAGCCCGCGAAATGCAGGATGCTTTACCAGCAATCGTTCCACATACGCCGCTATGGGCAGGTTTACGATATGGCAGCTCTCGATCAGAACGAAATCCCTGAACTGATCATGCCCTGTGATCGAGCCTTTGAACTGCCAGCATTCGCCGGGTTGAGGAATGCGGGTGATGATTTTATAACTGGCTCTGCAGGTGTAAATTTTGTTTTGGCCAATGATGCGCCCGGAGAAGACTGCACCACCGAAACTGCCAGGCTTCACCGAGCTCACCTGGATCACGCTCGACAGATTGCTCATAGGATGAATGACCGCCCGGAGTCGATCATCAAATCCTGCTGGCTACTGATTTCCTGTGCAGATGTCCGAAGCAACCGTAGCTCGGCAGATAGTCGCTCAACTTGCTCGCGCAGCAGTTCGTTTTCCTTCGACTTTTGCTCAAGCATTACTCGCAAGCGATTGGCTTCGCGACTTTTCGAATCCGCCATATCAACCGCCAAAGACTCGGGGTCTTTGGCCGCGACAAACTCACTGCCTATGCGGCGAATATCCTTCGCGATGACCTGTTCTAGGGTCTGGCCCTGGGGGCAAAAAACCTTCTTGGCGCTTTCAGAAAACCACTGCCTACGATTACCACATTCATCAGCGATTTTGCTGAAGTTGACGGCGCCAAACTGGTTCACAGGAAATTTTTTCCCAGCCTGTTCCAGCTGCAGCACGTAGTCCCTGTAGCGGTCGTACGGAGAGCGCTTTTGATCACTGATCGCCATTTTTGCTTTCCTTGGCTTTCATCCAAAGGACGAAAGGTTCGGCAATCTCTTTGGGGACAAGCCCTTCAGCAGGTTCAAGATCATCAAACGTGCAGGTGATTTTTCCGGCCCTCAAGTCAACATCGAACATTCCGTCGCTCGCGTTGAGCACCAGCATAAGGGCACGGCAGGTCTTATCAAACTTCGCCATGAAGGCCTGATCGCTTTGCTTTGAATCCGGAATGGGGGCCAGGGTGGCCCCATGAATACGAAGCGCTGATTTGAGAGCGTCGATCTCTTTCTTAAGCCTTTCTGTCTCTGCTTGGAGCCCATCTGCCCTTTGCGCAGCCAGCTTCCCCACTAGCTTGTTCTTCGTGGACTCCATGTTGCCGGCGGAGTCCCAGTACCTATGGAACAGTGGGCCGATCAGTGCCCAATAATCGGTGCTTTGAACGAGTGTGCGATAGCCGATCTTCTTTTCGTTTACGGGCAGATCGGCGTTGTAAAGCTCTGCACAAAACCTGGAAAAAGGGGTAATGCCGTCAAAGGATGTTTTCCCTACGAACGATTTCAGTCTCGGGACAACTTCATCCTTTATCCGGCAGATCCTGAACTCGCGATTCCTCTTTTGGGAGCCTGCAAAGCGATTTTGGCCAGGTTTTGCGCCCTTGCTCATGCTGTGACACTCCCAGGGCTCGAAATTAGCTTCAGAATCGAATCAGGGCGATTCAGAGCCATGGGCTTGGACATTGCATCGCTCAGGTCATGCAGCGAAATGCCGAGGACTTCACAGGCAGATCGAATCAGCCCCCTGAATTCATCGATCAGCGTAAATCCAGTAGGTGCTTCTTCCAGCATGCGGTTGAAGTCTCCGGTAAACGCTAGAAGCTTGTTCCTGGCAACCTTGAGCTGTTGGTTCAGCTGTGGAGTGAAATACTCTGCATGTGACTTAGCTTCCGCAGTACGGGCGATCAGATTGGAAAGCGAGTGCTCTTTCAGCTCCAGGCGCTCCAGATGTTCTGATACGATTTCAGGCTTCTCTACCAAGAAGCTTTCACGCGTTTTAATCTCGCTATACATCTGTTCGAGACAGTGGGCGGTTACGCTCCAAGAGATGATCTCGGTAGCCAGGAATTTGCGACGGCTGGCTTTCTGTACAAGGCTTTCTACCGATGCACCATTCCTTTTGGCCTCCGCGATGTACGCCTCTAGCTCGCTGCATTCATCAGTCAAGGCTCGGATATGGCCGTGAATCCTGGGCAGGTGGTCGACAGTTTTGACTGAGTAGTAGCAACCACCGCATGGCGTACTCAGTCCTGGGATGGCACCCAGGTCTTTCACAACGTCCGCTGGACAGTGATTGCCGAACGGACAGATGTGAGTAGGCATGAAAGCCAGCGAGTCAATTGGGCGCTGTTTTGCGGCCCTGACGCCAGACAGGACATCGTCTTTCATCTCACGGTCAAAGGAAATGGCACCGAAATCAATCAGAGACTTGTCCTTGTCTCGTCGGAAAGCCTGCTGGAGCTTTGAGGAAATATCTTCGGCTTTGATATTGGACATTGCTGGACGATCAATGAGCCAACCCTGCTCGACACTCATCTTCTGATACTGAGCTACCGATTTAAGGTAGGCAGGGTCGACTTTCGCGTAATACATAACGTGTTCTTCAGTGGCTTGCCCCGTGATGAATGCGCCAATGATATGTGGCGGCAATACCCTGATGTACTCGGACACCACTGAAACCCGACAAGAGTGCGGAGTATGCTCGATGAGCTTACAGGCCTGCGCTTCGAGCTTCAGTGCCGCCAGGTAGTCGACAGGCTCATCAATTGAGTCCAGGTCGCCCACAGCTTCTGGCATAGCGTTCGTAGTATTGATCCCCAGCTGGAATCGGCAGAACAAATCAAAAGAATAGACGAGCCTCTTGAAGTATTTGCCGTAAGCTTCTCCTGTCAGTACACCAGGAGTTTCGCCCTTAGGAAACAGGGAGGTGATCTTTCCAAATGGGCTCTCTTCATGGTAGTCGTACCACACCGGGACATCCATTGCCGGATCGTTGAACCATTTAATCATGGCCTTTTGTCGATCTAGAACATCAATTACACTTCTCGAAACAGTGGAGTCCCAAGGGCCATTTGCCTTGTCTGTATTGATCCGCAACTTACAAAGAGGAGGTAGCGGTCTAGATCGATCAATGTGCATGTCATAGGTGAGCCTTTCCAGCCACCGAATATGTATGCTTCGAACGCCGGTTTCCAGCGCGATGATATTGTGACGAATGTAGTTCAGCTGAGGATAGAAAACCCATTCCCCTTTCCTTTCGACACTGTGTTCTATGATAGGCACTACGAACCGAGGCAGAAGGTGTAGAGCTTCATATTTCATCGGACGGTTAGTGTCTGACTTTGGCTGACTAGCATCAAAGTCTGGGTTGCGATAAAAAACAACCGGTACATATCCAAGCTTTTCGGTCTGGACAACTTTTTGGGCTTCGTTCCAGTTCTTCGTCGGGATATCTGCTCTAAATTTTTTGTCGTACAGATTTATCTGTTCCTCATAAACCCTGTCGGCAAGGTGTGTTGTGAAAGATTCGACTGCGTAACAGTATTGAAGCAGAATGGGGAAATGCTCGGACTCGAAAGCTGGCTTGTTGGTGCCAGAGCTTCTGCTTACGATTGGATAATCAATGTCAGAAATTGGATTGACGAATCCAGCCAGCTCATCATCTGCGCTAGAGTTAACTGTCAGGTAGTCAAACAAGGCCTCGATATGGTAGAGGGACTTTTGAATGGCTGAGCCCGAGCGTCCCTTGCGAAGATAACTGAGTAATCCAACGTAGCCGTCTCCTTCCAGGTGAGTGCGATTGAGATCTTGCGGCCCAGGTGGAGGCAGGCCAGTTTTTTCAGGATATTCACTAAATAGGTAGGTGTTTAAGACCGTGAAGCTGCTTTCGTAGTGTCTAAACGTCTTCATTCCCCTGGATTTTTGCAGTTGAATAAACTTGCCTTGATATTTCAGCCAGAGGTCGACACTTTTTTGGTGTTCAGCAGGGAAACTGAATTCACCAGATCTTAAAGCCTTTGTACTGGCCCTCAGATCATTTTTGGGAAGGGAGGTGGTTTGCTGGCACCTTTCAGGGTATAGCTTCTGCACGTAGCTCAGGAATGCCCCAGGTGCAATTGGATACATGAACCAGCTAACTTCGCCACGGCGTGTCTTAGTTAAATGATCAACAACGTCGGATATGTCTTTCGGGTTGATGTCCTCAATCCGGTGCCAATCGGTGGCACGAATCATACGCCAAGCATACCACTCAAAATTTTTAATGGCACTGGGTTTCATTACAGTGGTTATATCAAGAATGTTCTCGTACGTGATATGAGGAACGAAAGGCTTGCTGACTAGAGCGAGAACTTCGGTGTAATCAGCTGCAGCAAATTCGAAATGCTTCTTTTTAGTTTGGTGACCGCCAGTAGGCTTCTTGGTATCTAAAGGAAGAAGTACGGCTTTTTCCTGCCAGAGAAAATGCAAAATCAATATTGAATCTTTAGCAAGCCTTTCCAGTGAAGACTTGTTAATCCAGTCGTGTGCGGTCTTTGGAATCACCTGTTTTGCGACTTTCGCGTCCGGGGTTTTTTTCGTGCAGGTATAGAGATTGTGTACCCAATCCTCATCGTATACCGGGGCGTTAACTGGATCCAGGTGGTCGTTAAAGAAACGTAGGACGGAGGCCTGGTAATACTCATTAACGGAGCCGCTTGAGATTTCACTAGGAGCGATGTGCTTGGACTCAAAAAGTGCCTTTGCAACACATGCCTTAGCTTTGGCAATAGCCTCCTTGATCGATCTCTCCAAGTCCTCTCCTGACTTGATAATGAGAACATCTTTGGTGAGATTAATCATTTTTTTCTCCTTCAATACGCTTGGCTTCTTCCTCGAGTAACTCTAACTGCCGGAAGTGGAAGTCTGCTCGAATCGTCCTGAAAGATGCTTCACCACGTTGTGATACGTACTGATTGGCGTGTTGGATATAGGCTTCGATTATGTCAGTGTCGTGCTTGGCGTACTTCATGGTGGAAGAGGCGCTAGCATGACCCATCAAGATTTTTACATACGTCAGAGGGAGTCCGGGGATGCTCTGTCCAGGAACTGGCAAATAATTAAGTGTGTAGGTTCCGTACATATGCCGTAGCGAGTGAGCGCTAATGCTTGTGACGTCCTCTACGCCTGCTTTTTTGGCGTAACTTTTGAAGGTCTTGTCTCGACTGCTTCGGTCGCTAGCGAAGAATGGCCTGCCATCGAGGTTTTGAAAGAGGAAGTCATGGCCGACGCTCGAGTTGTACTCACGGGTCAAATACTTCTCAAGGTTTTCCCAGAACATCCCGGCAAAGGGTTCGATCATGAACGTCATTTCAGTCACCCGTCCCTTCCAGGAAAGGAACTGGTACTCATCCTCTGTAATTCCAGGCGTTTTGCGTGCAAAAGGGTCGCGGAGGAAAACTGCGAACTCATCATCGTCGATATCGGGCATCCTCACCTGCAAAGCCTCGCTCGAACGAGCACCTGTTGCCGCGAGTAGGGAATAGAGTGTCATGTCCCTATAGAAAGTCTTGGACTTCGCTGGCTTTGCCTGCCTGATGAGATTCACGGATTGCTCGATGGGGAAGGCTAAGGTCTTGAACGGTTTTTGGTCGTTCTTCCTGTCCCTGCGTGCTGCCTGGGGAAAGAGTTTGTCTCTCTTGCGCTTAGGCAGCACTGACTTAATCGAGTCACGAATGACTGCGGCCAGCCACGAATTGGCCTTGTGAGCCGAGATCTCATACTGACTACGATACTCAGCTCGCTTTGTGTAAAACGGACTGAATAACTTGTCAGGCGTAATTCTGTTCTTCGTTTCCGATACCTGAAGAAACCAGTTGATCGACGATTCGATGGTCTCCGCGATGGAGTTGTGGCCTGTTAGCTTCTCCTTGCCCAGGCTGCCAGCCAACTTCAGTGCTATAGGATTCGCAGCGCCCTTACCGAACAACAGATACGCCGGGTAGCTATTGATGACGGTCTCAATAGTGACCTCGACATCCGCCGCGAATGGGGTCTGCGATGCCTCATACACGTAATCCACAAACCGCCCCACGTGCTCGGCATAAAGCTTCACCGTGTTGGGGGCGTAGCCCCTACTAGCCAGCCAGGTTGTGTAGTGGGTGAAAGGCTTGAATTCCCGCAACTCGTCGGGCATATCCGGGTCAAGGTGAAGCAATAGGTATCTGGCTTCGCTTGTGAGCGGTGCCTCGACCAGGATGAAGTTTTTCAAGAGTCTATTTCCAAATACAACACCCTCATAGCTTTCGGTGTTGCACATGGCATGTCAAGAAAAATTCCTGAGTTGAGGATTTTTTTAGCACGCAAAAAACTCCGACACCGTGGTCAGAGGGCATATGCAGGTTTTTTAAGTGCTTGATATACAAGGAGTTGGGGCCACCGGCGGGAATCGAACCCGCGACCCACCGATTATGAGTCGGTTGCTCTAACCAATTGAGCTACAGTGGCACTGAGGAGATGCAAAGCTACCAGAGGTGAGGTCTAAATACCACACCGATGTTCGTACCACATAAGAACCTGCGACCAAGGGATTATGAGTCCCCTGCTCTAACCAACTGAGCTATAGGCCCCAGAAGGCCGCCGATTATAGCGATGGATTGCAGGGAGTGCTATCCGAAAAATCCGTAAGGCGCATACGAA
>Ga0308160_10000764_pt1 | contig 53770 bp, 49 predicted proteins | sample PhyFR1_FD_201036 | JGI IMG/M metagenome (GOLD analysis project Ga0308160, IMG submission 201036) | Phyllosphere microbial communities from UC Gill Tract Community Farm, Albany, California, United States - DLSLF.R1 | ecosystem: Host-associated > Plants > Phyllosphere > Unclassified | place: USA...
TCGATCCACGCTTCCTCTCCACGGTCGGTCACCCTTCCGCAGTTGCGCTTCACTTCGTTCGCTGTGGTCAGCTTACGGGAGGACTTACACCTCCAAGATTGCGCCCATGCTGGGCGCACAACAAAAATGGCTCCCGAAGGAGCCATTCTCATTTCAAACCGTAGAGCTTAAGCGTAGGTACGCAGGCGCAGCGAGAACTCCTGCAGCGCCTTGATGCCCGAGGCCTCGGCGCGGGTGCACCAGTCCTGCAGTTGATGCAGCAGCTGGTCGCGGGTCGAGTGCGAACGCTCCCAGATCGCGCCCAGTTCCACGCGCATTTCGTGCATGGTCTGCAGCACCTTGCTGTGCTCGAACAGTTCGCTCAGCTGGGCCTGCTGCGGGGCTTGCAGCTTGGCCGGCTCGCTCTGCATCAGCTTGCGCGAGGTTTTCAGGAAGCGCTTTTCCAGCTGGGCCTTGGTCTTCAGGTGCTCGACTTCCTCGCGGAAGGCGGCCTTGACCGACTTGGCATACTTGGCCATCACGTCGTAGCGGTTGGTGATGACCGATTGCAGCGTGTCGAGGTCGGCTTCCAGCTTGTTCTTGGCCAGGCGCGGCTTCGGGATGGTCTTCTTGACCTTGGCCAGGCCGACCATTTCCATCATGCGGATGTAGGCATAGCCGATGTCGAATTCGTACCACTTGCTCGACAGCTTGGCCGAGGTGGCGAAGGTGTGGTGGTTGTTGTGCAGCTCTTCGCCGCCGATCAGGATGCCCCACGGCATCAGATTGCAGGCCGCATCATTGCAGTCGTAGTTGCGGTAGCCGGTCCAGTGGCCCAGGCCGTTGATGATGCCGGCGGCGGTGATCGGGATCCACAGCATCTGCACGGCCCAGATCGTGATACCGGCCACGCCGAACATCATCACGTTGAACGGCAGCAGGACCGACACGCCCAGCCAGCTGTACTTGGTGTACAGGTTCTTTTCGATCCAGTCGTTCGGGCAGCCGTGGCCGTACTTTTCCAGGGTTTCCAGGTTCTTGGTTTCGGCGCGATACAGTTCTGCACCTTCCAGCAACACCTTCTTGATGCCGCGGGTAACCGGGCTATGCGGATCTTCTTCGGTTTCGCACTTGGCGTGGTGCTTGCGGTGCACGGCAGCCCATTCCTTGGTCACCTGGCCGGTGGTCAGCCACAGCCAGAAGCGGAAGAAATGGCTGACGATCGGGTGCAGCTCCAGCGCGCGGTGCGCCTGGTGGCGGTGCAGATAGATGGTGACGCCGGCAATCGTGATGTGGGTCACGATCAGCGTGTACACGACCATCTGCCAGACCGACAGCTCGGCAAGGCCGCCGTCCAGGAAGGACAGGACTGCCTCGAAGATGTTGCTCAAAAAATTCATTAACACTCCAGAATGGATGGCTGAGTTCGCCAAGATGTCATACGAATCGCATGACGCAAATACGCATTTTACGCGTATCCAGTGATGTGCGGCACGTTTAGGCGCAATCAGCTTGCGCTGGTTTGGGTGATTCGCGCCACAACCGATGCTATATGGGCATCGAGGAGGCGGGTATCAAGAGACGGAATGCCAAGTTTGATGTCCCCGGCCTGCACCAGGGCATAAATCTTCTTGTTGATTTCGGACACCACGCCGCCCTGCCCGTTCTCCGGATCGCCGATCCAGAAGCCCAGGTCGAGCTCGTAGCCCTCCGGCGCGAAACGGCCCAGCGACACGCCCGGCGCCGGCGTTTCCAGCACGCGCGGCGTGCCCACGGCCTGCGCCACCAACAAGGGCATCACCTGGTCGAGGTCGGAACCATATGCCACCGTCAGCTTGGTCGAGGCCCGCACCGCGCGCATGCTGAGCGTCTGGTTCAGCACCGGCCCGGAGATCAGCATCTCGTTCGGCAGTACGGTTTCGACGCCGTCCAGGCCTTGCAGCACCGTGTAGCGGGTGTTGATCTGGGTGACCTTGCCCGAATACTTGTCGACCGAGATCATGTCGCCGATCGACAGGCTGCGCTCGAGCAGGATGATGAAGCCGGAGACGTAATTGCTGGCAATCCGCTGCAAACCCAGACCGAGGCCCACACCCAGCGCACCGCCGAAGACCGACAGCACCGTCAGGTCGAGGCCGGCCTGGCTCAGGCTGAGCAGCACGGCAGCGATGATCAGCACGGCCCGGCTGACCCGCGCCAGGGCCACGCGCAGCGAGCTGTGCAGCGCCTGCACGCCCATCAGACGCTCTTCCAGCGCCGCGCCGGCCCACAGCGCCAGCATCAAGAGCACGGCGATCGAAATGATGGCCTGCAGCACGTCGCCGAGGATGACCTTGTTGGCCTTCTTGGGGCCGTATTGCAGCTCGGTGGTATCGAGGAAATGGAAGATGTCCGGCCACTGGCCGGTGATGTAGAGCGCCACCGCCGCCCACACCAAAAGCGCGAAGATCTTCTCGAAGGTGACGAAGGCTTCGCCCAGCTGGCCATGGCGCGCGAACACGCGCCGCAGCAGGAAGAATGCCGCGCGGATCACGACCAGCGACCAGAACACCGGAATCGCCACCTTCACGATGTTGGTGTGGAAGCGGCTCATGGCCAGCAGCCAGGTCGACAGGTACAACAGGCCGACCACCAGCAGCGGCGCGATCACCCGGGTCAGGCTGGCCACGCCTTCGTGCAGCGTGATGCCGCGCGCCGTGCGGCGGCCGCGCCACCAGGCCTGCAACAGCCCCGCGCACAGCCAGCCGATCAGGACGCTGGCGGCGATGGACCCGACCTGCCACGGCATGCCGGGGCGGCTGAGGTCATCGAGCAGGTCGTCGATCAGGCTGGTGAGCTGCAGCGGGGCCAAGATGCTTACTCGTCGGCGTCGGCGGCGGCGTCATCCGCCTTGGCAGCCTTGGCCGGCTTGTCGGCGGCCTTGCGCTCGAACACGGCGGCGAAGAAGCCGTCGGTGCCGTGCTTGTGCGGCAGCATCTTGAGGTAGTCGCCCATTTCCAGCGGAATGCGCTGTTCAGCCAGCACCTTGTTCATCGGCACCAGCTCGAAGTCCGGATGATTGGCCAGGAATTGCGCGGCGATGCCCTCGTTTTCCTCATCCAGCAGACTGCAGGTCGCGTAGACCAGGCGGCCGCCGAACTTCACCAGGCGCGAGGCGGCGTCGAGGATCGAGGCCTGCTTTTCGGTCAGCTCGGCCACGCCTTCCGGCTGCTGGCGCCATTTCACGTCCGGATTGCGGCGCAGCGTGCCCATGCCCGAGCACGGCGCGTCGACCAGCACGCGGTCGATCTTGCCGGCCAAACGTTTCACCTTGGCGTCGCGCTCGTGGGCGATGACGACCGGGTGCACGTTCGACAGACCGCTGCGCGCCAGGCGCGGCTTCAGCTTGGTCAGGCGCTTTTCGGACACGTCGAAGGCATACAGGCGGCCGGTGCTGCGCATGATGGCGCCGATGGCCAGGGTCTTGCCGCCGGCACCGGCGCAGAAGTCGACCACCATCTCGCCGCGGCGCGCGCCCAGCAACTGGGCCAGCACCTGGCTGCCCTCGTCCTGGACTTCGATCGCGCCTTCCTTGAACAGCGGCAGGTTCTGCAGCGCCGGCTTTTTCATGACGCGCAGACCGGTCGCGGCGTACGGGGTCGGTTCGGCGACGATCGGCGCGGTGGCCAGCTCGGCGATGACCTTCTCGCGGTCCGTCTTCAGGGTGTTGACGCGCAGGTCCAGCGGCGCCGGCGTGTTCAGCACGGCGGCCAGCTGCAGGGTCTCTTCCTCGCCGTATTGGGCGACGAACTTGTCGTACAGCCAGTCGGGCAGGTTGGAACGGTTCTTTGCCGGCAGCAGCGAGCGGTCGATTTCCTTGATGCGCGCCAGGAAGGCGGTCTCGTCTTCGCTCAGGCCACCCAGCGACTCGGCGCCGATGGCATCGGCCATGCCCAGCAGTACCAGGCGGCGCATGGTGGCGCTGGCGCCGGTGCCGAAGCCACCGAATTCGGTGTAGAAGTTCTTGTTGCGCAGCACCGAGTAGATGCACTCGGCGATGGCGCCGCGTTCGCGGCCGCCCAGGCGGGGATGGTCCTTGAAGTAGCGCGACAGGGTGACGTCGGCGGGCGCGGTGAAGCGCAGGATCTCGCGCAATACTTCTTCAGCATTGCCGAGGATCGCGGGTGGCAATCTCATGTAATTCCTTGATTTAAATACTGGTGGTCTCGGCGATGCGGACTTCGCCGTTGGCGATGCTGATCCTGTCTTCAACGAACAGGCGCACCGCTTGCGGATAAATGACGTGTTCCTCGGCCAGCAGGCGCGTTGCCAGGCTCTCTTCGGTATCTCCCGGCAGCACCGAGATGCGCGCCTGCAGCACGCTCGGACCGTGATCCAGCTCGGCGGTGACGAAATGCACGGTCGCGCCATGCTCGCTCACGCCTGCCGCCAGCGCCTGCCGGTGCGTGTGCAATCCGGGGAACAGCGGCAGCAGCGAAGGATGGATATTCAGCATGCGCCCAGCGTAATGCTCGACGAAGCCGCAGGTCAGGATGCGCATGAAGCCGGCCAGCACCACCAGGTCGGGCTGGTAGCCGTCGATGGTGTCCTGCAGGGCGGCGTCGAAGGCTTCGCGCGAAGCGTAGGCCTTGTGGTCGACCACCGCGGTCGGAATGCCGTGCGCCTGCGCAAACGAAAGACCGGCGGCGTCGGGCTTATTGCTGATCACAGCGGCAATGCGGGCCGGCCACTGCTGCGCTGCGCGCGCCCGCACGATGGCTTCCATATTGCTGCCGCGGCCAGAAATAAGGATCACGATATTTTTCATAAGCGCGCATTGTACCGCGATGGCGGGGGTGGGCCAATGGAAACGGCCGGCGCTTACTCGAACGGACGCGCCCCAACCCAACCCACCGATTGCGGCGATTGCGGCTCTTCGAAGGAATAAAACACGCGGAACGGCACTTTCTTCTCGGCCCAGAATTCGGCCGCGTCACGGAAGACGTCGAGCAGGGTTTCGCGGGCTTCCTTGTCGAATTTTTGCGTATTCGGCAATTGATCGAGCACGGCGATGAAACCGGGTTGCGGTCCGGCCTCGGCAATCACATTGGTGATGCAATTACGCAACGCTTCGAAATTCTTGCTGCACTGGCGCGGGAAAGTGAACTGCTCGCCGATGCGAGCGCAGACTTGCTGTTTGGTGAGAGCGTTGGCGCAATGAGCGTAAAGGAAGTGATGGCCAAGGCGGCCTGCTTCCTTCTGCAGTTCCGTGGCGCGGTAGGCCCGGATCGACTGCACAAGATTAGGCGGCACTCTCATCAACAAACTCATTTTCCCCTCAAGTTTCCCACCGTTAAAACCCTTAGTCCCGTAAGGGTAACGTTTTGTGGTATCCAGATCAACCCGAATATTGACGAGAAAGCCGGATTTGTAAGAATTGATGGGCTATTTCAGCCTGAATTAAGGCTTTTTTGGCCATTTTTCACTCTGTCGGCAAATATGCATGCCTGTTTTGGGCTGTTACATTTTGTTGCCATGCGGATCGCCTTAGTGCAGCGACTCGCAGTAACATTCACTCGTGGCAGTAAGTGTCCAACGAATCCAGCAGCATACCTAAACGAGGTACGAACATGAACTTCAAAGCCAAACTGATTCTCTCCGCTCTGGGCGTCTGCGCCCTGCCGCTGGCCCAGGCTGGCGATTTCGAAGATTTCGGCCAGGTCGTGCGGGTGCAGCCGCGCATCGAACAGGTCCGCACGCCGCGTCGCGAATGCCGTACCGACTACGTGCAGGCACCGGTCCAGCAACAGCGCGGCCAGGGCGGCTCGGTGGTCGGCGGTATCGCCGGCGCCCTGCTGGGCAGCCAGGTCGGCAGCGGTAACGGCAAAGTCGCCGCGGCAGCCGCCGGTGCGATCGCCGGCGCCATGGTCGGCGACCGCGTCGAGAACGACGGCCGCAACGGCTACGTCGGCACCCAGGAACAAGCCGTGCAGAGCTGCCGTACCGTGGAATCGGTCGAACAGCGCACCAATGGCTACGACGTGACCTACAACTACCGCGGCCAGACCTTCAACACGGTCATGAACCGCGATCCGGGCAGCCGCATCCGCCTGCGCGTCTCGGTCGAGCCTACTCAGTACTAACAGGACCTCGTCCAACCGTCCCTCCGCAGCACTAGCCTGCTGCATCCTTCCACGGTGCTTGCGCCGTGGAAGGACCTCCCCCGATAATAGGATGTTCCCTTCAGGTCGTCCTATGCTCATCAAACGCAAATCCATCGAACTGGCCGAATCCTCGCGCCGTCCCGCGTCCGCCGCCGCGCCGAAACCATCCCGCAAGCCGAAATTCGCTCCCGTCACCCTGTCCGAGCAGGACGGCGTGCGCTACCTGCACTTCGGTACCGAGTGGGTGCAAGGCGCCATGCGCATCCGCAAGCCGGACTGGCCCGAGCTCGAATACGCGCAGCAGATGATGGCCTGGATGCTGTTCATCGAGCAGCCGCGCGCCATCGCCCAGCTGGGCCTGGGCGCCGCCACGCTGACCAAGTTCTGCTACCGCCAGTTCCCGCAGGCGCTGGTGACGGCGGTCGAGCTGAACCCGGCCGTGATCGCGATCTGCTCCTCGATGTTCAAGCTGCCCTCCGACGACGAGCACCTGCAGGTGTTGGAGATGGATGCGATGGACTTCGTGCTGGACGAGGCCAATCACGACGCCTTCGACGTGCTGCAGGTCGACCTCTACGATGCCACCGCGCGCGGCCCGGTGCTCGATACGCCCGAGTTCTACCAGGCCTGCAACGCCTGCCTGGCCGAGCATGGCATCATGACCGTCAACCTGTTCGGCGACCACCCGAGTTTTAAAAAGAACATCAAGGCGATGCGCTTCGCCTTCGACACCGTGATCTGCCTGCCCGAGGTCCACGAGGGCAACGTGGTCGCGCTCTGCTTCAAGAACAAGCCCGACCTCGACCCCGAACGCCTGGCCGCGCGCGCGGCGCAGATCGTGGCCGCGACCAAGCTGCCTGCCAAATCCTGGGTCAAGGGCTTGCAGGCTGCCCTCGCTGCCGATAAAAAATAGACCATGAACGCTCCCGCCGCCGCCACGCCAGCCCGTCCCAAGTCGCCGAAATCGCTTGACCTGCAGACCCTGTTCTCCTGGCTGCTGGCGGACGGCATCGTCGAGAAATCGACCGTCAAGCCGCATTTCGCGCAGGCCCAGGGCATCCTCAAGAACGCGGTCGGCAGCATGCATCCCTTGACAGCCATCGCCCAGTGCAAGATCGTATCAAGCAAGGCGCCGCACAAGCTGCTGACGCTGGACGTGCTGAGCGAATGGGCCGCGGCCAAGGTCGGCATCCCTTTCCTGCGCATCGATCCTTTGAAGATCGACTTCACCAAGGTCGCGGACGTGATGTCGGCCAGCTACGCGGCGCGCTTCAACATCCTGCCGGTCGAGCTGAAAGGCGACGCGCTGGTGGTGGCGACCGCCGATCCCTACCGCACCGAGTGGCAGGACGAAATCGGCCGCATCTCGCGCCGCCGCATCGAGCTGGTGCTGGCGAACCCGCTCGACATCGCGCAGTACATCTCGCAGTTCTTCAGCCTGGCCAAGTCGATCCGCGACGCCAACAAGTCGAGCGGCCAGGACCTCGCGCTGCGCAACAACTTCGAGCAGCTGGTCGAACTGGGCAAGACCAATAAACAGGTCGATGCCAACGACCAGCACATCGTCAACATCGTCGACTGGCTGTGGAGCTACGCCTTCGACCAGCGCGCCTCCGACATCCACCTGGAGCCGAAGCGCGAATCCGGCGTGATCCGCTTCCGCATCGACGGCGTGCTGCACCAGGTCTACCAGGTGCCGGCGGTGGTGATGATCGCCATGACCGCGCGCATCAAGCTGCTGGGGCGGATGGACGTGATCGAAAAGCGCCGTCCGCAGGATGGCCGCGTCAAGACCAGGACCACCGGCGGCCAGGAGGTGGAACTGCGCCTGTCGACGATGCCGACCGCCTTCGGCGAAAAGCTCGTGATGCGTATCTTCGACCCGGAAGTGGTCGTCAAAACCCTGCCGGAACTGGGCTTCCCGCCCGACGATGCCGCGCGCTGGGATGCGCTGACCAGGCGCCCGCACGGCATCATCCTCGTGACCGGACCGACCGGCTCGGGCAAGACCACCACGCTGTACACCACCCTGAAGGCCCTGGCCACCAGCGACGTGAACGTCTGCACGGTCGAAGATCCGATCGAGATGGTGGAAGCGGCCTTCAACCAGATGCAGGTGCAGCCGGGCATCGACCTGTCCTTCGCCGACGGCGTGCGCGCGCTGATGCGCCAGGACCCGGACATCATCATGGTCGGCGAGATCCGCGACCTGGAAACGGCCGAGATGGCGATCCAGGCCGCGCTGACCGGCCACCTGGTGCTGTCGACCCTGCACACCAACGACGCGCCCTCCTCCGTGATGCGGCTGCTGGAACTGGGCGTGCCTTATTACCTGCTGGGCTCGACCCTGAGCGGCATCATGGCCCAGCGCCTGGTGCGCACGCTGTGCCCGCACTGCAAGAGCCCGGACGGCGAACTGTCGGACGAGGTCTGGCACAGCATCGGCGGGGCCTGGCAGATTCCGAAGCCGGCCACGATCTACCGCCCGGTCGGCTGCCCGGAATGCCGCCAGACGGGCTTCCGCGGCCGCACCGGCATCTACGAACTGGTGACGGTGACCGAAGCCTTCACCCACCTGATCAAGGAAGTCACGGACCTGGCCGCGCTGCGCCAGCAGAGTGTGGCGGATGGCATGAAACCGCTGCGCATCGCCGGGGCGTACAAGGTGGTGGAGGGGGTGACGACGGCGGAAGAGGTGCTTAAAGTTACTTCTGCTTTGTCGTAATTTGCACGTAGCTCTGGCGCAAATCAAAACGCCCCGCTATAATACGTGCCTTCTTCGGGTCGTTAGCTCAGTTGGTAGAGCAGCGGACTTTTAATCCGTTGGTCGCAGGTTCGAGCCCCGCACGGCCTACCAAAGAATTTAGTTGTAGCGAAAACGCCAGCCTTCGGGCTGGCGTTTTTGTTTTCAGAGCACGTGATTTCAAAGCACGCGATTCAAAAAAAACGCCAGCCCGGAGGCTGGCGTTTTTTGTTCCGCTTACTTCGCCGTCAACACCTGCGACGAAATGCGTTCCGCCTTGATCTGCTGCTCCGAGAACGGCAGCGGCAGCAGCTTTTTCTGCGCAAACGGCGTCAGCTGGTCGGCATACCAGGGCGATTTCGGGTCGACCGACTGGCCGTAGACCAGCAGCCCGCGTGCCACCGCCCCCGCGTTGTCGAAGCCCACCAGCTGAATGTAACTCGTGCCCCAGTCGACGTTGCCATAACCCTTAGCCGTCAGTGCCGAGCGCATGTGCAGGGACGAATACGAACCGTCCTCGTTGCCGATGCCGCCATGCAGCGGGTAATGCCTGTTGTTGCGCGTTTCAAACTGGTAGTCGCCCAGCTGGCCGTACACCGGCACGCCCGCCTCCTGCATGGCCGCCGATGCCGCCCGCAGCGCATCGAGCAAGGCCGGCTCCGCAGCCACGGCAACACCGCTCGGCGTGTTGACCGGGTCGGCCGGATTGAAGGGCGTCGCCCACAGGTCGGGCAGCGTGCCCGCGCGGTTCCAGAACTCGCGGAACAGCACGGCGCCGCGGCTGTCGAGGTCCGCCTTCCTATCCCAGGCCGCCAGCGTTGCGCAAGGCACCAGCAGGCGCGCGTCGTTGGCCTTGAAGCAGGCGCGCAGCAGCGAAGGCAGCACCAGCTCCGCCGCGTAGATGCGGTTTTCGAACATCAGGTCCTGCACGTCGTCCATGCGCAGGAAGCGGCGCTCGGCCAGCATCTCCTCCACCTGCTTGAAGCCCAGACGCGTGCGCAGCGATTGCGGCGTGCCGACCGCGCCGTACAGCGGCGAATAGCCGAACGGTGCCGGCCCGACCAGCGGCGCCTTGGCGTTCGACAGCCAGTAGGAATCGTTGGAGTTGCCGACGTAGTCCTGGCGGATGGTCGCCGGCGCGTTGGCGGCACCGAACACGCCGGCCGGCGCGTCCGCATCCTGGCCCCAGCCGCACTCGCTGCGCGTACCGTCGAAGGCGAGCAGCGCCGGCACCAGCAGGCAGTCGGACATGAACTTGTCGGTCGTCATGTGCGGCACGACGCTGCCGTCGAGGTACATCGCATTGCCTTTGCGGTCAGCGGCGACGGTGTTCACCCACGGCAGCCCTTTCACCGCATGGATGGCGCTCTGCAGCTGCGTCACATCGTCGGCCTGCCCCATCTTCAGCCACTGGTCGCCGAGACGGGTGTTGAAGCGGTTCGCGTCCGCCAGCACAAAGGCGCTGTCGCTGGTCCAGCCGATACCGGCCTGCGGCAGCACGATCACGGCACCTTGGTGGCTGAAGAAGAAGGAACGCTGCTTCGTCACCAGCTTGCCATCTGGCTGCAGCACCTCGACCGCGACCTGGCGCTCGGTCATCTTGCGCGGCGCGCCGTCGAAGAAATAGGTGGTGCCGGTCGGGTCGGACGGATCCAGTGCCAAACGGAAGGTAGTGAAATGCGACGCGCTCGTCACCGTATGCGACCACGCGAGGTTGCGGTTGAAGCCGATGGTGACGAAGGGCATGCCGCCCAGGCTTGCGCCCATTACGTCGTAGCGGCCCGGAACGGTCAGGTGCATCTGGTAGAAACGGTCCGTGCCGGACCAGGGGTAGTGCGGATTGCCGAGCAGGATACCCTTGCCGTTGCTGCTGACGGCACTGCCGACCGCGAGCGCGTTGCTGCCCACACCTTCGGGTATGCCCTTCGGCATCGGCGCCGTCGCGGCCGGCATTGCCTTCGCCAGCGAGACCGGCTCGGCAGGATCGCGCGAAGCCCCGACGATGGCCGCCGCAAACGCCTCGCCGCTCGCGTGCAGCGCTTTTTCGCCGATGAACAGGTACAGGTCGTCGACAGTGATCGGCTTGACCCAGGCCGCGCCGTTGCACGCCTTCGGCAGCCTGCCCTTCTTGTCGGCGAGGAAGCGGTTATAGCCTTCAGCATAACCGGCCAGCAAGTCCCTGACCTCCTTCGACGCCGTCGCGTAACCGGCGCGCAGCTGCTCCAGGTCCAGATAGCCCTTGAAGAAGAAGTCGCTCTGCTCGTTCGGGAGCTGCATGAACATGTCGAGACCGGCGCCGTATTCGCCGTTCACCGGCGCGGTGGCCGGGGCGGCGCCGCCGAAATAACGGGAGCGTTCGCCGCGTACGGTCAGCAGGGAGTCGGCAAACATGCAGACATTGTCCTCTGCATACGCATAGGCCGCACCATAGCCGAGGCTACGGAAGTCGCTGGCCTTCACGTGGACGACACCGCGGGTCGTACGGGTGATTTCCGTACGCACGTTGGCTGCCGCCGCGAAATTGGACAGGGTCAGCGTGCTGAGCAAAGCAACAGTCGAGAGCTTCATAGGACTCCAGAGTTTTGTTGTAAAGAAATTTTGTCTGGAGATTAACAGATTTCATATTTTTGCCGCACACGCGTCGTGCGGGCCGAAATGGAGAAATTTTGTTTCCTACGTACAAAGGGCAAATGATTCCTATAAGCATCTAAAGTTGTCTACAGTCAACATAATAGTCGACGCGTTCCCTACACTTGGTTCATCCGAGTTTCTCAACCACAGAAAAGGGAATCATCATGCGTTCACTTTCCATCTTCCTTGCCGCCGCCTCTCTGCTGACGACCATGAGTCTGGCGCAAGCCGAAACTGGGTCCACACAACTGCACTCGCCCAGCGCTGAACAGATGGAGCAGGCTAAAGGCAGCTATCAGCTCAACGATGGCAAGCGTGCAGAAATGCTGATTCTCGACGGTCGGCTCTATTTCAGAATCGCGCGCGGTGCGACAAGGGAGATGCTGGTAGCTGGGCAAAACCGTTTCTCGTCCCGCGACGGCACGATTGCAATCCGGTTCGATACCGATTTCGATGGCGATCGCATCGTGCTCCAACACGGTCGCAGCATCGGCATGCAAGACACGATCCGCCTCGCCGCGAACGACCGACCGGGACGTGGCACTGCCGACTGAAGCGCGGCTTACGGCCCTGCAAACATGCAGAAACGCCAGTCTCCAGGCTGGCGTTTTTGTTTTCCACCTCCGCTTGACATGGCCGGGATTCGAGCCGATAGTGCGGACGACCTATTCTTGACTTGTCGATAATGAAAAACGCTTCGAATCGCCGTTCCATGGTTGTGCAATCGGTGGCGCTGGCCGCCGCGGGCGTCGTCGGCGCCAACGCCGGGGCTGTCGCACCAGGCAGTTACAAGGTCGTGTTCCAGGTCAGCGATGCCGATCCGGGCAAATGGCAGATGACCCTGAATAACGTGCACAATGCACAAGCCGAACTGGGCCGGGACAAGGTCCAGGTCGAAATCGTCGCTTATGGTCCGGGCATCGCCATGCTGAAGGCGGATTCGGAGGTGGCGGGACGCCTCGCCGAGGCAGCCCAGGCTGGCACCGCCGTGCTGGCTTGCGAAAACTCCATGCGCGGCTTCAAGCTGGCGCGCACCCAGATGGCTGGGCCGGTGGCCTATGTGCCGTCGGGCGTCGCCCACCTCATCCGGCGGCAAGCGGAAGGGTATGCCTATATCCGCTCCTGAAGCGCCGGCGCTGGACTGGCAAAATTCTGCCGAACAGGTATAATGCCGGCCTTCGGGTCGTTAGCTCAGTTGGTAGAGCAGCGGACTTTTAATCCGTTGGTCGCTGGTTCGAGCCCAGCACGGCCTACCAGATACATACAGGAAGCCCACGAATTTCGGTTCGTGGGCTTTTTGTTTTCTGGTCTCTCTCTGGTCGCTTCGGAGGCACCCTTCCAATCCTGCCTAGCCAACGGACTCGGGAATTTTCTCTGACTAGGCGGGTCCAAATCGGGCTTGGCAAAGACAAAATGACCTACTTTGACGAGCTAATCAATTGCTCTGAAGGGTCCCCTATGATCTCTTTGCGCTTTCCCTCGTCTTTTCCCGGCTAGAACCGCTAAAACGCATTTAAGCTTCTGGTCAGGGCTTTTCACACAACACTGTCAACTACCCATCCTGACTGACATCCCTGCCACGCTCTGGGTAGCAACTCTGCTTACCTTACAGGCAACTATTCTCATACACTGAGCCATGTTGAACTTCCGAGTTCAGCCAACAGCAGACCTCTAACTCATCGCTAAAAGGCATCTCTTACGCGTCTTTCAACATACCAAACGGCGGCAAGTCAAATTTCGTGATACCTTGATACAAACCTCCTTCCTATCCGATTTAGGATAGCCATCTGCCTTGCGCCGAACCTTGGTCCGCCGCTCCAATAGGACCGCAAGAAATGCCTTTTCTGCCCATTGGGCGCGTTCTCGTTGTCGACGACAACGAGGACTTGGCGCTTTTGTTTTCGAGCCTGATAGACTTAATGGGGTACGAGGCTCGCGCTGTATTCTCAGTGAAAGCTGCGCTGGATGTTTTATCAATATTTTCTCCGCATGTCATCATTTCCGACATCGGAATGTCTGAGTTGTCCGGTTTTGATCTTGCCCGAGAAGTAAAGCGCACGATTTCAGCTCCACCATTACTTATTTCGGTGAGCGGATGGGGCGATCAGAAGACGGTCTACGAATCGCTCAATGCAGGCTTTTCCGTTCATCTAGTTAAGCCGGTCTCCTTCGACCGAATTGTTCAATTGCTCTCTGATTATTTTCGAATGAATGGAATCGGCGTCAGATTTCCAGAATCATAAAAAATCATATATATTTGACATCAACTGCGCTCATTGATCGTCCGCTTTTGGGTCGTAAGCGAACGCTACAATAGTCTACAATCGGCCATAAGCGGTCGACAAACATTCATAGGCTTTTTGCTTCGCACCAGTACGCAGCGCTCAACGCTGCGCCAGCGACGTCTTCGCCGTCACCACAATAACCTGCGCCGTCCGCAGATCCGGCACATAGCTCATCAGCATTTCATCGCCGGCCGTACCGCGATTGAATTCCATCGTTACATTACCGTCCCGGGTCGCATACAGATCGCGCGACAGCGCAACGAGCCGGATCGGACGCTGCTTGTCGATCTGCGCGACGATACCATCGTTCGACGGGCCCACCTTCATGCGCCATCCGTTCGACATGGCATAGGCGCCGCTGATCGCTTCGGCTTCGTATTCCGAGAACTGGAACGCCGGGGCAAGCGCGGTGACTTCGACCCTGGAGATCGCGTCGGGCTGAATCAAAGGGTAATGTTGTGTCTGCGCACCCGCACTGCCTGCCAGCAGCAGCACGGATACGGGAAGAATCCGATGTAGAGAACGCATGATCGCTCCTTCGAAACAAACAAAAAGGCGGTTCAATGCAGTCTAGGGCGGTGCCCCGGTGGCGCAAGGCATCCGAGGTGGGCATGACGAAACCGTCTCATTCCGGCGGCAGTCAGATTGCTGCGAAATGAATCCGCGTTCATGGCGCGGCGCCGATTTGTGTATCGCTTTTCCGCATATGCATGCGCTCACAAAATCGCGACAATTTCCGCGATGTCGAACTGCTATCCTCTTCAGGTGCAAGCAACAGGAGAACATCGCATGAACGCATTCCGTTTCGCCGTGGTCGCCGGCTTCCTGGCCGTCGGCAGCGCCAATGCCCAGACCACGCCGGAGGCGGCCTCGCCGCGCCTCGAAGCGCAGCCGTCGCCGCTCGCGAAAGCGTTCGCGAAGACGCCCTCGCCTTTCGCGCCCTACATCCGCAACGAGGGCGAGCATCCGTTCACCAGTTTGTTCGACGGCTACCGCAGCGATCCGCGCCTGGTTGCCGGCATCAATCTCAACCCTTATCTGGCGCTCGAAGCGGGATACCGCGAACGCAAGGACCGCGGCTTCCACGCGATCGACCCGCGCGATACGCTGGACACGAACGGCGCCCTCGGCGCCAAAGGCTTCCACAGCTATGCCGCGCTCAAGGTGACGGTGCCGATCACCGACGATTTGTCGGCCTATGGCGCGCTGGGGCTGTCGCACAGCGAGCGGCGCGGCGCCGATGCCGTGGGCAGGGAGGGTAACGTCGTCGGCGGCACCTACACCGGCCTCGGGGCGCGCTACCGGCTGAACGAAAAGGCGTCCGTGAGCGTCGAAAGCCAGAACTTCGGCAAGACGTCCCAGAAATGGGGCAACGACAGCAACGCCAACGGTGTGAACGCCAAGCTGAATCTCGGCTTCTGAATCTCGCGCCGGCGCAAACGAACGCGCCGAACCTCGTACCGCAGAGCGCATCCAAGGGATATCGGCATCTCACCTGGAGCGCTCATGCGAATTTTCCTTCTCGGCATCGCCCTATTGCTGGGTCTGGCAGGCTGCGCCACACGCGACTATCCACGCCGCCCGAATGCCGAGGAAATCGGCCATGCCACAGGCGTGTACAGCTTGCGCGACGGTTACCGCGCCCACGTCTTCGGCCTCGATACCCATCTCTATGTTCGGATCGGCGCCGGCCCGCAAAAGGAATTGAAAATGGTCGGGCCGGACAGCTTTGCGTCACCGGAAGGGGATGTCGCCATCCAGTTCGGGCCTGGATGGCGAGACGATGACTTCAAACGCGTCACGGTCAGGTACGAACGTACGTCCGGCAGTCATCCGCCGAGGAGGTTCTCGAGCGGACTGCTGCCGGGGCGCGGCTCTCTCGACTGATCAGGTCAGCGTTTCAGCTGCGACAGATCACGCACCGCGCCGCGGTCGGCCGATGTGGTCAGCGCCGCATACGCCCGCAGCGCCTGCGACACCACGCGCTCGCGGCCGACCGGCTGCCAGGCGTCGGCCCCGCGGTCTTCCATCTTCGCGCGGCGATGCGCCAGCTCTTCGGCGGACACGCGCAGGTTGATCGTGCGCGCCGGGATGTCGATGTCGATCAGGTCGCCCTCTTCCACCAGGCCGATCGCGCCGCCTTCCGCCGCTTCCGGCGAGGCATGGCCGATCACCAGGCCCGAGGAGCCGCCCGAGAAGCGCCCGTCGGTGAACAGTGCGCAAGCTTTGCCGAGGCCCTTGGACTTGATGTACGAAGTCGGGTACAGCATCTCCTGCATGCCGGGGCCGCCCTTCGGGCCTTCGTAGCGGATGATGATAACGTCGCCGGCGTGGACGGTGTCGCCAAGGATGCCCTCGACCGCCGCGTCCTGGCTCTCGAACACGCGCGCCTTGCCGGAGAAGACCAGGATGCTCTCGTCGACGCCGGCCGTCTTCACGATGCAGCCCTTCTCGGCGATGTTCCCGTACAGGACCGCCAGGCCGCCGTCCTGCGAGTAGGCGTGGGCCAGGTCGCGGATGCAGCCGCTGCTGCGGTCGATGTCGTTGTCGCTGAAGCGCTCGGCCTGCGAGAACGCGACCTGGGTCGGCACGCCGCCCGGTGCCGCGCGGAACAGCTGGTGCACGGCCGGGTCGTCGCTGCGGCGGATGTCGTATTTTTCGATGGCGTCGCCGAGGGTCGGCGAATGCACGCTCGGCACCGAAGTGTCGAGCAGGCCGGCGCGCGCCAGTTCGCCGAGGATGGCGACGATGCCGCCGGCGCGGTGCACGTCCTCGATGTGGTACTTGTCGGTCATCGGCGCAACCTTGCACAGGCAGGGCACCTTGCGCGAGATGCGGTCGATGTCGGCCATCGTGAAGGCGACGCCGGCCTCGTGCGCGGCGGCCAGCAGGTGCAGCACGGTGTTGGTCGAACCGCCCATCGAGACGTCCAGCGCCATCGCGTTTTCGAACGCGGCCTTGGTGGCGATCGAGCGCGGCAGCACCGAGTAGTCGTCGCCTTCGTAGTGGCGCTTGGCCAGCTCGACGATCAGGCGGCCGGCGCGCAGGAACAGTTCCTTGCGGTCGGCGTGGGTGGCAACGATGGTGCCATTGCCCGGCAGCGACAGGCCCAGCGCCTCGGTCAGGCAGTTCATCGAGTTGGCGGTGAACATGCCCGAGCAGGAGCCGCAGGTCGGGCAGGCGGAGCGTTCGATCTCGGCGACGTCGGCATCCGACACGCTGCTGTCGCCGGCCTTGATCATGGCGTCGACCAGGTCCAGCTTGATGATTTTCCTGTCGTTGTTGACGGTCTTGATGACCTTGCCCGCTTCCATCGGCCCGCCGGACACGAACACCACCGGGATGTTCAGGCGCATCGCCGCCATCAGCATGCCGGGGGTGATCTTGTCGCAGTTCGAGATGCAGACCATGGCGTCGGCGCAGTGGGCGTTGACCATGTACTCGACCGAGTCGGCAATCAGGTCGCGCGAAGGCAGCGAGTACAGCATGCCGCCGTGGCCCATGGCGATACCGTCGTCGACGGCGATGGTGTTGAACTCCTTGGCCACGCCGCCGGCCGCTTCGATCTCGCGCGCCACCAATTGGCCGAGGTCCTTCAGGTGCACGTGGCCGGGCACGAACTGGGTAAAGGAATTGACCACGGCGATGATCGGCTTCTCGAAGTCGCCATCCTTCATGCCGGTCGCGCGCCACAGGGCGCGGGCCCCTGCCATGTTGCGGCCCTGGGTGGTGGTACGAGAACGGTAAGTCGGCATGATGTCTCCTAGCGCAGGCAATCGAACGAAACATCCAGCTTGCCCTAGCGCCTGTGATTTGTCTAATATATGATTTATTGCTCAGTGATTCTTTCTGCGTATCACAGAACACGCAAATATCTTTCCCACACGAAAGTCCTTGGCCGGATGCTGTCGAGCCGCTATAATGCTCGCCGTCGGGTCGTTAGCTCAGTTGGTAGAGCAGCGGACTTTTAATCCGTTGGTCGCTGGTTCGAGCCCAGCACGGCCTACCACGAACAAGTAGTAGCAGATCAGCCAGCTTTCGAGCTGGCTTTTTTGTTTGCGCTTTCAAAACATGCCCCAAACCATCCTCGCCCCGGTCCACCACGAGCTCATCATCAAGAAGAGCCGCTTCCTCGCCTGCGTGCAGCCGATGGCGGACCGCGCCGGTGCACAGAAGGTGGTCGCGCAATTGCGTAGCGAACATCCCGGCGCCGCCCACGTCTGCTGGGCCCTGCTGGCGGGCGGGCAGTCAGCCGCGGTCGACGATGGCGAGCCGAGCGGCACCGCCGGGCGCCCGATGCTGGACGTGCTGCGCCACCAGGACCTCGAAGGCGTGCTGGCTACCGTCGTGCGCTACTTCGGCGGCGTCAAGCTGGGCGCCGGCGGCCTCGTGCGTGCCTACACCGACAGCGTCGCGCAGGCACTGCTGCAGGCACAGAAGATCGCCATCATCCGCCAGCGCCTGCTGCGCTGCGCCGTGCCCTACCCGCTCGAAGGCCTGCTGCGGCGCGAACTGGAGCTGGCCGGCGCGACGCTGGAGCAGGTCGAGCACGGGCAGGACGTGCTGTTCAGCTTCACCCTGCCCGACGACAAGGCCGATGCGCTGGTCGTCCGCCTGAACGAAGCCGGCAGCGGACGCGTCGCCTGGATCGCCGACGCCGATACCTGAGCCGGTTCGACTGCCTCCCAGCGACCGCATCGCCCCTTGCGTTCGCTCAGCCGCAGCCGCGTGCCGCCGGGAACTAAATCTTTACATGGTTTTACACGGTTTTACGTAGCCCCTTCGACCTGTCCGAACGGTCGCGCTGCCGCGCAAACTAAGATGATCGATGCCATCTACCTCCGACGGATCGACCATGTCGCCACCAGGTTTCTGGAAAAACGTGATGACCGTGCTGGCTGGGGCGACCGGTGCGCAGGCCCTGCCGCTGCTGGTGGCGCCGCTGCTCACGCGCATGTGCACGCCCGAGGAGATGGGCGCCTTCAGCGTCTGGCTGGGCGTGATCGCCGTGACCTCGATCGCCGCCACCTTGCGGATCGATACGGTCATGGTGCTCGAGCTCGGCGCGCGCCAGCAGCGCCTGTGCTTCAGCGTCGTGGCCTGGGCCGCAACCGCGCTGGCCCTCGCCTTGACGCTGGCCGCGGCGGCCGGGCGCATTGCCGGCCTTGCCGCCCTGGAGGACATGTCCTGGCCCGCATTGCTGACCATTGGCATCGGCACCTGGCTGACCGCCACCATGCAGACCACGCTCGCCTACGCGGCCTCGCACCGGCTGTTCGGCAAGGCGGCGCAAGCGAAGATGATGCAGGCCGGCACCATTGCCCTCAGCCAGGTCGCCCTGCTGTATGTCGGCGTCGACGGCGCCGCCTTGCTGGCGGGCCAGTTGATCGGACTTGCCGCGGGACTGTGGGCGGCGCGCAGGCTGCTGGCGCCGCCCCGCCTGGCGCCGCAGCGGCGGCTGAAGCTGAGGCTCGACACCGAACAGCGCAACTACCTCGTCAAGCACCAGGCGTTCTGGCGCTTTTCGCTGCCCTCCAGCCTGATCAACACCCTGGTCGGCCAGCTGCCGCTGTTCATGATCGGCCTGCGCCATGGCGCGCTGGCGGCCGGCCTGTTCGCCCTGACCCAGCGCGTGATCAGCGCCCCGGTGACCCTGGTCGCCGCATCCGTCCTCGAAGTGTTCAAGCGCCAGGCGGTGCAGGAATTCCAGACGCTGGGCAATTGCCGCCGCGTCTATCTGACCACCTTCCGCGCCCTGGTCCTGCTGGCGCTGTTTCCCTCGCTGCTGCTGTTCCTGTTTGCGCCACCATTGTTCAGCTGGGTCTTCGGCACCGACTGGCGGCCCGCCGGCGAATTTGCGCGGGTCCTCGCGCCGCTGTGCTTCTTCAACTTCATCGCCAGCCCGCTGAGCTATGTGTTCTTCATCGCCGGCAAACAGAAGGTGGAACTGCGCTGGCAGATCGCGCTGTTCCTGATGACGGTCGCCGTGTTCAGCGCGCCGCTTTCGCTGTGCCAGAGCGTGCTCTGGTATGCGGTCGGGCGCTCCGCGCTGTATGTCGTCTATCTGCTGATGTCCTGGCAGTGCTCGCTGAACGGCAGCGGCCAGCGCCTGCTGCCGGCCGCCTTCGCGGAGCGTTCGCGGGCAGGCTCGGCAGAAAACCGCTGATACCGCTATCATTCCAGGCTATACCGGTCATCACGACTCGAAAGCGGACGTCCCTGGCGTGCGGGGCTATAGTGGCCGCCCTCCCCTGTAACACGAAAAGAACATAGTGATCAAGAAAAGCCTGGCCCCTCTGGCCCTGGGCGGTTTCGGCATTGGCATGACGGAATTCGTCATGATGGGCATCCTGCCCGACATTGCCACCGGCCTGAACATTTCCATCCCCCAAGCGGGTTATCTGATTTCAGCTTACGCGGTTGGCGTGGTGGTCGGTGCGCCGACCCTGGTCAGCATGCTCGGCCACCGCCCGCCGCGCGGCGTGCTGGTCTGGTTCATGCTGATGTTTGCCGTCTTCAACGCGCTGTCGAGCTTCGCGCCGGACTTCTACACGATGATGCTGTGCCGCTTCCTGGCCGGCCTGCCGCACGGCGCCTTCTTCGGCGTCGGCGCCGTGGTCGCGACGCGTCTGGCGGACAAGGGCAAGGAGGCGGCGGCGCTGGCCAGCATGTTCTCCGGCCTGACCCTGGCCAATGTGGTCGGCGTGCCGGCCGGCACTTGGCTGGGCCATAACATGAGCTGGCGCTTCGTGTTCCTGATCGTGGCCGCGATCGGTCTCGCCACCGCCTTCATGGTGCAGAAGTTCATCCCCTGGTTCGAAGGCAAGCAGCGCGCCGGCCTGGCCCAGGACCTGCGCATCTTCCGCGACCCCAAGCTGTGGCTGGCGCTCGGCATCACCTCGATCGGCACCGGCGGCTTCTTCGCCTGGCTCAGCTACATCGCGCCGCTGCTGACCGACGTGACGCACGTCCACGCCAACGTGATCCCGCTGATCATGATCGTGGTCGGGGTCGGCATGACGGCCGGCGTGCAGTTCGGCGGCAAGCTGGCCGACCGCGTGCATCCGCTGCGCGCGATCACCATCCTGCTGGCCTCGATGATCGTGCTGCTGTGCCTGAACGCCCTGCTGGCCTCGTCGCAGGTGGCGATGGTGGTACTAGCCTTCCTGGTCGGCGCCAACGCGCTGGCGCTGGGACCGTCCATCCAGATGCTGCTGATCGAGCATTCGCGCGAAGCCGAGATGCTGGGCTCCTCGCTGGGCCAGTCCGGCTTCAACATCGGCAACGCGCTGGGCGCCTTCCTGGGCAGCATTCCGCTGACCCTGGGCTATTCCTACGCCTCGCCGCAATGGGTCGCAGCGAGCCTGGCCGGCGCCGGCCTGCTGCTGTCGATCGCGATGCAGGCGCACGGGCGCCGCGTGCGCGCCCTGGCCTGAGTCCGCACTAAGGCAGGTAGCCCTGCCGGCGCAGGCTCTGGAGCGCGGCGACCACGGTGTCGCCGGGTTCCAGCGCTTCCGTGAAGCCGGCACGGCGGATCTTGCCCATGTCCGAGATCATGTCGAACTCGGTATTGAAGATGAAATCGCCGAACGGCCAGGCGACCAGCTTCTCGTAAGCCACCGGCTGCAGGCCGTGCTGCTGCGCCAGGCGCTGCCAGGCTTCGGCCTTGGCCGGCATCTGCTTCGCCAGCGAAAACGGCTGCGGCGGCCCGACTTCCATGTCGAAGACCTGCGCCACGCGCTTCCAGATCCGCTCCCAGCGGAAGGGTTCGTTCACCAGGTTGAAGGCTTCGTTACGCGCCGCCGGATCGAGGGCTGCCCAGACGCTGGCGCGCGCCATCCAGGCGGCATCGGTGGTCTGCGCGAACACGCCGTCGTACACCTTGTGCGAGCCCGGAAAGCGCAGCGGAATCCCGGCCTGCTTGCTGAGCGCCGCAAACACCCCCATCACCATCGCGATGTTCATCGGGTTGCCGACGATGTCGCCGACCACCACGTCCGGGCGCAGGATGGACCACTCGAACTCGCCGGCGTCGGCGCGCTCGCGCAGGATGTCTTCCTGGGCATAGTAGAAGTTGGGCGACAGGTGGCGCGGATCGTCCTCGTAGAACGGCGCCACCGCGCGCCCCAGATGGACGCCATAGACCTTGGCGCCCTGGTAGTGGACCACGCGCGCAAGCGGCGCGCCGGCCGCCTTCAGGCCGTCGAGCAGGTTGCGCAGCATGGTCGCGTTGATGGCTTCTTCCTCGGCCAGGTCGCGCCCGCCCTTCAGCGCCGCGTAGAACACATGGGTGGTGTCGCCGGCCGCCTTCAGGGCCTCGAGCGTGGCGCGAGCATCGAGCAAGTCGGCCTTGATGGTTTCCACGCCGTCGACGAAGGTGCGCGGCAGCGCCCGCACCTTCCACTCTGGACGCTGTTTCAATTCCGCGGCGACCGCGTTGCCGATGATGCCGCTGGCACCGACGACCAGGGCCGTGTAATGACCTTCCATTGCTGCTCCTTACGATAGGGGACAGCAAGGATAAACCAAAGCTCAGGGATGCATGCGCCTGCTTGCCAGTCAGACAGTTCGCTCAGGCTTCGCGCTTGGGACGGCCCTGCGCGTCGGACAGGCGATACTTGTTGCGGCGATCTCCCATCAGGAAGCGCAGGTCGCCGATACTCATGCCGGTGGTTTCGTGCATGCGCAGCAGCACCGCGCCGCTGACCGGCAGACGCTGGTGACGAATCTTGCTGATGACCGGCGGCGCCACCTCGAGCATGCGCGAGAGTGCCGCATCGTTTTTCAGCTGCATGTTTTGCAGCAGCGAATCGAGCAAACGGTTGGGGTTGTAGGTGTGGGTTTCACGAGCAGCTTCCGACATTATTTCCTCCTTGTTAATACTTTAACAGAAGCAAATTGCAGGCCAGCTCAGCAAGTCATTGAATTACAAATATATTAACTATTTCAATCACAGATTTGTGAAGAAAGTGTAAAGGATGGCGACAGTGCGCCAGCTTACATTCACACCAATACCGCCTGCTCCATCGCGCCGCTGAGCTCCGTGGCTTCGTCGATGATCTCGTGCAGGGTCGCTTCATCGACCAGGTAGTCGAGCGCGCTTTCGCTATGGTCCGGCAAGGGTTCTTCGATGCGCAGCGGCGACGGAATCGCCGCGTACAGGTTGGCCAGCAGCAGCGTGTCGAGCAGCGAGGTCGGGGGCATGTGCAGCCAGCCGCCGCGCAGCTCGAACACGGCCTCGGCCACCGGATCGGGCAGCGACAGGCGGCGCCCCACTTCGCGGGTGACCACTTCCTCGCACAGCTCGCCCCAGCGGTCTTCGTCGTCGTCGAGCAGGCCGGGGAATTCGTCGGCGCGCATCAGGAGGTAGAAGGCACCGATTTCGTGGACGATGCCGGCGAACATCGCCGTGTCCGGATTGACGAAGGTGACGCGGCGCGCGAACACCTGGGCCAGCGCGGCCACCTGCACGGTGTGCTCCCACAACTGTTCGGCCTTGCTGCGCAGGTCGGGGTCCTGGATGCAGCTGCCGAACTGGCGCACCGCCAGGCTCGCCACCAGCATCTGCAGGTTACGGTAGCCGACGCGGGTGACGGCCGCGCGCACGTTGGTGATCGGCTTGCCGCCAGCATTGAAGGCCGAGGAATTGGCCAGCGCCACGGTACGCGCAGCCAGTTGCGGCTCGCCCAGCACCAGGCGAATCGCTTCTTCGAGGTGGCAGTCGGGCTCGTTCAGCGCCCGCTGCAGACGCAGCACGGCGTTGACGCTGGTGGGAAAGGATATGTCACCGCGCGCAGCCTGCGCCGCGATGTATCCGAAGGCTTCGATTCTGTTCACGGCGGCGATTATACCGCGCGAAGTTTAGCCTACAGGCAATTTCTGTAGGTACATTCGAAACCTGTGGTATCTGCACAAAAACGACGGCCTGCCACAAAAGACAGGCCGTCGAGCCTGCCCCTGCAACAGGCCGCAAAGGGCAGAATCTGCTTGCGCTTACTTCACTTTGATGGCGCTTTTCACGGTGCTCACGCCTTCGACACCCTTGGCAACCTTGACCGCCTTGTCGGCTTCGGCCTTCGAGTTCACGAAGCCGCTCAGCATCACGACGCCCTTCTCGGTCTCGACGTGGATGCCCAGCGATTCCAGGTCCGGCTCCTTGACCAGGCCGGCCTTCACCTTGGTGGTGATGGCGGTGTCCGAAGCGGCCAGTTTGGTCTTGGCGGCGGCGTCCTTGGTCTTGTCGCCGGCATTGTCGAGCGCGTTGTCGGTCTTCTGCGCGCTCACGGCGGCGGTGTCGCGGGTCTTGTCGCCGGCACGGTCGGCGAGGTTTTCGGTTTTCTGGGCAACCGTTGCACCGACTTCCCTGGTCTTCTCGACGGCGACCTTGGCAACTTCCTTGGTCTTCTCGGCAGCGGTGGCGGCCACGGCCTTGGTCTTGTCGGCGGCGGTGGCAGCAACTTCCCTGGTCTTGGCGGCGGCGGTCGAGGTGGCGGCCGCGGCCTTGTCGCCGGCGCGGTCGGCGGCGTTCTCGGTGCGGTTGGCGATCTCGCCGGCGTTGTCCTTCACGGTCGAGGGTTTGGTCTGCACCAGGCAGCCGGTCTTGGCGTCGCCGCCCTGGGCGCACTTGTCGGCCGCGCTGGACTTGTCGGTGCTTGCCACCAGGCCGCCGCCCGAGCCGCTGGTGCCGCTCGAACCGGTCGCGCCGGCGCTGCTGGAACCGGTCGCCGTGGTGTTCGCGCCGGACTTGGCGTCCGCCAGGGCTGCCGTATGGACCGACTTCGCATTGTTCATGCAGTCGTCCTTCTCGGCGCCGCTCTTGGCGTCGCACCTGGTCTTGGCCACGTCGTACTCGGCGTCAGCCAGGTTGGTGCGCGCCTTGGTTTTGCTGGCGGCGCTGGTGTTGTATTTGGACAGGGCGTCGGCTTCGGTGCGGGTACGCGTCAGCTTGGCCTCGGCCATGCACACGTCCTTGTCGTTGCCGCTCATGCTGCCGCATTTCGCCGTTGCCGCCTTGTAGTCGGCTGCCGCCTTCTGCGTGGCAGCGCGGTAGCTGGCCGGATCGTGGTTCAGCGCGAAGGTGGGGGCGGCAAATGCGGCGCCGGCGGCCGTCGCGAGCAGGGTCGCAATCAGCGTTTTCATATCGGTAGCCCTTGTGATCGGTTGTTGTAATGCAGACGATTAAACGCCCGACCCGACCGAACATCTGTGCGGCACCGTACAATTGCCGAAAAAACCATAAAAGCCGGGTTGCGCCGGCTTCAATCGTCGCTGACCAGACCGTCTTTCCAGAGCGCCGACGCATCCTCGAACGGCTTGCCGGCGCTGCCCAAACGGCTGCCGTCCGCCGCCAGCTTCACCCACACCCGCGTATCGTGGCCGCTGCGCGGCACCGCCTGCACGGCGCGCACCTTGTCCAGCCAGGCGTGCACGCGGGCGTAGTCGGCGGGGTGGTGACGATGAATCCAGGCCAGCGCCACCAGGTCGGCGTAGCCCTCCTCGCGGCGCATCTCGCGCATCGCCTTCGAGGCCGCCAGCAGCGACGGGTCGGCCGCGCTCTCCTCGCCGACCTCGACGAAGCCAGCCGGCAGGACATGCCAGGCACCCTGGGCATAGCGCCAGCAATGCGCGATCTCGTGCGCCGCCATCGCCTCGATCAGCTCGCCCTGCTCGGCTGGAGCAACGCCCGCCAGCACCTTCTCGGCCTCCGGATTGCCGCGCAGCGAGAGCACCAGCTTGCAGCGCCCCTGGTCGAAGCCCATCGCCAGCGGCACATCGTCCGGCCCGGCTTGCGGCTGGACCACGACGTCGATCGCCAGCGGCAGGCTGCGCGCGTATTCGAGGACCGGGTAGGAGGCCAGCAACCAGCGCTTTTCGAGTGCGGTGAGGTCGGCACTGGCGGCACTGGCTGCCTGGGATGCCGCGCCCAAGCAGGCGGCGGCGAAGAAGAACTTGAACATGGAGGGCTTCCCCATTGGATAGATAACATGCCTATCGGCAATTCTATCCTCCGGTGTAGCCCTCGCGAGGAAATTTTTTAACGGCTGCTCAAAACGGCAAACTTACCAGAAGTGCAATCCGTCAGCGCCGGGGCTGGCACGGCGTTGCCGAGCCTAAAGATGCTGACCAGCTGTGCCAGGCTCTGCGCCTCGTCCTGCAGGGCCGCGGCGGCAGCGCCGGCCTGTTCGACCAGGCTTGCGTTCTGCTGGGTGGTCTCGTCCATCTGGCCGATCGCACGATGAACCTGTTCGATGCCGGCGCTCTGTTCCTGGCTGGCCAGGCTGATCTCGGCCATGATGTCGGTCACGCGCTTGACCGAACTGACGATCTCTTCCATCGTGCTGCCGGCCTCGTTCACCAGGCGCGCGCCGTCGTCGACTTTCGCAACCGAGTCGCCGATCAGGCTCTTGATCTCCCTGGCGGCGGTCGCCGAACGCTGGGCCAGGTTGCGCACTTCGCCGGCAACCACGGCAAAGCCCCTGCCCTGCTCGCCGGCGCGGGCGGCTTCCACGGCCGCGTTGAGCGCCAGGATATTGGTCTGGAAGGCGATACCGTCGATCACGCCGATGATCTCGGCGATCTGTTTCGACGAAGCGTTGATCGAGGCCATGGTCTGCACCACCTGCGACACCACCGCGCCGCCGCGCTGGGCCACGCTGGACGCCGACTCGGCCAGGGCGTTGGCCTGGCGCGCATTGTCGGCATTCTGCTTGACGGTGCCGGTCAGCTCTTCCATCGACGACGCGGTTTCTTCCAGCGTGCCGGCCTGGCGCTCGCTGCGCGCCGACAGGTCATGGTTGCCGGCCGTGATCTCGGTCGAGGCATTCGCGATCGTCATCGTGCCGGCGCGTACCTGGCTGACGATGTTGACCAGGCTGTCGCGCATGCCCTTCATCGCGAACAGCAGGCTCGACTTGTCGCCGGCGCAGGTGTCGATCGGCACCGAGAGATCGCCGGCGGCGATCGCACCGGCAATCGCGACGGCGTAATCCGGCTGGCCGCCCAGCTGGCGCAGCAGGCCGCGGCTGATGGCCCAGGCGGCCACGCTGCCGGCGCCGACCGCAATTGCCAGCAACACCAGCATCCAGGCCAGGAAACTGCCCGACAGCGCACGCGCTTCGGCAGCGGCATCGTTGTTCAGCTTTTCTTCGAGATCGATCAGGCGGTTCACGCTGGCCAGCCACGCGACGAATGCCGGCGCCGCCTGCTTGTCGAGCAGGACTGCCGCCTCCGCCGCATTATCGGCCTGGCGCAGCGCGATGACCTTCGCGATCAGCGGCTGGGTGCGCTGCTCGACGTCCTTGATGACGGCCAGCGCCTGCTTTTCTTCCGGCAGGATGTTGCTGCGCCCGGCAAACAGCGCGTCCAGCGGGCCGGCCGATTTCTGGTAATCGGCGTCCAGCTTGCGGATCAGTTCGACGTGCGGCCTGGTCGCGTCGGCGCTGCTGGCCAGCACCACATCGCGCAGGGCGATGGAACGGTCGTGCACGCTGCCGCGGAAGTTGATCGCATAGCGCTGCTTGACGTTGTTGACGTCATTGATGTGGATAAGGATGTTGTCGATCTGGCCGACACGGTGGATCGCCAGCCCGGCCAGGACCGCCATCAAGGCGAGGACCGCGCCAAAGCCGATGGCCAGGCGCTTGCCAATAGTAAAACCTGAGGAATGCATGAAAACACGTCGTAGAGGAACCGGAATGCGCGATCCGGGCGCCGCTGCCGATGGAATTTCCATATGGCAACTAAGTTGACTATAGCACACGTCGCATCAAATTCGTCACACTTCGTGCTGCGAGCAGGGTTTCCTGCCCGCATATTTGCGCATTACCCGGTCATTTACTCAAATTTGCCGCCGTCACGAAAGAAGGACGGATATCGTTCGGCACCGCCTTCATCTTGTCGAGCGCCTTCTGCACGTCCGGGCGGATCACCACGTACTGCTTCATCAGCGCCTGCGCACGCGCGTAGTCGCCGGTGGCTTCGATGGTCAGGAACTCGCGGTCGAGATCGGCCACGGCGCCCTTGATCTTGGCAAAGTCGACCGAGAAGGTGCCGTCGCCGTGCGAAACGAAGCCGCCCTTGTCGAGCAGGTAGTTGACCTGGATCGCCATGCCGCGCGCGTGCGAATCGGTCAGGCCGAAGTGCAGCGTGCGGAAGGCGGAGGCCAGGAAGGTGTTGTACAGCTTGCGCTCGGCTGCGGTGCCCTGCCCCAGCGAGGATTTCAGCTGGCCCTTGTCCATCATGTAGCGCAGCGCCCACAGGCCGGTCACGTCGGCCTTGGCTTCCTCGATGGTCGAGTAGGCATCCTTCAGGTCCTGGCGCGGCGTCGACGGCTTGCCGTTCTGCGTGGTCGCGTGCGGGCCCAGGCCGTGCATGATCTCGTGCGCCAGGATGTGGGTGAAGAAGGAATCGAAGTCGAGGTCCTTCTGGTCGGCGGGGCGCAGCACCAGCTTGGTGATCGGCTTGAGCGTCGACTCGAACTTCGCTTCCTGCACATTCTTCAGCATCACGCGCTTGGAGCCGCGCTTGCTGATGATGCGCTCGTCGTTCGGCAGGTTGTAGGCGGCGGTCTGCACGCCCATGTTGCCGTCGCCGGCGCCGTAGACCTGGTTGACCACCACCATCGGCGCGATCGCACCGACCTTCGGGTTGCGGTACTTCGGATCGAGCGGCAGGTTGTTTTCCAGCTCCTGCATATGCTTGCCGAAGAAGTTCAGCTTCTCGGTCTCCTTGGCGTCGCGCACGTTCACATAGGCTTCGAAGGCGGCCTTGTAGCCGAACAGCTCGTCGTTATAGGTTTCGTACGGGCCGATGGTGACATCGACCGGCGAATCCAGGTCCATCCAGGCGAAGTCGGAAGCCAGGTAGTCGTTCGACAGGAAGGCCTCGGCGCGCAGGTTCAGGAATTTCTTCAGCGAGGCGTTGTCGGTGGCATTCGCCGCCTCCTTCAACAGCCTGGACAGCTGCTGCAGTTCGGTGGCGTATTCGTCGGAGTAATTCACGCTGGTGAACTGCTGCGCGCCCTTGCCGTCCTTGGTGCGCTTGATCACGGTGAAGAACCACTGCGCCTGCTCCTTGTCCTTCGGCGCCAGCTTGTTCATCCAGGTTTCGAGTTCCTGCTTGGTGGCGCCTTCCGGATAGAAGTTGGCGCCGGCCGGTTTCTCGGCCGGGATCTGGATGCCGCCAAATTCCATCGGCATGAAGGAACGGTTGCCGTCGATGATGGACCACGGTCCCTTGTTCAGCCAGAAGTAGTCGCGCCGCGCCTTGCCCAGCGGCGTCGTGTCTTTTTGCAGCGCGGCCCACAGCGCCTCGTTGCCGGACCAGCGCTGGCGCAGCTGCAGGGTATCGACGATCTTCGCGGCCTCGATCAGCTTTTCGATGGCGACGTGGTCGCCTTTCGAGAGCTTGCTGGTGTCGGCAGTGAGGTCGACCGGGGCGAAGCGCCTGGCCATCGTGTTCAGTTCGGCGACGGTGGCCGGGTTGGCGGCACACGCGGGTGCGGCGATGGCGCCGAGCACGGCGAAGGCGATCGGGAGCAGCAGGGTCTTCATGGTGTCTCTTGTCTCGAATGGTTGTAATTGGGTGATTGTAATCCGGCCGCTTATTCCAGAAAGGACACCAGCTGGTCAGCCCTTGTCTGCATGCCGCTCATCGGATGCACATCTCACCTGGCATTCAGCGCCGGCCCGATGAACTTCATCACCAGCCCCTTTGGCCCCACCGCCCAGCCGGTCGACGGGTTCGCGAAACCAACCGTGTTCAGCGGCGTCCTGTCGAGTTCAGTCCAGCTCTTGCCGGCATCCAGCGAGTAGCCCGACCCGGCCAGCCCGCCGGCCACCAGCGCACGCGGCGCGCCCGGCACCGGCACCACCACCGACATGTAGCCGGCCGGCTGGACGGCAACCGGCGTCCACGTCGCGCCGCCGTCGGCCGTGACGGCGCCGTTGATGCCGGCCATGCGCGTTTCCTTGTAATCGCCGCCCGCCGCGAAGCCCTCCTTCGGATTCAGGAAAGCCACCGAGAACACGCCGCGCGCCGGCGCGCCGGCCGGGATCGGCGTCGAGGCTGCGCGCCAGGTCTTGCCGCGGTCCGCCGAGTGGAACACGCGCGAGTTCGCGCCGCCGCCGGTGGCGATCCAGGCATCCCTGGTGCCGGCCACCGTCAGGCAGGTGCCGCTGGCGGCGAAGGCGCCTTCGCTCGGCATCGCCTCCAGCCCCTTGGCCGCGACTTCACGCCAGGAGGCGCCGCCGTCGCTGGTGGTGTAGACCTGGAAGCTGCCCTTGACCGGGTCGCCGAACAGGATGCCGTTGTCCTTGTCCCAGAACGCCATCGCGTCCCAGAAGCCTTCCGCCACCTGGTTCGTGGTCATCAGGCGCCAGGACCTGCCGCCATCGTCGGTGCGGTAAATGCGCGAGGCCGCGCCGGGCCCCGCACCCATCACGATCGCGGTTTTCGCATCGATGGCGTGGATGTCGCGGAAGTCGATCTTGTCGGCGTCCGGCACCTGCATCGCCTGCCACGTGGCGCCGTCGACGGTGCGCAGGACCGTGCCCTTGGCGCCGCTGGCCCAGGCGACCTTGTCGCTGACGACGGACAGGCCGCGCAATTCGGCCGTGGTGCCGCTGGGGGTAGGCTGCCATTCCTGGACCATCATGGCGGAAACGGAGGCGGTGGTGGCGGACAGCAGTGCGGCGATCAGGGCGGAACGTGCGAACATGGCTGGGGATATGGCCTCGATGGCCTTCAGAGTGATGGTGCGGACATTATAATGAGGTCCTTTCCCGCACTCAGAAACGAATACCATGGCCACTCCCCTGACCTACGAAGCCTTCCTCGACGAAGTGACGACCCTGCTCACCGAGATGTACGACATGGAAGACGAAGCCGCCATCAAGCTGGTGATGCAGGCGCAGGACGCCGAGTACTTCGTCATCCACGACGACAAGCCGGAACTGCGTACGCTGGAGCAGGCAAAGACGGAAGCCGTCGCCCTGTACAAGGCGCGCCAGAACCGCGTCGAGACCCAGCAGAAGCAGCAGCGCGCGCAGCACCAGCGCAGCACCGGTCCGAAGACCGGCCCGAAAAAGCGCTGAGCGAGCTTGTAAAAAAAGGAGGATAGCGGCGCAAGCCCCTATCCCCCTTTTTGCTTCTGCCTCTAAGCTTAGTTGCCGGCCTTGGCGATGGTCGCCACCGGCTCGCCCTGCGTCCAGCCACCGCCCAGCGCACGCGCCACCGACACCGCCGCCAGCAGGCGCTGGGTACGGATCTGCGCTGCCGCACGGTCCGCCGCCAGCGTGCTGCGCTGGGCGTCGGTCACATCCAGATAAGTCGACACGCCGCGGTCGTAGCGCGCCTGCGCCACCAGCAGCGCGCGGCTTGCTGCCTGCTGGGCTTGCGCCTGCACCTCGCCCTGCTGCTGGCGTTCCTGCACGTCCGACAAGGCATCTTCCACTTCGCGCAGCGCGGTCAACAGGCGCGCTTCGTGGTTGGCGACGGCTTCGTCGTAACGTGCCTGGGCCAGCTTCAGGTTGGCGCGGTTGCGGCCGGCGTCGAACACCGGCAGCGACAGCGCCAGCGGACCGAAGGAGAACTGGCGCGCGCTGCCTTGCGCCAGGTTGCGCAGGCTTTCCGAGGCATAGCCGTAGTTGCCGGTCAGGGTCAGCGCCGGATAGAAGGCGCCCTGGGCCACGCCGATCTGGGCATTGAAGGCGCGCAGGGTGGCCACGCTCGAGGCCAGGTCCGGGCGCTGGCCCAGCAGGCTGGCCGGCAGGCCGACCGGGATGCCCGGTGCCTGCGGCAAGGCGCCGTCCGGGCTCGCTGCCACCAGCGGCGCGCTCGGCGAAGCGCCCACCAGCACCGACAGCGCGTGCTCCAGCGTGTTGCGCTGGCGCTGGGCTTCGTGCAGGTCGGCCTCGGCGTTGGCGCGCTCGATGCGGGTGCGCGAGACATCCAGTTCGTTCGAGAGGCCGGCGTTGAAGCGCGCCTCGATCAGTTCCTGGGATTCGCGGCGGGTCGCCAGCGCATTGCGCAGGATCGCCAGCTCGGCATCCAGGCCGCGCAGCTGCCAGTAGGTGGTCGCCACCTGGCTCGACAGCATCAGCAGCACGCCGTCGCGGTCGTCCTGGGCCGCCAGGGCCTGGGCATCGGCCGCTTCGACCACGCGGCGCACGCGGCCCCACAGGTCCAGCTCCCACGAGAGACCGACGCCGGCCGAGTAGTTGTTACCCTCGATCGAACGGTGGCCCAGCGCCAGACCCTGCGAGGTCTCCGCCGAGGTGCGCGAATTCGACACGCCGGCCTGCACGTTCACGCTCGGCAGCTGCCCGGCACGCACCATGCCCAGCTGGGCCTGCGCCTGCACCAGGCGCTGCGCGGCGGCGCGCACGTTCGGATTGTCGTGCAGCGCGCGCTGCTCGAGGCTGTTCAGGGTCTGGTCGCCGAACACGGTCCACCAGTCGGCCGGCAGGCGCGCGGCCTGCGCTTCCTGATTGGCCGGCGCATGACGCCAGGCGGCGCTGTCGACGCCCTGCGGCGCCTTGAAGTCGGCGCCGACGGTGCCGCAGGCGCTCAAGGCGGCGGCAACGGCGACAGCAACAGCGGTGTGGATGACGGGTTTGAACATGGTAGTTTTCATTGGTAGTTATCCCTTGTACCGTCGTTCCCGCGAAGGCGGGAACCCATACTGAGCCGAATGAAGACGCTCAGCATGGATCCCCGCTTTCGCGGGGATGACGCTCAAAATCAGTGTCCGCCACCGCCAGCCCCACCGGGCGACTTGACCTTGTCGGCAAACCACAGCGGCACGATCGCCGCGATCAGGATCACGCCGACGATAAAGAAGCCGTCGTTGTAGGCCATCACATACGACTCGCGGCGTACGATGCGGTCGACCGCTTCGAGCGCCTGGTTGGCGGCGGTTGCCGGGTCGATGCCGCGCGCAATGAAGGCCTGGGTCAGCTGGTCCAACCTGGCCTGGGTAGCACTCGAGAACATCGACACGGCTTCGCCGATGCGCGCCGAGTGGAAGTGCTCGCGGTTGGTCAGCGAGGTCGCCAGCATCGCGATGCCGATCGAGCCGCCCAGGTTACGGGTCATGTTGAACAGGCTCGAGGCCGAGGGCATGTCCTTCGGCTGCACGCCGTTCATCGCGAAGTTCGACAGGGTCAGCATCACGAAGGGCTGGCCGATCGCGCGGATGATCTGGGTGACCATCAGCTGGTCGTAGCCGGTGCTGGCGTCCATGTAGGCATTCATCAGGCAGGAAACGCCGAACAGCCCCAGGCCGAACATGCACATGATGCGGTTGTCGATCTTCTGCGACAGGCGCGCCACGAAAGGCATGACGAACAGCTGCGGCAGGCCCATCCAGGCGATGACCTCGCCGATCTGCATCGGCGAATAACCGGCGATCTGGCCCAGGTACAGCGGCAGCAGGTAGGACGAGCCATACAGGCCCATGCCGATCACCGCCGACAGGATGGTCGCCACCATGAAATTGCGGGTGCCGTACAGGCGCAGGTTGACGAAGGGGTCGGCGCGCGAGAAGCCGATCACCACCCAGCCGAGGATGCCGACCAATGCCAGCGCGGCAAAGGTGATGATGAAGCTCGACTCGAACCAGTCCTTCGAATTGCCCTCTTCCAGGAAGATGGTCAGGCTCGCCAGGCCGACCGCCATGAAGGCGATGCCCAGCCAGTCGGCTTTCGCCAGCATTTTCAGGTTCAGCGGTTCCTTGTCGATGCCCCAGTACATGCCGGCGATCAGCAGCACGCCCGGCACCCAGTTCAGGTAGAAGATCGACGGCCAGCCGTACAGCTCCGTGAGGTAGCCGCCGAGGGTCGGGCCCATGGCCGGGGCCAGGGTCGCGGTCAGGCCGAACATCGCCATGCCGACCGCGCGCTTGGACGGCGGCAGGCGGGTCATCACCAGCGTCATCGCCATCGGGATCAGCGCGCCGCCGGTAAAGCCCTGCAGCATGCGGAACACGATCATGCTCGACAGGCTCCAGGCCGCGCCGCACAGGGTCGAGAACACCAGGAACAGGGCGGTGGTGATCATCAGATAGCGGCGCTGGCCGAAGGCGCGCACGAACAGCGCGGTCATCGGAATCACCACGATCTCGGCGCACAGGTAGGCGGTCGAGATCCACGAGCCCTCTTCCTGCGTCGCCGACAGCGTACCGAGGATGTCGCGCAGCGAGGAGTTGGTGATCTGGATGTCGAGCACCGCCATGAAGGCGCCGAGCAGGCCAGCGGCCACCGCGATCCAGGTGCGCGCATCGACCCGCACGTTATTCGCGGGCGGCGCCATCGTCTGGGTGGAACTCATGCCTGTCCTTTACTGGGCCGACGCGGTGCGCTGCGGCTGCTGTTGCTGCTGCTGTTGCGGCTTCTGGCGCAGGTCGATCTCGACCACGGTCGACATGCCCGGCACCAGGCGGCCGGCGTACTTCTTCAGGTCTTCCGGCTTGAGCGTGATCTTGACCGGCACGCGCTGGACGATCTTGGTGAAGTTACCGGTCGCGTTATCGGCCGGCAGCAGCGCGAACTGGTTGCCCGACGCCGGCGAGAAGCTGTCCACGCGGCCGACCAGCTCATGGTCCTTCAGCGCGTCGACTTCGACCTTCACTTCCTGGCCCGGCACCAGGCCCGGCAGCTGGGTTTCCTTGAAGTTGGCGGTCACCCAGACGTCGTCCTGGACAATGGCGGCCAGTTGCTGGCCCGGCTGGATGCGGGCGCCGACTTCGACGCTGCGCTTGCCGATGCGGCCCGACACCGGCGCCACGATCTGGTTGTAGCCGAGCTGCTGCTGGGCGTCCTTCAACTGCGCCTGCAGCACCTTGACCTGGGCCTTCAGCACGTCGCGCGCCGAGGTGGCGGCGGCGATCTGGGCCTTGGCGGCATTCGCGTTGTCGCGGCGTGCGGTGACGTCGGCGGTGGCGCCGGCGCGGGCCGCGGTGGCGGCATCGACTTCCGCCTTCGACACGGCCTTCATGTTGGTGTTGTACAGCTGGCCGTAGCGCTCGGCGTCCTGGCGCGCGCGCACCAGGTTGGCCTGGGCCTGCGCGACCTGGGCGCCGGCGGCGGACGCCTGGGCCCTGGCCTGCTCGACGGCGGCGTCGGCCTGCACGATCTGCTGCTGCACGCTGGCGATCTGGGCCTGGATCTGCTCGACCTTCACGCCCTGGTCGGCCGGGTCCAGCTCGGCCAGCACGTCGCCGGCTTTCACAAGCTGGTTGTCGTCGAACAGCACCTTGGTCACGACGCCCGGGATGCGGCCCGACACCGGATGCACGTGGCCGGTGATGTAGGCGTTTTCGGTTTCGACGAAGTTGCTGCTGCGGTACCACATGCGGCCGCCGGCGCCGAGGGCGGCCAGGGCGATGATGCCGACCACGATCAGGACACGCTTCGGCGGGCCTTTGCTGCCGTTGGCGGCCGTGGCGGGAGCGCCCGCGCCTGCTGCAGCCGGTGCGCCCGACGCGGCGGCGGACGGTTTCTGCTCGACCGTGGTTTGCGAATCTGCCATGAATACGACTCCGAAGAAAAAAATGAAATGGGTTCATCGCATTATTCGACAAAGCCTTGGCGAAGTCAAGAAATGAAACGATTGCATTTCATTTTTTTCTGGGCTACAGTGGCGGTATGGACAAACCCGTTAATGATTGCAAGGCAGCAGGACGCCCGAAGGCCGCCGACGTCGAATCGCGCATGCAGGAGCTGCTGCAGACTGCCGCCCAGCTCTTCCTGAAGAATGGCTATACCAAGACCAGCCTGGAGTCGATCGCCAAAGCCGCCCACGTGGCGGTACGCACCATCTACGTGAAGTTCGGCGGCAAGGCCGGGCTGCTGCACGCCGTGCTGGCGGACAAGCGCCACCGCTTCTTCCGCAACCAGCCGATGCAGACCGACCCGCGTCCGCTGAAGGAGATCGTGGACGACTTCGCACGCCAGATGCACGAGCTGCTGAGCTCGCAAGAAGCGATCGACATGCAGCGCATCGTACTGGCCGAAGCGCCGGACAACCCGGAACTGGCCGAAGCCTTCTGGAACAGCGGTCCGCGCCAGACCCGCGAGATGCTGGCGCGCTTCTTCGCACGCCCGGACATCCAGGCGCAGATGCGCGCCGACGTCCCGCTCGACCTGCTGCCCGGCCACCTGATGGCCTGCATCGGCGGCGACCAGCTGTGCCGCTTCGTGCTCCCGACGCAGAAACCCACGCCCGAGGAGGCGCGCCGCGACCTCGAGCGCCGCCTGGATCTGTTCTACCGCAGCGTCCTGCCCTGCCCTTGAGGGGACGGGACTATGTGCGGCATCGCACGGACCGCTTGCACCAGCCTGGGGCATCCTGAATGCCTTATGAAGGAGGGTGTCATGAACACGAAAAATACAAAGACGGCAGTTCGCCGCAGGGAGGTAGCATGAGCAAGTCGTCCCGTTACGAGTGGCGCGACCAGCAGGCCGCGCTGCAGGAACGCATGAAGGGCTTCCTGGCCAACCCGAACAACGAGCAGATGGAAGCGGTCCTCGCCGAGATGCGTGCCTACGCCGACGCAGCCCAGTCGGGCCATATCGAGATCCCGCAACGCTGGACCAGTTACAACTGATTCCTGCCTGAGCTACTGACCGAGAAATGCCGTCCAGTTCGCTGGGCGGCATTTTTTTTGTCCCGCTTGCCGCCACTCGCGCCGCCCCGATGCAGTTCGCGCTGCCCGGCGGCGTTTCGTCGCATGCGCCCGTGCCGCCGCATGCGCGCGGCTACCCTGCTCCGATCTTTCACGCACCACGGAGCACGCCGATGCAAGCCGCCGACCGTCTCGCCATCCCGGCATTCGTCTGCAGCGTCGCCCAGGCCAGAGCCGCCGGGCACAGCCTGGCTGTCCAGCTGCGTTGATCCATGGTAATTTCTTGGCTAATCAACAAGGATAGACGATGACGACGAATCCCGGCCGCGCCGCCCACCCGCTGGACATGTTCGCGCTGTTCCGGCGCTGGCCCGCCTCGACCGCGCGCAACCTGGTCTACACCGCCTTGTGGAGCAGCGCGCTCGGCGTGTTCGTGAGCGGCTGCTTCATCCTGCTCGGCGCTCGCGTCACCTTGCCTATCCCGCGCTTGCTGGGCATGGTGCTGCTGACCTCGAACACGGTCGGCTTCCTGATCCACGGCGGGCTGGCGCTCCTGCGCCGCTATTTCCCCGCAGCCGCCGCGCGCCGCTCCCCGGCGCTGCGCCTCTGCCAGATGCTGGTGATCGAAGCCAGCGTGGTGATCGGCTTCACGGTGCCGGACGCCCTGCTGCGCGGCGCCAACCCCTTCACCGCGCTGCTGATCGACGGCGCGCTGACGCCGATCCTGCCGATGGGCATCGTGATCACCGCCATCACGATGACGATCCTGGCCGTCAACGAACGCCGGATGGCGCGCGAGACCGCGACCGCCCTGCAGCAGCAGCAAATCGCCGAAGCCGGCCGGCTGCTGGCCGAAGCGCGCCTGCGCACGCTGCAGGCCCAGATCGAACCGCACTTCCTGTACAACACGCTGTCGAACGTGGTCAGCCTGATCGGCAGCGAGCCCGCCCGCGCGAAGCACATGCTGGAGCGCCTGATCGACTTCCTGCGCGCCAGCCTGTCCGCCAGCCGTGCCGAGCAGACGACCCTCGGCGCCGAGCTCGACCTGGCCCGCGCCTACCTCGACCTGCTGGCCGTGCGCATGGGCGCGCGCCTGCGCTGGCGCATCGAAGCGCATGGCGCCTGCCGCGACCTGCAGATCGCGCCGATGCTGATCCAGCCGCTGGTCGAGAACGCCGTGATGCACGGCATCGAACCGAAGCTCGAAGGCGGCGAGATCGTGGTCCGCGCGGCCTGCGATGACGGCCTGCTGCGCATCGACGTCAGCGACGACGGCATGGGCCTCGGCAATGCGCCGCCACGCCCCGGCGGCGGTGTCGGCCTGTCGAACCTGCGCGAGCGGCTGCGTAGCCTGCACGGCAACAAGGCTCAGCTACAATTATTCGAAAACCAAGCCGCTGGCGTGACCTCGCGCCTGCTCATCCCCTTGTCTCCGACCCTGGACCCAGCGTGACCACCGCCCTGCTCGCCGACGACGAACCCCACCTGCTAGCCTACCTCGAAGAGCAGCTCGCCACTGCCTGGCCCGCGCTGAAGATCGTCGGCCGCGCGCCCAACGGCGTCGAGGCCCTGCGCCTGATCGACGAACTGGGGCCCGATGTTGTCTTCCTCGACATCCAGATGCCCGGCCTGAACGGCCTGCAGCTGGCCAGCCGCCTGAGCGCCGGCGGCAAGGCCGGCAAGACCGCGCCGCAGGTGGTGTTCACCACCGCGCACGAGCAGTACGCGCTGCAGGCCTTCGACAGCGAAGCCTTCGACTACCTGCTGAAGCCGATCCGTCTGGAGCGCCTGCAGCGCACCGTCGCGCGCCTGAAGGAGTCGCTGGCGGCGCCTGCTGCCGCACCGTCGCCGAGTCCGGAAGCCGCGGCCCAGCTGGCGGCGATGCTGCGCCAGCTCGGCGTGCCTGTGCCCGCCGCGCCTGCCGCCGCACCTGCCGCGTCCGCCGCGCCGCTGCAGTGGATCCGCGCGGCGCAGGGCCAGGAGACGCGCCTGATCGCGGTCGACGAAGTGATCTACTTCCAGAGCAACGACAAGTACACCAGCGTCTTCACGCCAGACGCCGAACACCTGATCCGCACTCCGCTGCGCCAGCTGCGCGAACAGCTGGACGAGCAGAAGTTCTGGCAGATCCACCGCGGCGTCATCGTCGCCGCCCGCCACGTGGCCGGCACCCGCACCGACTTCCGCGGCCGGCTGCTGGTCAAGCTCAAGGGCAGGCCGGAAGAGCTGGTGGTGAGCCGGAATTTCGCGGATCTGTTCAGGCAGATGTAGCGGCGTCGACCCGGACCGCATCGACGCCGCTACTTCCATGCAACGGGCTGCCTGGCCCACCGATCCGGCTGGCCAGGGCAAGCGCACAGTGCCGTTTCAGGGCTGCTGTGCCGCTGCCTGCTGGTTTCCGCTACGCAGCAGCCTGAACACCGCCTGCGCCGCCGTTACGCCCATCGCCTGGTAGCCTGCGCGGTTCGGGTGCAGGTAGTCGCCGGCGCTGCCTTCGCTGTTCGGGACGTAGGGCGCATACAGCGTGCCGGTGCGCGGATCGGTCGTCACCGCCGCAAAGTCGGCCGTCCCGTCGAACAGGCCGCTGGTCAGGATGAAGTTGTTCAGCGTCCTGCGGTAGGCGTCGGTCTGCGCGTTGCCGTATTGTTCGGCGAGCGTGGCGCTGGCAGCGGCCAGCGGGCTGTTGGACGGCACCTGCCCGTTCGGCACATAGCTGGAGGTCAGCGTCGCGCCGATCACCTTGATGCCGGCAGCGTGCAGGCTGGACACGACTTGCCGGTAGCCCGGGATGATCGGCTCGGGCGTCAACTGGCCGCCACCCAGGTCGTTGATGCCTTCCATCCAGACCACCGTGTCGACCCCTGCCACGGAGATGACGTCGCGCTGCACGCGCTGGGTAGCCGGCTGGCCGGTCAGGTTGGCGACCACGGCATTGCCGCCGATGCCCTGGTTGACGACGCTGACCCGGTTGCCCAGGCGCCGGTGCAGCTGGCGCGACATGACGTTCGACCAGCGGTCGTTGCCGTTGAGCGTAGAGAAGGTGCCGTCGGTGATCGAGTCGCCGAAGGCCACGACCACCAGCGTGTCCCTGGGTGCCAGCACGTCGACTTCGCTGACGAAGAACCACGAGGTGGTCGAATACGGGTAGGCGACGTCATCCTCCGCCGAGACCTTGTCGCCCGAGCCCTGCGCGCTGATGTAGGACGTGGTGAAGGCCGTGCCGTGATGGCTCATCGGTCCGGACGAACCTTCGACGGCGAAGCTGATGGCCAGGTTGCGGCCTTCCAGCGCCTGCGGCTGCGTGGCCGACACGAAGGGCAGCTCGACCGGATCGCTGTAGACCTGCTGCCCTGCCGGAATCGTGATGCTGCGGTTGCCCCTGAAGCGCAGGTCGACGCTGGTGCCCGGCACCAGGTTGGCCTGGTAGCTTTGCAGCCCCACCGCGGCGTGGCTGAAGGTGACCGGCTTGGTGCCGAAGACGTTCGAGAAGCGGATGCGCACCGTGCGGCCCCACAGGTCGGGCTTCACGATCATCCGCATGCTCTGGTTGACCGCACCGTTCACGGTCGCATTCGGCAAGGGAATGCTGAGGTCGGGCTGCGGGTCGAAGCCCGGCACCGAGGCGCCTTGCGGCGTGGTCGGCAAGACATAGGCCGACTGGATCGAAGTCGTCCATGATGCGGCCCATTTGCTGTTGCCATGGCCCTTGTAGGCGGCATCATCGGCATTGGCGGGCACAGTGGCCGTGAGCCCTGCCGCCAGCCCCGCCGCCAATCCCACCGCGGCCAGCAGACCGCGCCGCCGCCCGCCGTTCACCGCATGCGATACACGGATCGATGCGATCCATGCCCCCAGCCTGCCCTTCCAGTTTGAATTAAGCATTCCGCTCTCCGTCGCGACCTGCGCACAAGTGGTTGAGAAGCTCCTCCCTCGTCGACTTCAACAAAAGGGGAAGCGAGCGTCAACCGTGCTGCATGGACGGATTGATGACTGTCACCGGCAATGCCGAGCGATGGAACTCTCAGGAATGGATGAAACGGAAAGTCGGCTCGATGTTTTTCGCGTGCAGGTGCCGCACGATATCTTCCAGCGTCGCATCCTTCAGCAGCAAGCCATCCGGCGGGGAGGCCGGCGCCTGGGGCGGCGGCTGCAGGCTGAATGGCTCGGCCGCCAGCGCATCGGCTGCCACGCTGGAGACCGGCTCAGGCATGGCCGGGGCTGCGGCAGTTGCCGGCCTGTTGCGCTGCTCGAGCTTGTGCAAGGCTTCGCGGAACTGCTCGTCGGCGATGCTGTCCAGCCCTTCCAGGAAAGCCGCCTGGCCCGCCAGCGGCGGCGCCACCTCGAGGCCGGATTCCTCGGCAAACGAAGCGCCCATGCCCGGATGGATGAAGGCCGCCCACTTGCCGCTGCGCGGGTTCAGGCAGGGCGGTAAATAGACCGGGGCCGTGGCGGCGTCCGGCGCCAGCTCGGTCTGCCGGAAATAGGTCTGCTGCAGCAGTTCCAGGAATTCCTGCGCTTCGCCGGCCGGCACCGGCGTCTCCAGCGACAGCCACAGGCGGTAGGCGCTGGCGCCGTCGATACTCACCGCCGGCGCCGGCAGGCCGAGATCCGCCTGCAGCGCATTCGCGACCTCGCACAAACGGTCCCAGTGGCCGGCTTCGCCATCGCCGAAGACCTTGCGGAAAGGAATGGCAAACGCGCGCGTCAGGCCATCCGCCGTGGTCAGCTTGATCGCCAGCGTGGTCTTGCCGGCAATGTGCGCGGCCAGGGCATCGCGGGTCACCGCTTCGGGCGCCAGGTACAGGCGCGTCAGTTCTGCAATCAGTTTTTCCATGTTTTCTTTCAGTTCATGCCTCCCCTGCGCGCCGCGTTCTTGCCGAGCGCAGCCAGGTCGAGGTCGCCGTCGCCGTGATCGACGGCTTCTTTGAGCACGGTCTGCAGCGCATCGCCGAAAGCCAGCGGCAGGTTCTTGCCCTGCCCTGCTTCCACCGCCAGGCGCACGTCCTTCTGGCCCAGCGACAGCTTGAAACCGGCGGGGCTGTAGCGCTGCGCCGCGATCATGCCGCCATAGCCTTTATACACGGGCGAGCCGGCGAACAGGGTATTCGTGATCAGGTCGATGAAGCTGGCGGGCGCAATGCCGTGGGCACCGGCCAGCGCCGCGCCTTCGCCCATCGCTTCGATCGCGCAGGCCAGGGTCAGGTTGCAGGCCAGCTTGATGGCGTTGGCCTGCTCGGGCGCCTCGCCGAAGCGCCAGGTCTTCTGGCCCATCAGGTCCAGCAGCGGCTGCACGCGGGCGATCAGCTCGTCGCTGCCGCCGGCCAGGATATTCAGCTTGCCGGCTTCGGCCACGTCGACACGGCCCAGTACCGGCGCCGCCACGTAGCCGACGCCCTTCTCCAGGTGCAACGCCGCCATCTCGCGCGCGAACGCGACGGAGACGGTGGCCATGTTGACGTGGATGCTGCCCGGCGCCATCGCATCGAGCACGCCGCCGTCGAGCATCACTGCACGGGTGGCGTTGTCGTCGGCCAGCATGCTGAACACGACGTCGGCGATGCCGCACTCGGCGCTGGCGGCGGCGGGCCTGGCGCCCTTGGCGGCCAGGGCCTGCACGGGGTTGGGATTACGGTTCCAGACGTGGACGATCTGGCTAGAGCCCAGCAGGTTGGCGGCCATATGGCGGCCCATGGCGCCCAGGCCGATGAATGCGATGGTCATCGAATTCTCCTCAAAACTTTATTAGACCAGCAATCGCGTTCGCACGCAGGGCTAGCGCGCCGCGGCAGCCCGCAGCGGCAAGCAGCTCCAGGGTTCGACCATGTCGTACAGGCGGCCGCGCACGCCCACCTGGTAGCAGACCTGGTTGCCCGCCACCTGGTCCAGCGGCAGCCAGGCGACCGGACGCTGGCCGTGGCGCTCGAAGCGGTCGACCGCGACGACATCCTCGAGCCGGCTGTCGGCGCGCGGCCGGAACTGCAGCACCAGCCGCTGTCCCTGCGCCAGCGGGCTGTCCAGCTGCACCGCGATGCCGACCCTGCCGCCCTCGCGCACCAGGATGCCGCGCGGCCGCGGCATGCTGTCGATCGTCGGTGCGAACGCCGCGCTCCATTGCGCGAGTTGCAGCGCATAGTCGTTCAGGACCAGGTTGAGGTCGAAGCCGGCGCGCTGGAAGGCGCTGCGATACAGTTCATAGCCTTCGAGCGCCGACGGGAAATCCGGTTGCGCCAGCGTCACCAGCACCCTGCGCGGCGCGTCCTCGCCGTAACGCTTCACCAATGCTTCGATCAAGCCGGCACCGAGCGGGTATTGCAGGCGCCAGTCGACGTTGCGCTGCAGCGAGCGGTCGTCGAGCAGTTCGTCCTGGCTCAGCAGATGGCGCCGGAACATGGTCGCCACCGCCAGGTGCCCCTGCCTGCGCAGCTCCGCATCCTGGCGGTAGGCCGGTTCGGCCCAGTGCGCGAGACCCTCGTTGAACAAGGACATCTTGTCGAGTCCCCGTCCGCGTTCGCCGCCCGCCAGCCAGCTCGCGATCACGTGCACGGTTTCATGCACGAGCGTGTTGTGCCAGCCCGGCTCCAGGGCCACGCGGACGCGGTTGTGCAAGGCCAGTCCCGCCGTGTGGCGGATGCTGCCGGCCAGGTCGACGTCGATCAGCGGCGCCTCGCCGATCTCCACCCCCAGCGCCTTGGCCGCGGTGGCGAAGGCGGCGTCGGCCTCCTTCAGCTCACGCTCCTCGACCGCGCGGCCGGCGGGGATGTTGAAGGTGTAGTGCGCGGTGACGAATTTGCGCGGGCGCCCTGCGGCTGCGGTGGCAGCGGAGTTGGCAGCCGCGGTAGCAGCGGGTACCGCAGCCACGGTAGCATCGCCGCCCGGCTCGTCGCCGCCCTTGTCCTTGTCCCTGTCCAGCGTTTGGTAGAGAACGACGAACAGGGCGACCAGGCCGGCCGCGCCGAGCACGAACATGAAAATCCGGTTCTGCGCCAGCCTTGTCATGCGCAGCATGCCGGCACCACCGGCACCGGCGAACAGCAGGTAGGCGCCTGCCAGGCAGGCCAGGGTCAGGACTGTGACCGTCCACACCGTGTCCCCGCCCCAGCCCTGCGTCGCCCAGCCGTCCGCGATCAGCTGGGTGGGGTCGAGCGCGGTGCCGGCACGCGGCCATGTGCTGCGGAGCAGGAGCACCGCTGCGGCGCCGATCGCCAGCAGGGCCCAGGCCAGGTAGCGCAGGAAGCCGAACAGCAGGCCCAGCGCCAGGCCGGCCGCCAGCAACAGCAGGTAGCGCAAGGCGAGCCAGCCGACGGCCGCCGCCGCGATGGGTTCGTCGACGGAATGGCGCAGCCAGGCATTCAGTGCCCAGCCGAGAAGCGGCGTGGCCATCGCGTAGACGAACAGGCAGGCGCCCGCCACCATCAGCTTGGACAGGAAGACCTCGCTGCGCCGCACCGGCAGGCCGTCGAGAAAGGCCAGCGTGCCATCCTCGACTTCGCGCGCCAGCAGGCCGCTGCCCATGGCGAAGGACAGCAGCAGCGACAGCACGGTGCTCTCGATCCAGCGCGTGCCGGAGAACAGCGTGAAGCTGCGATGCCAGGTCTGCAGGTCGCCGACGCCCAGTTCGAGCAGGTCCAGCAGGAACAGGATCACCAGCAGCCAGGCGAAGGGCCGCATGCCGGCCCATTCCTTGGCGATCAATACGCGCTTCATGGCAGCTCCTTGCGGACCGCGCCCAGGCGATAGCGGCAGCCCAGTGCGGGGTCGAAGGCCTCGGCCATGACGAACACGCGGCTGCCGGCGGCAAAGGTGGCCGGCAGCACGCCGCTGGTCTTGGCGCCGGCCCACCAGGTCGTCACCGAATCGACCGCCGGCTCGCCCGGACGCAAGGCCTTGTAGCGCACCGTCAGGCCGGTCGGCGCGGCGCCGACGATCCGGTAGCGCAGTTCGGACACCGTGCCTTCCAGCCGCGCCGCCTCGACCCGCAACGCGGACGGCGGCGCCGGGCTGCGGTCCTGGCGCATCGCCAGCGCCAGCTGGGACAAGGGCAATCCTGCCTGCGCCAGCAGGTCGGCGGTGGCGGCCACGCGCACCAGGCTGCGCCCATCGTCGCTGGACGGCTGGCCCAGCGCGGCGCGCATCAGCGCCTGGTAGCGCGCGGGGCCGAGGCGGTCGTGCAGGGTCTGCACGGCGCGCCATGCGTAAGCGCTGCCCAGGCATTCGCCCAGCAGTTCGTCGGTGGTATCGGCGCGGCGCAAGGCCGCTTCGTCGTCCAGCCCGTACGCGCGCAGCAAGCGGGCGGCGAGGTCCGCGCGGCGCCGCAGTAGCAGCGTGTAGCCCTCGGTCCGTCCGGCCTCCCACCAGGCGCTGAAGCCGCGCAGCAGCCAGGTGCGGTCCTCGCGCCAGGTGTAGGCGGGCGACTGGTCGAGGATCTCGACGATCCTCACCATCTCGCGCAATTGCGGCAGCGCCAGCTCAGGAGCGCCGAGCGCCGCCCGCACCAGCAACTGGTTCGGCGGGGCCTTGCCGAAACCGATCTCGTGCGCTTCACGCCAGGCATCGGGCACCAGCGCCACCGGCGCCAGATCGCGCAAGCCGAGCCAGGCCCGCATGGCGGCGAGATCGGACGAGAGCTGCGCGGCCAGGCGCGCCGGCGGCACCCCGCCGACATCGTCGATCCAGCCGACGCGGACGGTCGGTTCGGCCGTACTGGCGACCGCCTGTTCGAGGTGGAAGGGCGGCGGCGGCACGCGCTTTTCGATCAGCGTCGACAACCCGGCCACGACACCGAAGGCCAGCGCCACCAAGGTCCGCGCCCGCGACGACATGCGCCGCGCCAGCACGACCGCAAGCGCGCCGCGCGCCGATACCGCCAGCGCCAGGCAGACGCCCATCAAGCCGGCGGCCAGGGCCGCGGTGATGGCGATTTCGCGCCAGGGCGGCGGCGCGCCGAGCAGCGCCAGCGCCTCCCCTGCGACCAGGAAGGGCGGCCATTGCGCCACCGGCAGCTGCACGCGGTCGCTCAGGGTCGCGACAAACAGGAACAGCAGTCCCCAGACCACGAAGCGAAAGCGCAGGGTCAGGGCAATCGCGAAGGCGCCGGTGTACACGAATAACAGATAGACGATGCTGCGCAGGGCGACCAGGCCGGCCAGGTCGGCGCGCAGGTAGACCTGGTCGCGTACCGCAAACAAGGCGATGCCGAAGGCCGGCACGAAGAACAGCATCAGCGCGCACCAGCCGGCCAGCCATTTGGTCAGCAGCACCGTGCCGCGGCCGATCGGCAGCACCTCCAGGAACAGCTGGGTACCGAGGCCGTACTCGCGCATCACCAGCCGGTTCGGCATCACGATGGCCGCCAGCGTGCCGAACATCACGAGCTGCGAACGCCAGGCTTGCAGCGGCGAGACCGCCGTGTGCGCCGCGACCCAGAGCAGGCCGAAAATCACGCTGCCGATCAGGTGCAGCACCAGGATGAAGCGCCAGTGCTCGCGCCATTCCTTGCGAAGCAGCGCGATCATGCCGCGCGCAGCTCGTCGGTCCGGGCGAAGGCGAGGAAGATGTCTTCGAGACCCAGTTCCTCGACCTCGGCGCCCGGCGGCAGATCGGCGCCTTCCCAGGCGGCGGCGGCGGCGCGGTAGACGTCGCCGCGCACCCGTTCCCATCCCGGCTGCTCGAAGGGCTGCGCCAGTCCCGCGATCCGCCGCACCTGCGCGCGCAGGCTGCGCACCGACCCTTCGAAGCGCGTCGAGCCGGCCTGGATGATGCCGACCCGCTGCGCCACCTGCTCCACTTCGCCGACCAAATGCGAGGAGAACATCACGGTCGTGCCCTGCTCGCGCTGCAGCTCGATCAGCTGGTCGTTGAATTCGCGCCGGGCCACCGGATCCAGCCCGGTGGTCGGCTCGTCCAGCAACAGCAGCGGCGGGCGCGAGGCGAATGCCAGCGCCAGCGACAGCTTGGTGCGGGTGCCGCCCGACATCGCCGAGGCCTTGCGGTCGGTCGGGATGTCGAGGCGCCGCAGCAGGCGCTCGAACTCTTGTGCATCCCAGGTCGGGTAGAACTCGCCGACGAAGCGGCCGAGCTGGCGCGCCGTCATCCACGGATAAAAATGCGGCTCCTGGGGCACGAAGCCGATCTTTTGCTTGAGGCGCACCGGCACGGATTTCACCTGCTCGCCGAACAGTTCGATGCGGCCGGCATCCGGCGGATTCAAGCCCATCAGCAGGCGTAGCGTGGTGGTCTTCCCGGCGCCGTTGCGCCCGAGGAAACCATAGATCTCGCCTTCCGGCACGGCCAGGTCGAGGTCGTTCAGGGCGAGCACCTTGCCGAAGCGGTGCGTGATTCGTTCGAGGCGCAGCAAGCAATTCATTGAGGTGACCGGTGGCGGAAATGTTTCCATCGTAATGCAAATTAAATCTTATGCAATATCCGGAATGGTAAAAGCAGCTTCGCCATATGCAGAAGTGCGGCAGAAGCGCGGCGCCGCCTGCCGCGCCTTCGCGTTAAGCTGGAATGCGTGGAAATCGCCGCCTTCACCTGCCTGCTCCTGCTGGTCGCCACGACCTTCATCCATTACGAGGTGCTGCGCCTGCTCACGAGTACCCTGCCGGTGCTGCGGATCCGGCCGCGCCTGCAGCTGATCATTGTGATCCTCGGCGCCTTCTGTGCGCACTTCCTCGAGATCCTGCTGTATGGCGTGGCCTACTGGGTGCTGGCGAGCTGGTTCGACATCGGCGGCATGGGTCCGCCGGGGCCACTGCCCTTCTCCCGCTGCCTCTACTTTTCGGCCGAAACCTATACGACGCTGGGCTATGGCGACGTGCTGCCGCATGGCGATCTGCGTCTGCTGGCGGGGCTGGAAGCGCTGAACGGGATGCTGCTGATCGGGTGGACGGCGTCGTTTACCTTCCTGTCGATGGAGCGGTTCTGGGGCGACGGCCAACGCTGAAGCAGGCGCCTCCTCGCGCTCGCGCTTACTTGCCGAGGAGCGCCTCGAGATCCTGCGCGATACGGTCCATGCCGGCCTGGTTCGGATGGTAGGCGACCGGCTCGCGCCAGCTTTCCACACGCGCCGGATGATAGCCGGTGACATAGCTCGCGGCCGCGCAGACTTCATGGCCGGTGCCGAGCGCAGCCGCGCGCACCAGGTCGACATGCTTGCGCGCAGCGGTGGCTTCGAACACCTGCGTGAGACGCGCCGTGGTCTCGCGCATGCGCTCCGCTTCCGCCGGCGCCAGCGGCAACTGCGGGCAGGTGCCGGCGTCCTGCGCCACCGCCGGCAGGTAGCCGACCATGACGATACGCGCGTCCGGCGCGCGCCGGCGCACCGCGTCGATCACGCGATCCAGCTTGCCCGGCAGCTCGGCCAGGCGCTGCGCGAGCTGCGCCGTGTCCGACACCTGGCAGGCGCCCTTGCCTTTGCTGCGGCAGGAAAAGCCGAACAGGTCGCCCACGTAGCCGATGTCGTTGCCGCCGATGAGGAAGGCGACCAGCCTGGTGTCCGGCGTGACCGCTTCGATCTGCGCGGGAAAGCCGTGCTGGCCGCGCACCAGGATATTCTCGGTGGTGGCACCGGAACAGGCCACATCGACCAGCGCCAGTCCGCGCCGCTGCGCCACCGTGCGCGCGTAATTGCTCAGCGAACGTCCGCAGTCGACGCTGGCCGCGTCATGCACACCGACGCCCGGACCGGCGGCGTAGGAGCTGCCCATCGACACGAAGCGGGCGCCTTCCGCCTCGGCATGCGCGGACCAACTGGCCAGCGCCAGCACCATCGTTACGAACATCGGTTTGCGTATTTTCATGGCGCTACGATACGCGCGCACCCAGCGCTCGTCCATAAAAAATCAAGCCAGCACCGACACGCCGTTCAGGCCGGGCGTATCGGCAAACACGCCGGCGATGTAGTCGATGAATACGACGGCCCGCTGCGGCAGCAGGCGCTGGGCCGCGTACACGGCGTAAATCGGCGTCGGTCCGGCCGCATGGTCGCTCAGCAGGACGCGCAAGCTGCCGTCCCGCACCTGGTCCCAGACCATCCAGCTGGGCAGGTAGGCGATGCCGATGCCGTCGAGGACCGCGCGCCGTATGGCTTCGAGATTGTTGACCCGCATGCGGCCGCGGACCGGTACCTCGCCGTCGCGGAACGGCCAGAACTGGATCCTCGAGCTGAAAGGCCGAGGCATTTGTGTCAACACCTGAGCCCGGGACCAGTCAAGACGACGGGACTGATCGAACTGGCGGAGTCAGACGCGCCCAGCCAGCAGGGTCTGCTCGATCACCTCGCGTCGCAGGTACCGATGGGGCGCGTGGGGATCCGGATGAGATTGCCAAGGCGGCTGTGTTTTTGGCTTCGGACGACGCTAGTTTCGTCACGGGAGCGGAGTTGTTTGTGGATGGTGGGATGGCGCAGATTTGATTGCCGGGCAAAGACTCATGAAGCATTGACTTTGCATCGCTGTCTGACTTCATGTTGATTCTGCTCATTTGCTGAACTGAGCATTGCCCACCTCTAGGCGGTAAACCCACGCAAGAATTGCCATTTGCTCCGCTTTCGCGAGCACTTTCTTCCGGAGAGACAAATGGCAATCGACGTGTACCTGCAAATCGACGGCATCAAAGGCGAGTCGCAAGACGACAAGCACAAGGACTGGATCGAAGTCACCGGTGTCCACTGGGGTGTCTTCCAACCCAGGAGCGCGACCTCATCGACCGGAGGCGGCCACACCGCCGAGCGCGCCGAGCTGGACGATATCTCGTTCTCCAAGCTGGCAGACCTTTCATCACCCATTCTCGCCCGGACCTGCGCGATGGGTAAGACTATCCCGAAAGCCAAGCTGGAGTTTTTCCGTGCCGACGGCGATGGCGCTCGCGTGAAGTATTTCGAGATCGAACTCGAGAATGTCCTGATCGGCATGGTAAAACCGCATCTGGGCGGTAATGAATCCTTTCTGTCCGAGACCGTGAACCTGAAATATTCCAAGATCAAATGGAAGTACACCCAACAGAAAATCGGCGGTGGCAGCGGCGGCAATACTGCTGGCGGCTGGGATCTGGCAGCCAATAAAATCGCCTGAGCGGGGGACGAACAATGCCTTTCGATACGGCCAAGTTCGCTACGCACCTTCGTAAGCATGCCAAGGCGCACAGTCAAGCCAGCTGCGCCAAGTTCGTTCGTCGGGCTCTCGAAGCAGGAGGTGCAGACACGAAAGGACACCCGACACCGGCGAAACTGTATGGACCTACGCTGGAACGTAATGGTTTCCACGCCATCACTGTCGACGATCCGGACAAATTCGCTTTCCTGCAAGGCGATATTGTCGTCATGGAGCCAACGAAACACGGTAACGCAGCCGGACACATTGCTGGCTACGATGGGAAAGTCTGGATATCGGACTTTTTCCAACGCGGTTTCTGGCCGAGACCTGTTTATGCAAAGGAGAAGCCGAGTTATGTCGTCTACCGCCGCTAAAAGATTCTTTCTTATCGCCTCAGCCGCCATGACGATCGGATGGGCTTGCCCGGCGTCGGCAGAGAAGGTACAAGCCGGAACAATCGTCGTCGCAAAGCTGTACAAGGACTTCGCCTGGCAGGCGATGGCGAGTCAGGCGGAGCTGTTTGGAGAAGATCTGGCGCACCAGCAGAAAGCGACGCTCGAGAAATACTTCGCGCCTGCATTGGCCAGGTTGCTGCTTGAGGACGCCGCTTGCCAAGTGAAATACCAAGGAATCTGCAATCTTGATTTCGACCTGCTGTTCAACTCGCAGGATCCTCGCGTAACCGATCTGGAAATCACGATGGCTTCGCCAGGGAAGGTATCCGTTGTCTTCAAAGATCCGGTCGATCAAAAGCAGACGCGTATCGACTTTCAAATTGCCCAGGTCTCCGGTGCATGGAAAATCACCGATATCATCTACAGGCAACCGCAAGCGCTGTCGCTAAGAACGGTTTTATCACGCAAAATCCCATAGCCGGCGCAAAGATCTGTGTTACTTGTTTCTGAACCATCGCGTCCTGACGCGATGAACGGCCAGAATGGCTGACAGAACAATCGCGAAATAGATCGCAATGTCGAGGACCAACGCGCCAGTATCCAGCCGGTCCTCGACAAACCCGAGCTGCCGCTCGACGGATATCCCCGGTGCGTCAAACAGGTAGGCAAGCGGGAAGCCGCCCTTCAATACCGGCTTGTCGCAGAGCTCATCGGCGCGCGGGCCGCACAGGTTACCGTATGCCGCCAGCTCGGGACCGACGCGCTCGACATGCACCGACACCAGCGCCATGGCGAATGCGGCGATGAGCGAGGGGATGATGAGACGCAATTTGGCAATGATAGACATGTTTTCCTGGTTCGGTGCCGGTCGCGTCCGGTTTTAATGACGTCCCAACTGTGTTCAAACCCGCGACGCCATCCATCCTCATCGGCACCCGTGAGCCGCCTGACAGGACCGGGCTGCGTTCGTCCATTCCGGACCTTGTAGCTCCAGGCATCCAATCGAGAGCCACTCGTTCTAGAAAAACCACCCATAAGGAAACTCCTCGCTCCGCACAACTGGATGAACAAGATAGGCTGCAATACCGACGGCAAAGCCAGCAGAGCGTCATGTTTGCGCAGGAAGATGTGCAGGGAAAGGTTTGATCCCCATGATTCAGCTTTTCTGGCCTCCCGCCGCCGGCGCCGCAAGCCACGCCAGTGCCGCGACCACCATCGCTTCCACCCCAGCCTCAAGGGTCGGGTGCATGACCGGTGCAAAGTAAGGGCTGTGGTTGGTAGGGATTTTATTGATCTCGCCCGCAGCCTTGGCGTTCGCATACACCTCGGGATCGGTGCCGCCGACGAACCAGAACATGGAAGGCGTTCCCCATGCGGTTCCGAACGATCCGAAATCCTCGCTCGCCGGCGCCGCCCCCACATGGCGCACGCGCTCGGCGTCGAAGTGCTGGCGGAACGCATCGCCGACCCGCTTGCTGGCGTCGGCGTCGTTGAAGCCTAGCGGATAATGATCCAGCGTCGTGAATTCGGGCGGCCGCGGTGCGCCCGAGGCTGCGGCCTCGGCATTGGCGATCCGTTCGATGGCCGCAAGTATGCGCTTGCGCACGCCGGTATCGAAGGTGCGTACGTTGAGCTTGATGATGGCATCGTCGGGAATCACGTTTTCCTTGGTGCCCGCCTGGAGCGCACCGATGGTCACGACGGCGGACTCGTCCGCGGCGATCTCCCGCGACACGATGGTTTGCAGGCGCATCACCGTCGCGGCGGCCATCACCACGGGATCGATGGCTGCCTGCGGCATCGATCCATGGGCGCCGCGCCCGAACAGGCGTATCTGCAGGCTGTCTGCGGCGGATGTGATCGCGCCGGCCCGGCCGCCGAGATTGCCGGCAGGGCCCACCATGACGTGCTGCCCGAGCACGATATCGGGCTTGGGAAAGCGGTCGAACAGGCCGTCGTCGAGCATGGCGCGCGCGCCCTCCGCCGTTTCTTCCGCCGGCTGGAACACCGCCATCACGGTGCCCTGCCATGCGTCGCGTGATTGGGCGAGCAAGGCGGTGGCCCCTGCCAGCCAGGCGACGTGCATGTCGTGCCCACAAGCGTGCATCACCGGGACCGACTTGCCTTCGCGATTCGTTACCCTGATCTTGCTCGCATACGGCAGTCCGGTCGCTTCCTCGACAGGCAAGGCATCCATGTCGGCACGCAGCATGACCGTTGGCCTCTCGCCGTTGCGCAGCAGGCCGACGACCCCGGTGCCGCCAATCCCGGCCGTCACATCGTAACCGGCCTTGCGTAGGTGCTCTGCCGCCAGGCCTGCGGTCCTGGTTTCCTGCATCGACAATTCAGGATGGGCATGCACATCGGTATACAAGGCTTCCAGGTCCGGTAACAGGCTGTGCAGGCCGGCCAGAACTTTCCCCGTGCTGTCTGCTGGTACGTTCATCGCCATATCTCCCCGTCAAAAGGTGAACGATGCGACTTGGGCGTACGGTGGCGCTTGGCCGCCGTTTCACAGTACTGTACATGCATGCCGATTCCGGTGCCGCCGCGAACGGAACTGGGCCAGCCGAAAAAAAACCGGAACCCAAGGGCTCCGGTTTTCGATACTTCACTTGGCTGAAAGCTCAGCGCCGATTTCAGCGCTTGCGCGGCGGCGGCAGATCGGTGCAAACACCCTCATAAGCCTCAGCCGCCATACCGATCGACTCGCCCAAGGTCGGGTGCGGGTGGATGGTCTTGCCGATGTCGATGCCATCCGCGCCCATCTCGATCGCCAGCGCGATCTCGCCGATCATGTCGCCGGCGCTGGTGCCGACGATGGTGCCGCCGATGATGCGGTGGGTCTCGGCGTCGAACAGCAGCTTGGTGAAGCCTTCCGAACGGCCGTTGGCAACGGCGCGGCCCGATGCGGCCCACGGGAAGTGGCCCTTCTCGACCTTGACGCCCTTGGCCTTGGCTTCGTCTTCGGTCAGGCCGACCCAGGCCACTTCCGGATCGGTGTAGGCCACCGACGGGATGACTTTCGCGTCGAAGAATGCCTTCTCGCCGTGCGCGGCTTCCGCGGCGACGTGGGCTTCATGCACGGCCTTGTGTGCCAGCATGGGCTGGCCCACCAGGTCGCCGATCGCGAAGATGTGCGGCACGTTGGTGCGCATCTGGCCGTCCACGCCGATGAAGCCGCGGTCGGTCACTGCCACGCCGGCAGCTTCCGCCCCGATCTTCTTGCCGTTCGGGCTGCGGCCCACGGCCACCAGCACCAGGTCGTAGAGCTGCGGTTCCGGTGCGGCCTTGCCTTCTTCGGCCGACTCGAACGTCACCTTGATGCCTTCGGCCAGCGCTTCCACGCCGACGGTCTTGGTCTTCAACATGATGTTGTCGAAGCGGTGCGCGTTGAACTTCTGCCAGACCTTGACGGCCTCGCGGTCCGCGCCCTGCATCAGGCCGTCCATCATCTCGACCACGTCGATGCGCGCACCCAGGGTCGAGTACACGGTCGCCATTTCCAGGCCGATGATGCCGCCGCCGATGACCAGCATGCGCTTCGGCACCTGGCGCAGTTCGAGCGCGCCGGTCGAATCGACGATGCGCGGGTCTTCCGGCACGAAGGGCAGCTTCACGACCGAGGAACCGGCCGCGATGATCGCCTTCTGGAATTGCACGACCTTCCTGCCGCCGTCCGGACCGGTCACTTCGATGTGGTTCGGGCTCAGGAATTTGCCGACGCCCTGCACCACGTTGACCTTGCGCGACTTGGCCATGCCGGCCAGGCCGCCGGTCATGGTCTTGATGACCTTGTCCTTGTAGGCGCGCAGCTTGTCGATGTCGACGTCGGGCTTGGCGAAGCTGACGCCGATGTCGGCCATGTGCGCGGTCTCG
>Ga0308160_10000765_pt1 | contig 53690 bp, 64 predicted proteins | sample PhyFR1_FD_201036 | JGI IMG/M metagenome (GOLD analysis project Ga0308160, IMG submission 201036) | Phyllosphere microbial communities from UC Gill Tract Community Farm, Albany, California, United States - DLSLF.R1 | ecosystem: Host-associated > Plants > Phyllosphere > Unclassified | place: USA...
TAGGATGGCCCGGGCCGGCCAGAGCGTCTCGGGCACGTCGTCGCCGTTGTCCTGTTCGCGGTCATCGTCGGAGTCGGATAAGGTGGCGGAGCCATCGACGTCCTCGTCGTCCGTCGCGAGAGGGAGGTAGACCGACCCGTTCGCTCCCCGCTCGCCAGCGCCGGCTTGCCCGAGCAGGAGGCCAAGACACCACCCGCAGCCATCCCAGAGCGCGCCGAGCCAGGCCGTTGCGGGCGAGGCGCGACCCGCTCCTGGTGAGCGCTCGTCGTGGTCGCTGATAGGGTAGCCGGTCTGGCGAGCGAGCTCGAGCGTAGACAGCAGTGGGCCGTCCCACCACGTCGGTCCGAGCGGGCTCGTCGTCGATCTCGGTGGTCGTGCCGGAGGACGACCGTCTGATGATGACGATTGAGAAGCAGCCGGGGGGTGCCTTGAAAGTGTCAGTCGACCGCTGAAGTGCAGGTGTTCGCCGTCGGTGGCGGAGGCATCGAGCTCGAGCAGGACGTCGTAGAGATCAGGCCGTTCTAGGAACAGGGCCTGCGACGAGGCGGGCAGGTAAGATTGGTAAGGACGTCAATTTGGTTTTCTCTCTCCAGGCGGGACGAGGGACGTACGTCGGTCGTTACTGCGATCCATCCTTCGCCTCGCTTTACCCGCTCTCGAAGACTGTCGATCGAGCCAAGGCCGACGACGCCGAGGCTTGTTAGGCCTTTGGTCGACCCGCTCACATGCCGTCCTCCGCCCGCCATAGACTTTGAGAATGAGAGCCTGGAGACGGCGCTTAGGGCCCAGGCGAGGTCGCACGCTCGACCGAGAGGCGGCTTGGTCAAGAGGAGGATGCGCGCCGAGGGGTTGGGGAGGATCTTGGCGAGCGGGAGGAGGAGCGCTGGAGGGAGGAGTGGGAGGGCGGCGAGCGGGTGGGAGAGGTCGGCCTCGTCTGTAAGGAAAGCGGCCGGCCGAGCACCATCGTCGCCATTGACAGATGCGGAGACATCGCCAGCGGCCTCTGCCGAACGTCCGGCCGCGAGCAGTCCGTTGGCCCACCCTTCCCAGCCGTCGGCATCGGTGTTGGCGTCGGCGTCGCCCGTCGCCCGTCTCAAGACCGGCCCGAAGCGGCTCAACAACCGACCGGCCTCGATCTCATGCGCAAAGTCAGCCGAGAGGGACAAAGGGCCGGGCTCGGTTCTCGATCGCCGAGTGCATGAGCGAGCGCATCGGCCGGCTGCTGATGGCGGACGGGTAGGAGGGACCACAAGCAGGCCAGAGGTGACCATCGTCCGGCCGCGGCCCCCGCTGCCGCTGCCGCTGCTGCTCGGACCAGCATGCGATGCAACGTTTGCCGGGCCGGATGAGGCGACCGATGAGAAGTGGCAAACGGCGAGAGCACCGTGCCAGTCGAAAAAGCTGCCGTGCGTGCGAGTGAGGGACAGAGAGGGTCAGGGTTGACTTGCGAGTGAGGGGCGCGAAAGGGAGAACGGACAAGCTGTCCTCGTCAACGGCGTGCAGGCCGCTCGGAAGAGCTGCATCAGAAAGAGCGGATCAGCACATTGGCCTCTCCCTACATCAGATAGCGCGTGCGAGGCTCAGAGGAGACGGACCTGCCCACTCGATGCCGTCGAGCTCGACCGCCAAGGCCGAGGCGGAGGAGGACACGCCGACGAGCGTCGGCCCGTGCAGGTCGTCGAAGGCGCACCGGAAGGCGGCTGGGTGTGACGTCAGAGATTACGGCTGAGCGAGACGAGCGCAGGAGGTGCTGAGACGGACCAAGAACGGTGGGAGAGGCCATCGGATCTGGGAGAGGGCGATGGTTGGGGCGACCAGAGGAGGCTGTGGGCTGCGGCCGGCCCGACGGTCGACTCTCCCTCGATCGCCCTTCTCGGCTTACGTAACGTCGGACGCGCGCCTCTGACGGCCATGCCCGAAGGAGGGCCGCGTGCCTGACGCTGCTCTCTCGCTGTCGCCCACGACCCGCATACACCCCTCGCTCTCTTGCTCTCTCGTCACAGCATGTCGCCGATCGACGAGCAGACGGCCCTCCTCTCCCACTCAGGGACCGCACCGGCCAAGGCGAGCCGCGTCCGCTGGACCTTGTGCGACTTGCGCTCTCTCGCTCGTTCGATCGACCGACGCTCGCTCGCTGACGCATCCTCTCCTCTGCCCTCCAGGCTCGCCGTCTGGGGGTCCAACCTGACCTTTGCCCTCTCGGCCTCGGCGGTCGGCACGCTCGCCCCGCTCATCAGCGCCTCGTTCGACAGGGTCGAGCTCGGCTCCTACATCGGCAGTCTCTTCTCGTTTAGCTCGGTCCTCGCCACGCCTCTCTTTGGCGCACTCGCCGGACCCTCGGCGTCCGCCTCCGCTTCCGCAGGGAGCGGCGCACTCTCGAGGAGAGCCTGCCTCCTTCTTGCGGGAGCCCTATTCGCCGCCGGTCAGACCATCTGCGCGCTTGCACCTGACATGGGTACCTTTCTCCTCGGCCGTGCCATTGGCGGCCTCGGAGGAGCAGGCATCCTCTGTCTGAGCTCACTCATCACGACCGGTTCGTTGCTCGAACTTTGAATTCGAGACAGAGGTGAAGCTGCTACCTCTAACCTGTCTTCTGACGTTTGGCTCCTGGTTGCTCCTGATAGACCTGATCAGTCTGCGCGAGCGGGGCATGTACCAGGGCTACATGAGTGCGTTGCCCTTCTCGCCCCACTTCGACTCCTCTCTAGTCTAACACCGTCCGCCCTGCTCATGGGTTCTCCTTCCGCCAGTGTCCATCTTCTCCCTCGGCGCTGCCCTCGGCGGCCCGCTCGCAGGATTTCTCGCCTCGCCCGCAGTCTTTGCCAGCTGGCGGCCGGCGATCCTCATCCCAACGCTGCCGATCCTCGCCGCGTCGCTCGTCGCGGTCGGATGGCTCTTGCCAGGTGCGAGTGCGGCCGCTGGACAAGAGCGAGAGGAGGAGGCAGGGGACTCGACATCGACGGCCGCTGTCTTTGACGACGTTTCGCCCTCGGCCAAGTCGAAGGGCTCGCCGTCGTCGGGCATCGACGGCCTTCGCTCGGCACTCGCTAGACTGGCGCAGGCGGTTGACCTCCCCGGCCTGGGGCTACTGGGAACGACCGTCGGCTCCCTTCTCTGGGGCCTGAGCGTCAAGGCCTCTCCTCGGCCCCTCCCAGCCTCCGCCCCAAGTCGCGGGGGAGGGCACACCTCACTTTCGCACCATGCCGTCGCATCCGGGGCCGTCGCCGTCAGTCCCGGCTGGTCGGACCCTTCGGTCCTCGGCCCGCTCTTGACCGCACTGCTCGCCTTGGTTGCGCTCGTCCTCGTCGAACGCCGGGCCGAGCGCAAGGGCCAGACGAGGGCGCTGATTCCGCTCAGGGTCGTCATGCAACGAAACGTTTTCTGGGTGCGTCCTACATCCCCGTCGCTACCAACCTTCGGCTGACGAACCAATTTCGTCTCCCCGCTCGTCCCTTCAGACGTCTGTCTCGTGTTTCCTCATCTGCATAGCCAACGGCGCCTGCCTCTTCAATCTCCCTCTCTTCTACACGCTCGTCCTCGACCTCTCGCCGACCGAGGTCGGCCTCCGGCTCCTCCCCCAGGCCCTCACGCTCGGCTTCGGCTCGCTCGGCTCGGGGGCCGTCATTCGCCGGACGGGAAGCTTCCGGACGTTGGGCCTCGTCAGCCTGTGTCTGCCTATTGGGAGCGCTTGGGCGATGAGTCGCTGGAGCGGCCGACGGGAAGGAGGAGGGACTTGGCACGAGTGGGTCGACCCGGCACCGGCAGGGCTCGGATACTCGGCCTTCCTCGTAACATCGCTCATGGCGATCCTGGCTTCCGGTACGTCCCTCTCTTTTCCTGACAACTGAGCAACGTCATCCTCGCTTTCTCGAGACTGACAATCCTCATGCGCTTGCTTCCAACCAGTCCCCAAGGCCGACATCCCCAAGGCAACCGCCCTCTCGTACCTCTTTCGGACGCTCGGCACGACTCTCGGCGTCGCCCTTTCGGCCGCCTTCCAGCAGGCCGTCCTCGCTTCCGAGCTCAGCAAGCGCTTCACCGGCCCCGGAGCCGAGGCAGTCAGTCTCTTCCCTCCGACCCCATTCCCCTCAGACACCCCAATCCGACTGACACTAGTCGCTCCGAGCAAGCAGATGATCGCCTCCATCATCCGCTCGAAGACCTATCTCCTCTCCTTGCCCCCGCTCGAACGTGCGAGTGCCGTCGAGGCCTACGCGCTCTCGCTCAAGTCGACCTTCAAGGCGATGGCTCTCGTCGGCGTGCTCGCGCTCGTGGCCGCCTGGCCGATTGAGGAACGCGCGCTAGGTACGGTCCTCCTCGTCTTTTGCATGTCTGCATACTTAGCTGACATTCCAATTGGCGGTCGGTTGCACAACTTTGTTTTCTGTTTCAGGTCTCGCAGGCGAACGAGTTGGTGGCGGCGGCGACCACGAAGACGACCCTCCAACACTCGCCGCCGACACCGGGCCGGTACGAGAAGCCGAAGCGGACGCCGCCGCCACGGTAGCCGTGACGAGCGCGGTACCGGCCGTCGGCGTCAGCGGCGTCGTCGGCGTGCCCTCTGCGGCGGTCGCCGCCGGCTTGGGGTCGAAAACGGCCGGCGCTGGAGCGGGGTACGGGTCGTGTCGAGCGGCCGACCCGGGGCGGTGATAGAGATGAGCGCTCTGACCGACGCTTCCTGCGGAGCAGGACGGATCCTGCGTTTGTCGTTCGTGGCTGCGTCGCGCGCGTACGCATGCGAGTGGCCTCGATGCCTCTGGGCCAGCCCGACGGCGGCTGCCGGCTGCCCTCGTCGACCGGCCTGTCTCGGCTCTTTCCTCCACGCCTACTCGTCACGCTCAGGCGGTCGCTGACACAACCTGAGAGAGAGCGTCATGATCGTTCAATCGGAGGGAGGACGAGGGCGGGGGAGAGTGAGGGCGGAACGAGAGATCGAGAAGGAAGAACAGCAATGACAGGTGCTAGTCTAAGGGACAGGAGGAACGGAAGACGTGGGTCAAGTGGTAAGGGTGGATTGGACCGAGCGGGTGATCTATTAGGATGGGATCGCTGCTTGCTGAGGAATGAAGAGGGACGAGGCGACGTGAAGAGGGCGTCGAGGACAGACGACATGGCCGAGCGGAGGGACGTGATGGACGGGGCAAGGGAACCGAGAGGACGATGAGAGGTGCATGACCGCGCGCGATCGGTGAGCGCAGGAAGTGGATGTGGAGTCGTGATGGCGTGAAGGAGGGCGTTGGTCGTGGATCTGACCTCGACGAAAGTCGGTCGCCGAGCATGCTCAGCGCCGGCGGTGGTGGGCGTGCTGGGACGGGTGATACTGGAGCGCTGGCGGGTGGGCGTGGTGCCCGAACGAGGCCGACGCGACCGACGGGTGGGGCGGCGTTTCGGCCGGGTAGAAGAGGCCGTCGGCGACGTCGTACGAGCCATAAGCGGGGTGAGGCTCCGACGGGCCGCCGCCGGCGCCGCCCTGGCCGCTGTGGAAGGGCGCGTAATGCGCAATTCCGCCGGAGGGGAGCGAGCTCTGGGAGGCGGTGGGAGGCTGAGGCTGGGCGGCGACGCGGTAGTAGGAGCTCGAGGGTGCGACCGGCCGATAGTAGGCGTCCGAGTAAGACGAGGCCTCCCACGGGCCCGACGTGTAGCCGGTCGACGCCGGCTGATGCTGGCGCGAGCGGTCGTAGGCAAGCGAGGTGGCAAACCGATCGTACCCGGGGAATGAGGACGGGATTACGGGCGACTCCCTGAGGAGGGGCGTCGTCAGGCCAGCAGACGACGACGGCAGCGGGTTCTGCAGCGGCGGGATCGGATACGTCACGGCGTGCGGGTAGCCGCCGTCGCCGCTGCCACCATCACCGCTGTCGTGGACGTCACCGTCGTCGTCCATGTCGTACGGGTCGCTGTCGTCGCCGTAGCCGAGCGGCTGCGGAGCCAGCGCCGGCGACTGAAGCAACGACAGCGGCGCCGAGTACCGCCGCCGGCTTTGAGCGCCCGTGCTGTCGATTGGCTGACGAGCCCGACCGCGCTCGGGTGAACGCTCGTCCTGCGAGGACCAGTCGGCGACGGAGCCCGGGCCGGGCGGAGTGCGGAGCTCTTTGGGCGAGAGCGAGAACGAGTCGTCGTCCGATTGACCGATCTCGACGAGGGACGTCGGCTGGGCGGCCCGAGGGTGCCGCGTCACCGGCTGCGGTCGTGAGCGCGATACCGACCGTGCTAAGGTGGCGTCGCTATTGCCGACAGTCTTCGACCGCTGGCGGCCTGCGCCTCCGACTTTGCGCAAATCGGGCTTGAGTCTGAGCGGCGCGAGCGACTGACCGGGCGGGCTCTGCGGGTAGGGCTGGTAGCGGGCCGCCGACCGAGGCGAGATGATGCGCGAATTGGGTCCGGGCGAGTCGAGCGTCATGTCGACCATCGCCGGCGGGGCGAGCGAGAAGCCGGCCGAGTTTGGCTCCGTCTTGGGGAGCCCTCGGTCCTTGGCGACGCCCTCGAGTTTGGGTGGCGCCTTCTTCTTGCCCTTTTTGACGTTGACGGCTGATACGCCTGAGGACCGGCGGGCGGTCGCTGTAACAAGCTGCGCCATGTCGGCAGCGGCTCCGGCGAAGGGTGCGGTGCCCGGCCAAGCGGTTGCGAGAGTCTTGAGGCAGGCGAGACCGATTTGGACGTCGCGCTCGACTGAGAGAGCATGTACATAGATGCGTCAGGATGGATTGGTGGCAAGCACTTTTCGGCCGAGGAGCACGACTCACCATTCGCGATTTGGCCTGTCTCGCCGTCAAAGTCCGCGAGCTGCTGATACAGGAGCGGGAAGAGCGCCATGAAGACGGTCGAGGTCGATTGGACGGTGTAGACCGAGCGCGGGATGGCGAGGCGAGTGGCGACCGGCACGGCGACAACCTGCCGGGCGACGGCAGTCTGCCGCTCGAGCGGAAAGCTGTTGGTCGCCTGATGGCCGCGCTGGCTCGACCGCGGGAGCTGGGCGCGGTCTGGGGATGAGGCTGAAGCTGTCAGCGAAGACGGCGTATGGGACTCGTCGGGTCGGACGAGAGCGACGCACAGATGAGGAGGCGCACGTCAAGCACGAGATTGCGAACGACGGCCTCGACCGCCTCGGCCCGCGCCTCGCCCTCGTCAACGGCATCGTCGTCCTCGCCGAACGTCCGGCTGACCTCATGCTCAATGAGCGAGAGCTCCCACAGCCAGCCGTCAATCGCTGACTCAAGCATCGTCCGGACGCCGGTCAGGCGCCAGTCCTGGCTGCGGTCGCGACCGGCTGGGTAGAGATCCTTGACGACGCGAGCGGCGAGGTCGGCCAACTTGCAGAGGAGGATGAAGCCAAAGATGCGTGTCGTCGATGGCTCGTGGCCGGCAGGCAGGAGGTCTCCGTCTTCAAAGTAGCTGAAGCAGGCGAAGACAGCTGGCTCAGCCGACAGAAGGTCATGAAGGCGACATATGTGCGCGCCGGTACTCACCTGGCCCACAGCTCGGACCCCTCATCGACGGCGAGCGGCAGCGGCGAGACACCCGTGAGTGGCAGGACGATCTGGAATGGCTTGCCGAGGATGCGGCCGAGCGCGCGGTCGAGGTTGAAGACGCACCTGCAGTAGCGTAGGAGTCAGCGCTAGCAGCGACCTAAACCTGCGAGAGGCCTGCGCACCAGAAGGTCCGGCAGCGGATCTCGGCATCAACGCCGTGGCCGAGGTTGGCGCCGAGGTGTAGGCCGCGCTCCAGCAGCAGTCGGGCGCCGTACTTGAAGGCGGTCCATGCGCCCGAGAGGTGACCGAGTGAGGTCAAGTGGTTCGATAGGAGCGCCATGACCTGGACTGTTGACACGCCGAGTGAGTGCGCAAATTAGCCAGAGGGAAGCCCGCGCGAGAGCCTTCGGCGACAGAGCGCAACGCACTTTGGTGAAGCTGCGGGCCGGGAGCGGTGCTGGCCGAGTGGAAGTTCGAAAGATGCATGCTCTGGATGGCGCTGCAAAAGGGATGCCGAGTTCAGTCTCCGCTCGGGTCGCAGCAGATGGTCAAGGGGGCAGTCGCACAGAGTGTGATAACGCGCGCTGACATCAGACACGCCCGAGGCCGCACTGGCTGCGCACGCCATCAAGGCAAAGAGGACAGGGATGAACTGGGCGACCTGCTTCTCGAGCTGCGCCGGATCGAGACAAGGTCAGCACGTCGTCACTCAGGGCGGGAGTCTTGGCTCTGGAAGGAGCGCACCGGTGGGCGGTGCGGCTCGGCGTCGGCCGCCTCAGCGACGGCAGCGCTGGGCGACCAGGGCAGCCAGCTCTTCCAACCGCGCCCGCCCGCATCGTCCCAGAGTTGGCCCAGCAAACGCCGGGCCTGAGCTTCAGACAGCATCGGCATGAGCGGGTGGAGGTGCTGGAAGAAGAAGTCGACCTAGGCCGCGATTGTTGAGCATTTCAGCCCCTAGTCTGACACAAGGGCTCGGTCGTCAGCCAGGACACACATGAGTCTCGCACTCGGCCTTTGTCGGCAGCCAGTCGCCGCCGGACGATGCCTCGTCGAACGTCTCGATCCGCGGGACCGTGCCGCTCGTCCAGACCCACTGGCCGTCGGCGTCGAAGCCAAACTGATCGTAGGCGTTGAGGTCGGACGGGTCGGGCGTGCCGGTCGAGAGATGGTCGAGCAGGAGCGAGTCGGTCGCGTTCGGGATGAACCTTGGGGGGATAGGGGTGTCTGTCGTCAGCCAGCGCCGTCAGTAGCCAGCAACCTTTAGGGGAGGACGTACTCGGCGCTGCTGTCCGTCTGGTGGCTGAAAGCAGGCAGATCGTTGGCAAGATCAGCAAACCGGCGAAGAACAGGACGCTCGTAGCAGGGAGCGGGACAGACCAGACACGCTTGAGATCCTCGAGGCTGCCAGCCGGGCCGCTGCCGCCGACACGACCTTCGAGCCGTCCTAAGCGCAGCAGTGCCGCCTCGGCGTCGACGCCCGACCCCTGGAGGAGGGCCATGACAGCCTCGGGTCCCATCTGCTGGCGCAGCAGCTCGTTCTCCTCGTTTCGGCTGGCGGCAGAAGGAGGGGACAGAGATGCAGCGTCAGTAGCGTTTCGATGACAAGGGGATGCAGGAGGAAGGCCAGAGTCGGGAGGGGTAGTGACCCGGCTCCGAAGGCGGCTGAAGATCCGGCCGCGTTGGGGGAGGGAAGGCCGCGACCCGGAGAAGGCCGGTCCCATCGCGCAAGGACCTGGGGAAGAGGGGATGAGGGACTTACGCGCGCGACTGGGCGGCCCGATCCTTGGCCATGTTGGGCGCCATCTCGCAGGGCGAGCCCTTCTCCCGGCAGAGCTGGCAGCTGCCGTCGACAAAGTTGATGCAGCGAGCCTGGCGGACAAGGAAGCAAGCCGGCGTTAGCGTCTCCGACCCGCTATCGCCGCCGGTGGCAATCCGATGGGGATCCGAGCGCGGGTGAGGTGTCGGGGACGCAGACGACTCGCCTTGCGCTTGCGGCAGCCCTGGCAGGCCTGAGCGGCGCGTGTCGCCGGCGTCGCCAGGAGATCGGACGGGTCCGCGAGCGGCAGGAGCGGCGGCGAGGGCGAGGACGGAGCCATCGGACGGGCGGGATAGGAGGGCACTTGCTGCGTGCGGGGATGGGGGGGGGGAAGGTGATGGGAGGAGCAGCCCTGTTTGGCGCAAGGAGGTCCGGGCGCTGACGAGGCCTGTGCGGTGGCGACGAACACCGAGAGAGGGGGGCGTCCGAGAGGAGGACCGAGGGTAGGGAGGACAGGAGGGAGGAGGAGAAGCACAGCGGCGAGGCTTTGACCGACTCGGACAGAGAGTGCTCGTCGCCCGTAGAGGCGAGCGGCCGACAACTCTGGCGGCCATCACAACTCGTCGCCCAGGCTGGGGGGCGCTCCGTGCTCGGTCCCGCACGCCGCCGCTTCCCTTCTCCACGGTCGGAGCCCATGCCGTCAGCGGCCGTGCGCGGCAGGTCAGTGACAGGAGGGCGAGGGGCAGTTCCGCCCGCCCCGGCCCTTTCACATGCCCGGCCTCCGCACCTCCTGTCCGGCGGAGGGCAGAGCTAGCTCGACCGGCCGGCCCCGAAGCGACTGACGCGACTCGCTTGGATCTGCTTTGTCCGAGGAGACGGTCAATACAGCGGGTCCGGACGATGGGCTGCGAAGGGAAGCCAAGCTAGCTGCTGGTCGAGCAAGGTAGAGAGCAAAGGGGCGTGCGCAGGCTCGCCGCCCCCCTTTGTCCCGCAGCAGCCGGCCTCGCTGGCAGAGGCAGACGTTTGGCCCACATGGACCACGCACGACGGACGGCCGTACCGAGCCAAGCAGGCAAGGCGCTACCCCTGCCAGCTCGCGCCGGGGCTGCGGACAGGAGCGGGCTCGTCGGCCGAGGTGAAGCCGGCAGCGCGCTCGGAGGTCGAGAGGGGGGCTGCTGGCTTGCTGACCGACCGTCGGAGGCCGACCTTCGGCCGAATATGGTCCGTCTCGCAGTGCTCAGCCTGCAGGATGAGCGAGCAGCTTACAGGTTCGCGTCCGTCGTCCTGCTGATAGGTGCGAGGAGGCCGCCTGAGCTGGCGAGGTGGCTGGCAACGACGGACGGACGTGCTGGCCGATCTCACCGCGCTCCGCTCCGCTCAATCGCAGCTGGCCGCGCCTATCCGCGACGCACGACGCGGCCGCGAACCACCGACAGAGGTCGCCCTTCCCAACCTTGTCACCGCCCTTAAGCGAAATGGAGCCGTTGACAAGCCGCTCCTGATTGATGGGAACGCGCGTAAATAGGGACCACGGGGCATCGCATTAGAGGGGCGGACGGGAGGTGATACAGCAAACAGCGCGCGCGCAGGGGGTGGCAGACAAAGAGGGGGAATCGTCACGAGAGGGCGAGAGGAGAGACGGAACGGGCGACCACACATTAGACAATGTCAAAAGCGGGCGACTTCCAGTTCTCGCCCTCCTTGGCGAGGCGCTCCTTGGAGAAGGCCTCCTGGGCGGTCGAGTGGGGCGGGTTGACCTTGGGGATGACCGAGTCCTTCTTCTCGGTGACGACGGCAAACTGCGAGTCGCGCTCGGCCGCCTTCTGCTCGGCCTTCTCCTTGTTGTGCTCAGCCTTCTGCTTCTTCTGGTTGAAGATGTTCTTGAGCGTCTCGGCCCGGGTCGTCTCGTCCGACTCCTTGGCCTCGTCCATCGCCCGCTTAACGCCGACGAGCTGCTCGTCGACGTACTCGAGACCAGTCTTGATGGCCTGCTCGATGGCCTTGGCGACAGCCTTCTTGATCAGGCCCTGGGCGAGCGGGGTGACGACCTTGTAGAGGAAGTCGTGCTTGCTCTCGCGGATCGAGAACTTCATGTTGTCGACTGAGCAGCGAGAGGGAGGGACAGAGGTCAGTCGCTGCGATGAGGGTCTGCAATGAGGGTGTGCCCTCGGACGAGGAAGGGGCGGCGACGCACCATCGGCGTAGACCCGCTTGATAAGGAAGGCGTGGTCGGTCCGCTTGCCGGCCGAGGCGAGCTCGATCTCGACCGAGACGCCGTTGCCCGAAAGGAGAACGTCCGCGAGACCGCGGTCGGACAGCTTGGGGAAGCCAGTCTTCTTCTTGAAGGCGAAGCCGACGTCGCGCATGTCGGCCTGAATCTGCTCGAGCTTGATGCGGAAGCGGTGCGACGAGTCGTCGCGGATCGTCTTGTAGGGCGAGAACTTGATGAACTGGAGGGCGTAAAAGGGGAGGAGAAGGTCAATCGAGTGTCTCCGGCCGAAGGGGTCGAACGCGCAGGACGTACGTTGTGGGCCTCGAGCGAGACGATGTTGGGCAGGAGGTTGGTGCCCTCGAGGACGAGGTTCTCGATGACGAGGTCGACCTGCTTGTCGGTGTACTCGATGCGGGGGATGGGGATGTAGCCGACCTGCTGGATGAGCGAGGGAAGGATCTCCTCGCGGATGTCGTTCCAGAGCTGGGGCTTGAACTCGAGCGAGCCGTTGTCGTCAAAGAGGACGTCCTTGGTGAGCCGCTTCCAGTCCTCGCCAAAGCGGACGTTGACGGGGTCGGTGCCCATCGCCTTGAAGAACTCGGCGATCGCGTTGAAGAGGTTGTCCTTGTGGGCGGCGTACTTGTGGTCGAAGAACTGCTTGCCCGTCTTGCGGAGCTCGCGGCCCTCGCGGGTCGACTCGTCCTCGAGGATATATCCCGGCTCGACGAGGCACTTGCGGACGTACTGCGACAGCTGGTTGAACCAGTGGCGGAGCTGCGGGTCGTTGTCGGCGTCGGTGTAGAGCGCGTTGACAGCGTCAAAGACGGGGTCCATCGAGCGGCCGTCGGCGAAGCGCTCGAGGAGCGTCTTGAACTCGGCGTAGGCCTGCTGGAAGGCCGGGTCCTCGGCGACGGCGCCGACCGAGTCGCTGCCCTTGTTGGCGAGGTGCTTCGAATGGCCCTTGTAGGTGTCGGCCTTGTCGAGGAAGAAGTTGATGGCGTCGTCGTAGTCGTTGTGCTAGGGAAAGGCGAAAGGGGAAGGAGAGTCAACATCTTGGCCAGAGCGGGGGAGACCGACAGCCGTCGACTTAAAACACACCTTCTGGCACTCGACGACGACCTTCTTGAGCCGGTAGATGAACTGCTGGCGGCGCTCCTCAGGGAACTCCTCGTCGAGGAACTCCTGGGCGCGGTCGCGCTGCTCGCCGGCCTTGTTGCGCTTGTCGTCGTTGGGCGACATCTTGTCCTTGAAGGCGGCGAACTTCGACTTGAGGTTCTGCTTGTCGCCCTCGGACGTGTTGCGGTCGACATCGTCGGCCCGCTCGGCGCCGCGCTGCTTGACGCCGTCGACACCGCCCTCGCGGTAGGCCTCCTTGCCCTCCTGGGCAGCCTGCTTGAGGCCGGAAGCGCCCTGCGACTTGGCGTCCTCCTTAGCCGAGTCGTACTCGTGCTTCTTCTCCTTAGCGATGTGAGCGGCCTCGCCGGCGTTGGTCTGGTTGCCGTGGGGGTCGATGTGCTTGGTGCCCTCGGCGGCAGGAGCCTTAGGGTCGTGCTCGACCGAGTGGCCGCCGACCTTGGCCTGGAGGATGGGGGTCTCGTCCTTGCCAACCCGCTTGCCGTCCTTCGAGATCCACTCGTCCGAGGGCGCCTCCTGGTCGATCTGCTTGAGCTGGTGCTCGTCGGGGCGAGCCTTCTCGGCCGTCTTAGCGGCGACCGAGGCAAAGAGGTCGCGGCCAACGAGACCCATCTTTAAGAGGGTGGAAGTGGAAAAGAAGAATCAATGTCTGGTCGAACGAACTCGATTGAAGCGTCGGAGGATAACTCACGTCAGAGATGACCTTGCGCATCTCAGAGTTGGTGAAAACGAGCGTGAGGAGCGTGCGCAGGTGGACGGCAGCGTTCTCGGCATCGTTTTTGACGGCGTCCTTGCTCGTCGGGAGGGCCTCCTTGCCCTGGGCCCCGCGGCTGACGTCCGTCACCTGGGTGTGGTAGACAAAGTTCTGGAAGAGCTCGTCGTCGTTCTTGGTGAGGATCATGAGCCGGGCCGTCTCGATGATGTCGCGGATGTCATCGACGAGCTTGCGGCCGTCGGGCGACAGCTTCTTGAGCTGGAGATGGGGGGGAGGAGCGGGGGTATATTCAGCGGCTGAACCCGGTGGGTAAGGAGCCAGATGAGGCAAGGGGCGGGCTCACGTCAACCGGCGACGCCTTCTCGGCGTAGAGCAGTGCCTTGTCGATCTGCTTGTTGGTAGGAAGCGAGCCCTGGCGGAAGGCCTGGAAGATCTGTTGGATGGCGGGAAGGGGTGCAGGCAAGGCAAGACGGTCAGTCAACTGAGACCTTTAGCGAGCGAGGCAAGGGCCACAAAAAGACGGGGGACGAACGCCGTAGAGCTTGAGCTTGCGCTTGACGTCGGCGTCCTTGTTCTCCTTGACAACCGGGGCGGTGACGGCGTCCTTGGCCGGGTGAGTGGCAACCTGCTGGCGGGCCTGGGGAATCGTCATGTCGGGCGGGCGGGGTCGGGCGAGGGTTGTTGCGATGGGGGCGAGGGTGACTCCGGGATGAGATGGAGATTGAGAGGTCGAGCGGAAGGGCTTTGCGATGGGACGGCGAGAGGTTCCGTTTAAGGATACAGTGGGCGGTTTCGGGGTGTGTGGTGTGGTCGGCTTTACAAGAGCGGGTCGTGAGAGTGGGTTGTAGGTGAGGGGTTGGAGGCAGGAGCGAAGGAGGGCGGGCCTTTGAAGGTTCCGCTCCCTCCGATGGCCGCTGGGCTGAACGGCTGAGATGGAGCGCGACGCGCCATGACGCCGTTTCCCCTTCCTGCTGCGGTCGCCGCAACCGAAGCGCGCCCGCCTTGTCCTTTTGCAGCGAGCCTAGACCTGCGCCCGACGTCATCGGGCGATCGCATTCGCGGAAAGTGCTGCCGGGCGCGCGGCGGCTGCTGTCTCGCAGCACGGTCGTCGTTCGACGACCGCTTTCGTTCGAAGGCTTGACCGTCAACTGTTAGGACCTGACGGTGCCAGCTATCAGCCATCAGGAGTGCTTGCAGGTGCTCACAGTGCAATCAGAGTTGGTCGAGAGGCCTCGTCTTGCCGTTCGCGCCGGGCCGTTTGATGCAAAGATGCGGACTCTCCGCAGCCTCACCAAGGCGCGCGCGCGTGCGACAGACGGCTGCTGCCGTTGATGTTCCTTCAACGAGCGCCGCCGTGAATTGAAAGTGCCCGGGAGATGGACCCGTGCCGACGACGCGTCCGACGAGCGACGACGGCGGAAGCGCCGTCGCGCCCGGTGACCTTTGGCGGGACAAAAGGAGAAGACGAGCTCAAGGCGGCCGACTAAACGAGCGCATTTGATCCTGTCGGTCACGAGCAGGGCGGTTCGTCGAGCGAGCGAGCGAGCGCTGCAATACGATGTCGTTGAGAATGAGGAAGCTACGACAGGGCAGGCCATCAGGGCTCAGTGCAAGATGGTATGCCCGCGAGGGTGATTGTGCCCTACCGCAGGACGATGCCGGCGACGAGCGTCCGTGCAAGCCGCCGCGGGCTGCGCAAGCTACGTAGAGGATGGTAGGGAAGGGATGGCGACGGCGCAGGTCGAAGGCTGTCACCGACGTATGCGCCTGGCCGGGCAGCGAACCCGGCCAAGGTCGCGCCTGCGCGGGCTCGACGCCGAAGACTGTCAGGCAAGCGGCTCCTTCACTGGTAAATGAAGCGATAGCTGGTGGGAGACAAGCAGTCCATTTCACTAGTCAGCGATGGGCAGCAGCGGCGCTCTCTGACGAGGCCCGAGACGCACCGCGATAGCAAGTGCGGGATGGCCGACAGCTGCGGGCCGTAGCTGCGCGGCCAGGATCCGAGTAGAGTGATCAGCCAAGCGGCAGAACTGGGAGGCCGAGGAACAGCAGCGCACCGAGCCGAGTTGTCGTATAGCTCAAAGAGCGGGACGGCGAGCAGCTTCATGTTGCGTGGCACACTGAGCGACTCTGCAGCGGGAAGGTTGGTAGCGAGCGTCAGCACCTGTCGTACAGAGGATCGCCGTTAGTGGGACGCACTCCGCTCGGGCAGCTGAACGAGGAACATCTTCTTGCATTCTTTGGGCTTCGTGACGTGAGCCGGGACGTAGGGGTACTGGGTCGCAGTGAGAAGAGGCTCGCGTCAGCTGCGAGCAGCGCAAGCCTGCCACAGGAGAAAAAGCGACCTGACGGACCATGAACGTCTCAAACGCCGGCCGCCACCATTGAGCGAGTGTGTCGCCGATTTCCCAGTCGCCCTGACCGAGTGGAAGGCGCGTCCGGGTCAGCTCGCGCTGGCGACAGGTTGACCCGCGGCAGGACGCACCGCCTCCTCCATCAAGTCGTCCGGCGACAGAGATTTGTCCATGCGGGCCTTGAGTCCAGCCTCCTCGTCCTCACCAGGCTGGAGGTAGTCGCCAGGCCTTCGTTGTGGGCCGGGCGAAGGATGGGGAGGGGAAGGGCGGTCGAGTGCGCGCGGTCGGTCAGCTCGTGAGCCGCAGCACGGAGGTCGACGACCGGGAGAGACGTACAGCTTGAAGAAGGCGTTTGCGATCTGCAGCATGAGCACGTGCGGGTGGCCATGATCCTAGAACGAGAGGAGTCGACGATCAGGCTCGACTAACGAAGGCAACGGGAAGGGGGGGGGGCGACGGACATGGACGAGCATGATGCCCTCAACTGTCCGGCGCATGCCGTTCTGCTCGTACTGGCTTTGCAGGCGCTGGATCCGGGCGGCGACGCTGGCGTCCTCCTCCGGCTGAGCCTCCTTCTGGCTGTAAGCGAGGTCGTCGAGCTCGGTCAGTGGCTGCCCACGAGAACCCAGACGGAGCGAGGCGAGATGGACGGACGTGAAGGTGAAGTTGGAAAGGGGGTAGCTTAGGCGGGCGGGGCAGCGAGGCAGGAGGTCAGCTCGGGCCAGCTTTGTCGAGGCGCCATAGGAGGGCCTGCGCACAGGATGAGCGAGCCGTCCGACATGCTGCTGGCGATGCAAAGGGGGGGGGGGGGGAGGCGGGCAGGCGAGGTCGAAAGTGAGAGTGGTGGTCGTCGTCGTCGCGGGCTCGACCGACATCTCCCTCCGGCCGGTCGTCGCGACGCACGCCGTTTGGCAGCTGCACGATGTCTTCTTGCTCAGCTCATGTTCGACACTTGACAGCGCCGGCGGACGCTCAAAGCTGATCTCGCGACAGTCTGACGAGCGACAAATCAGAAAGGCATCATCGATGGGTGTGCGGGCTCGTCGGACGACAAGAGCCGCGCAGTGAGAAGAGGGTGCCGAGCGCGCTCCTTCGTCAGGCAAAATCTAGTAGTGGGAGAGCGCCAAGAGGAGATGCGGGGGAAAACGGAAGGAAGTGGGTCGGACCGCACTAGGGACGAAGCCCTTAGCGCGTGCCCATCGTCGAGCCGCCACGGCCGCGCGACCACTTGCCCTGGCCGGGCACGTAGCGCTGCGTCGCCGGCTTCTCGACTGTCGTGAAGCCGTCGGCGTCGCCGTTAGCGGCCGGGGCGGCAGCAGACTGCTGAGCCTTGAAGGGCTCGAGCGGCGGGGCGACGGGGACGGCGGCAGCCGTCTCGGGCGAGGCGGCGGCAGCAGGTGCGGGCGTCGACCGGGGGGCGAGCTGCAGTCGGCGACGCTCGCCGCCACCGGCAGCACCGCCAAACGCGGGCGAGGCCGCAGGAGCCGGCGTCGGCCGCTTCCAGGTGCTCTCGGCGGCGGGGGCAGCGGCGGCGGATGCCTTGCGCCGGGCGAGGGCCTCCTCGGTCCGCTGCTCCTGGAGCCGGATCTTCTCGAGGTCGGCCGCACGCTCAGCCTCACGTTGCTCGCGCGCCGCCGCCTTGGCCTTCTCCTCCGACTCCTTCTGCCGGGCCTCGATCTCGGCCCGGACCTTGGCCTCCTCGGCGGCGTGCGCGTCCTCCTCGATGCGGCGGGCTGTGCGATGGGTGGGAATCAACAGGTTAGCGACAACTCGAGATGGATACGGAGACGGCTGAGCCGACGTACCCTCGGCGGCAGCCCGCTCGACCTCCTCGCGCTCGTAGGCCTCCTCCTCCTCCTGCCGGCGACGGCGCTCCTCGGCCCGCTCGGCGAGGACACGCTCGCGGAGCTTGGCCTTCTCCTCGGCGATCCGAACATGGGCCACCTTGCGCCGGCGCTCAAACTCGCCGGCCTGGGCGCGGGTGATGTCGTCCTTGACCTGGTTGTAGTCGCCAAGCATGCGCGCGAGCCGGTTCTTGAGCGCGAGGTCGGCCTCGTGCTTCTGCTTGGACTCCTCGCGCGTCCGCTTCTGGAGCGTCTCGTGCGCGGCCAGGTCGTCGGCCTTCTGGCGCTCGTAGTCGGCCAGGACGAGCGGGATCTCCTCTTTGCGGAAGGCGCGCTCGATGTGGTCGACCCGCTTGGCGATGATGCGCAGGCGCTCCGACGTCTCGCGCTTCTCCTTCTCGAGCTGCTCGACCTGGAGCTGAACGAGGCCGTCGGTGTCGAGGTTGTCGAGCGTCGAGGCGTCGACCTTGAGCCCGCCGCGGGCCTTGAGGCCCTCGGCCATCTTACGGGCCTCGTCGATCTTGACCTGCTCGACCTCGCGCGCGATCCGCTCACGCTGCATCGTCTTGTAGTCCTCCTCCTCCTTCTTCTTGGCGGCCTCGAGCGAGAGCCGCTGGCGCTCGGCCTTGGCGGCAGCCTCCTCGGTCGCCCGACGGACGTTGAGCTCGTCCATGAGCTCGCGCCGGCGGGCGATGAGTGCCCGGCGGGCGGCGGCCGAGGCCTGCTCGGCAACGGCCGACGAGACGGCGGTCGCAAAGAGCGAGCGCTGGGCTTCCTTGGCGGCGGCGACGAGCGAGGGGTCAATGTAGTGGACGGTCGCGCGGAGGGTGGCCGCGAGGCGCGAGAGCTGGCTCCGGACGAGGTCCGACGCCGGCGGCTGGAGGAGGCCGGCCGTCGCGGGCGAAATCGGGCCCGAGAGGGCGTTGAAGGCGGTCGACCGGGCGGCGGCCGACGACTCAGCCTTGAAGGGCTCATCGAGGAAGACGATCGATCGCTGCACGTGGTCGACCCGGACGGCGAGCTCGGACCGCTTGCAGGCGGCCATGACGAACTTCTCGACGTCCTCGGCCGCGAGCTCAAAGGGGGCGACGAGCGAGAGGACGTGGTCGACCGAGACGGCGTCGTAGACCTGCGAGAGCTGCTGGAACAGGCGCGAGAGCACGACGTGCTTGATCGGGCCGGCATACTGGGCAAAGTCGGCCGAGGCCGAGAGCGAGGCAATGATCGGCGCCGTCTTGGCGCAGATCGAGAGAGGGTGGAAGTCGACCTCGAGGAGCGAGTAAAGCTGGGCGAGCTCGGGCGCGACGCGCGAGAGCAGGTTGCGATCGACCTGTCAAAAAATAGTGGGAAGGTCAGCACTCTGTTCCGGACAAGCGGCACGCGCGTTCCAGGCGGGTGACGCACAGCCTCCTTAATCAGGCCAGCGCGGGTCGGCATCTTCTGGAGGTTGAGGAGGGTGACGAGCTTGCCGGCGTGACGCTTGCCGTCGCCGTCCTCGACAACGGGAACAGCGAGGGCCGAGAGGAGGGCAAAGCCAGCGAGCTTGGCGAGCTCGGGCTCCTGGCCGGCGAGGACGCCGTTGGCGGCAACCTTGAGGGCCTTCTCCTGGAAGAGGCCGTACCGGGCCCAGGCGGCGGCGTGGAAGACGGCCATGTAGCCGCCCTCGGCCTTGAAGACCTTGGTCAGCTTCTCGTAGTACGAGACCATCATCGCCGGCTTCTGTGCCTTCTTGCTCGCCGGGTTGGCAAGCAGGCCCTGGATGTCCTCAACCGAGCGGAAGGCCTCCTGCCAGAGCTCGAGCTCGACCGCGAGCGCGAGCTGGGTGAAGCGCGTCTCAATGTGCCGGGCAAGGACGTCGGCGTCCGAGAGGTTGATCGAGTTGCCCTGGTGGGCGTACTTGTTAACGGTCGCCAGGTCCTTGCGGATCATCTCGCACAGCCGGCGGAACTCGGTCTTGCGCTCGTTGTCCTTGCAGAAGGTAAAGGCCTGCTGGACGATGTGCTGTGGGACGGAAGAGAGCGGTCGGCCAGAACGAGCCATGGAGAAGTGGAGTCAGCGGCAGCAACAACAGTCGACCAGCCCCTGGCCCACCCGCTCCGCACCTGGTAGATGATCTCAAGCCGGGCGCTGTTGCGAAGCGTCTCGAGGCAGACGCGGAGGCACTCCCAGTAGAAGCGGAGCGCGGGCAGGACAATCTGTCGGTCGGTCCGGCTCTTCTGAGCGTCAACCGACATCATGAGGAGCGTCGACGGGTCGAGCGGGGCGTCGAGGTCGACCTCCTCCTGGTCATCGGCGGCGGCGCCAGTCGAACCCGACTCGGCGGCGTCCTTGGCGAGCGCCTCGGCCGCGAGCGCCTTGGCCTCGTCAACCTTGGTGAGGGCGGCGGCGAGGAACTTGCGGATGACCGTCTCGATCGAAGGGACATTCGTCGTCTGGGCGACGTTGCTGCAGGCCGGCGGGGGGACGGGGCAGGGCAGGGAGTCGTGTGAGCTCACGTGCGCGGATCGGGCGGACCCCTCCTTCGCCGGGCAAGCTGGCGAGGGACGGACCGGTAGACGCCGAGGCCCTCCTTGGCAACCTTGGACTTGCGCATCGAAACGCAGAGCTCGAGGAAGCGGACGATGACGGGCTCGAGGGCGCTGATGGGCGTCTGGCGGAAGCGCTTCGAGGCAAAGACCTCGGCCAGGGCCTCGAGTGCCTCCTTCTCCTTGGGAGGCGAGAGCGAGAGGAGCTCTGCAATGAATCGGTAACAGGCGAGAAATCAGCTAGGGAAAGGTATGTAGGACGGGTGGGGCTCAGCCCTTGCTCCCCCTCTTGCGAAGGAGAGAACAAGGCTCGAGGGCGAAGGGCAAGGACGAACCCTCAGCTCGCTGCAGGAGGAGACGAGTCCGGGGCGCAAGGTCAGCGACACGACCAGTCTCAGAGCGCCTTCTTGAGTACGCACCTTGAGCGAGGTCTCCGGCTTCGTGTAAGGAGCCATTTTGTGGGGGTCGCAGGGGGGGTGAGGTGAGGTGCGGAAGCCTGACTGCTGCGACGGCCAGACGAGAAAAAGGTGGGCGCGCGCGCAGGCTGCCTGCCTGCCTGCCTGCCGGCCGGCCTGCTGCTAGCTGCTGGGCGCGGACAGCTCGCGCCGCGCGCGGCGAGAATAGATGATTTTCCTCGCTGGCCGGCTCGCCCGCCCGCCGTCATCCCAGCGCCGGCGCTCACCGCCCTCGCCCGCCCGCTGACCATCTTGCCAACCACTCGTCCTCCGACCTCCTTCTCCTTCCAGTCGACCCGCTCTCGCCCGCCATGTCTGGACCCGCCGTCAATGCTGCCGCTCAGCGTGCGTCTCAGCGAAGGCAGCCGCTTCTCCGCGGGACTTGCGGCTGACGCCCTTGCCATGCCCTTGCGCACGCCCGCGCGTCCTATCTCGCCGCTCTCCCCTCGGACGCACTCGCCCTTCCGGATCGCCTGCCTCAGTCGGAGGTTCCAAGTTCCAGCAGTTCATGAACCACCCGGCCGGTCCGTCTCTTTCGCTTTCTGTCCTGCCGCTCTGTCCTGCCATCTGACCGAGCTCTCCTTCTTCCCCCTGCAGGCCCCAAGTCCGTCTCCCTCCGCGCTCTTGCGCTCCTGCTCCGCTCGAGCTGACGCCTTGACCTCCGCTACCGCCCGTAGGACCATCTTCTTCTGGGCGCCCCTCGCCAAGTGGTCGCTCGTCATTGCCGGCCTTAAGGACATCAACCGGCCCGTTGAGAAGGTCTCGGTCAACTCCAACCTCGGTGCGTCCCCGTCCTTCGCCTGCGCCTCTGGCCTTTAGGCTTGCGCGTCGCGTGCCGGGCGTCCCAGCTGCACTTACCCGTCCCTGATGCTGACAGCTCCTCTCGCTTGGCCTCGCTCACAGCGCTCATGGCGACCGGCTTCATCTGGGTCCGCTACTCGATGGTCATCACGCCCGTCAACTACTCGCTCGCTGCCGTGCGTCCCTTCTCTCAGGCCGCTGCCTCCTCTGATGTCAGGCAGCCAGCCTCATTGTCGGCTCCGGAGACACTCTTGCGTCTCGCTTTCATTCTCCCGCTCGTCCGTCTAACCATTCGCCTCCGAACTGGCTCTCGCGCGACAGGTCAACTTCTTCGTCGGCGCGACCGGCGCCTACCAGCTCTATCGCGTGTGGGAGTACGTCCATCGTCTCTTCTGCAGCTGGCTGCCGTCGCCTGCCTGCGAGCGCAGACCGTCGCAACTGATCTCGCAAGAGGTCGGGGTCGACCGCCTTTGTCCCTCGTCCTGCTCCTCATCCGACGCAGCTTGCTGACCTTTCCCTCGCTTGCGCTCGCATCAGCTGGCGGAACAGCAACCCCATCCAGGCCGCCGCGCTCGACAAGGCCAAGGCGGTCGAGGCCTGAGCCAGCCCTTCCATCCGTCGCACCACCTCCCCTCTTCATCTCGCCTCGTTGCAGTCGTCTCCCTGCCTGGCGGACAATTTCTCGAGCGCGCACCGGGGCGCGGCGTACGCCCGTCGCCCAGTCCTGGCTTTCCGATCTCGCCCTGCCTCATCCCTCCGATGTACTATTCAATAAACGCACGATCCAGGGCCAGCAATGCAGTGCGTCTGAGCGCGCATGCGGTTCGTCGAGGGTGACAGCGGCAGCGGTGAGGCAGGCTGGCCGATGGGTTGGGGCAGGCTGGCCGATGAACGTGACGGTTCCAGCGCACCTTGCACCTCTTCTGTGGCTTCTGGTCCGCGCAGGAGATGTTTCAGGCCCGGTCAGGAGAGGGTCGTCTGCGTGCGGGCGTGTCGCGCTGGACGATAAACGGGGCCGCGCGGCTCGAGGCAGTTGCAGCTGCTTGGCTGTGGCCTCCGTGGCGGCTCAAGAGTTCCAGCTCTCGGTCTGCACGCCGACCCCCCTCACCACCATCTCCCACCCCTCTGGAGACCGCCCACCCACTTCGACCCCCTGTCAACGAGAGATTGTCGTGGCCTACACCTACCTGGATACTCGCCTCGTCGGATCGGACGACTTCCCACTGCCCCTCCCACTAGAGAACCTTCCACCTCCCCCTCCGTCCGACCGCGCGCGCCCCTGGGCAACGGCACCCTCCTCGGATCGCGTCTCCCACCGTCGATGGACGAGGACGAGTTCAAGGACTTTGACAGTGACAACACCAGTGACCCCGACGGCTTTGTCGAGGACGACACCGAGGACGAGCAGGAGCCGCTGCCGATGACGGACACCGCCGCCGCCGCTGCTGCTGCTGCAGGCCGGCCGAAGGGAGGGCCGAAGGAGGAGGAGCTTCTCGGAGAGGATGTGCGTCGACCACTCCACTGCCGCATCCTTGCCGAATGCGGCGAATTTCCGGGGCTTGCCAGCAGGATCTCGTTTCTCTACGAGCTTCAGCTGATCCCCTTCTTGCTTCTTGTGTTCTGCCTCGCGCAGGGCAAGCCGGACCCGCGGCTCAGGCACCTGTCGCTGCCGTCGACGCTGCCGTACGAGGTCGAGTCGCTGGCCGAGATGGACCGCCGGCTGGCGCTCATCCTGACCCGCCTGACCGAGGCGATCGGCCTCCGTGACTGGGACGTTGGCTTCTGGCGCTGGCAGCGCGAGCTCGGCCGCTGGCTCGCGATGAAGTACCCGATGCAGCGGGCGACGCGCGTCCGGCTCGTCGAGCTCTACTACGAACTTGCCGTCTCGCCGGGGATGGACGCCCGGCTCGTCGAGACCTTTGCGTCGACCGTCCTCCAACTGGTCGAGAAGAAGAGCTTGATCGGCCGGTCCGACGTCCTCCTGCCGTGGCGGCCGATCTACGACATCCTCTCGCGCGAGATCTTTCCAAAGGGCCGCAAGACGGGCCTGACCAACGTCAGCGGCGCGCTCCTCAGCCTGTGCGAGGGCTGCCAGCGCTTCTTTGACCCGCGCGAGTCGGACGCGATGCTCGACGAGGTCCTCGGCCGCATGGACGGCAACGACATCAATGTACGCACGACCGCTAGCTCCTTCTCTTTCTCTCTGCATATCTGCATACGAAGGGCAGACTTGTCTGACCACTCGTCTAACGCCTGTGCGCTGCTACGTTTGCCCTCGCAGACCGTCATCGCCACCCAGGCCTTCCTCGTCCACTTCTTGCCGCTGACGCATCCCCAGCGATGGCTGCCAATGATGTTCAAGCTCGGCGAGTCGTTCGCGTCGGCGACGTTTGACGACCAGATGCTCGACCTCCTCTCGCGCCTGGCCGAGATCCACGTCGACCCGGCGGTGTCAGACCCGGCCAAGCTCACGCCCGACTACGTCTACACGGCCGACAAGCGCGAGGAGGAGGAGGACGCGGACGCAGACGATGAGGTCGAGGGCGACGACGTCCACCGCTGGCGAGACTCGGTCGCGCTCGGCGACAACGGCTACGAGCCAGATCGGCCGGCGGCGCCGGGGGCAATGGACGTTGACGGTGTTGCTGAGTCCGGGTCCTCTGGCTGGCGCGGCATCGGCCGCGATGTCGGCATCTTCACCGAGGAGGAGTTCAAGGGCATCATGACCATCTGCCTGACGTCCATGAGTGAGTGCCTTCTACGCCCATCCACGTCCGTGCGCTTGTCGTGCTGATCTCGGCGCCTCAGGCGACGGTGATGACGAAACAGAGGGCTCAAAGCACGCCTCGGGCCAGACGTCGGACGCCAAGCTGTCGTCGACGATGGAGCGCATGTCAAAGCCGACCGACCGGATCCGTGCGTCCTTTCCTTCTGAAGGAGCAGCAATCTTGTCCATCGGTCCTGATTCATGAGCTGCCGGCGCTCGCAGAGTCCCTCGCGCACCTCATCATCTACTCGATGTTCACCGACTCGCCGGCCGTCCTGCCCTCGGGCGTCTCGACGCCCGTCCCGGGCCAGTCGGGCACGGCCGGGTCGACGCTCAAGAACGGCCTGCTTGGCGTCGCCATGACCAACGCGGGTGGAATCGGAGGGCCGGCGGCCAAGCCGGCCAAGTCGGTCGCCGGCAGCAAGGCGCTCGACGCGCTCGTCAAGCTCATAAACACCTGCGAGAGCTTCTTCCACCCATCTGTGCGTCAGACCTCCCTTCTCGACTGGAGTTGACCGGCCCTTCGCATGATTGACACCCTCTTCAATTGTACTGGCAGAACGCCGGCTCATCGAGTGCCGCGAGCGCGACCTTCATCTGGGCCCTGACCGCCGTCTTCGTGACGCGCTGGAAGGAGGAGGAACGGCCGTCTTGCAAGACGCCCCGCCACCGCCGGCTGACGCCTGAGATGAAGCGCGAGTTCAGCGTCGCTCTCCGGACGGTCGCCCTCCTGTCGATGTTTTCGAAGGCAGGTCTTTGAGACTGCGGCCGAGCAAGACGTTGCCCAGCTCCTTCAACTGACCGTGCCGGCCTCTAACCCTCCTTCCCGGCTTTACCGGCCTCGACTAACAGGACCAAACGACGATGTCTTACAGCCACGCCTGCCTGCGCTACCTCTGCCTGCTTGAGCCGAGCCTGACGGTACCTGCCATCCTCGATCGGACGTACCCCTCCCTGACGGGTCTCGAGGAGGTCTGTCTCAGCAGATCGTGTCGTCGCATGCTCGCCAGTCGCAGAATGAAAGGAGCTGACTTCGGAGCTTTCACCCCTGACAGACCCACCGGACGCCCGCCGTCCTGACGTGCTTGGCCGCCTGCGCTGGCCCAATGGTCTCGCGCGACGTCTTTTACCCGGGCGGGCGCCACCTGCTGCCCTTACTCGAGCTTTCGCTTCCCGGCATCGACATGAATGACCCGATGAAGACGGTGCGTGGTGTCTGATCGGACCTGCCCTCGGTCCCTGTGATCCGGCCCTTCTGACGCTATGCCAGTCTCTTCATCCCGCCGTCTCTAGATCTCGACGACATGGTTCATCGCCAGCGTCATCCAGTTTGTCCAGCTCGGCGATCTGACCGACTTTGACCTGCCGGAAGGCGCCAACCAGCAGCCTTGGGCGTCGGCGTCGGCCATCCCGATCGTTGTCGACGACGGCGCCGAGTTGGCCGAGGGCACGGCGCCCATCCTGCCGGTGGGCGAGGAGAACCAGGCGCTGCGCTACTCGACCGGCAGCGTCCGCGACTGGCTCTCCGAGTACATCAACCGGTTTGTCCTATTTTCTGCTTCTGCAACTCAGGAAAGCGCTCGAAACTTACTCGCGACTCGCATCCCGCAGCATCCTCATGCTCTTCGAGGCCCTCCCCGAGCAAGGCGGCAAGAGCCTCCGGACCGGCGGGAAGACTGAGGAGGCCGTCAACAGCATGGTCCAGAAGGCGACAGCCGTCGTCTTCAACCACCTCTCGCCGAGCCTCTTCACGATGGCGGTCGAGCAGATCTTCGAGTACGCGTCGATGACCGGTCCGTCCTCTGTGGCTCCGAGGTCTGGCTGCTTCAAAAGTTGATCGAAACTGACCTTGCATTCGCCTTTCTCCTTGCACCCGCCTATCCTCGCAGTCCGGCCCAACACGGTCAACGTCATCGGCGTGCTCGTCGCCTCGCTCGCGCACGCTCAATTCGAGACCGTCTTTGACCGCTTCTTCCCGCTCTGCGCGCGCAAGATCCGGTCCGAGCTCGAAAACGGGGCATCGTCCGTGCCGACGACGTCGGCCTCGATGCCGCTCGCATCCGACACGACGCTGCACGCCTACATGGCCATCCTGTCGGGCATGCTCAGCTGGACCACGCCGGCAATCCTCAAGCACCAGGACGAGCTCATCAGCCTGCTCGCCTTCATGGGCAAGACGGCCCGGAATGAACGCAGCTGGTCAATCACGAGCCGAATGATGCTCCGCGTCATCACCCGGCTGACGACCGTCTGGGCGTACGATGCCAAGTTCATCAATTCCGACGAATGGTCGACCGAGGGTCAGTAGGCGGCCTGCCTAGGTTGATCGCCATCGATGAGGCCCGCTGCTGATGAGCCCCACATACTGCTCGATCGGCTACCAGAGTTCCAGCAGCACTCGCACCTGCACTGGGGTACGCTCACATCGCCTACTCTTGCGTTGAGCCGGAGGCTAAACCTATTTTCGTCTGCATCCCCCCCCCCCCCCCGCTTCAGGCAAAATGTACCGCCGGTCCGAGTGCAAGCTCGACTGGCACGTGCCGACCGACGCCGAGGTCGCCTTTGTGCAGCGCCTGATCAACGAGATCCTGACGCCGACGCTCGCTGCGCTCGAAAACAACGTCCCGGACGGCCCGCCGACCAAGGAGTGGACGCACACCTTCTGCCGCGACCTCAACCTCCTGCGTTACGGTGTCGAGGGTGGGTGCTCGCAGCTGTCGCCGCTCTTTTAACGGTCCTCATCGCTGACCATCGTCCTCCCCTGACAAGCCTTGCACTCGTTCTACCTCGAGGACCCGGCGAGCAAGACGGGTGGCACCGTCGTCTCGGACAAGGGGTGCGTCTGCCGCGTCGAGCCGTGATGCGGCTGGGCGGGTACTGATCCTCATGGACTGTTGCCTTTCAGCGAGGCGCCCGAGGAGTGGAAGAAGCCACTCCCGCCGCTCCAGGCGGCCTTCATCCTGACGGACCCGGCCGATCCCCGTCACCAGGCGCACGCCCGCTTCCGCGAGCGACTGGGCCAGTTTGTGCTCAAGGCCGCCCGCTACCTGCGCGACCAGGGCGGCGACGACTCGACCGACGCCGTCACCGGCATCGTCGGCATGCTCAGCACCTACCGTTCGTCCTTCTGCCCTCCCGCCGCAATCACAGGACCCACACTCATCGCCTCTTCCACTCCTCGCAGTCCTTGCGCAAGGCATCGACGAGCGCACATGGGACTCCAAGAAGAAGAACTTTGACCTGCTGCAGAAGTCGATCAAGTACTTCGCCAAGCAACGCGTGCTCCCGCGCCGGATCTGGGTCGCCAAGGCCGAGCTCTACCACGCCTCGCGCTCGCGGGCGACCAGCTGGGGCCGCAAGCGATCGGCGCTCGACGACCAGCTCATCTCGAAGCTCGTCGACTTTGCGCTCTCGTCGTACGTCAAGATCCGGCGGCTCGGTCAGACGTACGTCTCGTTCTCCCGTCTTATGCGACTTTGCGCGCTCGCACCGGACTATGGCGGCTGACAAGTCCTCTTTGCGACACAGTACGCTCGACTCGGTCACAAAGGTCTACGACGGCACCAAGTCGCTCTCGTACCCGCGACTCCTGGCCTCGCTCGACAAGGGCGTCGACGCCGACCAGATGAAGGGAGCGCTCTATGTCGGTCCCCGGCCATCCCTTGTGTGTCTAACTCTGCAGCTGTTGACGCCCCCCCCCCCCCCGCGCCATCTCTTAGATCATCGGCAGCAAGGCCTTTGCCTCGTTCAGCATCACCGACGCTCGGTTCTTTGGCGACTTTGTCCTCAAGACGCTCACGACCCAGGACCAAGAGAAGCCGTCGATCCAGAATCTGGTCGCGAAAATCACCGAAGACAGTGCGTCCCCGAGCGGGTGTTTCGCCTTGCGTCTCCGCTGACTCCTGCACGCGATGCCCGACCGACAGCCATCGTTCGTGTCGCCGAGCCATCGACGCTCCGCTGCAATCTGCCGAATGCGCGTCGTGACGCGGCTGCCCGGGCTGTCGTGCCTCAGAACGGCCTGCATGCTGCTCCGAAGGAGCTGCTCGACGCGGTTACGGCCGCCGTCGAGGCACGGATCGCCTTCCGCGACCAGGCTCTCGACGACCTGGTGCGTCACCTCAAGTATCTGCTCTCGCACCCCGTGCTCGACGCCTGACAGTACCGCACCCTCGCCAGACCGACCGCCTGCTCGACCTGGCGGAGAACTCGGCAACGCACTGGCGCTACGCCGTCTACACCTCTCGGTACCTCCGGGCGCTTGTCCGGCGCGACCGGCCCTCGAATCCGCGCATCTCTGCGTTCTTCATGTCGCGCGTCGTTGACGACCTACCCCAGCTCCGTCACTACGCCCAGCTGTGCGTGCAGCCTGTTTTAGGCCGTGTCTGGAGCGAGGACAAAAGCGCTGACGAGCGCTGCCGCCTGCTATGACTCGCGCAGGTCGATGACCAAGGTGCTGCACTTTGTCAAGCTGCGCACGCTCTGCGAGCACGACGACGAGCGGCTGCTGCTCGAACTACCGCGCAACCCGCTCAAGGTGACCGTGCCAATCGATCCGGCCAAGCCCGGCTTCACCGCCGACTACCTCGCGACCTTCCGGCAGCCAATCGCGGTCGAGGACTCGACAACCTTCCTCCAAGACAAGACCACGTCGGGCTGGCTCGCGTGGGACAAGCAGCTGCACGGCTACCGGCAGGCCGGCTGGGAGGAACAGCCCTTCGATTGGGACCCGTCCTCGGCCGAGGCTGTGACCGTCATGGCCAAGTTTGTACGCGACCCAGAGTGGTGGAAGAAGCTGGTCAACCGCTACGCCCAGGAGGATACCCGCAAGGTCGGCCCACAGCAGCCTCTTATCCTGCTCTAAGATCGGCCCTGATCCCGGCCTCCTTTCCTTCTTCCTAACAGTACCTGAGCGGCGACGCCATCAACTTCATCAAGAGCCTTTGCCAGATCTTCAGCGACGAGCCGTTCCAGATGGTCCGCAGCGAGATCGACGCGCTCCTCGCCGAGGCCGACCCGGACCGGCACAAGCAGCGGGCGATCGCCGAGATCGTCTCGGGCCTTGTCCGCGGCATCAAGCACTGGAACGGCAAGGCGCGGCAGGCATTCTGGTCCTGGCTGACGCCGTGCGTTCTCTCCTCTCGTCTAAGCTCTCCTCTGCGTGCTGACGGTTGCGGCTCGGCGTCTCACAACGAACGACAGGCTCCTGCCCAGGATCGGTGCCATCATGAAACCCGACACGCTCAAGGAGTGGACGATGTTCTTCGAGTTCAACTGTGTGTCGCCTTCGCGTCTCGCTGCTCCCTCGCTACGGGACTGACGCTGCCCCTCTTTGCAGTCTACAAGCGGGACCCCCGCCGACTGCAGCCGCTCGTCGATTTCGTCATCCAGGGCGCCAAGTCGCTCGACCTGTCGATCGGTTTCGCCTTTGAGAGTGCGTAGGCGCCTCCCGTCACCTCTCAAAGCTCTCTGTTGACAAAGCCCACCCTCCCCAGGCACCAAGGCCCTGACATTCCTCAACGCGCTCATGCGCTGCCTCTCGTGGCGCTTCGACGCCTGGAGCGGCGACTTTGTCGACCTCTTCTTCCGCCATATCGGCAACGACTTCGCCGAGATTCGCAACCTGCTTGCAGACGTGCGTCTACCTTTACCTGATCAGCCGCATTCTCAACTCCACTGACCTCCCTCTGCTTTTCTCTCAGAACCTGCATCGGCTCGAGAAAGCTAGGGTGAGTCATCGCGGACCGGTCGCCTTGCAACGCATGATTCCGGAGCTGACGTCTTACCGTCCGATCATTTGCCGCAGTGGCGCGTCTGCGCGCCCTCGCCGCTTGCCTTCGTCGAGCTCTGCCACACCGAGCGCGACCCCATGGGCTTGCACCGAGCGACCGACTTGCCGCGGATTAAGAACCTCGTCGCATCGCTCGAGACGTGGCGCGAGGAGCGGCCGTCCGGCCCGCTTGGCCCGTCGTCAATGTACGACAAGCACGCGCTCGCCCTCCTGCGCTAGTCAGTCTCGTCCACCTTCCCGACTCCCGGCACTCTTCTTGCTGACAACCATCCAACACACCACCTTGCAGCGTCCAGCGCGGCCTGACGGACCTCAACGGCGCGTCGGCCTTTGCCCTCGTCCTGCCACTGCTGCCCGAAATCTTCCAGATGCGGGAACTGCGCGACTCGCCCGAGCTCCAGAAGCAGAGCGCCACGGTCCTCTCGCTCGTCGCAAGTATCAGCCCGCCGCTCGAGAGCGTCCGGCCGCTGCTCTGCGTCCTGCTCGAGACGCTGCAGAACCACAAGGTGCGCCCGGCCGAAAGGCAAGTCTGCTGGACCGAGGCAAAGCGCTGACGTTCGCTTGCTCTGCCTTACTCGCTCAGTCGTGGCACATCCGGCTGCATGTACTGCCCGTCCTCGCAACGGCCTACTTCCGCGGCCTGCCTATGGTGGACGGCGAGACCTCGAACCGGCTAACAGAGGTGCGTCTCCAACCGGCGCTTCTCGAGTTGCAGCGTTAGTGCTAACCCTACTCCCGGCCCGCAGGTCCTGACCGAGTGTCTGAACGACGACAACATCGAGGTCCGCGAGGTAGCGGCCTCGGCCCTGTCTTCCATCCTGCGGACGAGCCAGCGGTCGAGCATCCTCGTCATGAAGGCCCGCTTCGAGCGCCAGGTCAGCGAGACGACGATCCCCAAGCGTCGACTCGAGGACGGCTCGGTCAATCCAGCGTACGCGGGCTGCTTGACGCGCATGCACAGCGCCATCCTCGGCGTCGGAGCCATGTGCGTGCCTTTCTTCTGCAGACGTCCTTCCGTGCCAAAGCTGACCGACGACCTTCCTTCTCTGACAGCATCGACGCCTTCCCGTACACCGTGCCGGGCTACGTGCCGCAGCTGATTGCCGACTCGCTCGCGCCGCACGTCTCGGACCCGATGCCGGTCAAGACGACCGGTCCGTCCCCTTCGGCCCCTCGCCCAGCGGTCGTTCGCTGGCGCGTGCTGACGTACCCCTCTTTGCCTTTATTAATCAGTCCTCAAGATCGCCGCCGCCTTCAAGGCGTCGCACTCCGACACATGGGAAGCGGAAGACAAGCGCAAGTTCAACGAAGATCAGCTCAGCGCGCTCAACGGCATCCTCAGCGGGATGAGTTCGGGCTACGCCTAACAAAGAGAAGGGGGGTCATCTCATCTATGGCTTCTTTTAATCCATATGCGTGCGCTTGTACGCGAGGGTGTGCTAGGCGGCAGTGGCGTCGCTTCGATGGCAGCACACTTTCCTCAGCAGCCCTTCCGCTCGCAGCGGGTGGCATGGGGAGCATGCGAGCAAGGGGCGGCTGGCCGATCGAAGCCTGCTAGGGGACTCGTTTAATGGCCCGCTCAAGACGTCGTGGTGGTCGCAATGAACAGGGCTCGCGTATTTGCCCTCTCGCTCCGGGGACCCCCTATTTTTCGCGACCCATCTAGGGCAACGGCGCCCGGCCGCCGACTCGCTCGCAGACACCGCTTGAGCGACAGCCGGAAGGGCTTTCCACACTCCCGCTGACCTGGTCGTGCCAGCAGAGGAGGGCAGCAACCGGGCCCGTGGAGACCAGCAGCGCCCGCTCCTTCGGGTCAGGCCTCGCGTGGGGTCGTCGGTGCGTCCCTGCTCGGCCCGCGCGCGCTTGCTTCACGGTGAGGACCGGCCGCACGTCCGACCTCCCGACCACAGGTGCATGACGAGCGGCTGAAGTCATTGGCGCCCTGATGATAGCATTGTCTTCTTGCCGGCCATTCGAGGCTGCTGCAGCCCTCGGCCGGATGATGGCTGCGCGGTCTGCCGCTCGGTCTTGACAGGATGGGCGAGACGGCGTAAGCTGGCTTACCTGTTATGAGCAGCAGAAGATGAGACCCCTGCTCCCTGGCCGTCTCCTGTCAGCATGCCGCTCTGTGTGTGGCGGCTGGGTGTGTATCTTGAGCAAGGGCCATCGCCGTCGGCGGGGTAGACACTGCTGCTGCAGCCAGCTCGCGCCCATTTCGGACGCGCCTGCAGGCGCCGCCGCCGGGCCTCTTTGTCCTTCGCTCGGCCGGGCCACGCTAGGCGACTTCTCGCTCGCCCTCTTTAACCCTGCCTCCCATCCTCCTCTCCTCCGCTTCCTCGTCAGCAGTGCTGCCCGAGCGCTCCTTTCTTTTGCGTCGCACCTCCTCCGTCCCTCGTCCCACCGAGCCGAGTACTCCAGGAGAGACTCGCGCCTGACCTTGCCGATCGCCCCTCCGCCTCCCGCTCGCCCGCACGACCCCGCGCGCCCCCCCCCCCCTCTCTCCCTCTCCTCTCGCCCCTTGCCGACTCGCATCCCTCGGCTACGCGACTCGATCGTCACCTGCCGCGAGCTCTTTGACTGCGATCTCTCCGCGTCTCGTCTTACCGCCTGCGCCTGCATCTACAGCTTGCGAGTGCGCTCCCCGCCTACCTGTCGCCCTCGGTCACGCTCAAAGAAGCTCCCGGTCCCTTTCAGCCCTCGCCTGCTCGCCCGACCACGGCCTCCGGCTTCCGACCAGGGACCGACGCGCTCTGCTCAGCTCAAGTCCTCTGCAGTCAATCGGCCTCGACTTTGCCGCCGCCGCTGCTCTGCCTTCTGCCCAGCAGCAGAAAAGGATGGCCAGCTCGTCCTCGATCACGATGGCTCGGCAGCACTCCGACTACGCCTACCCGGCCCAGCTCCATCCACACTCGCAACCGTCCCAGTACCCCTTCCCGCCGGCTTCAGCCGGACGATATCAACACCAGCCGTCGCCGTACGACGTGGCCGGCGGTCGGCAGCAGCAGCTGCAGCCCTATGCCTTCCCCTCGCCGGCCGACGACTCGCCGCCGATGTCGTACCGGTCGTCGCCAGCACCCTCGCCGTACCCTGTCACGCTCCAGCCGGCTCCGGCACCGCCACAGCAAGGGTCGGCCAATGCGTCGCGGCCGCCCAACCTGCAGATCACTCTGCCGGCCGGCCAGACCAACACGCTCTCGCTCAAAACAACCCAGCTCGGCACCGGGCCCAATGGCGTTGGCACGCCCGGCTTGAGCGGTGGGCCAGGCGGCACCTCGTCCGCCGCCGGGAGCACGACCCTCTATCAGAAGGCCAAGGCGATCCTCCACCACCTCCGGGCGATCGAGGGCTTTGCCGAGACCTACCTTACGTACGAACCGTCGCCCGAGCTCGGCTTTGAGGGCGAGCATCCGACGGCGGTCGAGCACGTCTGGTCGTGCCTCCGGCTCGGCTCGCCTTGGGTCCGGCTCGTCAACCTGGTTGGTGCGACCGGCGTCTGGGCGCCTTACCTGCCTAGCGAATCGAGCGCCCGGTGGGTTCCGCTTGAGGGCGAGGACCCCGTCTGGGAGGCCGAGGGCCAGCCCGCGCTCAACTGGGGGGCCGAGCAGGCGCGCGACTCGCGCAAGGTCAAGGCCTGCCAGAAGCCGTTGTACAACGCGCTCAAGCAGCTGACGGCCGTCCTCGAGGCCGGCGGCTGGCCGGGCCAAACCGAGCTCTGGCGCATGACGGCCGTCTTTGGGACCGACACGAACGAGGCGGTCAAGGTGCGTTCGGCCCGCTGTCGAGAGTCTGGGTTCATGCCTCTTTCAGGCAGCGCTGACCCGACGGATCGCATGCCAACAGATCTTCCACACCGTCTCGCTCCTGCTCGATCTGCTGCCGCCGCCGCCGCCGATGCACCTCGGCCGGCCGTCCATCTCAGGCGGGAATGGCGTCTACGATCCGCTCTCACCCGTGTCGGCCTACCCCGCGGGCCAGCACTTTCACTTCCCTCCCTCGCCGCCGAGCGGCTTCAATCCGCACGACTCGGGCTCGTCCTCGCTCGGCGCGGCAGCGGCGGCCATGACGCCGGGCGGCTTCATGACTGGCATCCACGCCATCCCGGGTGCGGTCACGCCCGGCGGGGCCGCGCTCATGGGCTTTGGCGGGAGTGCGGCCGGTGGCGGGCCTGGCGGCCAGCTGGCAATGGGGGAGGCGGCGAACCTTGTCAAGGAGCTCGTTGAGACCGAGCGCAAGTACATCCAGGAGCTCGAAGTCCTGCACGTACGTCCTCCTCGTTCCCCTGTCCCTTCTCGCTCTCGCACGCTCCTTTGGTCCTGACCTCTGCGCCGTCTGTCGCTCTGCCAGTCGTATGCTGAGAGTCTCGTCGCCAACGAGCTCATCTCGACCAACACTGCCCACACTATCTTCAGCAACCTGCATCTCTTGCTCGACTTCCAGCGCAAGTTTCAGATCTCGCTTGAGACCGAGGCCGAGAAGGCCGACGCGCTCGGCTGGCGGATGGGCGACTGGGGCAAGCCGTTCATCAAGCACGTACGTCGTCGATCAGAGCCGTCCCCCCTTCCGGCTTGACCTGGAACGGACGCGGCTGACGTGCTTCTTCTCCCATCGACCCTCTTTAGGAGAAGGACTTTGAGGTCTACGAGCCCTTCTGCGCAAACTATCTCGAGGCGCTCGACACGGCCGTCCTGTACAAGGACCAACTCCTGGCCAAGCCGGACCTGATCCTCGAGCCCGTGCGCGAGCTTCCGGCATTCCTTATCAAGCCGATCCAGCGGATCACAAAATATCCGCTCCTGTTGAACGTGCGTCCTGGCGTCGCGCGCCGCCTCCTCGACCTGCGTCTGCAGTGCTGACCGATCACTCGACCCTTCGCAGTCGCTCGTCAAGGCAACCAACGACTCGGACTACACACACCATGACTCTCTCGCGCTCGGCCTGCTCTCGGTCAAGCGCATCACCGACAAGGTCAATGAGACGTCGCGCGCCAAGGAGAATGCGGCGACGAAGGAGGAGCTCAAGCGGCGCGTGACCGACTGGAAAGGCCACGAGCCCGAGGGCTTCGGCGACCTTCTCGTCGACGACCTGCTGACCGCTACCAAGGGCGGGAGCGAACGCGACTACCACGTCTTTCTTTTTGAGCGGATGCTGCTGTGCTGCAAGGATGTACGTTGCCGCCCCCCCCCCCCCGGTGCTCTCTTTCGCGACCTTGCTACTGACGACTGCTGCCCCCGTAGGCTAACGACAAGAGCAATCGCAAGTCGAACAAGTCGAGCGGTCCCGTCAGCCGACCGATCACCGCCGGCAGCGGCTTTGGCAAATCGGAGCGGACCGAGCTCCTGCTCAAGGGCCGCATCTACGTCAACAACCTCACGCACACCGAGGTCATCCGCCGGCGCGACGGAGGGCTTGGCCTCCAGCTCTACTGGCGGAGTCAGGATGCGCCCGACACGTCGGCCTCGTTCCTGCTCCACATGCGCAACGACGAGCTGCTCCAGAAGTGGGAGTCGACCGTTAACCGGCTAATTGCGCATGAGCGGCAGGAGCGGCAGCTTGCTCGGGAGCGCCAGGCGCGCCTGTCGCCTCGGACGACGATGGCCTCGCCGACGGGCCTCCAGCCGCATAGGCGACCATCGGTGGCCGCGAACAGCGAGTGGAACGGGTCCGGCTCAGGCTCGTTCACGCCTCAAGGCCCGCCCGGGTCGGGCACCTTCCCGCCGCAAGGCGAGTCGTCCGGCAGCTTCAGCGGGTTCTCTCAGCCAGCGCTGCCGCGCAACATGTCGATCGCCTCGGCCGCCTCGAGCAGCTATTCGGACGGCTCGTTCTCGAACGGCGCCGCCAACCCAAGCCTGCCGCGGTCGCGCGTCGGGTCGGCCTCGAACCTACGCAATCATCTGCCGTACGAGGCGGCTCCAGCGCCTCCGATGCCGACCTACAACGGTCGAGCGGGCGGCGTTCCGATCTCGCGCCAGGAGAGTACCGACTCGGCCAGTATCTCGACCTCGTCCTCGGGCGGGCCGATGACATCGCAGCCGCCGGCCTGCCTCATCCGCATCCACTACGCCAGCGCTCTCCACATGGTCAAGGTCCCGCGCGACGTCGATGTGCCAGAGCTGCGCGACCGCGTCTATCGGAAGCGTGCGTGGCCGCCGTCGGGCCGAGCGTGCGAGCTCTCTTTTGCAGGAGACTGACGGCCTCTGCTGCTCGTTCATTTGCAGTTTGTCGCGGTCACCCAGAGCTCGAGGGCAATCAGATCAAGCTGACGTATCAGGACGACGACGACGACTGGGTGACGCTCAGGTGCGAGCTGGCTCTCGTTTGCCTGTCCACATCCCACGGGGATGCCAGCTGACTGTCTTCGACCCGGCCCATCCTGCAGCGACAAGTTTCCCGCCGAGTTTCGCGAGCATCTCGACTTTCTCGACGTCGATCAGCAGGTCGAGCTACGCGTCACCGCCTTTCGTTGAGGCCCCGAAGCCTGTTGCAACCGCTCCGCCCGCTCACCGGTCGCCCGCGCTCGGCCTTCCGTTTACCGCCAATTCGGCCGTCCTCACATGTCTCGTCACTCGCAGCATCAGATCGCACATCAATCACGCCCTTCTTAGCCCCGCCTCGGTCCCGCTATGATCTCTTCTCCCAGCCTGTTCACGCCCTTTACGACCCGATCGCGCTTCATAACGATTCCTCCTCGACCCCCTCGCTCCGCCTATCCTCTTGCCTTCCCGCTCGCTTCCGAATCTTCCCTTTGGCGCCTATGCGTCTCTTCTTCGTCACCTCACGGTCGGCGTGCCGTTTTACCGCCTTGAACCCCTTCGCATCGTTGCAATCCATGTTTTGCTGTGTGTCGCCATGTCTGTCCGCGCGCAGTGACTTGTTCGAATGGCGAGCAAGGGAATCCTTCAGGACTCGGCGACGACGTCCGGACGTCCCGACGCGGCTGAGTGCACTCGCGACGCCCGAAAGAGGAGGAATCTCGAGCGCTGCCAAAGTCGATGCGGTGGGGGGGGGGCCAAAAATGCAAAAGAAATCTCTTGCCAAGACTGGTTTCGATCCAGTGACTTATGGGTTATGAGCCCATCACGCTACCACTGCGTCACTTGGCAGCTGATGTGAATGGTTTTGATTGTACGTATCTGAAGTATTTAATTATTCATTCGAGAAGGAAGCCGTCGCCCTTGTACTCAGAGGTTTTCGCTCCGGTCAGCGGCCGCTACCGCGCTCCGTTGTGTCTTTCCCAGCTTTGTGGGCTGCTTTGGTTGTCGGCACGCGAAGGCCCGCTCGTCGTCGGATCCGAAGCCAGCCTCGGCCAACCTCGGCCTTTCGCCCGAGCCACCGACGACCGGCGCAGCACCCCCTTCAGCCCAGCTGCCCTCCCAACAGACCTCCTGCCTGACCCTCGTCTGAGATTACGGTAGCGAGCGTCGACCAGGCAGATCGCTGTCTGGCCCGCCATAATGCCTCTACATGGCCTCGAGACGGGAGGAGAGCGCCGAGCCTCTCCACCTATTCCCGGCCTGGCTCGTCGTCGGTCGGCGTCGCGGCCAACCGACCGAGGCCGCCCCGGCCATGGCGCATGGCGGCCTCGGTCGGTCGGTCAGCACGTCCCCCCTTGCGATCCGACTCATCCAACGCCCATACCTGAAAGAGCGCGCAACGGACGCCGCTCTGGCTCTCTCGTCACCACCCCTGGCTCTCCTACCCACCAGTTAGATTCAACCAGACCTCGCCGTCCAGCTCGCGCCAACCTAGCTAGCCAGCTCCCGGCGCCCCTCACATGACGACCGAAGCTTCCCACCAGGAGACCGCCGCCTTCAAGCGCGAGGCCATGGCCGACCGGCCGGACGACCGCTACAACCCGGTCGACATCGCCGCCAGGGGCCGCACCGCCGAGGGAGGCTCGCTGACCGAGGGCGTGAGTGTCGGATGAGCTCGACGGGCACCGCCGGGCGTCCTCAAGTCGCTCGTTCGACAAGGGATCAGGCGCTCCTCCGAGCTGGCTCGCATGCTGACTGACCGGCTCTGCCTCGCACAACCAGCAAACTCTGACCGACTCGGTCAAAGCGTCGCCTGGGCCGCCCGCCGGCCGCCGGCCGCAGAAGTACAGCCACGGCTTCTTCGACAGTACGTGCCCTCCCACCGTACCGCGCGCTCCGTCTTACAGCTCTGCTGACCTGTCGGCTGCCAGGCGAGCTCGCGCCCCTCCGGAAGGTCTACATCAAGATCGTTGCGTCGACGGCTGTCCTCACGATCGTCGTCATGTGGATCTGCCTGCCGTGGGTCCCGCGTCGCCTCCCTTTAGCCCCTGCATGCAAGGCTGACGGATCGCCGACCCGCCGTTACTGCAGCCTCTACTGGGGCAGCCTTTGGAAGGCGCCTGACTACGCCTACCGCCTCAAGACGTACGTCGTCGACTTTGACAACAACTCGGCCGTCTCTCAGGCCGTCATCGCCGCGACAGGCGCCTCGCTTGAAGGCCCGGCGCCCCACCTCGGCTACGACTTCGTCGAGGCCGGCCGCTTCGCCGACATCTCGCAGGTGGCCGACGCCGTCCACCAGGAGCAAGCTTGGGCGGCGATCGTCATCAGCAGCGGCGCGGCCGAGCGTCTGCAGCAGGCTCGGCAGACGGGCGACGCGACCTATACGGTCAGTTGCTGCGACGCGCGCCGACCGTGCAAGGTTGCAGAGCTGATCGCCCACATCATTTGGTCCTGACTCATGCGACCTCAGGGCGCCTCCGCCGTCATCGCCATCTACAACCAGGCCCGCAACGAGCTCGCCGCTGGGTCGTACATCGTTCCGGCATTCTCGAGCGTCCTTGGGCCGGCCATGGTCCGCGCCTCTGCCCAGAGCGCGGCAGCGTACATCCAGGCCAACGCAGGCAACGCGACGGCTCTCGCCTTGCTGACCCAGGCACCGTCGACCATCACCGGCTACGCTTACTCGCTCGACAACCTGCATCCTTACAACGTGCCCGTCGTACGTCGCGTTGCTCCCTTGCGCGGGACAAGCGTAGCAGCTGACCCTCCAAGACGTATCTCTTCCTCGATAGGCGACGGCCGTCACGCTCGTCGGCCTCATCTACCTCGTCATCCTGGCCTTTATCCAGACGATGGGCCATTTCGGCGCCCGCGAGGTTGTCGGGTGCGTCCCTTGTCGCTCTCCCGGGCCGCGTTTGACGGTGCTGAACGCCTGTTCCTGTCTCGCTTCACTCCAGGCCGTACCTCACCACCAAGTCGTACCTCACGCTCCGCTGCGTCGTGCCGCTCATCGTCTATTTTTTTGTGTCGCTCTTCTTTGCGATGCTGAACCTCGCATTCAAGGTGAGCCCTTCGTCTGCGCGGCCTTCCGACCTTAGATTCCCTGCTCACACTTCAATCTTGGACCCCAGGTACCGTTCGGCCAGGGCCCCTACTCGCATGGAGGGGGTTTTATGCTCGCCTGGTTCATCCTGTACCTCGGCATGGCGGCACTCGGGTGCGTAGAGCTGTCCTGCGATTTCCCAAAGCCGGCAATGGTGTGCTGACAAGCCTGATGCGCTCCGTCCTAGACTCGCCACCGAGTTTGCCATCACAATCCTCACGCCCAAGTTCATCGCCTTCTTCCTCGTCGCCCTCATCATCGTCAAGTGAGTCACCCGCAAGTCGCTCGTCTTGTCAACCTGGCTGACCTCTACCCTCTGCATGACCGCTCGCTGCAGCGTCTCCGAGACCTCGATCCCGATCCAGCTGTCCGGCAACTACATCTATCGCATCGGCTATGGCCTCCCGTTCTTCAACATGTCCAGCGCACTTCGCACCATCATCTTTGGAGTCCGCAACCACATCGCCCGGACATGCGGCATCCTGCTCGGCTGGGTCGCCCTCTCGTGCGTAGCGCCCGTCTCCCGATGCCCTTCGCTGCTCGATGTTCGCCGTCTGATCATTAGCCGTATGCGTCCTCAGACTCATCACCATCCCTCTCATCACGTGGGCCATGCGACGGAAGGACGTCAAACGAGAGGCGGCCGCCCGGGCCGCCGACTCGACTGCCGTCTCGGAAAAGCGCGTCTGAGCGGCCAAGGTCTGGCGCCCCTCCACCCCATACTCAATATCTATGTGATCTAATTTTGCTCGCACTCCTTCTGAGATCAAGAATTGCAAGGGTTGAAGAAGAGGGCCAAGGGTTTAGGGTCATGAGTGGTCCACTGGAGTCTCGTCGAGCCGGCGTCCGCATCTCGCCGTCACCGGCCGTTTTCATACGACGCAACGCAATCTCCAGCGCGATGACTTGGCTGAAGCCGGTACTGGCTCGCTTAGGCAAGAGTTAAAGCTGCTGCTGCAAGAATCAGCCAACGCGTCCATGCAGGGTTCCCACGCTTCTGCTTGCCTCGTCCGACCTCCGGGCGCCCCTTCTTGCTCCCTGTCGCCCAGCCAGCATCAGCTTCCTCCTCCTCCGCGATACGGATGTCGTTCTCGTCCCTCTTCCATGCCGCTCGGCTCTCGATCCACGTCCCGCCGCCGACACTCGGTCCACCGCCTGCAGAGCCGACGCCCGAATCTGCTCAGCGATGGGTGACCGACCTGCTCGCGAGCTCGTCCCGACGACAGGCGTTCTACGGTGCGGTCGAAGTGGCCTGCTTACCGGTCGAAGCGGGCGTCTGCTGATATTACGCTGCTCCTCTTGCAAGCGCAGACGAGGATCTCCGCTCCTATCTCTCGGTCAAGCTGCCCGCACCTCCGAGCCAGCCATCCGCGGGCGATGCCAGCAGCTCGTCGACGCTGCCGCCATCGCAGCCGCACCCGACGCGCGACCTCCTCTCGTTCGTCGAGCACTTGCAAGTGACGGTCGACTCGTCCTACGTGTCGCCGCTATCGGCTGAGGGCTCGTCGGCACCTCCGTCGCCCTCGGCCATGCGGCCCGAGAGCGGCCACTACCCCTTCCCGGCGAGCCCGACGGGCCTGCCATCGACACCGACGCGTCGTGCGTCCGGCGCGCTGTCGACTCTCCCGGCCCACCTCGCCCGTCGGGTCTCGGGCGGACCGCCGCTGCCGGCTGGATCGCCGACGCCGTCGACGCCCCTGCCGACACCATCGGTCGGCTCGTACGAAGAGCGGCGGTACATCCGGTCCGAGGGGATCTCGGTCTTCTCAGCCCTCTGGGAGCCGGCGGCCGACAACGGCGTGTACCTGGCCTGGTTGGCCGAGGAGAACGTCTGGGTCGCCATCTGGGGGCTCGACGTCCCCGTGGCGTTCGTCCGGACCAAGATCAGCGACCCTTTGCTCTGTTTGACGGCAAGCATCACGCTCCGTGACAAAACGACCGCATCGAGCTTGCGCGGCTACGAGGCATCGGACCGGTCGGCGCCGCCGAGCTCCGAGACGAGCCCGAGGGTCCAGGAGCTCGAGGAGGACATCATCCACCTCTCGACGACCGGCGGCGGGGATCTGCTCGAGGGTCTTTCCAAGGCCGCCTTCCCTGCCGCACGATTCCGCGGGCCGCAGCCGTCGATCTCGGCGCATCCGACGCTGTCGCAGTCGCAAGGGCCCAAGGTCGTCCCGCCGACGACGCTCCTGTCGCTACCGACGCTGCGCAAGTCGTTTCGGACGATCCTCGAGCTCGGCAGCGGCCTGTCGCTTCGGATGCGAACCGTCTATCTGCCCCACCTCGTCCTCGACGGAGCAGCCTCCGGTGGCGGCCACGGCGACGAAGACGAGGAGGAGGAGCGCAAGGTCGTCGTCAGCGTTGAGGTCGAGTCGGCCGGCGGCTCGCAGATAGGCTTCGCGGTCGAGCAGATTGACTTCAAGGTCGGGGGCGGCAGCGGGCCGGTCGCTCGGGCTGAGCTCCTCGGCGGCACTCAGGGGGTGCTCCCACTCGAGCTGATTGACGGCGACCAGCATTCGCTCCTCTATGTCGTCTCGATCGAGCCGTCGGTCGTACCGGAGCTGGACACGGCGATCCATCAGCGCCTGCCATCTGCACCCCGGGCTGCTTTCCAGCCTCGGTCCCGCCAACAAGGCCTGGCTCCGCAGGCCCCACCGTTGCCGCAGCCCGCACCGTCCCTGCCAGAGTCGCATCGGCCGGTTTCCATCTCGGTCCGAGGCCGGCCGTTCGTTGAGGCTGGCGAGCGCCGCGACTATCCGACGGCGGCTTTCGTCAGCAGGTGGAACTGCACGCTCGACCTCTCGCAACTCGCCGAGGCTTCCGAGGAGAAACTAAACCTCCCGGCGATGGCTGGCGTGCCCTCGGCTCTGGCGTCGTCGACGTCGGCCAGCGGCAGGCCACCGCAGCGGCCGCCATCGGTCATCGCCGGCAACCAGCGCTTCTCGCTCGCCAATGCCTCGAGCCTTTCGCAGCCCACGCTGCCGCCCAAGCACGCCGCCAACGGCCAAAACGGCGCGCAAAGAGACCGAGAAACGCTCGCCCAGCCTCTGCCGACGCCAGCTTTCCCTCCTCAGGGGGCGGCGCCCGCCGTACCGCCGTCCCAGCAGCCGTTCGCTGGCTCTGGCCAGCCGCAGTCACTTGCGGTGACGACGCCGAGCCGGATGTCTGACTCGCGCGCCCTGGCCGGGCCTGCCGATCAGCACGCCGTCTACGAGCGCGAGGAGGATGGCATCCTCGTCTCGATCACCGTCCTCCGACTGGATCCCTCGGGCGAGTACGTCCCGCTCAGGCGTAAGGACGCGATCCAGCCCCTCGAGCCGTTCGTGCTCGAGATCTTTGTCTTCAACGGGACGTCCGCCATCCGTCGATTCGACCTCGGCATACCAGAAAAGCGCCGTCGGCGTCATCCGCTCGCGAACTGGGCCGCTGGCCCCTTCGAGGGAGAAGGCTGGGCGGGAGCGTGCGGACTCGGTGCAGCAGGTGCGACTCAGGCGACCCGCTCGTCCTGGCCGGCTTGTGTTGCTGATGCCCCTTCCTGACTCCGTTCCAGCGCTTCGGGCACGGTTGGCTGAATATGCCGCCTCCTCGACGCCCTTGATCCCGCTGGAGAACTCGATCCGAATCGGCCCGCTCGCGCCTCGGACGAGCCAGAGCGTGCGCATGCGCTTTCTCGCGCTGAGCGAGGGCGTTCATCCGGTCGAGACGCTGGGTCTCGTCGGCGTCGACGACGGCTTTGCCGTCAACCTGAAGTCCGTCTCGCTCGCGGTCTCTCTCCGACGGCGAGCTCTCACTGACGACCTTCCCGCTCGTCTCGTCCAGGTCGGTCTGCAGCGTCATCGTCCGCCGATAGCATGCGCCCTCACCGCAAGCTTTCGCCGCAGGTCTCGTGGGTCGGTTCGATCGTCGCTGACAGCGAGCGCTTGAGAAGCCGTGACTGGCCGAGCTGACCGTCGATGGACGGGGCTGGGGCAAAGGGATCGCAGCGCGGTCCAAGCGCGGTCGCTGACGACCGATCTGCCGGCCGAGGGCGGCGGACACCTGGACAGCCTCTCGCCGGCCGCGCCGGCCCTTGTCTCCTACCCCTCCGACCACGATTTCTCAGGCCCTCGCCCCCAGTCCTGAACAGTCTCTTCCCATCCAACGCCCCCGACCAGACAACACCAGATGGACCGCACGACCCTCGAGAAGCTGCGAGTCTCGGACCTGAAGGCCCGGTGCAAGGAGGTTGACCGGCCCTTTACCCGCGTCCGCTGCGCTCTAGCGGCTCACTCCTGGCTGACTGGCCCTCTCCATCTCCTCTACCACGTCTCTCCAGCTCGGGCTGACGGGCTACTCGAAGCTCAAGAAGCAAGAGCTTGTTCACAAGCTGCTTCGTGCGGCCCCGGCGAACGCAACCGCCGCGGCTACGCCCTCGATCAACCCGCGACAGAACGAGCCGCCGCCGCCGCCGGCATCATCGTCCACCCAAGCCCCACCGCACGATAGTGCAGGCACCGCGCCAGCCGAGGGCATCATCTCCTGGTCGGATGACGGCGAGGAGAACGCCGGTCAGACGGAGACGCCTGCCCTACGTCCTCCGTGGGCGCATACACCCGACCCGACCCCGTCTGCCGCCCAGCCAGCGGTCGTACCCGCTCCGCCTCTTATCGTACCGAGTGCTTCGCCACCGCAGTCCACAAAGCCAGCAAAGAGCAAGCTGGCGGCGCCTTCGGTCACCACCGCTGGCCCATCAACGTCGGCCGGCAACCCACCCGAGGCCTCTGACGTTCGTCCCAGCAAGCGGCCCAAGCCCCCTTCAGCCCCGCCTGCCGTTGGCCCGCGGCTGGCCTTCCGTCCTCTCGCGAGTGTCCCTCGGCCGACACAGCCGCAAGGGCTCCATCCTATCCTCTCGACCTCGCCGTCAGCGCATATAGCGACCCCGACGGCGTCGCCGGCGTCGGCGCCTGCCATATCTCGCCCTCTGCTAGCCCGCACGGCCTTCAGTCCACCCGTCCTCAATCTATCATCTCGGTCGGCTGCGTCACCAGCTCTGGCTGCATCCTCGGCCTCGGTCAGCAGTCCATTTCCAGTCCTCCCCTCTGTCCCTCAGCTTCCTGCCTTGCCCTTCGCATCCATCCAAGACGACCCGACTATCGTCGAGCCGGTCACTCTCCCGCCCCCAATCCGCTCAAGGGAGAAGGTCCATCGTCTCGCCCTCTTCTTCTCGGCTCTCAATGAGCCGGAGCGGGACGCGGTCGCAAGCTCAGGCAAGGTCGGCCGGTACGCCGTTTACCTCTCGGCCTACTACCGGCTGCAGCGGCTCTACCCCGGCGCTCGTCTGCGCGCCTACCTCTCTCACCCGTCGGTCGATCCTTCGACGTCAAACCTCTGGCCGTACCTGCTCGCCCGCCAGCTCGAGGCCGACAGCCGTCTCGCTGCCGTCCAAGCGTCATGGCTCGGCCGCCTCTGGCCGAGCGCACGGCTCCGCCACTCGGCCTCCGACCTGGCATTCGATGCCATCCGCCCAGAGCTGTACGCTAGCCCGGAGGACCCTCGGCAGCTCTCCGTTGCGCTGCGTGCTATCCTCGCCCGGCTCCACACGTCGCTTGCGATGGTCAGAGGTCTTGAAGAAATTCAAGAGGGCGCGCTGGGCCGGATCGTCGGCGCAAAGGCTGTCGCCGAGGGCTTGTGGCGGCTCGACGTCGTCCGACAGGTCGCTCGACCCGACGGGTGCGACTCCCTGATAGACTGGGAAACGGCGCTGGTCCTCGAAGCAGTGCGTCAGAATCGACAGAGACCAGCCTCTTATCTCCTAAGCCGACCGTTGTCGCCTCTCCCCTTTGCAGACAGGCGAGCCTCTCGGCCGCGAGCCTTCCTCGACGGCCCTCTTCGAGACTCGCCCGGACGATATCGACCTGCTGGCAAGCCTGCGGGTTGACTGGCGTGCCTTCCTCGGCTTGTCCTCGCCGCCGCCGCCAATCTCGCTCATCGAGACACCAGATCCGGACGCTGACTTTTCGTACGGCATCCACTCGCAATGGCTCGTCAGACAGGGTGCGAGTGAGGAGCGGGCCGTTGCCGAACGTTACGTCCTTGCCAGCTCTGTTCTCCAGAGGTGAGTCGCGTCGACGCCCCTCCCCCCCCCCCCTTCTCTTTCGGCGCTGACGCTGACCACCCTGGACGTCCGTCTGACGGCAAGTACGAGTGGCACGATGGTGACCGCGGGTCAGATGTACGATACCTTCAACGGCTGGCCAACGTCAGCCGCTCCCCTGCCGGCCGATGCATCGACTGCAGCTCGGACATCGCTCCCGACCGTCTTCCTGCCCTCGTACGTGACCCCACACTTGCCCGACAAAACTAGTCGTCTCACTGGCCCTCTGCCTCTCGTCCTCTGGTCAACGCAGGCGTCATCACGTTCTCTCGGTCCAACTCGATGTCGCGGGCACGCTTGGTGCTCTGTTGCACCCGTCGCTGGCGCTCATCCACCTCGCAGAAGCGGCCGAGCCCGACATCATCCTGAGGGACACCGGGCAGATTGTCGGTGGCGGGCTGCACGGCGTCAGCGAGCTCTGGCAGACCCTGCTCGGCTGCGACGGGCGAGGGGTCCCGTCGCAGAGGGCCTGAGGGGACCTTGAGGTTGAGGGGGCCCGGCGACATCGAATGACCCGCTATGCGAAGTTGATCGACGCCTCTCTTCCGTCGTAGGCGCTCAGAGACGACAGTCAGCTCTCGTCCACGATGCTGCCGTCGAGGCCGCTGAGCTTGCGTGGGCGCGCCGCGCCTGCCGACCCGAGGCTGCCCGCGATCTTCGGTCAACAGAAAGGAAGAACAAGTGAGGCGTCCGAGAGCAAGGAGGCGCTCTCTTCGGCCAGTTGCTCGCATTGGCGTCGGGCGAGGCCGCCAGTGGCGAAAGGGGCAAGTCGAAGCGGCGCCCGCCGCAGCCGGGCAGCCGACGAGGCGCTTCTGTTCGGCAGCGGCGCTGCTCGCAGGCCTTTGCGGCCGACGACGACATCCTGCCTCTTGTCGCATGCCGTATATTTTCGTACTTGGGTCCGTCCTCGGCCGACGAAGATCACGCAGCGTTTGGGCACTCGACTGGGTGGCCGTCGACTCGGACGTCAGCGTTGGCCGACGGGGCGGGGAGCTCGGCTCGTCGGCTCATCTCTGATCCGATCTGCTTGTGCGCACCGACCTTCGCCAGCCGCGACCGATCTTGCCCGCTCCTCCCCGCGACGCCTCTCCGACGCGATACGCCTCCCTCTCTGGCTGGGTAAGCCATCTCTGCGGCGGTCAGAGAGGCGCATCAACCAACGCCTCCCCGAGCCCGGCCAACCTCGCCCACTCAGCAAGGCGCCAGGCGAGGCGTGCAACCCGGCCGCCCTTTCAGCTGGCCTGCTGGTCCCAACTCGTCCTCGGCTGACCGGCGTCCCTCATTACTTGCCGAGAAAGGTAGCAGACTGCCAGACGCCACACCTTCAGGTCCCTCTCGGTGGGTCTACTCTCGAGCGCCACAAGCAGATGAGCAAGGAAACGCCTCGTCGTCCAGCCGAGCGCAACGGCGGCGGCGGCGGCGTCGACGGGCGGGCTGACTGCACGGCTGACCCCGAGCGCCTGACATGCCCTGCATCCACCCTTGCCCTCGACAGGCAAACGCGACCCTGGCCTTGCTCGTCCTCTCCCCGCGACTTTCCTTCCGTCCTCTCGTCCCTGCTGACCGAGTCAGAAGCCTCTCTCCGGGCACTGACCTTCCTCGTCGGGACTGCAGGAGGAGGCGTAGGGAACGCCTCCTCTTCGCCTGGGCGTCCTGTTGAGCGCCTCGTCCGAGCAGGACGGTCGCTCGCCGCCCGCTGGCTCACCCGGGCCAACAAAGAGGATGTCCTTCCAGTGCTCACGTGGCCGCCGGACCCGCATTCTTGCCGCTTGCCTGGCTCTTGGCCATCGCCGCCCTGCCAGATGGCGGCCGGCATCCCTCGGCTCGGCCTCATGAGCCCTCTCTGGTCTCGGGACCTCGTGAGGCGACCATGGTGCCGGTGGGCAGAGCCGTTGACCTCTCGACCCGAGACAGCTGCTCTCGAGCGCTATAAAAATGAGGGCAGGACGGCCTGTTCAGAGCGCTCTCTCTCTCATCCGATCCTCCCATCACAGCCCAATCACCCCCGACCTCCACACCAAACTCCCAACCAACCCCGCCTTCCAGTATGCTGGTCACCCTCATTCTCCCTGGCCTCGCCCTCGTCTCGACGGCGCTCGCCATGCCGGCCCCTCAGGCCGAGGCTCGCTCGGTCGTCGACAACCTCCCCCGCGGCTTCAAGGACCAGAACCTCTGCGTCCGTGACCCGGCCAAGTTCAACTACAACGACCGGCTCCTCAAGGGCCAGAACATCATCGGCGATGGCACTCTGACCTACGAGAAGTATGTCGACTCCTCGTCTGTCATGGCATTGTCGCCCACTGACGTTTCCCTTTCCGCTGCTCGCCCGTCCAGGTGCGCCAACTTCGTGAGTCGACCCCGCCGCCCATCTGCGCCGCTTGCGAATCGCTTGCTGACGAGACCTGGCGGTTTCTTCAGTGCTACGACAATGGCTGGCAAGTAGCTGGCCTCCAGTAGTGCGTTCCTTTCGTCTCTGTGCGATTTGCGATGACGTCTGTCGGCTGACACCAACATCCGTCCCACCTCGCTCCAGCTACAACGAGTGCTACTGCGGTATGCAGCGATGGCAATCACTGGTTTGTCTGCGCACGTTAAGAGCTGACAAATCGCCGTTCGTCTCTCTGCAGGTGCCAAGCAGGACCTCAACCGGGCCGAGGTTCTGCCTCTGAGCGAGTGTGAGTCCTCCTCCGGCCATCAAGACCGACCTTTGTCGTCCTCGATCTTCCCTCTGACGCTCTCTGTGCGTCGTCGTCGCTGGTCGTCGCACCACATCAGGCTACACGCCTTGCGCGGGTAACTCGGCGCAGGTCAGTCGACGCGCTTGTCTCGCTCTCACTCTGTCCTCTCGTGCTGACTCCTCTGGCGACCTTCCGCTTTTCAGCAATGCGGAGGCGACTGGGCCCTGCGCATCCTCGTCACCGACAAGGTCAACATGCCCGTCCCCAAGGTCACGTCGAACGTCGTCCCCAACTTCCCCGAGTGGCAGTACCAGAACCAGTGCAACGTCGACAACCGCAACGCCCGCGCCCTGCCGTTCCAGAAGAACATGGACCCGTCCCAGTCGAGCTGGTCGACCTGCGTCGGCATCTGCGAGGCCGAGAAGGTCGGCTACAACCTGGCCGGCATCGAGTAGTACGTTTCCGCTCCCTTTTGACTGCCCCAAGGTCGAGGTCGAGGGTCGACCGAGCGACAGAGGCTGACCGGCTCGACCCTCACCCTTCTTCGTGCGCTTCCGACATACAGTGGAAACGAGTGCGTCACACCTATTGCGACCCTCGTATGGAGCTCCCCCGCTGACTCACCTCTCGCTCCCCCCCTTCCCCCCTCCCCCCCTCCCCTACAGGTGCTTCTGTGGCTACGCCGGTGACTTCAACGCCAAGTCGCCCAAGGGCTCGACCGACTGCCAGACGCCCTGCACGGGCGCGAACGGCGCCGGCCAGATCTGCGGCGGCCCCGGTCAGTCCTGCGCTCTGCCTCCCCGGTCGGGCGCCGCTCGAGCTTTTGCCTGACAGACTTGTGTTACCTTCCCGTCTCGCCCTCGACAGACGCCCTCTCGATCATCTACAAGGGCGGCATCCAGAGCCAGGCGGCCTAAGACCGACGCTCCTCCCTCCGTCTGCCCAGAGAGGCCAACTGCCTCCCGGAAGCAGGCGACACCCCCGCCAAGCTGTATTCTCCTCCTCCCCTCTCGAGTCTCTCAGATTCTCCCTTCGCGCGCGCCCATTCCCTTTTCCCCTTCTTTCCTTGGCCTCGTTGTACAAGTCTCGGCTTCCGTGTATCTCTGATGGTCTTTGACCGGCTTCCGCGCCTGCTGGTGGTCGGGACGATGTTCGAGTCAAAGTGGCCTCGATGCTGTAGCTTCTTGGTTCTACGTAGGCTAGAGGCTGCAGAGTAACCTCGAGTACTGAAGAGCCTCGCAGACAAAAGACAAAGCGTCATGACAGTCTTGCGAGTGGAGCGCGGCGCAGGCAGCGTGCGAGCGGAAGGAGCGATTTTCGTGAGGAGGTCGTGTAGGAACTGAGTTTGAGAAGCGAGCTGAGGGCAGAAAACGTAGGCGTGGCTGGCGAGGGCTCAGCAGGCGCACATGCCGGAGGACGAGCTAGCGTGGTCGGAATCGCCGCCGTCGGCGACCCGGATGACATCTGCCGCTGCAGCCTGCGCGCCGTCTGCTCTCGGCGTCTTGGTGTAGAGCGAGGGCGTTGCCAGGATCTGTGCGTGTAGCAATAAGACGTGGATCAGTCGTGAAGGCAGGCTGGCTAAGGGGAAGGCAGCGCGCCGGCGCACCTGGTTGACGAGGTCCTCGAATGCCGTCTTGACGCCAAGGTTGGTTTTGGCCGAGCACTCTGCGACGAGGCGCATGACGCGTTATCAGTCGTCTGGCGCTTCGTGCCGAGTGCAGACAGGGAGCGAGAGCGGGCTGACCGATAAAGTGGCAGCCCATGCGCTCGGCAAACGCCCGGCCCTCGGCCGTCGTCACCTGGCGCGAAAACTCCTTGTCGACCTTATTACCGACGACGACCTTGACGACCTCGCTCGCCGTGTACGTCTCGAGCTCGTGGAACCAGCGCGTGAGCTCCTCAAACGTCGGCCGGGATGATACGTCGTAGACTGTTGCGGAGAGATGTAAGGAGGGGGGGTGGGGTTCAGAAGTCGCTCTACGCTGGCAGGCAAGACCGACGATGGCGGGACGGACCCAAGATGACGCCTTGGGCGCCTGAAGCCATGGCAAAGCAGAGAGAAAACAAGATATCAGCTACACACTAGGTATGTGAGGCGCCCGGCGGACGGACCTCGGTAGTACGACGAGGTCAGCGTTCGGAAGCGCTCCTGGCCGGCCGTGTCCTATCGGCGGGCGACGGTTGCGAGCGGCCGGCGCACGGGCAGAGGCGTTAGCCTCGGCAGTCCGTAGACAGAGACACGGGTTGATACCGACGCACCCATATGCTGAGCTTGACCTTGCGGCCGTCCACGTCCATCGACTTTACCTTGCTACGGGGGCAGGGCGCACGCACGAGCGCGGGTCAGCCCCGGCGGGCGACGAGCAGGTCAGCCGCCCCCGACGCGGCCCCATCCCCAAGGCAACAGCTCACAAGTCGACGCCGATCGTGCTCGTTGTCGCATCCTCAGGCAGGTACTCGTCGTCGGTGAAGCGAAGCAGGAGCGAGCTCTTGCCGACCGACGAGTTGCCAATCAGCAGGAGCTTGAGGCTCGGAGGCGCAGGCGCCGGGGCGGCGGCCGGAGGCGTGGCCGACGAAGGAGTGGCCATCGAGAGCGGGCTGCGGCGGATGTGCGATCGACAGTAAGAAGGAGGGCGAGCACTGAGTGCGTGTGAGAGTGGGCAGCTTGAGGAGGTGGATGCGAGGAAGGAGAGCAGGTGGACGTCGACGAGCGACCGGACCCAGGGCGAGCTGCCGGTGGGATGACTTGGGGATGACGCCGTGGCCGGCCCGGCGGAGGCTTCCTAACCGAGGGCGGCGAACGGCCTGCTGAGTCCCTCGAAACACTCAACGTCTAGGCCTTCAACCTCGTCGAGGAGGGCTCTCTAGTCTACCTCTCGGAGCTCGAGATTTGACAGTTGTCTCTTCCTGCTCGAAAAGGACAAGCGCCTGGCGAATAGAGGCGACCATCGTGTCGGCTCTCCGACCGACGCCAGGCCACGCGCAGCAGCGACCGACGGACGAGCCGCCTCGCGCGGGCGAGCTGCGTCCCTCGTCGCCTCAGACCTCATCTTCGCAGCTTCCCGCCTTCGTCGTCGATGGACCAGTCGGCCTACCCAGAGCTCTCGGACGAGCTGCTTGCCTTCCGTCCAGCTGCTCCAGCAGCAGGCAGCTCTGGCGACCGACCGGACGCGATGGGTCTCGCCACGCGACCGACCGGCAGCCAGCCCGACCTGAACGCGTCGCGTCCGCCGGCTGCCCGACCGGTGCCCTACACGCCGCCCGCGCCAGCACCTCCGCGCCTCCCAGGGCGCGAAGCCAACGTGGTCGAGGACGAAGAGTTTCAGCGGATGAGTGCTAGGCTGCTCGGTCTTGACGGCGCCGGTGGCCAGCCGACGTCGGCTTCGGGCGCGCAGGCAGAGACAGGGAGCTCCGGCGGTCAGGGCTCGACCATCAAGCTGCTCCCAGCCGTCCTTGGCCTTGGTGTACGTCCTCGTTTCTCGCCCGCTGCTGTCATCGGGGCGTCAAACTGACTGCCTTCTTGCGTAATGACGCCAGCCGCCTCCCATCCTCGCCACGCGGCAACCGCTACGGCAGACGTCGTCGTCGTCGGCCATCCCCCTGTCGGCCCGCGCCGCCGAGGCAGGGACCCCTCCACCAGCCCTGGCCGCCGATGCCACGCTGCCCCTTCGAGCCCGCTCAGCCTCGCCCCCGCCGACCAACATCTTTGCCGTGCCCGTGACGCCGCTGTCACCGGTCTTCTCCTCGAGTCCTGCCCGGACGGGGCGCAGGGCCAGCAAGGCCGGGCGGTCGCCAGCAGCAGGCTCGAGCGCAGCCGTCTTGTCGACTCCGGCACAAGCAGCCGGGCTGGGTCCCTCCGTCTACGGCACTGCCAAGGACATCACGCTCGACGAGGACCCGTTCGCGCCAGCGAGTGCAACCTCGGCCAGACACGCAGCTGTCATGTCCTCTGCCGGAAGCACGCCCGGCCGGCGATCGTCGTCCGGCCGTTCGACTGCGTTCGACTCAGACTCGTCGACGTCTTCCTCCGAGGATGAGCCGTTTCCCTACCCCCATCACCTCCGGACGAGGCAGAACCACACGTCGCCCTACCCGAGCGGCCACGATTCGCCCTCCTCGGCCTCTCCGGCCGTCGGCAGCGCCGGCATCGCCTCGCACCGGCACCAGGCGTCGTTGCCGCAAGACTTTGTCTTCAGCTCGCCCATGTCGTCGTCCTCTGGCGCATCCTCCTCGCTCACGGCCGATCCCGACTCGACGCTCCCTAACGGCTCGAGTCCCCGGCGGCCGACGCCCGCGCACCCGCCAGCGCCTGCAGGCCGAGCCCTGCCTAAGCGATCCTTTGCCCGGAGCATCTCCCAGCCGGAGCGGAGCAACATCCTTGACCGGCCGCCAATATTCAACACGTTTGTGCCGGACCTGCCTTCCTACAGCGAGGCGTCGGTGCGAGCGTCGCAACCTCCCGGCGGGATCCCCCGAGCGGAGGCGCCCTCCTCAAGCGGGCCCGAAGCAGGCTCGAGCCATCGTCGGCGGCCGGGCGTCCGGACGACGAGTCTGACGATGCGACGCGCACAGAGGGAGGCGATCGAAGAGAAAGGGGCGCTCGGCCGAACGGCACTCGTCACCCCGCCTGCAATTGATTCACTGCCGCCGCTGCCCCCGCCGGAAGATGAGCGGCTTGGTGTGGACGAAGCGGACGCTCGCTCAACTGCCATGACACCGGTGGACGAGCAAAGGGAGCTCCTCGTACGTTCTCTCCAGTCTGCTGTGCGAGGAAGGATGAGCATGAGCGGAGCTGACTCTGCGCGTCCACACCTCTCCAACCGGCAGATCCGGCCGCTCGGCCTACTCGCCCTCAGTCAGGCTCTCAGCGCCGCCAACGACGAGGTCGACTCGTTGCGTGCGACCGTGCGCGAGACAACCGGGCTTGTCGTCGACCAGGCCTATTGGGTCGCTCAAGCCGCAGCAGCCGTCCAGGTACAGCAGGTCGGCGGGCCTTTGCCTCTTCGGCCGCTACCGCTCGGCCGGCAAGAGACGTGCGATGCGAGGACGCTCGCGGAGATCGATGAGCTGAGCGGCAGCGAAGCGCGCGAGGCACTCAAGGTCCGTCGGAAGCCCCCCCCTCCCCTCCCACTCGCATTTTCCTCTCGTCCTTGTATTGAGCTGACCCTGCACTTTGCCCCAGATCCTAGCGTCGACGACGACGAAGTCGCTCGCGGCCATCTCCCTCGTTCGGACGATCCACGCCCTGGTCCACTCTACCTCGCCGAGCCGCAACGCGGTTTCGCCAGCTCCCGCCGACGACGACGACGTCTTCAGCGACGAGAACCTGAGCATGCTCGAGGGGACGCTCGTCGCTTGGAGGCGGATGGCGCGCGCCGGCTCGGTGCTGGCGGGCGTCGGACCGACGGCAACGGCGACGACGGCCGGGACGGATCGGCCGTCGCGCTCGCAGACGTGAGCAAGCAGGGAGCGGGGCGAGAAGGATGGAGCGAGCGCGATGGCCGAGCGAACGAAAACGATCTCTTACGACACGCGACTTCTTGGATGATGATCTTCTGGACGAGGGCGGAACGAGCTGGCTGGCTCGCGGGGTTTGGATTGACGCGGAAGGCTCCGCTGCCGGACGGGTGGAGACGACGTGAGCGCCGATGCGCGACCCCGCGGGAAGAGTCGACCCATCTGACCGACAGAGGCCAGGC
>Ga0308160_10000766_pt1 | contig 53678 bp, 45 predicted proteins | sample PhyFR1_FD_201036 | JGI IMG/M metagenome (GOLD analysis project Ga0308160, IMG submission 201036) | Phyllosphere microbial communities from UC Gill Tract Community Farm, Albany, California, United States - DLSLF.R1 | ecosystem: Host-associated > Plants > Phyllosphere > Unclassified | place: USA...
TCGGCGTGCGCCAGCCGTTCTTCCACAAGATGGCGGCCACCCTGTCCGAGCTGATGGGCGAAGCCTATCCGGAACTGCCGGCGGCGCTGTCCACCGTGCAGCGGGCGCTGCAGGCCGAAGAGGAGCGTTTTGCCGAGACCCTGGATTCGGGTATGAAGATCTTCGACGAGATCGCCGCCCGCGCCAGCGGCACGATCCCCGGCACGGACGCCTTCCGCCTGTACGACACCTATGGTTTCCCGGTCGATCTCACCGCCGACATCGCCCGCGAGCGTGGCATGGACGTGGACATGGCCGGTTTCGAAAGCGCGATGGAGCGCCAACGCGAGACCGCGCGCGCGGCTGGCAAGTTCGGCGGCGGCACCACGTTGCCGGCCGACCTGGTGGCGCAGCTGGTCCCCACGGTGTTCCTGGGCTACGACGCGCTGCAGGCCGATGCGCTGAAGGTGGTCGCGTTGTTGAAGGATGGGCGCCCGGTCGAGTCGGTCGAGGCCGGCGATGCGGCGATCGTGCTGCTCGATCGCACCCCGTTCTATGCCGAATCCGGCGGCCAGGTCGGCGACCTGGGCCAGTTGAGCGCGGACGGCGTGCTGTTCCAGGTCGAGGAGACGCAGAAGTTCGCCGGCCAGTTCCATGGCCATGTCGGCCAGCTGCGCGGCGGCCGCCTGCAGGTCGGTGCCACGCTGTCGGCGCAGGTCGACAGCGACCGCCGCGGCGCCACCATCCTCAACCATTCCGCCACGCACCTGCTGCACGCCGCGCTGCGCGAGGTGCTCGGCACGCACGTGCAGCAGAAGGGCTCGCTGGTCGCGCCGGACCGGCTGCGCTTCGATTTCTCGCACTTCCAGCCGATGAGCGCCGAGGAACTGGCGGTGGTCGAGCGCAAGGTCAACGCGCAGGTACGCGCCAACCATGCGGTCGAAGTGCACCACATGGGCATGCAGGAAGCGCTGGACTTCGGCGCGATGGCGCTGTTCGGCGAGAAGTACGGCGAACGCGTGCGCGTGCTGAAGATGGGCGACTACTCCACCGAGCTGTGCGGCGGCACGCACGTGGCGCGCACCGGCGACATCGGCCTGTTCAAGATCACCAGCGAGGGCGGCGTGTCGGCCGGCGTGCGCCGGATCGAGGCGGTGACCGGGCAGGGCGCCCTGGACCATGTGGCGGCCGAAGAGGCCAAGCTGCACGAGGCGGCCGAGCTGGTCGGCGGCAGCGCCGGCGACGTGGTCGAGAAGATTCGCCAGCTGGGCGACAAGCACAAGCGCCTGGAGCGCGAGATGGAGGCGCTGAAGGCCAAGCTGGCTTCCGGCGCCACCGCCGACCTGGCCGCCGCCGCTGTCGAGGTGGCCGGGGTGAAGGTGCTCGCCGTGCGTCTGGAAGGCTTCGATGCCAAGGCCTTGCGCGAGGCGATGGACCGCCTGAAGCAGCAGCTGGGCGACAGCGTGATCGTGCTGGCCGGGGCCAGCGAGGGCAAGGCGGCCCTGGTCGCAGGGGTGAACGGCAGCCCAATGGGCCGGGTCAAGGCCGGGGAACTGCTGAGCCATATCGCCGGTCAGATCTCGGGCAAGGGCGGCGGCCGCCCGGACCTCGCCCAGGGTGGTGGCGAGGACGGGCCCGCCCTTGCCCTTGCGCTCGAGGGCGTGCCCGACTGGGTCAAGCAACATCTCCCCTGAACACGAAGTCGCACCGCCTTGCTGGCAGGGCGCGGCTTCCCTTAACATCGATCCTCTTTATCCCTTTCGTTAGTGGTCGCCCGTGTCCGGGCGCCGTACCGGTGGGAATCACCGGTTCCCTGGAGAATTTTAAAAATGTTGATCCTGACTCGCCGGGTAGGCGAAACCTTGATGATCGGCGATTCGGTCACCGTGACGGTGCTTGGGGTCAAGGGCAATCAAGTGCGCATCGGTATCACCGCGCCGAAGGATGTCGCCGTGCACCGCGAAGAAATCTATCAGCGCATCCAGCGCGGCGACGAGCCGACCTCGCATGGCGGCGGCCATGGCGATCAATCTTCCGATTGATGCGTCGAAAGGGTTTACCTGAGACCCTACAAACCGTTATCCTTCGCGCCCGGTCGCGGAATATCCGCAGCGTCTAAATCCGGAGTGATGCCCGAGCGGCTGAAGGGGCTCCCCTGCTAAGGGAGTATAGGGTCAAAAGCTCTATCGAGGGTTCGAATCCCTCTCACTCCGCCAGTGTCAAGAAACCGCCCGCAAATCAACGATTTGCGGGCGTTTTTCTTTTTCCCGACCTTGGACACTCGCTTGGACACTTCCATGCGAGTAGCGCACTACCTCACCCGCGGCGCGACCGGCCGCTTCTACGTTCGTTTGCGCATTCCTGCCGATCTGCAGGCGCGCTTCGGCCGAAAAGTCGTCAAGCGCAGCACCGGCACGACGTGCGATCGCGCCGCGCTTGGCTACGCGTTGCTGATGCAGCAGCGCTATGCTCGAGCCTTCGCAGCCATCAGGAACGGCAGCATGGGATCGGAGCTGGATGAGCTCTTGAGGAGCCTGGAGGGCACGTCGTCGCTCGAACTGATCCTCAAGGACGTGAAGCTGCCGGGCGGGGCATCGTTCGGGCAGGTGGAGATCAACGACGACAAGGATTTGTCGCTGTTCAAGCAACTGGCCGCGCAGCACTCGGTGCCCGCGCTGGCGCCGTTTCCGCCGCGCAAGGTCGTCAAGCCCATCGGTGAGGCTCGCCCTGTCGGCCTGACCCTCGCAGATGCGCGCGACAAGTATCTGGTCAGCATCCAGGGCAAGAACACCGCCAAGACCATCGTTCAGAAAACCCGGGCCCTGAAGGACCTGGAAGCCTTCGTGGCGAGCCAGCGCAAGGGCAAAGGCAAGCAGTCGGTGATGTTGAAGGAACTGACGCGGACCGACTTCTCAGAGTGGTTCCTGCACGAGACCGCGCAGAAGCGTGTCATCACCTACATCACCAACCGGTTCTCGGCTTGCGCAGACTTCATCAAGTGGGCGCAGACGGCGGGCCACTACCCGCGGGGCGACAACCCGGCGTCCGGGCACGCCTCTGTGCCCAAGCAGCTGAAGAAGCAGCGGGCGAAGAGCCATGGCTCGCAGGCGTTCACCCCCGACCAAGTCAAGCGCATCTTCGACCCAGAGAACTTCAAGCAGTTGAAGGGCGACGCGGCGCGGTGGCTCCCGCTCATCCTGCTCTACACGGGCGCCCGGTCCAACGAGGTGGCCAGGCTGGAGCTGGAGGACTGCAGGGAGGAGGACGGCATTCCCATCTTCCACTTCACCTGGATGGGTGAGGACAAGAGCCTCAAGACCGATGCCAGTGATCGGAAGACCCCCGTGCACCCGGACCTCATCAAGTTGGGCCTGTGGGAGCGTGTGGCGAGGCTGAAGGCGGCCGGCGAGACCAAGCTTTTTCCTGAGCTCAGCTTCGACGCCAAGAACGGTCCGGCCGGCCGAACCCAGCACGCGTTCTCACGCTATTTGGCCAAGCTGGGCATCAAGGCGCGTGGCGGTGGCAGGGTGGGGCACCACAGCTTCCGGGACACCGTCATCGGTGCGTTGAAGGCGGCAGGGGTCCACCGGGAGATGAGGGAGGAATACACGGGGCACGAGCTGTCGGACCGGCAGGAGCATGCCCACGCGTATGAGACCGAATTCAGTCCGAGGGCGTTGGCTGCGGCTTGCCACCCGGCTCTGGGGTGGTCTATAGAGGGTCCAGCGGGGGGCTCAATGGCTGGATTGACAATAGTGCCAATACGGAATAGTGTATTGGCATAGTTGGCGACAGCCAATAAGTGGAGATTGAGATGAGCACCCGTAAGGAAATCGATGCCTTTGTCGGTCTGCAGGCCGAGCGGGAAGTGTCTAGCCTTGTTCACTTTCAGATTTCAGTGCCGGCCTCTCGGCTAGCAACGCTTTCGTCTTTGACTGAAGCGCTGGAAAGAACTGCTCATTTGGTGCTGCAGGCTGATCCGACACCGTTGCTGCTTCGAGCTGAGCAAGTGGCTGAGGCCGTCGTGGAAAGCGCTACTCCTAACGAGTCGCTTTTGCTCGAGCGCATTGCGCAAAGGCGCTCTATGCAAGCCATTATTGAGGCTGACGAGTGGCTAACGGCTGAGCAGATTAATGAAATGCAAACCTCGCCTCCAGCGAACAAAAATCATCCCGCCAGTGATTGGAAGAGGCGCGGGCGGATTTACTCCGTGGATATGGATGGAAAGGATCACTATGCAGGTTATCAGTTCGATGTGATGGGGCGTCCTCTTCCTATAATCAAGGATATTCTTGCTACTCTCGGGTCTATTCCGGATTCTTGGTCAATTGCCTCATGGTTTCACTACCCCAATGGGTGGATTGCCAGCAAAAATGGGAGCGCGGTGGCGCCTAAGGAAGCTCTGGATCGGCCTGCTGACGTCATCAAGGCGGCAAGCAAGCGGTTGCGCAGTTATCAAGCCTGAGGAGTTTTCGAATGAAATCGCCAGGAGCGGCGGAAAATTTCAATTTGTCGGTTCTTGATGACGAAGATCCAGAAGTCTGGTATCACGTCTATGCTACGCACTCCCACAGCAATACGGCTTTCACCTTCTCACAAGGGTGGGGGGATACTCGCTTTGCGCCTATAAATCTTCCTGATGGCTCCGCTGCGCATACTTATTATGTTGCTTCAACAGCGAGAGCGGCCATCATGGAGTCTGTTTTTCACGATGTGCCTCTAAGTCCGCCAGGTGAACTTTCTGTGTCAAGTTTGACCGGCTATCATCTAGTTCAGTTGCGGCTAGTCAACCCACTTCGCTATGTGAGTTTTCACACTCCGTTTTTACCGGCTTTGGGCTTGACGCGCACGGAACTGATTGAGAGCATACCCGCGTTATACGCAGAAACTAGGCCTTGGGCCGAGGCGGCGCTTATGCAGCGGCAAGAAGCTCAAGCTATAGGCTATGGCTCAAGACTTCATGATTCATCTCGCTGCTTAATGTTGGTTAAGCAGCGTTTGTTGGATCCTCCATTTCAGGTGCTCAGTAACGATTGTCTTGCTGTGGGGCCATTGCGCCGAAAGGTTTTGGATTTTGCCCGTCAATTAGGTATATCCGAAACACCCTAGTCTAGCGCGCTTTAGCGCCACTATTTCCAGTGATGACTGCTGTTGGTGACCCTGGCGAGATTTGCCAACTAGCATAGTCATTTCATATGGTTGACGAGGTAGGATAAGTGTCAGCGGCGAGGCTTGACCGACACTACCTACAGTGAATTCGCTGGCTGAGAGCATGATTTTTCCTTATCCGCCACGTTGTTGAAGAGGGGCAATAACCATGCCCCACAGTAGTTCTGCGGCCCCTTCCTGGGATAGCTTCTGATTACGCCCTTGGCCTAACGAAGACATGCCCATGCTGGTTAAATAGAGGGTCTGATCGTCGGCGTCTACAGAGAGCGATTCATTGAACCCATTGCTGTCGGTTGTCTGGCCCTGCATATAGCTGATCCCGTTACGGGACACGCCGCCCATGAAGACGGTGGCCCGAGCCACGTCCTTGCCATCTTTGTAGATGGTGGCAAAGAAGCGGTTAGCATCCACGCGCCGAAAAACCCCTTCATAGCCTGGATTGCGTGTTGCCAGCTCAGCTAAAGAGTTCTCAAAGTAACGGGCGATGTATTCGAAGGTATCAAGCTGGAACTGGTCCTTGTCCCTCTGAGTGAAGGTTTTAGCTAACCGTAGGTTGCTGGAGCGCGGAGTTGCCTCTACGGCGAGATCGGCCGTTGGAACTGGCATGGCTCGCGCAGGGGCCTTGGCCGTGGTCGGCTTGGAGCCCTGCAACCGACCAGCAGCTTCCCTGACGGCCTTGGCCACCTCAAGAAACGCTTCGTCGCGGTCCGGCCAAAGCGTCACTGGTTTGCCGTCACGCGGAGTTCCCAAAAGCTTGCCAAAGGGTGCGTGGTGCCAGTCGCAGGCACGGAGGATGACCGGGATAACAATGGCTTCATTGGCATGGTGGCGCTCCATCGCTCGGGCCATTTCGATGTCGTAGCAATAGTCCGACGCAATAAAGTCAGGGCTGACCAGCAGCAAGATGATCTCGTCCGTGTTGATGCGCTCATTGATGGCTTGGTCGATTTCTTGACCAGCCCCAATGCGTCGGTCATGCCAGGTATCGATGACCCCTTGCCGCTTGAGCATGGCCAATTGCTTCTCAAGCTGGTCCCGCAGGGCCTCGTCAGCATGCGAATAAGAGAAGAAGACGTTAGGCAAGTGGAACTCCTCGGTCTCTAAGTTGAAGCAGTGTGCACCCGATTCTAGCGAAAGTGGCGTCATGCCGATGGAGAGCTGATGGCCAACTCCTTTAAACTCTTGGCCTCCGGGATAAGACCCATGTTCCTAACAGGCGATGCGCTGAATGAGTAAGAAAACCCTGGAGTCGATCACCTCTGCCAAGGCCAAGCTCGAAGAAGAGCTCCGCAAGCTTGAAGAGCAGGAAGCAGCCCTTCGCCAAGAACAGGCGGCCTCGGCTGTCGCGGAAATCACAAGCCTGCTGAGCCAATACAGCGACTACTTCACCCCGAAGCAGAAGGCCGAGTTGGCAGTGGCGATCGGGGCCAGCAGCCCGGGCCGTGACCATAAGTCCGCTCCGACCCAGGCCAAGAAGGCAGTCGCTCCCAAGTATTGGCTGCCTCATACCCATGAGACCTGGAGCGGCCGGGGGCGTCCTCCGCGTGCCTTCACGGCTTGGGAGGGCACCGCTGCCTACAAGCAGTGGAAGGCCGGTCACCCGGACGAAAAGTTCCCGAAGTATCCGGGCTGAGCGCTGGAGCCCTTCTAGGAATCCAGCGTTCGGTAGAGCGCAGGCTCACAAGCCAAGTGTGGGCCTGGTAGTTGGTAGGCATCGCCAGAGGCTAAGGGGCGAGATGGGGCGCTATGGGATGGGGGTGACCAACTGCTAGATGGGCTGGCCGGCAAACAAAAAAGTTCTGACCGTCTCAAAATTTGCAACAAAGTTCGGTAAGCTTCGTGGGGCCAGGCACTGCCTGCGCCCTGCGGTTGTCCGCCTACAACTCTATCGAAGCTCAAGGATGAAGCTATGTTGAAACGCCTCACTGCTTTTGTCGTTTTAAGCGTCCTTGCGCTTCTCCCTGCGAGGGTGTTTGGGCAAACTGGCGACTATGGCGCGCCTTATACCGTCCAGTCTATACATGGGGTAGGCTCGTTTGCCACCGTTGGTGAGGCCGTGGGGTTCATCACCAAAAAAATAAATGATCTGTGTAACGGAACTTGCACCAATCCACCTCAGATCTCGGTTAGCTACGGAGCGGGCGATATTGTTGCGGTCATTTATTTGAATGGATCGAGCGACACAATCGTCCATGCCACATTGAGTCGGGCTGGCGGCGTGCCCCAGAAAAACCTGGGGGGCTGCCATACGCGTTGCACAGCTGGGCTTGGGATGGATAAGGACGGCACCGGCCCGCGCGGCAGTCGCGAAAATGCCTCATTGGCGAATGGCGAAAATCCAGGAAGCCCCTTTGAAGGCGATCCAGTAAACGCATCGACGGGAAATCTGTATCGACAAGAAACAGATTTCCGCGCTGCCTCCAACCTTGTTTTCCGCAGGTTTTACAACAGCTCTTCGATTGTTGCGTCTTCCAATTTGGGACCTCAGTGGAGGCACACCTATGACAGGCGTCTGGAAATTCGGCGCTCTGACATGGCAGGTAGTCAACAAATGATTGATGCGTTTCGGCCGGATGGCGGCGTGATTCGCTTCGTGCTTGCAGATGGTGTGTGGAAAGGTGACCAGGACGTGGCTGAGAAGCTTGTCGAGCTTCCAGCTGGCGCTGGTTACGCACTCCAGCTTTCGGCGAACCATCAAACCGAGTCCTACGACGCAGGCGGGATGATTAAAGAGGTCAGCGATCAAGCTGGGCAAAAAATTCTTGCATTTGCTTACAGCGACATCGGTACGCCTGCCAGCATTGCGCCAAAGGCTGGGTTGTTGATTGCAGTGACTGACCAGTTTGGTCGAAATCTCAATTTGAGCTATGACAGTACAGCGCGACTGATCAGTGTCATTCAGCCGGACGGCGGAAGCGTGGGCTATGCTTACAACGCCGCCGGGTATCTCACTAGCGTTACCTATCCCGATGGGAAAGTGCTTTCCTATGTCTACAACGAAGGCGCTTACACCGGAAACAACAATCTTCCAGGTGTTCTGACCGGAATAATTGATGAAAAAGGCGTCCGCTACGAAACGATCAAATACCAGGGAAACACCACGAGGCGTGTGGCATCCACGGCCTTTGCCGGAAATGTGGATCTGACCAGTTTTGAATACGACAGCATCATCAGGAATGGTGGGTACAATGCGAAGGTCACCGGTCCACTTGGCAGTAGCGTAACACTCTCTTTCACGAATACCGGTTTCGGCACACTGCGCTCCTTTGGTGCCAGCGTTCCCTGCGGCGACCAATGCAACCAGCCATGGAATTCGCTGACTTACGATGCCAACGGCTATCCAGCTTCGGTGACAGACTTCAAGGGCACGGTCACCAAGACGACCTATACGGCGGATGGACTGCTGACCCAACAGATCGATGCCTCGGGCGCCGCGCAGCAACGCACGACCAACACCATTTGGAACGCCAGCCTGCGCGTGCCGCTGACCCGCATCGTGCTCGATGCCGCCGGCGCCACGGCATCCAAGACGGCGTGGACCTACAATGCACGTGGTCAGCAAACCGCGCGTTGCCAGGTGGATCCGTCCGTGTCCGCCGCCATGAGCTACAGCTGCGGCAGCGCGGCCAACGCCCCAACCGGCGTGCGCCAGTGGCTGACCAGCTACTGCGATACGGTCGATGGCACGCAGTGCCCGCAGATCGGCCTAGTGCTGAGCCAGGACGGCCCGCGCACGGATGTCGCCGACACCACGACCTATCGCTACTACCTCACTGCCGACGAATCCGGCTGCAGCAACGTCGGCGGCGCCTGCCATCGCGCCGGGGATCTGTATCAGGTGGTCGATGCGCTGGGCCGAGCCACCACCTATGTGGCTTACGACCGCAACGGCCGTCCCACCCGCACCCAGGACGCCAACGGCCTGATTCGCGACCTCATCTACACGCCACGCGGCTGGGCGGCATCGAGCACGCTGCGCGCGAATGCCGACGGCACGCCTTCGGACCAGGACCAGACCACGCTCGTCGCCTACGATGAGGTTGGCAACGTCAGTAAGGTCACCGACCCCGACGGCACGGTCGTCACCTATGGCTACGACGCCGCGCACCGCCTGACCGACGTGACCGATGGTGCCGGCAACAGCATCCACTACACGTTGGACGCCTCCGGCAACCGGGCCAAGGAAGACACCAAGGACGCGTCCGGTGCGCTCAAGCACACGCTGTCGCGGATCTACAACAAGCTCGGCCAGTTGGCCACGCAGGCCACCGCCGAGGCCGATCCCACCGACTTCAGCTACGACCTCAACGGCAACGTGCAACTGGTCACCGACGCACTCAAGCGCAAGACGCAGACCGACTACGACCCGCTGGACCGGGTCAAGCAGACCCTGCAGGACGTCGGCGGCATCGCCGCAAAGACCCAGTTCGAATACGACGCCCTGGACCGCACCACCAAGGTCACCGACCCCAAGGGGCTGGCGACGAGCTACCAATACAACGGCCTGGGCGACCTGCTCAAACTGACCAGCCCCGACACCGGCGTGACCAGCTACACCTACAACAGCGCCGGCAACCCAGCCACCCAGACCGATGCGCGCGGCACCAAGACCAACTACGTCTTCGACGTGCTCGGCCGCCTGGCCAAGGCGACCTACGCGGACAAGGCGCTGATCGCCACCTACACCTACGATGCGAGCCAGACCGTTTGCGCCACCGGTGAGACCTTCGCGCTGGGGCGTCTGAGCAAGCTGCAGGACGGCAGCGGCCTGACCCAGTATTGCTACGACCGCTTCGGGCGCGTGGTGCGCAAGGTGCAGACCACCAACGGCAAAGCGTTGACTGTGCGCTATGCCTACACCAAGGGCGGCCGCCTGAGCCGGGTGACCTACCCGGACGGCGCGATGGTGGACTACGTGCGCAATGCGCTGGGGCAGGCAACGGAAGTGGGCGTGACCGTAGCCGGCGGAACCCGGCAGAAGCTGCTCGGCGGCGCCACCTATTACCCGTTCGGCCCCAGCGCCGGCTGGTCCTACGGCAACGGCCGACCGCTGCAGCGCGTGCTGGACCAGGACTACCGCCCGTTGGCAATCCAGGACAGCCGCAGCGATGGCCTCAACGTCGGCTTCGGCTTCGACCCGGTCGGCAACCTCACTGCGCTGACTGCCCCAGGCAACACCGCTCCGGTCGTGAGCCTGGGCTATGACAACCTGGACCGATTGACCGCCTTCAAGGACGGCCCGACCGGCACTGTGATCGACGGCTACAGCTACGACGCCACCGGCAACCGGCTCAGCGCCCAGGTCAACGGCAGCACCCAGGCCTACAGCTACCCGACCGACAGCCACCGCCTGGCAAGTGTGGCCGGCGCCGCGCGCAGCTACGACGCGGCGGGCAACACCACCGCCATCGATGGCACCGCACGCGAGTTCGCCTACGACGCAACCGGACGCCTGAGCCAGGCCAAGCGCAGCGGCACGCTGGCGATGGAGTATCGCTACAACGACCGCGGCGAGCAGGTGCGCCGCTTCCTCGGCACGACCAACACCTACACGCTCTACGACGAAGCCGGGCACTGGCTGGGCGACTACGACACCAACGGCAAGGCGCTCCAGCAGGCCATCTGGCTCGACGACCTGCCGGTGGGCGTGCTGGCGGGCACAGCTCTGAACTACGTGCAGCCGGACCACCTCGGCACGCCGCGCACGGTCATCGACCCGGCGCGCGACGTGGTGATCTGGAAGTGGGACATCAAGGGCGAGGCCTTTGGCAACACGCCGCCGGACCAGGATGCGGACCGCGATGGCACCGCGTTCGTGTTCGGTATGCGCTTCCCCGGGCAGCGTTATGACAGTGCGACGGGGCTGAGCCAGAACTATCGTCGAGACTACGATGCAGGCACTGGCCGATACGCGCAGAGTGATTCATCGGGATTAAATGGTGGTATCAGCACTTACGCATATGTCGAATCCGCGCCTTTGATGTTTAGCGATAGCCTTGGTTTGAAGAAAGATCAGGCGTGCGTAGCTAGTTACATAGCATCGGGCGCAATCTGCGGCGGAGCGATTGGCTACTATGGCGGCGGGGTTGCTGGGGCTGTTGGCGGTGGATTCGTATGTAGCCCTTCCGGCCCAGGTGCTGCAGCTTGTGCGGCAGGAGGCGCAATAGCAGTCAGCTCTACTGGTGGCGCAGTGGGTTCGGTGGTTGGCGGTGTCACGGGCAACTTTGTCGGGCAGGCGATGTGCCCGGATGAGGATGAAGACCATTGTGAGAAGCAGGCGGAAGAAGACGAACAAATGTGCAGAATGGCGACAATACCAGGAACAGGCCCTAGGGCCAGATGCTGGGCAAGTGTTCAAGAGCGATATGGTGCCTGCAAAGCTGGGCGCCCAATTCCTCAGCTCGTTATTTGGTGATTGACATGAAAGAATTGAAAGATGTGGTTGCAAGTAGAATTCTTAAATCTGGCGATGTGGTTGTCGTCGTTGAAATTTATAAGCCTGAAGAAGACGGTGAAGATTTTCGCTGTGGATATTCAATTTCTTATAGTGAAATTGAAAAATCAGGCTCTGCTATGGGAATTGATTCTGTGCAGGCACTGCGATTGGCGATGGCCAAGATAGATTCGCAGCTTGTTTATCTTGGTGAGAAGTTAGGTAAGCCTATTTTTTGGTTGGATATGCCGAGCACTGGATTTGCCGACTGATTGTGATTTTCTTGATTGGATGCTTGTTCTGATACGGCGTTGCCGTCGCGAGATGGGGTTTAAGTTTTTTAGATGTGTAAATAAGTGTGTGGCTGACATGGCTGCGAGGGATGGTAATGATCTCCGATCGAGATGTCGCAGAGAAGATCTGTAATAAAATCTTGGATGCAAATGCTTCCCTGGATCAGGCAATTGCTTTGGCAATGGATGCTGCCCCAGAAGAAGAGGCAAGAAGAATTCGTCAAGTGATAGGGCGCATTTCTGGAGAGCTACTGTTAAATTTGTTGAACCCTCTTTACAGGGAGCATCCTTCGATGAAGCCTGGCGGTTTTTTCCTGCCGGAAGACTATTCAATAAGTTGATTTAATTCCATCGTCGTCTATTTGATGGCTCCATGAGTTAGGGTGTGCCAGCAAAGTGGACGAATGCATTGCAATATATTGACGGGCACTTGGGTTCTAACCTAGATGGATTTAAAAGTGGTTGCTAAAAAGGCCGAATTTCAGAGGGCTGCCGGGAAGCTCATTTCCGCCATTCAAAAGGAATGGGGTGAGGAGTTTGGTGAAAAAAATGCTGATTTCTCGGGGGATGTTATGAATGCCGCACATGACATCCTTCAATGCAAAAGCCATGAAAAATTAAGGGAAATGTTGGGCGGGAAGAATGTTAGGCAGCATCTCGGGGATGTTTGGGTGCAGCGGCATCCCAGTGTGAAGCCGGCCATTGCGGAATTGGAAAGAATCATTGCTAGTGATTTGGGGGCGTAACAGGACGCGTGGTTTCTATGCCACTTCACCCGCCATTGCCGGGGGGCGCAGGCTAAAACCTCCACCTAAGCGCCGCAGATCAAAGGCTCGCATGTGGGGCCTTTGCTTTTCGCTCGATCGAGGTTCAGGCCATGATGCTGAGGATTGGGTTTTTGGGGTGCTTGGCGTTTTTAGTTTCCTGCGGGAAAAACGATCATAAGGTCGATGCAGTCCCCGTGTCAGGGGACGGGAGTTGCAGGACGTTTGATGTTGTTTCCAGTCGTGCGAAGGCCGAAAGTGGAGAGCTACCAGCAATCAGAGGGATGCGCGACTATTACTTGGATTGCGTCTTGCACAACAACGGTCCGGAGGCCTTGCACTGGGGACAGCTGGCTGCTGAGAAGGGCGATAGTCGAGATAGGGAAACTTACGAAAACCTCAAGATGACATTCATACCCAAAAAGTAGTGCGGTTAAGCTCTCCTCGAGCCGAGGTGCATTTGTTCTAATGCGGGATTTTCTGACATCGGGATCGGGATTCGTCTGACTGCCGTAGAAGGCTACCGGAGCCAAACTGTCGTCATCGTCTAGGCCACTTCACCCGCCATGGCTGGGGGACGGGGGCCAGAACCTCCACCTAAGCGCCGACGATCAAAGGCCCCGCACGCGGGGCCTTTGCTTTTCGTCCACTCGGGATTGCGGCCTTCGAGGTCAGCCAGGGAGCGCTCCGCGGACCGCGAACGGGTGCATTTGTCCAATCCTGTAGACGGTTTTTCCACGCCTCTGGGCTGCGCTTGCGGCCCCTTCGGTCCAGCAGTAGCGTCTACTGGGCGCCATACCTCAAGGAACGAACGATGAAAACCCTCTCTGGAGCATTGCTCGGATTGGCCGTGCTGGTTGCTGGTCTCTCACCGGGCGCCAAGGCCGCGGAGCCGGCGTTAAACCCAGCCGACGTCATTGAGGGCATGGGAGAGCGCGTGCCTCCAGGCAAGAAGAACGTCAGCCTTTCCCCGCTGTTCAAGGCCTATGTTTTCGAAAAAGCAGGCCTCAAGTTCGTTCAAATCAACTCGGCGCGGGACGACGTCATCACGGTCATCGTTGTGACCCCGGGCGCTGAGTCGCGCTTGCCTATCGGCTCGGCCGCGGGGCAACCGCTGCTCTTGGTCAAAGACGAAGCCGCGGGCTTGCAGGCCGGGTAAGCGGCAACATCAAGACGCTCTGGCTTGATGTTGCCGGATGAGCCAGCCAAGGATGGAAAGCTCCAGCTCACCTGGGGTGTGGGTAGCGCCGTAGCGCCAGCGCCTGGTTAGCTCAAGTCGCAGTTGCTAGGCAGGACTACGTCGGTTGGGCGGCGTGTTCTTCATCGTGGCTGATTTGTCTATCGGGACTGAGAATCGCGGTCGTCTGTAGTGGATTTCTTCGAGTTTGGAAGCGGTGTTCGGATCTCGATACCTTCTCGTGGCAAGGTCCTCACGGTTTTCAGATCAGCATCGTAGACGGCGATCAAATCGTCGCTTGTGGTGATGATGTGACCTCGCACCAGTCGTTTATCTTCTTTCCAGAGTTCCGACATCTCTTCAGCTTTCTCGTGCCGCATAAGCCGATTAATCTCGTCCGCTTTAGCCTTCCCATATTTCTCAGCAGCGAGCCCTGGCACGATGGCCAGGAGCAGGATGAAGCATCCCACGCTGGAAGCCGCGGCCAAGAAGACTGTGGTTCCCAGGAGAGTAGTGATGGGCTCCCTTATCCAATAGGACTGGCGATCTAGCCATGCCCGCGGCTTGGGATTTTCTTTAACGGGTGCGCGCATCATGACGATGGCAAAAGTAGATAGGCCGATCATTGTTAGCACGATGCGCCAGGGGATATTGCCGAGCAGTCGAATTCCCTGGATAACTGTGACGTAGTAGCCGTGGATGATTTTCCAATCTGCAGCCTGTGGGAACGATGTTGACTGAACGCCAACGCCAGTAAGGTAGGTCGAATAAGCCACATCGCCCGAAAGATGAAGGCAGAACCCCATGATGGTGGCGACAGCCAATAGTCCGCCAGCAATGGTCGCCAGTGTGGACGCAATTTGCGAGGGTGATCGTGAAATTGCGTGCTCTGTTTGTATGGCCGCTTTGTCCTTGCTGACAACGTTGCCCGTCATTCCTTTCTCAGTCACTGCTGGATGCTCCGCGTCTTTTTTCTAGGTTATCTCATCGGAAGCAATAAGAAGAGGGTGTTGTTTGCCTGCTGCCCCTGATATTGAGAATCAAGGGCGCGGAAAAATGAGCAACAGTGGCAGCCAGGGGATTTGCGTGCAGAAATTGGTCATGTAGGAAAAATCTTACGCCGCTAAGAGGTGTTTCCTCAATGAAAGTCGGCTGCCTAGATATACCAGCACAAAGAGCGGAAGCCCCAGTTGGACTGGGGCTTGGGGGAAGCCGAGTCGCGCCGGCGTCTGGTTAGCTTAAGTCGCAGTTGCTAGGCAGCGCCCACGTCGAGCTTGGCAGCATGTTCTTCACCGCAGACGACGCCGTGATGCCTACATTGCTGGCGCCGATGAGCTCTTCCAGGTCGGCGATCGAGACGATGTAGTCGTCCAGGCTGCCGAGTCCGGTTTCGTTCGGAATGATCCAGCTGATGGCCTTCTCCGCGCCCGTGCTCGGGTCGGTGGTGATGATCGTCTTCCAGAAGTATTCCGGTGTCCGAATGCCGTGGCTCGACAAGAAATAGTCGTTCGACGTGTCGCCGAAGACCACGCCGCCGTAGACCTTCACCGGCTTGATGTCGCGGTAGCACTCGGCCACGTTCTCGGCCTGCACCCAGATGCCCTGATTGAAGCCAGACACCTGCGGCACGATGTTGGACATCAGGTTGGCGCGAACGATGTAGGTCGCGTTGTAGTCCATGTGGTTGGACGTGACCAGGTGCCCGCGGTCGTAGCCCGAGCGCACGCTGGCGTAGGACTTGGTCGAGGTCTGGCCGCCGCAGCCGCTCGGGAGTGTGGTGTCGAGATTGAAGTCGGACGGACGAGCCGCGGAGCCGGTGTCCGCGTTGAGCGAGTATTCGTAGCGCGTGGCCGTGTGGGCGGTGCAGTCGTAGGTCAGGGTGTAGCCACCCTTGTTGAGGGTGACGACCTGGGCCTGGGCAGCAGCGCTGAACGTGGTGAGCAGGAATACGGCGAGGAAGATCCGGAATCGCATAGCGGCACATCTCCATGTGTTTTTTGGGGACGCACGAACCCCGCAGGCACGGGCGATGCCGTTGCCTCTTGAAGGGTGTGCGAGTTGACGGAGGTGAAGCAGACAGCGAGAGCTGGCTCGGTTGGCCAGTGTGGTGGGGGATACAGCCACCGCGCCCCTTTGCCACGGAGTGGCACGCGGTGATCACAGGTATCTAACAGTGCGCCGTCGGGGTCAACCGCGGATTGGCCAAGGTGTGACCTAGTCCCAAGAGGTCATCGCTGTAAAACCGCGTCCATATTGGTGCAAAGAGGCTGGGATAAGGGGACGGAAAAGCCTTGGCCACTTAGGCTTCCCCGAGACGATGCGGTTAGGTGGCAATGCGAGGCCTTCCAATAAGAAGGAAGGCTTCTGCTGGTTGCATGAGTCTGGCGAGTGGCGTATATCGACTTAATCACGGGTGCCTATGGAGGGGGAAATGGCTGAGACAGTGCTAGTGGTGCATGGGATTGCTAATCGTAGCGAAAAGGAGCTTGAGGACCATATCGCTTTTCTGGAAACAAAGACGAATGGTGCTTACGAATTCATCGGTTGTTACTGGGGTGATCTCGGCGGGATTTCAGAAGGGTTGGAGGACGCGCTCCCCGTGATGCGGGCAGTGCAACAGACTGCAATCAGTCCGATGAAGGCCGCGGGGATGGCCGGCCGCCTTGCTGAAGTGCGTCAGGAGCTGATGGGCGTCAGCGTTGTTAGTGAACAAGAGGTAGCCCAGATTCTCAGTCAAGTTATTCGAGATCAACTTGGGTTATCGGCGCACGTAGCTAAAGCTAATCAGTTGGCACCGGATGGTCTTGAACCAGCGATTTTGGAAGAGATCAAGAATACGAATGCACTTGTTCTCCTGACTCCAGATGAACTTCAAGACGCAGGAAAATTGATGGCTGAGTTCATTCGGGCTGAAAGGTCTGATCCTTCCACCGCTCACTTAAAGGGGGTGAACGCTGCCCTGGGTATTTCTGATTGGACGGACTACCCCAAGGATGCATTTCGGCGTTTCTTGGGGCGACTTGATGCGTTTGCGGGGCGCCTGATTTCGAATGGAGGAGGTGGCATCAATCAAGGGATCCGCCGCGCACTTTCAGATGGTGTGGCACAGACGCTTGGTGACATCGTCGTCTATCATGAAAAGAAGGCCAAGCTCCATAGTCGATTGTTTGAGAGATTGCGGGAGAACGATAAAACTCTTGGGAGCGAAGAGAACCCGGTCACTGTGCTTGCGCATAGCCTTGGTGGGATCATTTGCTTAGACGCGGCTCTGGGTTGCGAGGTTTTTGAGAATGGTGAGGATGGGGAAGAGCGCGATGAGACGTTGCACATCAAGCGCTTCCTCACGTTTGGCACCCAAGCTGCTTTTTTCCATATCATCTCGCCAAGAAGTGGGATTTCCCAATACAAGCCAGGTAGTCCCGTGGAGTTGCCATCAACTATCGGGCGTTGGTGCAATCTTTGGCATCCACTTGATATTTTGGCATTCACCGCAGGTAAGGTTTTTAAGTTTTCAGATGGCACCGCACCTGCCGACTATCGCATCGACAGCACGCTTTCAGAAGAGTGGCATTTCAAAGGTTGGCTGCATTCCTCTTATTGGAGTCATCCAATGCTTATCGAGAAGTTGAAAAGTTTTTGAGCGGACGCGATCTTGCACCGATATTCAGAGCCGCCAGCAGGCGGCTCTGTGGTCAGGAAGTCAGCTGGTCAACTGCACCCACAGCACCAGCAACACCATCGGCAGCCCGCTCAGGAGCGAGAAGACCCAGAAGGCTCCCATCAGGGCCAGCGGCGTCATGACCCACCACTGCCCAGCGGTGAACCCCTGGTCGCGCTGCCGAGCCGCGTAGGCTTCTTGCGGGTAGAGGCGCTCCGCTTTCCGCAGGCCCCGCCGGGCCATCAGCGGCCCGACGATGAAGCCAAACGGCCCGAGCAGGAGCAGGGTCCACGAGAACCACCAGAAGAACCGGTTGTGGGGCGTCATGACTTTCCTGGAGGCGGCGCGTGGCGCGCCGTCCCCACGGAATCCGGCCGCAGCACCCACCGGCGTGCCGGCCATCGGGTCAGGGTTGGTCTTCATTTCGCGTAGGCCCTCCAGGTGCCGTCGCTCTTGGCATAGCGCAGGTTCTTGCTCAGCGGAACCGGCACCTGCCGGCCCTCAATGTTGAGCACGGCCTGGCCGCGCGTGTCGCAGCGGTAGCCATCCACGCCTTCCGCTTCCACGCAGCCGGTGAGTTCGAAGTTCTGGATGTCGGTGACCTGGCCAGCGCCACTCTGCTGAAGCAGCCTGACGAACGCTTCCTTGGCGTCGTCGGTCGACGGCTTGCCGCTGCAGGCGGTGAGGCCCAGGGCCATGGTCAACGTGACCAGGCCGATCCATGCTTTTTTCATGTCGTTCCTTTGCTGAGGGGATGGGTAGGGTTGGCGAAGCGGGGGGCCTTTACTTGTCGCGGTTGCCGTCTGGCCTGAAGCCGGCGATCCAGAGCCGGGTGTCCTTGAAGGGCGTCAGCAGGCCGCTGGCCCCCGGGTGCAGGTCGGCGGTCTGGAGGAAGCCCGAGGCCCATGCCACCCGCAGGGCGACGTCGACGGCACGATCGGCGACGCCAGGCCGGCTCACGTTGACGACGAAGGGCTGTGCCGGCGGATTGGGGCCGGTGGACCGCTGCGCGCCGGTGTTCGCCTTGCTGGGCGGCACGCGGATGCCGGTCAGGGTGTCCCGTCCTTTCCACAGCGCCGGGGTGTTGAGCTCGGCGGTGTCGCCCAGATCATCCGTTTCCGTCAGGGGGGCGTCGGCGCAGGTCCGGAACGTTTCCACGGTGGACGCGCTTGCGCTGGTCCAGATCTTTGCCTCGACAGTCCAACAGGGCAGGGAGGTCCCCCAATCGACATAGGTCAGCGCCACCCGAGGCCACTCCAAGCGACCTGCCTGCGCGGCCTGGTGGTTGTCGCCCTTGAACAGTCCAGGCAGCTTCCCGGCGCCGCTGAGGGGCGTGTAGGTAGGACCGCTGCCGCTACTGCCGGCCTGGGCGGTGGACTTGCTCCCTGCGTTCGGGTTGATGCCCACCATCTGCTTGCCGGCGTCCTTGAGGCTGCCGCCGAGTTGGCGGAAGAAGCCAGGCTTTTGGTCTTGGGCGTCCTGGGCCTGGGCCGTGACGGCCAGCGATGCTGCGAGCAGGACGGCGCCTGCAATCCGTGCGGTCTTCATGAAATCCCCTGTCTGTGGTTGGAGGGTGCTACATTTCATGAAGAGTCTGCCATGCAGAGGAGGACCAAGTCATGCTGTCCGACCCGGTTTTTCAACTTTCATTCACTTGTCGAAGTCCTCACCCCGCGCTCTCTTTGCAGCTCGCCTCAAGCAGGCCCGAGAGCTGCGCGGCATCGCCAGCCAACGAGCGCTGGGGGTGCTGATGGGACTTGATAAGAAGCTGGCGAGCAGCCGGGTCAACCGCTATGAGACTGAGGTCAGTGGTATCGACTTGGATGGGCTGGGGAAGCTGGCCGATACACTAGGCGTGCCGATGGCCTATCTGGTTGCTGAAGACAAGGTCACGGCTGCCATTCTCTTGGCTGTCTCCGAGCTTTCCTCTGAAGACCGGTTGAAATTGGCCCGCCAGTTAGGCATAGCTTCTCTCTAGCTTATTGACATTTGATTTTCCGAGAATTAGCATTTTCCGCAGAAGCATAGAGGATGTGCTCGATTTGCGAAGATCGGTATGATTTCTCTTGGGCTTTCGTGTATATGACAAGGGCGCAGGGATGCACTACCTAGTATATATTGATAAATTTTGTTTCATTGGTCATAGCGACCCAGATGCAGCATGCGTCCGGCGTTTGGCTTGGCAGCTCTTGCATTGACCTCCAATAAGATCCGTGTCTTTACGTCATCCTTCTTCGCCCTGAAGAAATTTTTCTTGCATGCAAGAAAAATAAATCTGGCAATAATTTCTGCCCTTGGGATTGGGGAGTCTAGAGATTTTCTTTATATCGGAATGTGGCTGCAAGGGGGTTTATGAACGCTACTGACAGGTTTAATTCAAGGCATGGTAAGCTTCTTCAGGTTAGAGCAAATGCATTGACTGCGATATTTTTGTATTCTAGAGGGTTGCGGATAATTTCAGCTTTTTCTAACTCGCTGATTTTGGCCTCCCTTTTGACTCCTATAGTTATACTTTTTGCTTTAAATAAGTCGATTGGGACGAAATTTGAGGACTTTATTGAGCTTGTTTCATATTTATCCTCGGCGCTTCTCTTGTTGTTGTCGATCACGGCTCTGGTGCTGAGGGTTGATGCGAGGAAAGAGGCTTTTCTCGCTGCGCGAGTGGCAAATAATTTCATAGCCAATGAGAGTCTTGAGTTGCTTGCCAATCCGGATCAGGATCTCGCTTGGTTTCTTAGATATGTTTCAAGCCAGGACTCGGTTGATCAAAACAATATTGATAAAATGCGGGTTAGTCTACGGCAGGAAGCTTATAGGGAGAGCTTGAAGCAACTTGTCCCAGGTGACAGTTCTGTCACTTGCAGTGTGTGTAACGCATCTCCGTACAAGTTTAAGAGCGGGGATTGTCAGTTGTGTGGTAACACTCCCAATGAGGTGGTCTGATGTCTGCTAAAACTCAGGTATTTGATGAATGGTTTGATGCGCTTTCGCTTGACGATCAGGAGGAAGTAATTTCCCACATATTGAAAAATAAGTCAGGCACTCCAATGATGGAGGGGATTTTTTCTGGTACTCATGGGCGAGTCGAAGGAGGTGTCTTCTCGGGTCCGACTGGACGCACCACGAAAATCTGCCCGGGCTGCAACCGACCTCTTTAAAAAACTGACTTTGCTTGTCTGATAGTGGGGGCATCAGGAATAGAATAGCAAGTGGGTTTGAACACCTCCAACGCGTCAAGCTGGCGGCGCGGTAGGGAAGCCGGCGATGCCCCACGCCTTCAAGCTCTAAGGGTCAGAAGCCCACATCCAAAATGGCGCGGGCGAGTGGGCCAGGGACGCGACTTGAGTCCGCAACCAAGTCTATGTTCAGAGCGTGGCTGTTTCTGACGCTATACCGATACCTAGGCGTAGCCACGAGCCGCGCGGCAGAAGTTTGCAGCTGCGTTCGACCAGCGCGCTGCTGAAAAAAGAGAAGGTATTCAAGGGTAGAACTTGTTGGCGTCGGCCAGGCACGAAGCGAACTGCCCTCGCTGGTAGCGTGGCAACTCCACGTTGGGCTGATACAGCTCCAAAGCGCTGATCTGCTTGCTCCGAGTCACTTGCGGCTTCTTGTGGAGGTAGTGCCTGCGTAGGACTTGAACCCGGTCGCGGGGATCGGTGCTGTGGCCTGTGACCAGCGCAATCTCCTTCTCGGGAACGTCGTTGACATCGAGCTCCGTCGCCAGCGTGTGGCGGAAGGCATGGAATCCGATGCCTTTAGCGAAGCCCAGAGACTTGAGGTAGCGGCCAAAGTCGACCACGAACTGCTGGCTATAACGTGCGTTCGTCTCCCCGGTCTTCCGGTTCACGCCTGCAGAGAGGAGGGGGAACAACCGAGGATGGCCGGTCGCTTTCATGTCTTCCACGAACTCCAAGAGTCCGGCCTCCAAGAGCGGTTTGGCGATGGGGATGATGCGCATGCAGCCCGCGCCCTTCATGCTTTGCCGACACCGGCGCCTTTTCTTTGGGTCCGCAGCCAAGTCCTTGTCCACCGTCTTCTGGAAGGCGATGCACCAGATGCCGCGTTCCTCAATGATGTCGGTCAACTTCAACTGACAGACCTCGTTGACCCTGGCACCGGTATACAAGCCGATCATCGGGGCCCACCAATACTGCGGCTTCTTGGCCCAGGGGATGAATGTCGCCGGGTCGAAAATGGCCTGCAGGTCTTCGTCCTCGAACAGCCGGATGGCCTTCTCCGGGTCGATGGTGTCGTCTTCCTTCGGCTTTCGAAATGCCTTCATCGGTGACGAGTTGATGGCTTGTCCGTTGAAGAGGTGGTTGAAGAAGGCGACCAGGAATCTGCGGTGGCGCTCTTCGGTGGCCGGGGCCAACGGCGGCACGTCCTGCTCTTTTCCCATGGCGATGGCTTCGTCGAAGCTAAGATCCTTCAGCAGCGGATCCGACACCAGGTTCCTTGGGGCCCAGCGCAGCAGCTTCCAGAGCGCTTGGATGTGGTGATAGTCCACTCGAGCCGCGGAGATGTTGCCGCAGGTCAACAGGAGCAGCTTCAACGTGCGCTCGGTGGACTGGACAGTCTTCGGGTCGAGCTGGCGGCGACGCATGTCCTCCAGATGATCTTCGATCTCCTTGGCCAAGGGGCGCGAAGGCGTGCCCATGGGCAGCTGCGCGGGGTAGCGTGTGCTGTTCTTGAGGCCACTCTTCCGTCCGGTTTCGTCGAGCGCGGCGAGGATGCATTCCTGCAGGTTGATGGCGGCTTCCCGGCCTCGGATGATGGCGCGGTCGATGCGGAATCGGCCGATGTGGATGCCTTCCAAATGCAGGAGGCCGAACGGCGAGGCGATGTAATCGTTGAGTGTTGCGGAGGGGTTGCTGGTCATGGGTCACTTCCATCGAGAGATGGAAGTAGGGATAAAACAGGGCGCGAATTCGTCAATGGGGGCGATACAAAAATTTGCGGTGTAGACGAATACCTCAGGTGTTAGGGTCTCTCCGATGGGGTGCTTCCCGAACCCGCCAATTCGTTATCCGGCGAGAAGCCTTGTAAACCAAGGGTTTCGAGAGAATTTGTGTCGATTTATCGCAGTCAATTGCGTACTGTTTGCAGTAAATAAGCTAACTAAATAGCCTTGAGGACGCGGCTTTAAAGTGAATATATCTTAAATGTTAGCTTATTATTGTTAGTTTGATTTATTTTTCTAAGGGTGAGGGCGATGCCGCTGGCTCAAAAATTCCTGATGCCTAGGGTGGGGAGGCACCAGGTGCTTCACGAAACGCCCTTGGTGCGGAGCGGGACCGATGGCCGCTCATCCTGCGGCTCGTCTGAGCAGCGCTACGGCGGCACCTCGATCAATTTGACTAGCGGCCGCCCTGAAACTTGAAGGTGAAGCGAGCGGCGGATGCGGCGGTCACTCCAACGATGGGCACGGGGGTGGCGTCCACCAGCGTCAACATGCCATCGGCAACTGGAGCCGGGACGCCCAGCGTGAGGTCGATCTGCTTGGACCAGCCGCCACCGAGCACGGTCGCCCTGACGATCAGCCGTCCGGCTTGAATGCATTGAACGTCGGCTGGGCAACGGCTGTCTTCGATGACGCGGTCGGGGCGCACCCTGGGGCCATCAACCGCCGCAATCTCTCCCAGGCGAACAGGGCCTTCAATGGGCTGGTTCGCGATGGGACCACTTGCTGCGCATCCTGCAAGTGATATGGCCATCAGCGCTACAAGTAGCTCCACTCTCATCCAAAAGGCCAGGGCAGCTTTTCGTTGTTCGATTCGCATGGTGGGGGCGGCTCCGAAGATGGCCTGAGTGTCCCACAGCTCTGCGATTCATGGCTGAGATGCGCGCCAGAGACTATCGAACTTGAATGCTGTGGGCATGAGCACTCTCAGTGAGCGGACGCTCACGGCAGCGGCAGCGGCAGCGGCAGCGGCAGCAAGCCAGCAGCCGACAAAGTGCGCGATGACGGTGGGCAAAGTTGCACGCACGCAGGACTCAAGTCCCCTTGGCTTTTCAATCGCCGGCAGGGCAGAGTCGCGCATCATTGCTATCCATCAGCGCTGGGCCTCTTGAAGGGAATCCTAGCTTCGCTGTCCCGACCGCAAGGACAGGCCTCCTCCACGTTGTTCCGGCCCTCCGTTGTGCGCCGCAAGCGGTGCTCACTGCCGGGTGCGGTAGGGCCGGACGCTCCGCCTGCCGGTTCCCACGAGGCGCACAACGCGCTGGTGGAGAAGAACCGATGAAGCGCAGCACCAAGGACCGCACGGCCCAATACCAGCTCCAGATGGACGAGGAGGGCATCTTGCTCGCAGCAGCCACCATCCTGGAGCAACGCCTCCAACGGCTGGGCAAAATCCACAGCCCCGAGCAGGCCGGCAGCTACTTGGTCGCCCGCTGCGCCCACCTGCCGCACGAAACGTTCGGCGTCGTCTTCCTCGACACCAAGCACCACATCCTGGCCACCGAGCATCTCTTCAGCGGCACCACCGACGCCTGCGAAGTCCACAACCGGGTCGTCGCCAAGCGCGCCCTCGACCTCAACGCCGTCGCCGTCATCCTCTTCCACAACCATCCGAGCGGGAACCCGGAGCCCAGCCAAGCCGACCGCCAAGTCACCGAGCGCCTGAAGCAGGCGCTGGCGCTTCTTGACATCCGAGTCCTTGACCACCTAGTCATCGGTGGCCGGCAGCACGTCAGCCTGGCCAGCAGGGGGTGGGCATAGCCCGCCCCTTCACCTGTGCAGCTTGCCGAAGCTAGACTGCCAAGGCAGATGCACATCCATGGAGCAGGAATGAAAGCGTTTCACGTGCGAGGGATTGTCTGGGAGACCGATGGCAAGCGTCCTGCGTTGCCGGCCGAAGCCACAGTTGAATGCGGGAGCGAAGAGGGCATCGCCGATGCGCTCAGCGATGCATACGGCTGGCTGGTGAACGACTTTGTTGTCGTAGAAGAGACCGGCGGCGACCACACCAGGAACGCAAGTCGGGATTGAAGGATTGGCGAATTGGTCGGCGCCCCTTTGCCACTTCCGCTAAAGTGTCGGACCCTGTTTGAACTGGCGTTCGGGACCCGAGCGTGCGTTTAGAGGAAGTCGTTGTTGATGGTGTTGAAGGGTCTGGTGGTTCTGCTTTTGGTTTTTGCTTCGGTTCCCGGCGTGGCTGCAGAGTTGGTCGGCCGCGCGACGGTCACGGACGGCGACACTCTTACGGTCGCAAAACAGCGCATCCGCCTGTGGGGCATCGATGCCCCGGAGAGCGCCCAGCAATGCACCACCAAGGACGGGCGCTCTTGGCCTTGTGGCCGGCGGTCTGCGGCCGCGCTGGACGGCTACGTGCTGGACAAGACCGTTCGTTGCCAACCCAAGGATACGGACCGCTACGGCCGGGTGGTCGCGGAGTGCTTCGTCCAAGGGCAATCCGTCAACCGGTGGATGGTGAGCTCTGGATGGGCGGTCGCGTATCGCCAATACGCGACGGCGTTCGTCGCAGACGAAGCCGATGCGCGCCAGCAGCGGCGCAACCTCTGGCAAGGGCCTTTTCAGATGCCCGCGGACTACCGCCGCAGCAAGCGCGAGCAGGCGGCACGCCAGACTCCAGTGGCTGCGCCACCCATGCCGGGCGGATGTCGCATCAAGGGCAACATCTCTCGCCAAGGCAAGAAGATCTATCACGTGCCTGGGCAGCGGGACTACGCGCAGACCAGCATCGACATGAGCCGCGGCGAGCGCATGTTCTGCAGCCCAGAGGAGGCCACGCGGGCAGGGTGGCAGCCGGCGAGGCGTTGAGCCACCTTGACGCGTTAGCACGAGCAGCGCGGTGTTGGGCGTGTTCCTTTTTGTCTGCCCAAGTCGGCGATCGGGACGGTAGACTCTGGCCGACTGAAGTGGAGACCATACCCAGGTGGACGGGACGCAACGCATGGAAACAACGACGACCAATCAGCCCAAGAAGGGGGAGTTCTTCCACCTGCAGCCGGACGTTCGGCGCGGGGGGAAAGGCCATGGGGTTGTCTTTGAGAACCGAGAGGCACTCCTCACTCCGCCTAGGCTGATTCTGAGGCCAAAGGATGGCGGATTTCCTGCTTTGCGCGAGGTTCCACGCCTGGTCTACCACCCCAGTGAAGGCGTGCCTCCTGAAGACCTGGAAGGGGGATTCAGCGGCTACTGGCTGGTGTCAGAGCGCCTGCGTCGAGTGATGGAAGCGGTGGATCCTGGGGCGTTCGCGTTTGTCGAGACAAACTATCGCTTGGCCGATGGCTCGAAGGGGCCAAACGTTTACCTGTGCGAAGTGATTCGCACATTGGATGCGTTGGATGAGGATGCATCTATGCTCAACATCGAAGTCAGTGATGATTTCGAGGAGGGCAAGTATTACGACCTGACGGGTGAAATTCGCCTGGCTTTCAAGCGTGATGTCCTCGGTGATGCGCACGTTTTTAGGTTGGCTTTCCACGGGGGTGTTTTCTGCGACCGGTTTTTCAAGGACGCCGTGGAAGCAGCCGGTATCGGCACCGATGGACAATCGGACGGCCTCTGGTTCTACGACGTGGTCAACCGATAAGTCGAGCCACAAGGTCACAAGGAAGGAGCCTGATCCGTGCCGAACTACCGAACGCTTTTCCAGGACCACCACAACATCGAGCAGCAGACGCTCAAGAACAGCGAGTTGCTTGATGAGTTGCAACGGGTGGGGAAGTTTGACATCCACGCTCCGGAAAACCGACTGTTCCTGCCGGCCAACCCCGCGTTCGCTCAAACGATGGGCATCACGCCGCATAGCGGTGGCCCACTCGGCGAATATCAGTATGGAATGCTGTCGCAATTGCGGCTCATTGAACGCTCCAGAGATGGTCAAGCCATGTTGGAGGGCGACCCAACGGCGATGGACCGTGTTGTCCAGCGCGTCGAGCACTTACGCGATACCGTCAAAGTAGGCCTAATCAACGGCGATTTGAATACCAATACGCCCGTTGGTTTAACCCCTGCACAGACCAACCAAAAGGTTCAAGACTTTTTTCGCGATATCCCGACCTACCAGCAGACCCATGCCCAACAGATTGAAGCCCTGAAGGGCTTTACTGGGGTGGACCACGGCTGGGGGGCCGTCGCGCACTCCGAGTCGCGCATCGTCACCGCACTCAACCAAATTCAGGTCAGCAACACCGCCATCGTTCGGGGCGGGGATATCCAGCTTCAGCGCAGCGGGTTGTCGCTCGCCATCGCCAACGCTCACCACGACGGGCGCGTGGTCTTGTCCGAGCAGGGCATCCTAAAGGTCGAGCAGACCCTGGGAGAGGAAGCCGCACAGAACCTTCGTGTCCCCCGCGGCCAGCGCGGCGAAGTCGCCATGCAGCTGTTGATGGGCGAAGCCTCTGCGCGCGGCCTGACCCGTGCCGGCGGTCTCCTGGCCACGGGCGCGGATGCGGTGATGACGGCACGCACCGCCTCGGCGTTGATGGAGCAGGGCAACACCACCGCCGCGCAGTCGGAGGTTCAGCACGCCATTGCGCGCAACGCGGGCGGCTGGGCCGGCGGCGCGGCCACCGCGGCCGCGCTGGGCAGCAGCAGTGGGTTTGTGCCCGCGGCGTTGGTGGTGGGCGACGCTGTCTTGATGAGCAAGGCCTTCGACAAGGCCGTCGACCTCAAAGAGAACCGCGACATCTTCCACCAGACTGATCGAACTGGTGTGGACTGGCAGTTCAACGGGCGGGATTGGGAGCGCCAAGGCACGTTCGACCGTGCGCCCGATGGGCGCGACGCCCCCACACAGGCACCCGTAGGGGCCAGCTACGTCAAATCTCAGGAACTGGGCGCCATGGCGAATGCCAAGGCGGCCGAGTTCGCGCTGGGCAAGGCGCCCCCGCCGCAGGATCCCTTCAACCTGCCGGCGCAGCCTGGCGATCGAACTGGGTTGGACAACCAGAACTGGCATCGCAATCCGACCACCGAGTCCTGGGAGCGCCAGGTCAAGACCGGCGTGACTGGCGCCAACGACCAGGGGGTCTACACGCCGCAGGCCGCCACCCCAGAGCAGACCCAGCGCCTGAACCAGGAAGCCCTGGCGCGCATCGAGAACAACATCGCCACCGGCCGCGAGGCCATCGCCCAGGCCTATCTGGAAAGCCATGCCGCCCAGCGCGGTCAGGACTACGGCGTGGGGGTGCCCGCCGCGGTGGAGAATGCCCGAGCCAAGCCCGACCACGTGCAGGGACACGACGGCCAGGTCTACCAGCGCACTGCTGAGGGCCAATGGGCAGGCAAGGACGGTCCCGCGACCGGCAACCTGGCGGTGGAGCTGGAGCTCACCAACCAGATGCGCCAGCCCTCGCTGGAGCGCGCGCAGGAAACCCTGGCGGCCATCGAAGCGCGCCCCGCGCCGACGCCGGCGCAGATGGAGCACAACGAGCTTCTGCATAGGTATCGGGCCGCTGGCATCGACCTCAACGCCCAGGAGAACAACCTGCATGCGGTGGAATTGGCCACCCAGCGCACGAAGGAGGCCGAAGGCCTTACCGGCCCGACGATGCAGCAGCTGAAGCCGAACGAGCAGGGGCAATACGGCTACGACAGCCCGATTGCCCACTACCAAGTCGGCCAGGACGGGGTGGCCCACCAGGTCGCGGTGACCACCTCCGAGGAGCTGCGCCAAGCCAAGGCCGAGTCGGGACAGCCAGCCATGGCGCATGTGCCGACGCTGGGCGCGGTGTCGGTGACCGCGCCAGGCCGCAGCAAGGAACAGGAGGTCGAACCGACTCAGGAGAAGGGGACGCCTGGCCAGGTGCTGGCCGACAACCCTGCGCACCCGGACCATCCCACCTACCAGACCATCCATTCCTGGGTGCAAGGCACTGGGAACTGGAACGACGAGGAGAGTCGGAACGTCACCGCCGCGCTCTACAAGCAGCAAACCGAAGATCCGCTGGTGAAGCGAGTAGATAGGGTGACCGGCGTGCTGGGCAACGATGGGGCCCAGCACGTGCTGGCGGTCTACGCGCCGTTTGGCGACAAGCTGCCGATCTTCCACGCTCGGGTGGATGGGCGGGAAGCCGCCCAGCAGCCGGCGGAACAGAACCTGCAGCAGGCCGAGGTTATCAAGCAGGACCAGGTGCGTCAGCAAACGCTGGAGCAGACTCAGCAGCAAACCCAGGAGCGCGAGCAGGGACCACGGATGACGATGTAGTCATAGGCCGGGAGTTCGGCTACTTATGCAGTCCCTCTCAGGCGATGTTTATCTGGATGAGTTGACGATGTTGGCAAGCCCTATCGATGTTCAAGCGTTGGAGCGGTGTCTAGGGGCCGCCTACGTCCTGCTCCAGGAAAGTGGGCGTTCAGACGCCGCGGATCTTCTTCGCACCTCTAAGGCCACCATCCAGCACGACACGTCCGACAGTTGGAACGGTGGCACAAACTATTGGAACGTCATGCTCGAAGTCCCGGCGCCAGAGTTCGCGCGCTTGCGTCCCAAGCTCAAGGACGTTTGTGAGCAAATCACCGAGGCGTTGAGTGAAGCCATCCCGCCCAATGGCCATGACTTTTTCACTGCCCGATTGATTCCCATCGTGGGGCAGGATGAAGATTGGCGGGCAATATCGCCGGTGACCATCCCGCGCACCGTCCGCCGAAACATCTTGGACGGGCTGCGCCTGGATCAGGTGAGCGTGTTCGGTGCACTGGACGATACCGAGTTCTTGAGTCGAATCTATGAGCTTCGGCGTCTGCCTTCATATGATCCGCGCTACAAGGATGCCGCTGGGGACATCTACCAGCACCGGGTCAACAACTTCGACTGGGATGACTACTGGATTTTTGACGACGACCGTTTCCCGCTGCTCGACGGTCCCGCGGACACCTTTCTGCGCTTCCTTGCGGAAATGGTCCACCCCGTCGTGCGCCCAGATCGCGAAGAGGCTGCCACGATCGTGGAACATCTCAACGATCAGTTGCAGCAAGCCGGTTGGCAGTTGGTGGAGGTCGAGCGCATTGCTGGGCGCGCCCGGTATGAGCCACAGCAGCTCACGTCCAATGGCCATCGAGCTTTCGAGCGGGGGCGTTCAGCGGCCGACTCCTTGGACGCCGGTGCCATCGCCAAACAGATTCAGCGGATGGAATACGCTGTAGAAAAAGATCCCGAGCTGGCAATCGGCAGCGCCAAGGAACTGGTCGAATCATGCTGTAAGACTATCCTGGGCAAGCTGGGTGTGGAGATCGGCAAGAGCGAAGACATGAACGACTTGGCCAAGAAGCTGGCCAAGAGCTTGGATCTGGTCCCCGAAGGCATTGACGACCAAGCTAAAGGGGCCGATTGCATCAAGCGAATTCTGAGCAACTTGAACCAGATCGCTGGCAACCTGGCCAACCTTCGACGGCTTTACGGCACCGGCCACGGGAAGGACGGGAAGCATCGAGGTCTCCAGCCGCGGCACGCCAGGTTGGCGGTGGCCTCCGCCGTGGCATTCGTGGATTTTGTCACTGAGACCTACCGAGATCGGCAGGTTAAAGCAAATCCGTCGTCCGAAAAGAGCTGATTACGATCTTTTATTAGCCACGGATGGGATGCTGGCGTGCTGAAATTCGCGCCGAGTTGATGCGCTATGCCCCAGTATCCCGAGTATAATCAGCGCAAGGGATCCCAGATCCCTCCTTCTTGGTGCCAACCACGGCTCATAGGGAGGCGCAGTTCGAGTCCTGGTTTGGGTTGCAGGCTTCCCTGGTGGTCGATGCATCTGTCATCACTAAGGAGCTGAATATGACTTCAAACACACACATTGATTACGTTGTTCCACGCGCTGTAGACGAAGGATGCATTGGCGCTTGCAAGAATGCCGAAGCGGTCTTAAGTGGTCAGCAAGCTAAGGAAAGGAGCGAGGCGCGTGGATGGCGCTTCGGTCTGTCCATTCGCGGGTGGTTCAAGAGTGCACTGTGGTCTGGTTGGTTGGTGGCGTGCCTCTCGCGGAGCCCAGTTGGGGAAGAGCTGCAACCCAAGTTGAAGGATGAATGCGCTTATCTTTGATGACCGTAACCAAGGGGAGGCTAGAAGGTTCGAGTCCTTCTCTCCGCGCCAATTATTGGACGTTGCGTTCCATTCGTGGCGTCCGGATATCTCAGTGCCGCTGAGCGCCGAGGCCAAAAAGCGTCAGCCTGACTATGAAGGCTGTGGGGGGTAACCCGGTAGCGTGTCGCGCCGGGCCCCCAAATAAATGCGACACGTCCATCTAAGGCGAGTCGCAGTGCAAAACAATTTTCCGCAAATCAGTCCCTTCAGCGACTACTTGTTCCTCCGTGAGTATTTGATCGGTGGAGGCACCATCGAGCGTGCGCTGCAAATTGTGGATCAGGTATCGTGCGACTTGCAGGCGACTGGTGCGTCCGACCCGGCGACCCTGGCGTATGCTTCCGATGAAGCAGCGATGTTGCGCTATGGCTTATCAGCCATCAACTATCACGCACTCGACGCCGAACTGGCAGTCATTCGCGATGAATGTCAGAGCAAATACTCGTCTGCGTTGCAGACGTGCTCACGTGTAGAGGATTGGGCGAACTCAGTGGTTGAGGCTTTTGCGCAGCTTGAACGTTCTTGCTTCTATCGCCCGAACAAGCTGGTGGCGGTCCGGACCGGGGTTCCGCGTTTCGTGTTTGGCAATGCGTTTCCTTGGCTTGCTCGGTTGAAAAAAGTGCTTGAGGAAAAGGAGAATGAAAGCGATTTTCGGGCAACGGCGCGGCGATGCTTGGCTATCGCTAAGTCATTGGATCATAGCCTGCCTGAGGGGGCTGATCGAGCACACTCAATGATAGAGAGGACCTATAAAGAGGTGGCGGTCGTGAAAGAACTTGAAAGCTATGGGATTACTGCGGGCAAGTTTTCTGACTACTTGCAAGCACTCAATGAGATCAACAAGGTGCTGTCGGAGGGGATCGACGAGGCTACCGATGAGTTGGCTGATTGGTGCAAATACATGGATGGTTATGACGCACGCTTCAAGGTCGTCCTTGATCGTGCCTACGAATTCTACATTCCGTGTCTTATCGCGCGCGTGAGCTTTTGGGATAACTACATCCGACCAAGGCTCGAAGTGTCTAATTCCACTTTTCTTACGTAACCAATTCGACTGTCGTGATGAAAGTAAGTTCTGATCATGGAAGAGTATGCCTCCATTGAGCACTTTGCTCGGGCCGGTAACGAGGAGTCGGTAGGTTATGCCTGGAGTATCCAATTTGTGGATGGGGCTAGATCAGTCCGCCTTGTATAGGCGCCGGTGTTATTTTTTTCTCCGAAGTCTTGTTCGCGAGTATCTTGCTGTAGTCTTCGCGACTGCGTAGGACAATGAGCCGCTCCAAAGCAGGAGCGGGGCAGCGCAGCAAACCCATCCGGTCCTCTTCCGAGCCATCAGCAAACATGAGGTTCGCTTGGACCTTCGGTTCACTATTGATGCGATCCAGATCTGTTGGGTAGGGCGCGGCCAGCCAGCGGCCATAGTCCAAGGCAGCACGCGATGCATGCAGGCTCCCGCCCTTAAGGTCGGATTGAATCATGACTACGCCCTGGGCAAGGCCGGCTTGTGTGCGATCCCGTTTGACGAAGAACTCCGGGCGCGGCTCAACACCAAATCGATATTCGGATACCAAAGCGCCGCCCTTGTTCAAGATGTCCTCCGCCAAGATTGCATTGGCTTTGGGGGATACTGTATGCAAGCCATGGGCCAGCACAGCAACCGTATGTCCGTCATTGTCGAGTGCGGCCTGGTGTGCAATGGCATCGCAGCCCTTGGCCAGGCCGCTGACCACACTCCACCCTTGCTCGGCCAAATACTGAGAAATTCGCTGGGCTATGAGGATGCCATGCTTCGTCGGCTCGCGCGTGCCGATGACCGCTACTGACTTGTTGGGCTCCAAGGCGAGTGCGCCGCGCACAAACAGCAAAAATGGATCGTCCTTCGTAGCCGCGAGTAGTGTCGGGTAGTCGGGATCCAGCGGCGATAGGATCTGCGCACCATACCGCTCTGCTTCTTCGATTTGCTTCTCGGCACCCTCCAACGCCTGAGTCCAGGACTGGACGTCGCGCAGGATGGTGGAGTTGGCAGGGAACTGATACGACATGCTCTCAGGTGTGGCTGTTTCGAAGTTGGCCATGCCCGCCATCTTGCGCAGGGTGGCGGGCCCGACGCCCTTGAGCATCGACAGCGCCAACAACTTGCCGGTGGCAGGTGAAATCTCGCTCACTGATTCCTCAGGGGATCCGAAACAGTCTGGGCCAAGCTGAAACAGTCTACGGAATTGGCATGCGCTTCTGTAAGGTATTTCTTGGCATACAACAGGGTGGCGCCGGTGGTTGACACGTCATCGATGACCAAGAACTTCTTGCCTTGCACCCCCGCTGGATTGGCTACGTAGAGGTGATCACGGACGTTTGCGAATCGCTCCTCCTGACTCAGATGGTCGTGGCTTTGCGATTGCACGCCATGCCGGTAGGCCAACACATTGGGGTCGAACGTCAAGCGCAGGCGGTTGAGGCTTGGGTTGGGGCCATAGGACGCTTGTAGCTGCATAACCAGGTGGCCAAGGCGGTGGAGCCGCCCAGGCCTAGCTGGTATGGCTGTGATGACTACTTCTGGACCGTTGCCACCAAAGGTTGGCATAGCAGTCAGAAAGCGGTAGTGGAAGGCGATGAAGCGTCGGATCGTCTCTATCCACTCCGGCGGGAAGGTCACGGCCTCTTTGTTGGCCTGAATGGACTGCGATAACGTGTGCCATGCCCTTCGATAATTCAAAGTTTCGTAGAACGGGAAGTAGCGCCCGGCAGCCTGCATGACGTGCCGGGCACGGTCGTTGGGAAAGAACTTGCCAATTTCGTCGAAACGCGGTTTCCCGGGTGCTTGAAGGCCGGCGTCTAGCAGGTGCTCCAAGTCGGGCAGGCCAGGTAAGGGGTTTTGTATACGAGCCCGTAGCTCTTCCGTATCGCCCACCACCACATCCGGTAGCAACGATAAGCTGCGCCAATGCGTGGACTCATAGCTGTGCGGCCAGCCCTTCTTGAACAAGGCTACGCGGCAACCCGCGTTGTAGGCAGCACGAATGTCCACGTCGCTGTCGCCCACCAGAAGCACATGCGGCAGTTCATCTGTATTGCCCATGCCCAGCGCCGTCATGGCGCTATGGATGCCTTGACCGTTGGGTTTGCGGTGCTGGACGTCTTCATAGGCAATCACGACATCCCAGTCGATGAGCGTGTAGGCATCAGCTAGGACTACATCCACATAGCGCCTTGGTGATCGGGTAAAGACGCCCAGCTTCAAGCCTGGAGTATCAGACAACAGCGCAAGTAGCGTAGTTTCATCGATAAGGTTCCGCTGGCGGCCTCTGAAAGCAAGCTGGACCTCGCCCGCATAGGCTGCGTCGTCGCGATGCTTGCCAGCCTCGCGGAGTTCTTTCATGTCCTCGGTATCGACCAGTGTTTGGTCTAGGTCGAACAAGCAAAGTCGGATCATCCTATGTCCCTATAAGTCCATTACCGACGAACACTATCTCAAGGATCTAGTGCATCCGCAACGGGAGCTTCGTTTCATCATAAAAGGGGCGGAAGAGCCTTGGTGCGGCGCCAAAAATTCTCGCTTCAGGCAGTCGCGGCTCCCCATGTAGAGCGCTACTGCTTCAATAAATATGAATATTCCTTGCTCTAAAATTCTGATCTGCTGTGCTCGCACCAATGGTGCGATAGCTTCTCAGCTTACTTCCCGCGGGCTATTGATGGAAAATACTGATGCGGCTAAGGAGATTGATTTTTTATCCGCCCTGTTCGTCAAAGAAATATTGATGGAATTCGCATGCGCTGGACGCTGCCAAGTCCTCTTAAAGGTCTCGGTGCGTTACCCAAGGTTGGCCTGTTCTCCAAAAACTCATGCCATCCTCGTCAGCGCTCGGTCGCGTTTAGTCAAGGCCAAATTGCTCCCTAAGACGGATAAGAAGCATGTCCGCTTCGCCATTGGGCATGGTGGCAGCGCTGAATGGAACATTGACGTAATAGCCTTGGCCGTCACTCTGAGGGATTAGCTCAATACCGGCGGCCAAATAGGCTTCTTCAAGCAATGCACTAAGAGGCGCGAAGATGGCGACACCTTTGCCCATGTCTCGTTCGTCCCAGATGGTTCGAAGGACTGCGAATAGCTTTGGAATGATCGCCGTGAGATGTGTCTTGGCATAGAGCGGACAGAGCTCTTCGATCGGCGTGGAATCTTCGATTGCGTCAAGATGCCCCATTATGTAGCCAGCCATTTTGAACGGCATGGCAATGGGCTCGCCCGCTTCGACTAGCAATCTGTCGACATCCCCATGCACGCGAAACTCTTTCACCTGTTGCTGGGCGCGTTGTAGTGAATGGCCGGCAGATTTATCAAACTCCTGCGAGTATCGCTGTTTAAGTGCATCGCTGTCGCCTACCATTCCCGTCATCCTGCAGGCCGCATACTCTTCCCATGCAGTAAGTGCGGTCTGAAGTAGCATGCTTTCGACCCAGTCTCCTTCTGGCCTCTTAAGCATCAGGCCGGGCATCGCTTCGTCTCGCCACTTGAGCTCAGCTACGTGACCGAACTCGTGAGAGATGATGTGTAGCGCATCGAGATGATACTCATGGCTTGAATCGACGAGCGGCGCAATGATGTTTCCGTTATAGACAACATGCGACATAACCTTCCCATCCCGAAGGACATTCATCGCTTTCGCAACTGCTACTACATCGCCGTTGTTCGTATATTGGGTTGCTACCGTGGATTCATAGCCAAGGTCGACAGACTCAAGCGCTGCGCCAAAGTCATATCCGACAGTCACTCCGTCGAGACGCTCCAGATCAAGGAAGCGTCCGCAGTCGATGATTGCATCTGTCATATCTTTTATAAAGACTTGGATGAATTCCTGGTCATCCGGAAAGTTTAGCAGCGAGAGCTTTACTTGTTTCGGCACAGTGGATGGGGGGATTTCGTTGTTCATGAGGCCCGTCCTTCGGTAGTAGGCGATGCTAGGTGCTTGCACATTGGTTGCAGATTGGAGGTTGGCCATAAGGCTCATAAGCTCCCATTGGCATCCAGCCAAGTGATCGACGGGGCCGATAGGGCAACTTGGGGAGAAGCTTGGAATGCACTAGGTGGCAGTGTCTAGTGCATTCGGTGTGGTTATCATTCCTCATTTTTTAAGTGTAGCTCTCCTCGAGCAGCCGTTCGCTGGCGAATTGAAAGATCATTGCGGGCATCAATGTAATTCAAAATGGCTCCCAACAGCTCGGTGTCCTCAAGATCCTCGGCCCCGGCCAGAACGACTAGGCTGGAGACGCGTTGCCGTCGTTTGGCTTGTTCTCGCTTGGCAGCGTCTTTCGCTTTGTTCTCTCGCTTCTGGCCTGCCAAAAGCTCCCTTGCTTGCAGCTGAGCCAATCGCTTGGTCGCACGTGCGATTCGATCGTGGTAATGGTTGGTGGCGGTCATCTCGATCTCCTTTGGTCTGTTCAACCAGTGAATCAGGGAATTCCCGCTCGTCAATACATCGGAACTTCCCCGCTGCTGGCCTCATTCGAGAACAAAAAATCCTTGGATTCCCATCAGTAAAGAAAAGAGCAAGAGCGCACCTAGGCATCACGTAGTGATGCGTGCGCAAAGGGCTCCGCCCCTTGAACCCCAAGCGCCGGCGGCGCTTGCGAAAATCCAAAGCCGAGGCATAAACCAAGCAACCCCACTGCTTCGGAGCCGCCGCCTCATGGCCATCTACCACGCCAACATCAAGACCTTCAGTCGCGCCAAAGGACATTCGTCCATCGCTGCGGCCGCCTATCGCGCTGGCCTGCTTCTCGAGGACGAGAAGACCGGGCAGCGCCACGACTACCGCCGTCGAGACGGCGTCGTCGAAACGCGCTGCATCGCCCCCGAGGACGCGCCCGACTGGGCTTTTGTCCCCGCCCAGCTCTGGCCGGCGGTGGAGGCTGCTGAGCGTCGCAAAGATGCGACCGTCGCCAGGGAGTTCGAATTCGCGTTGCCCCACGAGCTCAATGAGGCGCAGCGATCGGCGCTGGCCATGGAGGTCACCCGTGCCTTGGTCGGGCGCTATGGCTTTGCTGCCCAGGCCAGCATCCACAGCCCGGGCTCCAAGGACGGGCTGAACTGGCACGTCCACGTTCTGACCACGACGCGGCGCATCGGGCCGGACGGTTTTGTAGACAAAACGCGTGAGCTCGACGGTGGGCCTTCGGGCAGGACCGAGGTGCAGTGGGTGCGCGAGTTGATCGCCACGACCATCAACGCCTACCTCGAGGCGGCTGGCCTAGGAATCCAAGTGGACCACCGCAGTCTTGATGCTCAGGCCGGCGAGGCCCTGGCGCGCGGCGACCTGGTCGCCGCTGCCGTGCTCGCGCGCGAACCCACCAAACACGTGGGCAAGAACGCGACGGCCATCGCTCGCCGCGGCCATGCCTCTGAGCGCGTGGAGTCAAACCGCCGGATCGAAGAGGCGAACGAGGAGACCTTCCAAAAACTCATCACCGTCTTCGAAAACGAGGGAGGCGCTGCAGAGGCGCCCGACGGCCACAGCCACGAACAGGCCCAGCTGGAGATCCGCCGGCCTCCGGCCGTGCTTTCTCTACCGCTGGGCCGCGGGGCAGGGCAGATAGAGATTTCCCGCAACATGGAGGTCATCGCCCAAAGGCTGGGGCTTGTGGAGGAGAGCGCTCCTGGGGCGCCACGCCCAGAGCCGCTGTCCATTCCGGCGCTCGTTGCTGAGTTGAGCCAGGAATGGGGGGCGCTTCGCCAGGAGGGCGTGGCGCGGGCACTCCATGCCACCCGCCAGCTCTTGGCTTGGGTGACTGAGCGTGCTGCGGCGTTCGCCGAGCACACCCGGTTCCGCACGGACGTGTTGGAGCTGGCCCGGCGGTTGCGCCGCTTCAAGGCCAGCCTGACGAGGTTCGGAAGGCGCCTGCAGGCCGAGCAACGCGCCTCCAAGCTCCGCCATCTCGCGGAGCGGTCTTGGGAGGACTTCACTGTCAACAATCCCCAGCCGGGCACGTCGTGGTCGGAGCAGGCCTGGAAGCAGAGGCGGGCCTGGCGCTTGAGCACCTTGGAGAAGCGGACGGCCGAACTGGCGGAGGCTCGGGCTCGGGTCACCCCCGAGCAAAAAGCGTTTTGCGAGCAGGAGGCCGAAGAGTGTTGCCGCCATCTGGAGACCTGGAGCCAGGGGATGCTGGGGCGCTATCCCCTCGAGTTCGACCGACCGCTGGTCTTCGGCACCCAGGACGCTCAATCCGATGCGCTCTACGACCCGCCAGCCTTGGACCGTGCACCGAGCGGCCCCCGTCCACCGCGCCCACGCCTCCACTGAAACAACGGTGCCCCGCTTGCGGGGCACTTTGTTGTTAGAGCGGCGGTGCGTATCAGTGAAGCGTCGGCTTCTTCTTGTTCGCCACTGGATCCGGGTCCGCCTTGCGTCGGCGGTTCTTGCGCCACTCTTCGACCGACGGCATGTCGCGCACCACGATCGCCTCCCGGGTTCGGATCGGCGCTTGTGGTGGGGAGGACGATGCTGACGGTGGCAGCGTCGGGGCGGGCTTGGGCGGGGCTTGGTCGTGCACCGGGGGCGCAGAGGAGCCTCCGCGGTATTGGCGCATCATTTCCGCGGCGACCTCCAGCGCGTGCCGGATGTCATCGACACGATCCGGCAAGCGGCAGTGCCGCTCCTGGCAAAGGAGTCCGCTGACGAGGCGGCTGGCGATTTGAAGCGTGAGTTCGGATTGCATGGATGCTCCTTGGAGCCTGTGGGGGAGCCCTCATCCAAGCACCAAGTCGCCAACCCGCAAGTGCAAATTTCAGAGGTATTTCACAAATATAAATAGGCGCCGCAAAGTTGGCTTTCCCATGTCCATGGATGCCTAGAAGGGGTCAGACAACTGTCAAGAATCGGCATCACCGGTGCGCCGGCTCTGGTGGGCGCTGTTGCTCCCGATCACCTGCCGTTGGTGAGCCCTGGGACTTGCTCGCCTGGACGGCGAGCGGCATGGGCCTGGGGGATCCACATTGCATGCCGCCTCGGCTAGGATCCCGGACGCAGGACCATCCCTTGGACACAATTTGCGGGTGTCCAGGTGGGAAAAGACGATCGGCATCAATGGGTTAGAGGAATTTAAATTGTGTCCCTCTCACTCCGCCAGTGTCAAGGAAACGCCCGCAAATCAACGATTTGCGGGCGTTTTTCTTTTCGGCCACCTTGGACACTCGCTTGGACACTTCCATGCGAGTAGCGCACTACCTCATCCGCGGCGAGACCGGCCGCTTCTACGTTCGTTTGCGCATTCCGGCCGTTGCGGCCGCCGCGCTTCGGGCGAATGTCTGCAAATGCAATGCAGAGCCCAGAGCCTGGGCCATAAGGCAATTCGCTGCGCGCTGCTGTCGGCCCCATTGCGATCTGTTGCGCACTGCTGTTGCAGCAGCGCTATGCGTGCTTGCTGCCTCCGCAGCCATCGGGCTGGCAGGGCGGATCGGGGCTGGATGCACGCTTGAAGCGCCTCATGGAGAGTCGGTTCTGGGGCTTGAATTCAAAGCCGCGCAACCAGCGGGACGGGTGCCGTTTCGGACCGTCGAAATCAGCGATCTGTGCCTGATTGCCGATCGGCAGAGCATCGGGCGCTTAGGGGCGATCCTCCGCCCCGGCCACGCCCGGGCCATCAGCCGTAAGTCTCTGTTTGGGTGCATGGCTGCGGGACTCGCTGAAGCGCCGATGGCCTGACCCTTGCTGCCGTACTCGAAACCGCCTGCTTGGGATCCAGCCAAAACGCGTCTCGAAGGCCCTCATCCAAAGACTTGCGTCCAACTCCTTGCAAGATCCGGGAGGCGTTGCATCGCTCCTCAGCTGCGGGCGTTGTCCCGCGCTTTGCCGACTTCGCTCTGGACCTTGCCGGCGCCCTTCTGCAGTTTGCCTTCGACTTCCTTCAACTTGTTGCCGGTGACCTTGCCGACGACTTCCTTGACGGTGCCCTTGACCTGATTCTTTGCGCCTTCGGTGCGATTCTTGTCCATCGTTGACTCCGCGAGTAAGTGAGCGCCCTTGAGCGGGCATCGCCAAGCTGCGCGCAGCACGGTATGCCGCGAGTGAAGATTCGGCGCAGTCGAACGCGCCGGTTTAGCTCCTGGAAAGTTCGAGTGCCCGAGGCGGTGCGAAGTTGTGGCGCGCGACTGCGCTGTTCGCCTGCAAGCGTTCGACGATCAGGATGGCTGGGGCATTGAAGGTGAACGCGCGTCGAGGGCTGCCATCACGATCGGCTTTGCCCATTCCGGCACTTGCTCGAATTCCTCGGCGGTAAGCGGGCAGTGGATGCCGGACCTGTCCATTTCCAGCACCAGCAAGGGAGCGACTTGACCGTCCGCGTCTGCAGGGCTGCTGTTGTCGTAGACGTGCAGGGTGCTCAAGTGGGGAATCAGTGCGATCAGGTTGGCGCGGGAGGCGTCGTAGCGCTGGCGAATCTTGGCTTCCGCAATGTCGTGCCCGCCACGTGCCACCCGGGCCGCCACGCGCTGCAGGTGAAGCTCCACGCTGGCCAGGCCGCAGAACCAGATCGTCACCTCGTGCCGCGCGCAGGCCTGGCGAATCAGCGCGGGGATCGTGGTCGCGCCGAGCGTGGTTTCGAAAGCGTAGTCCGTGCCTTCAGCGATGGCGCGCTCCAGTCGCCGCTTGCTTTCATGCCAAGCCTGGGCGTTGGCTTCCTCGAGCGGCCATCCTTGTTCGGTCAGCGCTCGAGTGAAGGAATCTGGATTGAACCAGGTCGCCTGATCCTCTTGCAGCATCGCACCCAGCAGCGAACTCTTGCCGGCGCCGTTGACGCCGGCCAGGACCAGGATCCTGCCCACCGCTTACAGGGATTTGCCCAGGGCGATTTTCTTGCCGCGTCGGGCGGGGCGGTCCAGTGCCCGGCCCAAGCTGCTGCCGTCCTTCAATGAGGCCAGGTGCTCGTCGAATTTTGTTTGCAGCGCCTTGAGCGACTGGGTGCGGGCAATGGCCGTGGATGCTGCGCTCGCTTCGGCCACCAGGCGGCGGTATTCCTCTGCGTCCACCACCACCGCTTCGGGGTAGTTGTGGTTGGTGACCACGATGGCGCCGTTCGCACGGACCTTGCGCATCAGTCCGGGCCAGCCTTTGGTCTTGATGTCGCTGGCCGGGGCTTTTTCCAGATCGGGGAAGTCCAGGGGGAGTTCCATGGGGCGTACCGGAGGACAGGATAAGATCGAGTCTACTGCCAAAATTACCATTTTGGTAAATTTGGACTACGCGCCGTTCATGGGCGCATCCAGCATCCGAGGCGAGGGGAATGCGGGCTGCCTGTGACGCATCTAGCGTGTCTAATCTGAGGCGAAGCTCGGGGCGTGAACACTTACCCGGATAATAATGTTTGCGGTATTTCGGCAGGCAGAGTTGGTCGCCAGCGATGACGGGATGCTTGAACGCGTTGCCTTGCAGTCCGCCAGCCTTGGACAAGGCTGGCGATGGCCCGTTTGCCGCTTTTTCCCTTCTTTGTCGGCCTTGGACCGCGGCCTGCGCGCAGGCTGCGCTCTATCGGGCCGCACCATGTCGCATGCGATGGCCGGCTTGCCGCTTCCGGCCAAGGCGTCGCCTCAGTTCAAGCAAGCTACGGTGCCTGGCACTCGAACACGCTGACGCTGCGCGGCGGTGCCAGGAATTCGCTGGCGCCAGCGGGCATGCTGTCGATCTGCAATGCGTCGTCGGTGGACAGCACCAGCTTCCAGTGCAGTTCCTCCTCCGACGAGGGCAGGGTGAAGTTCACCCCTTCGTGGTAGGCGTTGATGACGATCAGCAAGGTGTCGTCGTTGGCCAGTTCCTTGACCCCGGAGGTCTGCGCCTTGCCTTCCAGCAGCAAGCCGACCGAGCGCGCGCCGGCATCGGTCCAGTGCGCATCTTCCATCTCCGTGCCGCCGGGATTGAGCCAGGTGAGATCGCGTAGGCCGGCCTCTTCGTTGTACTGGCCGTTGAGGAAGCGCCCGCGGGTCAGGATCGGGTAGCGCTTGCGCAATGCGCTCAGCGCCTTCACGAAGGCGGTCAGTCGGCCCTCGGTGAGGTCGTTGTCCCAGTCGAGCCAGGTGATCTCGTTGTCCTGGCAATAGGTGTTGTTGTTGCCGCCCTGGGTCTGCGCGCGTTCGTCGCCGGCGAGCAGCATCGGCGTGCCTTGCGCAAGCAGCAGCGTGGCTAGCAGGTTCTTGCTCTGCCGCTCGCGAAGCTGCAGGATCCCGGCGTCGTCGCTGGCGCCTTCCACACCGTAGTTGCAGGAGCCGTCGTTGTTGGAGCCGTCGCGGTTGTCTTCGCCGTTGGCGGCGTTGTGCTTTTCGTTGTAGCTGACCAGGTCGCGCAGGGTGAAGCCGTCGTGCGCGGTGATGAAGTTGACCGAGGCCCACGGGCGGCGGCCGCGGCGATCGAACAGGTCCGCCGAGCCGGTGAAGCGGGTCGCGAACTCGGCCAGCATACCGTCGTCGCCCTTCCAGAAGGCGCGGGCGTTGTCGCGGAACTTGTCGTTCCACTCCGACCAGCCCGGCGGGAAGTGCCCGACCTGGTAACCGCCCGGGCCGCAGTCCCAGGGTTCGGCGATCAGCTTCACTTCCGACAGCAGCGGATCCTGGTTGCACGCATCCAGGAAGCCGCCGCGTTGGTCGAAGCCGGTGGGTTCGCGGCCGAGGATGGTGGCCAGGTCGAAGCGGAAGCCGTCCACGTGCATCTCGCTGGCCCAGTAGCGCAGCGAGTCGTTGACGAACTGGATCACCCGCGAGTTGCTCAGGTTCAAGGTGTTGCCGGTACCGGTATCGTTGATGTAGTAGCGCTTGTCCTCGGCCAGGCGGTAGTAGCTGGCGTTGTCGATGCCGCGGAACGACAGGGTCGGGCCGAGTTCGCTGCCTTCGGCGGTGTGGTTGTAGACCACGTCGAGGATGACCTCCAGGCCCTGGCGGTGCATGGCCTTGACCATGTCGCGGAACTCGTCGCGGTGGCCGCTGGCCAGGTAGCGCGATTTGATCGCGAAGAAACCAAGGGTGTTGTAGCCCCAGTAGTTGCGCAGGTCCTTGTCGAGCAGGTGCTGGTCGTCGAGATAGGCGTGCACCGGCAGCAGTTCGACCGCGCTGACGCCCAGCTCCTTGATGTAGCGCAGCACCGGTTCCTGCGCCAGTCCGGCGCAGGTGCCGCGCAGTTCCTGCGGCACCTGCGGGTGGCGCATGGTGTAGCCGCGCACATGCGTCTCGTAGACCAGGGTGTCGCTCCACGGGGTCAGCAGCCGGGCGTCGTCGCCCCAGTCGTAGGTGTCTTCGACCACCACGCACTTGGGCATGAACGGCGCGCTGTCGCGTTCGTCGAAGCTGAGGTCGCCATCCGGGTGACCGACGGTGTAGCCGTAGAGTTCGTCGGCCCAGATCAGGTCGCCCTCGATTTCGCGGGCATAGGGGTCGAGCAGCAGCTTGTTGGGATTGAAGCGATGGCCTTCGCTGGGCGCGTACGGGCCATGCACGCGATAGCCGTAGCGCTGGCCGGGCTTCGCGTCGGGCAGGTAGCCGTGCCAGATCTCGTTGGTGTACTCGGGCAGGTCCAGCCGCGTTTCGGTTCCGGATTCGTCGAACAGGCATAGTTCGACGCGCGTGGCGTGTGCCGAGAACAGGGCGAAGTTGGTGCCCTGGCCATCGAACACGGCGCCGCGGGGAAAAGGGCGTCCTTGGCGGATGCGCGAGGGAGTGGCGTAGACGGCGCTGGCGGGGTGTCGCATCGGGGGAAGGCTCTCGGCCGGCATGCCGGCGTGGGGAAAGAGCGCAAGCATTGACGCGGGCACCGTGCAGGACGCGTCATGGCGTCACGAGGGACACGTGAGCTGGGGCGCCGAGAACGGCGGCAGTTACCGTTGCGCTGGCGCCGCCTCGCGCGCGGCCGGCGCGCTGCCGGTCTCGCGGTCGTAGTCGGGGTGGTCAGGGTCGATCGTGCGCGGCGAGCCGGTCTTCGCGCTGGGCTGGACGCTCTCGCGCCAGGCGCGGTCGAGCAGGTCGCGCAGCATGGCGGCACCGTCGCCGGCGGTCAGATAGACCATGTCGCGCCCTTCGCGGCTGCCGGCGCCGGTGAACGCGCCGGCCTTTTCCAGCCGATAGAGCGTTTCGACCCGGCTGGTGCCGACATCCAGGTAGGCGAGGATCAGGTCGAACACGTCGCCCTGCTGGCGCGCCAGCGCCGGCATGCGCGGCAGCAGGTCGTCAGAGCCGAGTTCGATGCGGTCCACGAACTCGGATTCGTAACGGCCGTGCACCTTGGGGTCGCGGGTATAGCCATGCGGGTTGTCGCCCTGCCAGCCATCGTGATGGATGCTGTCGTGCTGCGGTTGCGCGCCGTCGCCGATGTAGTGGCCGAACCAGCTCACGTAGAACGCGCAGGTGCGCTCCAACTCCGTGCTGTCCTGGCCTTTCTCGCGCAGGGCGCGAATCTGGCGCATGGTCGCGACCAGGCGCTCGTAGCCTTCCACCGCGGCATACGGCAGCGTGCCGGTCCAACGCACGTTCATCAGCTTGGCGCGTTCCGGATCGGTCGCGGCGATGCGTTGCTGCTCCTTGTAGAGCGCGATCACGAATGCATAGCGCGAGCGCGGCGGATGCTGCATGAACGCGAATTGCTCGCGGAACCAGCCGTGGTTGGGGTCTTCCTCGATCTTGAGGAACGGTTCGGACGCGTTGCGCCAGCCATCGGGGATGGTGGCGCCGTCGGCGATGACATCGGCATAGGTCTGCAGAAACACCGGGCCATCGGCCGGCAGCGCTTGCAGCGCGGCACGGTCGATCGCGGCATGCCCGCGCTGGCCCCAGGCCAGCGCGTCGGTGGGCATCGAGCAGGCCGCGGCCAGCACGGCCCAGGCAAGGCAATACGGTTTCATCGAAACTCCCTGTTCCTGCGGACCGATCAGAAATGGTAGGTGACCACCAGCCGCGTGTTGCGTTCGAAGATCGGCCGGCCATAGATCGGCTCGCGGCTGCCCTGGCCGGAAATGGTGTCGGTGCGTGGATTGCCTTCGGTGAGTCCGAATTCGTCGGTCAGGTTGTCGACCGCGAGCTGGAAGTCCCACGGCCCGGTGCGCGCCATCAGGTTGGCCGCCAGCGTGTGGTAGGCGGCCAGTTCGGTGGTGTTCTCCAGGTCCGCGTAGCGCTTGCCGACGTAGGCGTAGCGCAGCGAGGCTTCCCAGTCCAGGGCGCCGGTGCTGAAATACAGCGTCGGCCCGGCGTTGCCGTAGAGCTTGGGCTGGCGGTTGGGACGGTTGCCGTCGACGTCGACCTTGGCCACCGCGCCGTTGTTCACGACCTCGGACAGATCCGAGACCTGCGTGTCGTTGTAGGTCAGGTTGGCGTCGACGCGCAGCCAGGAGGCCGGCGTCCACACCGCCGCCAGTTCGATGCCGGGATTGGTCACGCTGCCGCGATAGTCCTTGGACTGGGCCGCGCCGGTCACCGGATCGACCGCGCTGGTGCTGATGTTGTAGGGCGAGTACTTGGTGTAGAACGCCGTGGCGAAGACGTCCAGGGTGGCGAAGTTGAGCTTGGCGCCCAGTTCGTACTGCTCGGCCATCGGGATGTTGATGTTGCCGGCGTTGGCGCCTTCCGACGGCGCGCGATGCGCGCGCGAGACGCGCCCGTACAGCCCGACCATGTCGGTGAGATCGTAGTTCAGTCCCGCGGTCCAGTTGGTCACGCCGACATCCAGCGCGGTCGGCGTGCGCGTTCCGGTGAACACGCGTGCGGCGTCGTCGGCCAGCGTGTCGGCCATGTCCAGGTTTCCCGTCGCGCGGTCCATGCTCCAGGCACGGAAGCGATAGCGCTCGTAGCGCACGCCGCCTTCCAGGCGCAGCTTGTCGGTCACCTGCCAGGTGTCGGCGATGTACGGCGCCAGCATGCTGGTGTAGGCCTTGCCCCGGGTGCGGTCGGCGCCGTAGATCACCACGCCGTCCTTGGTGACGCCGCCGACGCGGTTGCCGGCGGCGTCGTAGGCCATCAGGTCGATCGTGCGCGGGTTCTGCCGTGTCTCGAACAGGTAGCTCTGGTAGCTCGAATCGTAGGAGCGTGCGTAATACGCGCCGTACACGCCCAGGGTGACGTCGTGCTTGTCGCTGCCCCAGTCGAACGTGCGGGTCATGCGCAGGTCGTCGGCGAAGGAATCGGCACGCACGTTCATGGCGCGGTACTGGCCCTGGATGACCAGGCCGTCGCTGCTGGCGGGGTCGAATGCGCTGCCGTCGTCGGTGTAGACGTAGCCGAGCGATGCGGTGCCCGGGAACGCGGCAGCTGCGGCGGCGAAGCGGCTGTTGGCGTAGGCTCGCGCATCCTGCGGCGCGTTGCTGGAATACAGCGCGTCGAAGGTCATGTCCAGGCGGTTGACGATGAACTTGTTGGACAGATTCCAGCCGCTGTCCAGGGCCATGTCCAGATTCGCGCCGACCGTGTTGAACTTCATGTGGCGGCCGTCGGACAGGTCGCGGGTCTGCGCGAACGGCTGCCCGCTATCGTCGCTGGCGACGATGCTGGCATGGCGCAGCTCGGCCGTGCTCAGGGTGCCGGTGAAGCGGTCGATCAACGGATCCAGCGACACCGAGGTATTGCGCGGGTCGTACAACGGGATCGGCATGTAGAACGCGTTCTTGTCGTCCAGATGCTTGAACGAGAACGTGACCTTGCCGGAGTCGAACGTGTGCGTGAGGTTCATGCGGAACTGCCCGCCTTCATCGGCGGGGAAGCCCACATCGCGATAGCCGTCGTTGCGGCGGATGAAGCCGCCGGCCGCCAGATAGGTGTCCTTGCCGACCGGGCCGGCCCAGTAGCCGTCCAGCCGGTACAGGCCGGTGTCGCCGACGGTGGTGCGTACCGCGCCTTCCGGCGTGTCGCCGCCTTGCCGGGTGACGAAGTTGATGATCGCCGCGGCATTGGATGCGAAGACCGGCGATGGTCCGCCGCGCACCGTCTCCACCGATTCGGTCATCAGGTCCGGCCGCACCAGGCCTTCGGTCTTGAAGAAGTAGCCATTGTTGTCCGGATAGGGGGAAATCCCGTCTTCCTGGATCACGGTAAACGAGCCTTCGTCCGGAATGCCGCGGATGCGATAGACGTTCTGCACTTCGCCGCCGGTGGATTCGGCGTAGATGCCGGGCATTGAGCCGATCAGGCTGGCCAGGCTGAGCGGGGCCAGCTTGTCGATCTGTTCGGCACTCATCGAGGTGATGGCGTAGGACGCCTCGAACTGACTCTGCGCCTGCCCGGTGCCGGTGACGATGAGCTTGTCCATCGAAAAGATGCCGTCTTCGCCCTTGCGGCCCGACGGCGACGTCGCGTTTTGCTCGGTGCTGTCGGTGTGCGTAGCTTGCGCTGTCGGCGAGGTTTCCTGGGCGGCGGCTTGCGTCGCCGCCAGCATCAGCACGATACCGATGGCGGCGGACAACGGTTGCCGCATCGAAAGCAGGCAATCGGCGGGCGCAACGCGGGCGCGCTTGGACATCATGTGCGGTGTGTTCCTGGGGGAGGAGAGAACACAGCTCAGTGTGATGCCGGCAAGTTGCACTGCCGTTGCATTGTGTCGATCGATGCAATATTGGCGGTTGTGTATGCACGCATGGCGTGCGCGCCGATCGCGCCGCGCCGCGGGCTGTCGCCGCCTGCGAGCCGCACGTCATGGCGTCCGCCGGATTGCATTGCGCAGGACGGAGAAACCCGCTTCGAGGCGGGTTTCTCCGTTGCAGGCCAGGTCTCGCGAGTCGGCGCGCGCGTATGGCTCAGCGCTGCAGGTCGAACAACAGGAATTCCGTGTCCTGCGCATCGGCGAAGTGCAGCTCGGCCTCGTCGACGATCTGCGCCGCGTCGCCGGCCTGCAGCGCCTGGCCGTTGACCGTCAGCGCGCCGCGGATGACCTGCACGTAGGCGCCGCGTCCTTCCGCCAGCGCGTAGTCGACGCGCTCGGTGCCGTCCAGGATCGCCGCGTAGATGCGCGCATCCTGGTGGATCCGCACCGCGCCGTCCTCGCTCTGCGGCGCGGCGATCAGGCGCAACTGGCCGCGCTTGGTTTCCGGCGCGAAATGCTTCTCCTCGTAGCCAGGTTCGATCCCGGCGCGTTCCGGCAACAGCCAGATCTGCAGGAAGTGCACCGGCTCGCTGGCGGAGTGGTTGAACTCGCTGTGGGTGACCCCGGAGCCGGCGCTCATGCGCTGCACGTCGCCATAGCGCAGCACCGAGCCGTTGCCCATGCTGTCCTGGTGTTCCAGTGCGCCTTCGAGCACGTAGGAGAGGATCTCCATGTCGCGGTGCGCATGGGTGCCGAAACCCTGGCCCGGCTGCACCCGGTCCTCGTTGATCACCCGCAGCGGCCCGAAGCCCATGTGGCGCGGGTCGTGGTAGTGGCCGAAGGAGAAGGTGTGGCGCGAGGACAGCCAGCCGTGCTCGGCGCGGCCACGGGTATCGCTGGTGCGGATCTGCAACATGGGAAGCTCCTGGTAGTGGCGGTATGTGCAAGTGGATCGATAGGCAGGGCAACGGCGATATCTGCTGGATTTCTTGGCTCCCTTGCGGTGAGGACAAGTATCCGCACTGTCGTCGGGTTTGAAAAACGGATAGATTCGGCACCTATCATCGAAAAATTCGAATGCTCAAGATCAGCCTCGACGCACTGCAGATCATCGACGCCATCGACCGCCGCGGCTCGTTCTCGGCGGCCGGCAAGGCGCTGTACAAGGTGCCGTCCACGATTTCCTACACGGTGGCCAAGCTGGAGGAGGACCTGGGCGTGCAGTTGTTCGACCGCCTGGGGCCGAAGGTGGCGCTCACCGCGGCCGGGGCCGAGTTGCTGCGCGAGGGTCGGCACCTGCTGCGCGCGGCCGGCGATCTGGAGCTGCGGGTGCGCCGCGTCGCCTCCGGCTGGGAGACCGAGTTCGCACTGGGCCTGGATTCGGTGTTCGCGCCGGACTGTCTGGCCGAGGACATCGCCGCGTTCTATGCGGTCGCCGACCGGACCCGGCTGCGGATCGTGCAGGAGTCGCTGTCCGGCACCTGGGAGGCGCTGCTGGACCGGCGCGTGGACCTGCTGGTCGGCGCGGCCGGGGAGGGCCCCAGCGGCGGCGGCTATGTGGCCGAAGCGTTCGGCACGCTGCCGTTCGTGTTCGTGGTCGCGCCTAGCCATCCGCTGGCGCAGGCGGCCGAGCCGCTCGGCCGCAGCCAGCTGGCCGAGCATCGCGCGATCGCGGTCGCCGATTCGGCGCGGCGGCTGCTGCCGCGCACGGTCGGGCTGCTGTTCGGCCAGGATGCGCTGACCGTGCCGGACATGCGCAGCAAGTACCTGCTGCAGGTGGCCGGGCTGGGCTTCGGTTTCCTGCCCGAACCCTACGCGCGGGCGGCGCTGGCGCGCGGTGCGCTGCTGCGCAAGCAGGTCGAGGAGCCGAAGCCGGATGAGGTGTTCCAGTTGGCGTGGCGCAGCGGCGAGGAGGGCGCGGCGCTGGCCTGGTGGCGCGCGCGCATGCGCCAGCCCGGGGTGTTCGAGGCGTGGCTGGCGCGGCTGCAGGCGCGATTGGACTGAGCGTGGGCGGGTCTGTTCCGCTGGTGATGCGCCGTCGCGCGCGCCGGGCGGCGATGCCGGGAGGATAATGACGCATCCCTTTCTCCCCCAGGCGCAGGCACGGCCATGCAGGAACTGATCGCGCGTTACGGCCTGGGCCTGGTCTTCGTCAACGTGCTGGCGTTGTCGCTCGGCCTGCCGGTGCCGGCATTGCCGACGTTGATCCTGGTCGGTGCGACCTATGCGCTGCTCGATGGCAGCGCGGTGTGGAGCAGCCTGCTGGCCGCGCTGTCGGTGTCGATCGTGGCCAGCCTGATCGGCGACCTGGTCTGGTTCGGCGCCGGCCGCCGCTATGGCAACCGCACGCTGCAGTCGCTGTGCCGCCTGTCGCTGTCGCGCGATACCTGCATGAAGCAGACCGAGCGCTTCTACACCCGCTGGGGCGTGCGCGTGCTGGCGGTGGCCAAGTTCGTGCCCGGCCTGTCGATGGTGTCGGTGCCGATGGCCGGGGCGATGCGGGTGCGCCCGGGCGCGTTCCTGCGCTACGACGCGCTGGGCGCGGCGTTGTGGGCCGGTTGCGGGCTGCTGCTGGGCCTGGCGTTCGCCGACCAGGTGCAGGACGTGCTGGACTGGCTGAGCCTGCTCGGTACCCGCGCGGTGCTGCTGCTGGCGGGCCTGCTTGTGCTCTATATCGGCTATCGCGCGTGGCGCCGGCACGCGCTGCTGAAGTCGATGGAGACGTTGCGCATCGACGTCGACGAACTGTACGCGCTGATGCAGGGCGAGGCGGTGCCGGTGTTGCTGGATATCCGCGCGCCCGGCTATCGGGCGATCGAGCCGTTCGCGATTCCCGGTGCGCTGGAGGTGGACGATCGCCGCATCGACGCCATCGTCGCGGCATTGCCGCGCGACCGCAAGATCGTCATCTACTGCGCCTGTCCGAACGAGGTGTCGGCGGCGGTGCTGGCCACGCGCCTGCGCCAGCGTCACTACGAGGACGTGGTGCCGCTGCGTGGCGGGCTGGATGCGTGGCGTGCGGCCGGCTATGCGGTGATCGAACTGGACGGCGCCGCGGCAGCGCAGGCGCCCGACATCGGCGGCAAGGTCGCCGCGTAAGCGCGCGCTTGCGGCGCGGGCATGGGCAAACGGAAAGGCAAAAAAAACGACAAGCGCAGGCTTGTCGTTTTTCATCTGACTGGTGCGCCCGGAGAGATTCGAACTCCCGACCGCCTGGTTCGTAGCCAGGTACTCTATCCAACTGAGCTACGGGCGCGTCGTCAGGCGCGGGATTATTCCCGAGTTCTGCCGATTCGTCTACAGCGGCGTGCGCCGATGTGCAAAAGCGCCGTCTGGCTGCGCGCAACATTGCGCTCGCATGCCTGCAAATGGCTGGCGAACACGCAAAAAAAAACGACAAACCGAGTTTGTCGTTTTTTATCTGACTGGTGCGCCCGGAGAGATTCGAACTCCCGACCGCCTGGTTCGTAGCCAGGTACTCTATCCAACTGAGCTACGGGCGCGTCGTCAGGAGCGGAATTATTACCGAGTCCCTCGGACCCGTCAATGCCCTTCGCGGAAAAAATTCAGCCTGCGCTGCCGAGCAGGGCCTGCGCCACGGCCGCCGGCCGCTGCATCCACGCGAAATGGTCGGCCGCGGTGCCCAACTGCGCCGCATCCAGCGAGCGCAGATCGAGCGTGCGCGGCGCCATTTTGCGCAGCAGGGCGCGCAGCGAGGTGTGCGGCGCCATCCAGTCGTCCTGCAGCAGCACGCCGCGCACCGGTGCGCTCAACTGCGCCAGCAGCGTTTCCAGGTCCGCCGCCAGGCCTGCGGCCGCATAGCGGCCGCTCAGGCCCACCCGCGCCCAGTCCGCGATCAGCGAGCGCGCTTCGGTCCCGCCGAAGCCGAGCCTGCGTCCATGCAGCACGCCCTGGCGCTGTGCCAGCCATGGCAGGAAGCGGTACGCCAGCGGCAACAGATACCGGCGCGGTGCGGCGAAATGGCGCCAGTACGGCGTGCCGCTGGCGACCAGCCACAGCTGGGCGAAGGCCTGCGGATGCAGCGCGGCGTAGCAGCAGGCGAGTTGCCCGCCGAGGCTGTGGCCGCCGATGGCCGTCGGCAGCGCGCTGTGCTGCGCGATCGCGGCGTGGCTGGCCGGCAGGTCCTCGCACAGCAGTTGCCGATAGCCCCAATCCTGCGTACGCGACGGGCGCAGCGTGCTGCTGCCGTTGCCGCGCCATTCGTGCAGGAACACCGCCACGCCCTGCGCGGCCAGCGCTTCGGCGAACGGCAGGTAGTGGCGCGCGGCTACGCCGAGCGCGGGCAGCCACAGCAGCGCCTGGCGCGGCGCTGCGGGAATGCGTGCGAGCAGCGTCCAGCGGTGGCCGTCGCCGGCGCTGACCGGCAGCGCCGCGCTCGCCAGCGCGTGCGTGCTCATGCGTGGCGCGCGGCGCCGAAGTGGTCCAGCACCACCACCTCGCTGCGGCCGGGACGGTAGCCGCCCTGCAGCGCACGGGCGACGTAGTCGATCGCCGCCTCGCAGGCCACCGGCAGCGCCAGTCCCTGGCACAGCTGCGCGGCGATCGCCGAGGCGAGGGTGCAGCCGGTGCCGTGCGCCTGCAGCGGCAGCCGCGCATGGCTGAATTCGCTGCGGCTCACGCCGTCGTCGTAGCGGTCGATCACCCGATGGCCTTCGTCCAGGTGGCCGCCCTTGAGCAGCACCGCCTGCGCGCCGGCCTCGAGCAGCGCGGCGGTGGCGTGCTCGGCATCGTCGGCGTTCTCGATCGCACGGCCCAGCAGCAGTTGCGCTTCCGGGGTGTTCGGGGTGACTAGTGTCGCCAGCGGCAGCAGGCGACGGCGCAGCGCATCCAGCGCGTCGTCTTCGAGCAGCTTGGCGCCGCTGGTCGCGACCATCACCGGGTCCAGCACCACGAACGGCGGGCGGTATTCCTCCAATGCATCGGCCACCAGGTGAATCACCGCGGCGTTGGCGAGCATGCCGAGCTTGACCGCGCCGATGTCGAAATCGGCAAAGCAGGCGTCGATCTGCGCGCGCAGGAACGCCAGCGGCGGCACGTGCACGGCGCTGACCCCGCGGGTGTGCTGTGCGGTCAGCGCGGCGATCGCCGACAGCCCGTGCACGCGATGCGCGGCGAAGGTCTTCAGGTCGGCCTGGATGCCGGCGCCGCCGCCCGAGTCGGTGCCGGCGATGCTCAGTGCGGATACGACGGTGGGTTCGCTCATGCGCCGATTGTGCAGCGCCCGCCGCGGCTTGGCGACCGCGGGGTCAGCGCTGCTGGCGGCGGTAGTGGGCCTGCAGCGCGTAGATGGTGCCGACCAGGCCGGTCAGCAGCGCCGGCGCCAGCAGCGCATCGAAGCCGACACGGCGGTAGGCCCAGGCGCCGAGCACGCCGCCGAGCAGGAAGCCGCCGATGATCAGCAGGCTGAGGCGGATGCGCCGCCGCGGCAGCGGCAGGCCGCGCAGGGCCTGTCCCAGGCCGATGCCCAGGTCGGTGAACATGCCGGTCAGGTGGGTGGTGCGCACCACCGCGCCGCTGTAGGTGGTGGTCATCGCGTTCTGCAGGCCGCAGGCGGTGGCGGCGAACAGGGCGCCGACGAGCTGTTGCTGCTTGAACGCCTGCATCGCCGCCAGCAGGAGCAATGCTTCCAAGGCAAGCGCCACGCCGTAGCGGCGGCCCAGGCGCAGCCGGCTGTCCTGCACCACGATGCCGCTGAGCACGGCGCCGCCGAGGAAGGCCAGCACCACGCCCAGCAGATTGCCGATCACGCGCAGGTCGCCATCGGCCAGCGCCGCGCCGAGCAGGGTGGTGGTGCCGGTCAGATGGGTCACCGCCTGGTGTTCGAAGCCCAGATAGCCGACCACGTTGACCATGCCGGCGACGCAGGCCAGCGCGCCGGCGAACGCCCAGGCCCAGCGCGGCAGCTCGAAGTTCATGCGCCGCTGCGGCGCCGCCGCGCGGCGCGCGACGGGCTGGGCGAGGGCGGCCGGCGCATGTGTCGCGGCCTACTTCGCGCCGTTGGCGGCGATCTCGGAGAACGTGCCGCTGTCCGGATCGAACACCGCGCCCCAGAAGCCGTTGCCGCCGCCGCACACGCGCACCGCATCGACGCTGGGATCCAGCTCGCTGTCGTCGCGCGGCTTGAACGCGTTGACGTAGATCGCCTGCTTGCCGCGGTAGAGGATGCCGACGTACTGGCGGTCGTAGCTGCCCGGATCGGCGATCGTGGGCTGCAGTTGCGCCAGCCGCGTTTCCAGCTGCGCGACCTGCTCCACGCTCGGCGCCCAATAGCCGCTCACCGCGCCGTCGTGGCGCGCCGGGCTGTCGCGCGAACAGGTGTCGAGTACCTGCGCAGCGGTGCTGTTGCGGGTGACGATCCACGACTGACCGGCCTTGATCGCGGTCGGCACGCTGGCCGGCCCGCGCGTGGTGGTACACGCGCCGAGCAGGGCCAGTGCCAGCGCGGCGCCGCCGAGGCGGCGTGCGCTGGCGGCGTTCACAGGACCTCCGAGGCGTAGTCGGCCAGGCGCGAGCGCTCGCCGCGGCGCAGGGTGACGTGCGCGCTGTGCGGCCAGGCCTTGAACCGGTCCACCGCATAGGTCAGGCCCGAGGTGGTCTCGGTCAGGTACG